>Ga0310811_10015146_pt1 | contig 10076 bp, 8 predicted proteins | sample YCmetagenome_FD_207642 | JGI IMG/M metagenome (GOLD analysis project Ga0310811, IMG submission 207642) | Soil microbial communities from experimental microcosm in Duke University, North Carolina, United States - YC | ecosystem: Engineered > Artificial ecosystem > Soil microcosm > Unclassified ...
AGGCCATGCACCTGGCGGAGTTCCTGGCCACGGCCGGGAACCTGAGCTACGACCACCCGGAGCAGGCCGCCGCCCCGCGCCAGCCGGCCCCGGGCAACGCGGCGAAGGCCGCGCTTCTGACGGCCGCTGCGGCCACGGCCGCGGTGGCGGCAGTCGGCGCGGCGGCACTGCTGCGCAGGCGGCTCACCCGCTAACCACGGGCTACGCGCCGCCGCCGAGCCTGACGTCCCGCGACAGTGTCACCGCGCCCTCCAGCATCCCGGCATGCACGAACGCCTGCGGCAGGTTCCCGCGCAGCTGCCGCTGGTGCACGTCGAACTCCTCGGTGTACAGCGCGGCGGGCCCGGTCGCGGAGCGGTTCCGCTCGAACCAGTGCGCCGCCGCGACCGCGTTCCCGTAAGCGTGCTCGACGAGCGCCATCCAGAACCCGCAGAGCAGGAACGCCCCTTCCGCCATGTGCAGCGGCCGGGCATCATGCCGGAACCGGTACATGAAGCCGTCGGACGCCAGCTCCGCGCGGATGGCCTCGACCGTCGCCGTGCCCCGGGGATCGTCTACGTCGATCCCGCCGCGGATGACCGGGAGCAGGAGCGAAGCATCCACCCGTTCGTCGCCCGGCGCGCGCTGCAGCCGCCCGGACGGGTGCACGCAGTCGCGCAGGCTCGCCGTGATGGCGTCGGCGAGCGAGCTCCACCCGGCCGCCTCCCGGTGCCCGTGCCCGCCCGGGCCGCCTGTGCCGCGGGGCTGGGTGGCCGCCCGCGCGATCGCGCGGAGCCCGGCCACGCAGGCGAGCCGCGAGTGCGCCCACCGCTGGTCGTCGAGTTCCCAGATGCCAGCGTCCGGTTCCTCCCACCGTTTCTCGATAGCGGCGGCGGCGACGGAAACCGCCTGCCAGTCGTCCTCGCCGAGCATGTCGTGCCGGGCCGCGGCAGCGAACAGCGACAGTGCCTCACCGAACGCGTCGAGCTGGAACTGCTCCCGCACCCGGTTCCCCGCCCGGACCGAGCTTTCCGCCCGGCGCGCCCGGCCGGGAAAGCCGCGCAGCCGCAGCGACCGCTCGCCGGGAATGGGCGTGCCGCCCACGGTGTACGCGGGCATGAGCCCGGGCCCGTCCGCCAGCAGCCGCTCGGTGATGAACCGGACGGCGCCGGCGAGCAGCGGGTGCGGGCCGTGCCCCGCGAGCGCGAGCCCGGCATAGCACTGGTCCCTGATCCACGCGTAGCGGTAGTCGTAGTTGCGCCCGGCCTCAAGCCGCTCGGGCAGCGAGGTGGTAGCGGCGGCCACCATGGCACCGCTCGCGGAGGTCAGCCCGTGCAGCACGGCGTACGCATGCCGCGCGTCGGCCACGGCGATCAGGTCACCACAGTCGGGAACCACCCGCGCCCAGGCTTCCTCGGTCGCAGCCCACAGCTTCCCGGCGTCGGGTGCCTCGTCGTGAAGATCAACATCAGAAATTTCCAGAACGAGTTCATGCTTCGCTCCCTCCGCCAGTTCCACCGTCATGGCCAGCCCGCCGTCTACGTGGCGTGCTTTGCCCGCCCCGGTCCAGCGGAACCGCAGCGCGCCGCTGCGCCCCGTCCACACGTCCCCGTGTTCGGTGGCGCTGTGTTCGGTGGCGCTGTGCCGCGTCACTCCCGCCATCTGGTCGCGGCCAAAGCCGCCGCGCAACTCGAAGAAGACCGTGACCTTGGCCGGCCCGTCGACCGCCTCGATCCGCCGCAGCAGCACGGCCCGGTGCGGGTCGGCGGGCATGGCGAGGGCTTCCCGGCACTCGATCCGCGAGTCGCCGACCCAGCGGCTGTGCCAGATCATGGTCCCGTTCTCGTAGTAGCCGCCCCAGACATGCCACGGGTCGGCGGGCGCGACCGTGTACCGCCCGGCCCCGCCGAGCAGCCCGCTGAACACGGCCGGACTGTCCCAGCGCGGCACGCACAGCCACGCGACCGACCCGTCCGGCCCGATGACCGCCCCCCGCTCCCCGTCCGCGACCAGCGCGTACTCCCGCAGCACCCGCGGCACCAGCGCGTCTTCGCCCAGGTCGCTCTGGTGACCACTCTTACCAGGACTCATGCCGCCCCTTACTTCCTCGTTCTAGCCGAGACATGCCGGCCCAGGGCGCGGAAGCGCCGCAAGATGACCGGATAACAGCAAGAGGCGGCTTGCCGCTCAGGTGGCGGGTGCTGGTAACACACGCCTTCGTTCTTCGTGATCGTTGTTGCTTTCGTTTGGCGCGCCGCCTGGCAGGAAGTAGGAATGCCAGACCGTAAGCAGCGACACGAAAACGGGGCGATCACGTGAAGCAGCGTGAGTATGCCGGAAAACCATACGCAGGGAAGACAGTGGTGGTCACGGGGGCCAGCGCTGGGATCGGCCGGGCGGCGGCGGAAGCCTTCGGCGCGGGCGGCGCCCGGGTGGCGCTGATCGCGCGGGGGGAGGACGGGCTGCGCGGGGCCGCCGACGCGGTGGAGTACGCGGGCGGCGTGCCGCTGCCGCTGTCCGTTGACGTGGCCGACTTCGCGGCGGTCGACCGGGCCGCCGAACGGGCGGAGACCGAACTCGGCCCGATCGACATCTGGGTGAACGTGGCGTTCACCTCGGTGTTCGCGCCGTTCACCAAGATCAGCCCGGCGGAGTTCCGCCGGGTGACCGAGGTGGCCTACCTGGGCTACGTGCACGGCACGATGGCCGCGCTGCAGCGGATGGTGCCCCGTGACCGCGGCACGATCGTTCAGGTCGGGTCGGCGCTCAGCTACCGCGCCATCCCGCTCCAGTCCGCCTACTGCGGCGCGAAGCACGCCATCAACGGCTTCACCGAGTCCGTCCGCACCGAACTGCTGCACGACCACAGCAACGTTCACATCACCCTCGTGCAGATGCCGGCGGTCAACACGCCGCAGTTCTCCTGGGTGCTGTCCCGGCTGCCGCGCAACCCGCAGCCGGTCCCGCCGATCTACCAGCCGGAGGTCGCCGCCCAGGGAGTGCTGCTCGCGGCCGACCACCCGGAGCGCAAGGAGTACTGGGTCGGCGGGTCGACGGTGGCGACGATCCTCGGCCAGAAGATCGCCGCGCCGCTGCTCGACCGCTACCTGGCCCGGACTGGGTACGACTCGCAGCAGACGGGGAAGCGGACGCCGTCCGGCCGCCCGCACAACCTGTGGCGGCCGGTTGACCAGTCGCCGGGCAGCGACGAGGGCGCCCACGGGTCCTTCGACGACAAGGCCCGCGCGCACAGCGGGCACCTGTCGGCGTCGGAGACCGCGGAATCGGCGGGCTCGGCGGTCACGCGCGCCTTCGGGGCGGTGCGGTCCGCGGTCCGCGGCCCCGCCCGCCCGGCGGTACCGGGCGACCCGCCAGGTATCGACCAGCATCCGGCGTCATGACGGCCGGCGGCCAGGACGACCCGGTAGTCCAGAGCGTCACGGCGGCGGTCTACCAGGTGCCCACCGACCAGCCGGAGGCGGACGGCACGCTTGCCTGGTCGTCGACCACGATGGTGCTCGCGCAGGTGTGCGGCGGCGGGCACACCGGGCTCGGCTACACCTACGGGTCGGCGGCGTGCAAGCCGCTGATCGAGGGCGAGCTAGCCGAGGTCGTTACCGGCCACAGCGTCTTCGACACTGGCGCTTCCCTGGAGGCGATGGTCCGCGCGGTCCGCAACATGGGCCGCCCCGGCATCGCGTCCTATGCGATCTCCGCCGTGGAGACGGCCCTGTGGGACCTTAAGGGGATCCTGCTCGGCGTCCCGGTGTCCGCGCTGCTCGGCGCGGTCCGCGACACGGTCCCGGTGTACGGCAGCGGCGGGTTCACGACCTATGACCAGCCAGCCGCGCGCACGCAGCTGGAGCACTGGACGCACGTCCAGGGCATTCCGCGCGTCAAGATCAAGATCGGCGAGTCCTGGGGCGCCGCGGCAGACCGCGACCTGGCCAGGATCGAGTACGCCCGCAAGGTCATCGGCCCGGACGTGGAACTGTACGTGGACGCCAACGGCGGCTACACGCGCAAGCAGGCGATACGGATGGGCCACGCGATGACTTCGTCCGGCGTCACCTGGTTCGAGGAGCCGGTTAGCTCCGATGACCTGGACGGCCTGCGCGAGGTGCGCGACCAGGTGGACCCGGACGTCACGGCGGGGGAGTACGGCTACGACCTGCCGTACTTCGGCCGCATGGTGCACGCCGGGGCGGTCGACTGCCTCCAGGTGGACGTGACCCGCTGCGGCGGCATCACCGAGTGGCTGCGCGCCGCCGCCGTCGCGGCCGCCCGCGGCCTCCAGGTCTCGGGCCACTGCGCCCCGAACCTGCACGCCCACGCGGCCGCTGCCGCCCAGAACTTCCGCCACCTGGAGTACTTCCACGACCACGTGCGCATCGAGTCGATGTTCTTCGACGGCGCCCTTTGCCCGTCGGGCGGCGCCCTCCGCCCGGACCGCTCCCGCCCGGGCCTGGGCTTGTCTTTGAAGGAACCAAACGCGGCCCCTTACCGCACCGCCTAGTCAGCGGGCGCGGAGGCTGTCGAGGAAGAAGCCGGTGCGGCGGTCGTAGTCCTCGCGGGAGGGCCTGGGCAGGGCGCGGAGCGCGAGCCCGTTGGCGATGTCAGCGTAGTAGAGGTCGCCAGCGGTGAAGTCCCGGCGCAGGACCCCGGTGTCGTGGCCGCGCCGCACGAGTTCGATGGTGGCGTCAGTGGCGGCGTTGGCGAGCGCGGCGAGTTGCCTGGACTCCGGGTGGGTCATGAGCAGGGCGTCGGTGAACGCGGGCTCCCGGAACTGCAGGTCGCGCCGGTCGCTGACATATCCGGCGATGCTCGGCCACGGGTCCGTCTCGTGCCGGGCCTTGTCCATGATCGCGTGCATCTCCGTCGCGACAAGTTCCCCGATGACGGCATCGATCAGGCCATCTCGCCCGCCAAAGCGGTTGTAGATGGTGGCTTTGCTGACCCCGGCGGCCGCCGCGATTTCCTCCAGCGGCGTGCTCAGCCCGCGCCCGTGGAACGCCGCGATGGCGGCGGACCGGATCTGGGCGACGTTACGGGCGGCATCGGCGCGCAGGGAGGTACCCGGGAGGGCCGGCTCGCTGGTAAAGCGCGTGGCAGGAGGCATCAGGTCCCATGTTAGCAACTTGACGCTATAGTCAACTTGACTGTAGCGTCAACTTAGCTCGCCGCCGATGTCAGGAGGATGTGTTGTCCAAGTCCATCGCCGTGTTCGGAACGGGTCCCGCCCTTGGCCGGGCCGTCGCGCAGCGCTATGCCAGAGAGGGCTACGACGTCGCACTGGTAGCGCGCAGCCAGGAACCCCTCGACGCCCTGGCCGGGGAGTTGCGCGGCACCGGGGCGACCGCGCACGTGATCTCCGCCGACCTGGCCGACATCGATGCCATCCCGCAGGTGGCCAAGCGGGTCCGCGCGGCCGTCGGCGACCCTGACGTGGTCTACTACGGCGTGGCGGCTGACGCGTTCGTTTCCGTGACCGACCTGACGGTCGAGCGCGCCCGGGCCCTCATGCCGCTCAGCGTCTACGCGCTGCTGGCCCTGGTGCAGGAGTTCCTGCCCGCCATGGTCGCCCGCGGCGACGGCGCGATCCTCAGCGCCCAGGGCGCGAGCGCCGTGAACGCCCGGCCCCACATCGCCGGCGCGTTCGCTACGGCCGGCCAGCGCAACTACCTGCAGTCGCTGCACGCCGCGGTGGCCGACAAGGGCGTCTACGTAGGCGCGCTCTACATCGGCGCCGCCATCGAACGCAGCCCGTTCCACGCCCGCCTGGAGGCCGCCCGGGCCGCCGGGTCCAGCGTCCCGGACATGGCCACAGTCCACCCTGACCAGCTCGCGGACCTGCTGTGGACCATGCAGCAGACGAAGGGCCGCCCAGAAGCGGGCTACCCCGAAGAGCTCTTCAACCTCTGAACGGCCCCGGATATGACAGCGCCCCCGGGAGCGTGTGCTCACGAGGGCGTGCCGTGGCCGGTGCGCAGGCCGCCTCACGGCGAAAGGCGCGACATGGCTCCAGCCGGACGGTATTCCATGAAGGCAGTAGTTTGAGCCCGGGGGGCACAAAGCGCACCAACCGAGGGGATGAACGCGAGCCCGCCTAGAACTATTCCGGAGTCCCTCCCATCGCTCCTGCATCCCTAGGTCTCGTCGATGAGCGCCGCCTCAGGCGCCTGGGTACGGGGCATCGGCGCGGGCTTTTCTGAGGGCGGTCGCCCACCAGGTGAGCTGGTCGAGCATGACCTTGGCGGAGCTGTCGGCACCGGGGTCGTCCGGTCGGCCGTCGTGCCAGTTCTCCCAGTACCTGGGGAACGATAGGCCGTCGCGGATGGTCACGGCGTGCATCTCGGTGAAGACGTTCTCCAGGTGCAGCACCGCGTGACGGCCGCCGGCTGGCCCGCCGTAGCTGACAAAGGCGACGGGCTTGGCCGCCCATTGCGTGAAGTGCCAGTCGATCGCCGCCTTCAGGCTGGCCGGGTAGCTGTGGTTGTACTCAGGCGTGACGACGATGAAGGCGTCGGCCGCCGCGATTCTCATCGTCAGCGGCCGCATGCCAAGAGGGCGCGGGTAGGCGTCGCCAGCGTGTTTGGGGGAGTCCGCCGGCAGCGTGACAGGAATATCGAACCCGGCCAGGTCGATGACGTCCACCTCGAAGCCGCCGTGCTCGCGCGCCAGGTCGGCGGCCCACGCGGCGGCCACGGGCCCGAAGCGCCCTTCGCGGACGCTGCCGACGATGACAGCGAGCTTGCTCAGTTCTTGATCGCTCATGGGTCTCACCTTCGGCCGCCGGGCAGCCGGTAGCCAGACCCGCATAAGGCTGGCCCCCGCAGGGCCACGATGCGCAGCAGCCGGAATGGGCCGAAAAGCGTACGGTAAAAGCATGGGCACGCCGCTGGGGGACTTCCTCCGCTCGCTGCGGGACGCGACCGCACCAGAAGACGTTGGGCTGACCGCTGGAACCCGCCGCCGGGCGCCAGGGCTGCGGCGCTCGGAACTAGCGGGCCTGGCTGGCATCAGCGTCGAGTACCTCACCCGCATCGAGCAGGGGCGCGACCGCAACCCGTCGCCGCCCGTCGTCAACGCCCTCGCCGCTGCCCTGCAGCTGGACGCCACGCAACGGGAGCACCTGCGCCACCTGGCGAAGATCGCCGGCGGCGTCTGCCGGGGACCCCTTGCCCAGCCCAGGCGCGAAGTAAGGCCGACCGTCCTCGCCCTCCTCGGCCAGCTCGAACCGGGCATAGCGATCGTCACCAACCGCCTCGGTGACATCCTCGCCTGCACCACCGGCTTCGAACAGCTCGCGGGCCCGGTCGGGCTGCTTGACGACCTCGCGCCGAACCTGACTCGCTTCGTTTTCACCGACCCGCGAGCCCGCACCGCGTTCCCCGCCTGGGACCGGGTAGCCGACGAGCGGGCATTCAACCTCCTGCTGGGCCCGTCCAGGGAGCGGTCGGCCGAGTTCATCGCGGCGCTCTCCCCGCTGGCCGGGCCGGAATTCACCCGCCGCCTCTCCCGGCACGACCTCCCGCCCGTCGGCCCGCAGCGATGGCGTCACCCAGACGCCGGCGAACTGCGCCTAGACCGCGAGGTACTCGAGCTCCCGGCAGCCGACGCCCAGCAACTGGTCGTCTTCCTCGCCGCCGACCCCGCCACCGCAGCCGCCCTCAGCCGCCTCCGCCACACCGCCCGGCCCGTGCTGCACGCCGTCAACTGAAAACCGGCCATCCAGCACGAAGGCGGGCTCCGCCCATCTCCCCGCTGCACCAGCGCGGGGATCTTTGCGTCGTTGCGTCCCGCGGTTCGCGACCGGGCCATCGGGGACGAGCAGACTCCTGGCGAGGCATTAGGTCGCTCTACGGCCAGATTCATTGACACTGTAACTATGACAGTGTCATTATTGCCGGGTGGAGGTGACATGGACGATCGCGGAACTAGCGGAGCGCGCCGCCGGGGTGCTGGCCGCCACTCAGCCGACCGACACTCCGTCGGCCGACACGGGCCCGGCCCCAGATGCCGCCGTGCCGCGCGCCAACGGCCGGGTGCGGGATGTGCCGAACGAACGCCTGATCCGGTGGTACGCGACCGTCGGCTTGGTCGACCCTCCGCTGACCCGCAAGGGCCGGGTCGCCCGCTACGGCCAGCGGCACCTGCTGCAACTCGTAGCGGTCAAGCGCCGCCAGGCCGAGGGACGGTCGCTGGCCGAGATCCAGGAGGAACTGGCGGGTGCGACCGACGAAGCGCTCGCGGCCGTCGCCGCCATCCCGGATCGCGGAGAATCCGTGCCGGACGCCTCGGGGGCGGCGCTCAGCGCGGTGTCCCCGGCAGCCCCGGCTCGCTTCTGGGCCCGCCCGCCGAGCCCGCCGAGCCCGGCAATCTCGCCAGGAGCGCCGGAACCCGCCGCCGACCGCCCGGGGTACGGCAGTCCCGGCCTGGTACACGGGCTCAGGCTCGCGCCGGGGGTGGTCCTCCTGCTTGAGGGGGCCGACCACGAGCCTGGCCCCGATGACGTGACCGAAATCCTGAACGCGGCGCAGCCGCTGCTGAGGGCACTAGCCGATCGTGCCCTGTCCGCCCGCATGGAATAGCTGGAGCAGGGAGCAGAGGGAACCTGACATGACCGTTCACATCGCGCCGCTGGATACCGTGCACACCGCCGAACCGGACGATGACGCGGGCCTCGGCGCGCTCGCGACCAGCAGGGGCAACCTGCCGCTCGACGCGGTCGACATCCGCGCCGCCGTCTGTGGCATGTCGGCCAGCGTGGAGCTGACCCAGGGTTTCCGTAATCCGTTCGACGTCCCGCTGGAGGCGACGTACATCTTCCCGCTCCCCGCCCGCGCCGCGGTCACCGCCATGTGGCTGGAATGTGCGGGCCACGTCGTGGAAGGCGTGCTCAAGGAACGCGCTCAGGCGCACGAGGACTACGACCAGGCGATCGCGGACGGCAAGCGCGCCGCGATCGCCGAGGAAGAACGCCCGGACGTCTTCACCATAAACGTCGGCAACATCCCTCCCGGTGAGCGCGTCGCGGTCCGGCTGACCCTGAGCCAGCCGCTGCCCTACGAAGATGGCAGCGTGACGTTCCGGTTCCCGCTGGTGGTCGCCCCCCGCTACATCCCGGGCCGCCCGCTAGACGGTGCCCCGGTCGGCCGCGGCACCGCCCCGGACACCGACGCGGTCCCCGACGCGTCCCGTATCACCCCTCCGGTGCTGCTGCCCGGCTTCCCCAACCCGGTCCGGCTCACGCTGACTGTCGACGTCGACCCGGTCGGCCCGCCCCTGGCGGGCCTCAAGTGCAGCCTGCACGCCGCCGCGGAAGAACGCGGCGCGGACGGGCACACGGTCATCCGGCTGCAGCCCGGCGAGCGGCTGGACCGGGACTTTATCCTGCGGATGGAGCTTGCGGGTACAGAACGGTCCGTTGCTTCGCTCGTACTGACCCCCGATGCCGACGGGGAAGCGGACCAACAGCAGGGCTGCTTCGCCCTCACCCTCGTGCCACCGCATGGGGCTCCCCGGCCGCGCCCCCGCGACGTGGTCCTGGTCCTCGACCGGTCGGGCAGCATGCACGGCTGGAAGATGGTGGCGGCCCGTCGCGCCGCCGCCCGGATCGTGGACACACTCACCAGCGCCGACCGGTTCGCCGTGCTGTGCTTCGACGACAGGGTGGAACGGACGCCGCAGGACGGTCTCGCCGAGGCGAGCGACCGCGACCGGTTCCGCGCCATCGAGCACCTGGCCAGGACCGACGCGCGCGGCGGCACGGAAATGCTCCAGCCGCTCGACACCGCGGTGCGGCTGCTCGCCAGCGCGCAGGAGGCGGACCGCGACCGCGTCGTGGTCCTGGTCACTGACGGACAGGTCGGGAACGAAGACCAGATCCTGCGCCAGATCGCCCCGTCCCTGACCGGGATCCGGGTCCACGTCGTGGGGATCGACCGCGCCGTCAACGCCGGGTTCCTCGGCAGGCTCGCGAGCGCCGGACGCGGCCGCTGCGAGCTCGTGGAGTCCGAGGACCGCCTAGACGAGGCAGCCACCCGCATCCACCGGCGGATCGGCGCGCCGCTGGTGACCGCGCTCGCACTCGAAGC
>Ga0310811_10015147_pt1 | contig 10076 bp, 7 predicted proteins | sample YCmetagenome_FD_207642 | JGI IMG/M metagenome (GOLD analysis project Ga0310811, IMG submission 207642) | Soil microbial communities from experimental microcosm in Duke University, North Carolina, United States - YC | ecosystem: Engineered > Artificial ecosystem > Soil microcosm > Unclassified ...
AGGCAGGGTGCGATAGGGAATGGCGTCGCCGTCCACATCCAGATAGCGGCCGAAAGTCTTGCCGGCTTCCAGCTCCTCCGCCGTCATGACCTTGCCGCGGTCATAAACCCGGCTGTCGTCCCAGGTAAAGGGCTCGCACAGCCAGTCATTCATGCCGATGTCCAGATCTTCCAGCACAAAGACGGGCGTCTGCAGCCGTTCCGCCAGGTCGAAGGAGAGGGCGGAGAATTCAAACAGCTCCCGCGGGTCCTTGGGCAACAGCAGCACATGCTTGGTGTCGCCATGAGAGGCATAGGCGCAGATCATCAGATCGGCCTGCTGGGTGCGGGTGGGCATGCCCGTCGAAGGGCCGCCGCGCTGCACGTCGATGATCACGGCGGGGATTTCCGCGAAATAGGCCAGCCCCAGGAATTCTTGCATCAGCGAGATACCGGGGCCACTGGTGGCGGTGAAGGCGCGCGCCCCGTTCCAGCCCGCGCCGATCACGGTGCCGACGGCGGAGATTTCGTCTTCCGACTGGACGATGGCGTATTTGTTCTTTCCCGTTTCCGCATCTACCCGGAATTTGCGGCAATGTTTGCTGAAAGCCTCCGCCACAGATGTGGAAGGCGTGATGGGATACCAGGCCGCGACCGTGGCGCCGCCATAGACGCAGCCCAGACCCGCCGCATCATTGCCGCTGACGAAAATGCGATTGCCGACGGCATCCGCTCGCTCGATCTTGAGACCGCACTGGCCGGTCAGTTCCTTTTGGGCATGCTCATAGCCCATGCGCAGGGCCTGGTGATTGGGCGCGATCAGCGCATCCTTGCCTTTGTATTGTTCGCCAACCAGCTTCTCCAGCACTTCGAGCTCGATGCCCAACAGCTGCGCCAGGGCGCCGACATAGATGATGTTCTTGAAGAGTTGCCGCTGGCGCGGGTCCTTGTAGGCCGCATTGCAGATCTCGGTTAGCGGCATACGGATGATGTTGATGTCGTCGCGGAATTTCGATAGCGGGATCGGCCGCGAGGAATCGTAGAACAGGTAACCGCCCGGATCGATCGAGGCGATATCCTTGTCCCAGGTCTGCGGGTTCATCGCCACCATCAGGTCGACGCCGCCGCGCCGGCCCAGCCAGCCATGGCCTGAGACCCGCACTTCATACCAGGTGGGAAGGCCCTGAATGTTGGAGGGGAAGATGTTGCGCGAGGCGACCGGCACGCCCATGCGCAGGATGGAGCGGGCGAACATCTCGTTGGCCGACGCCGAGCCCGAGCCGTTGACATTGGCGAACTTGACGACGAAATCGTTGATGGCGTTCACCTGCGGCATGCGTACTCCGTCTTGGGCGCATTCAGCAGGAATTTCTGCATATCCCAGGCGCCCGTGGGGCAGCGCTCGGCGCACAGCCCGCAATGCAGGCAAAGGTCTTCGTCCTTGGCCATGATGCGGCCGGTCTTGAGCGCGGTGGAAATATAAAGGTCCTGATCGGCATGCAGCGCCGGTGCGCTGAGCCTGTCGCGCAGATCAGCTTCCTCGCCATTGGCGGTGAAGGTGATGCAGTCCATGGGGCAGATATCGACACAGGCATCGCATTCGATGCATTTGGGCGTGTCGAAGACGGTCTGCACGTCGCAGTTCAGGCAGCGTTCGGCTTCCAGGAAAGCCTGTTGGACATCGAAGCCCAGTTCGACCTCCATCCGCACATCCTTCAGGGTCTTTTCCAGCGGCGCATGCGGCACCCGATAGCGATGGTCGTTGGAGATATCGTTGTCATAGCTCCATTCATGGATGCCCATCTTCTGGCTGGACAGGTTGACCATCGGCGGCGGCCGGTCGGTGACCGATTTGCCCTGGCAGACGAGATCCATGGAAATGGCGGCGTCGTGGCCATGCGCCACTGCCCAGATGATGTTCTTGGGCCCGAAGGCGGCATCGCCGCCGAAGAAGATTTTCGGATGCGTGGACTGCATGGTGGCCGGATCCACGCATGGCATGTCCCACTTGTCGAACTCGATGCCGATATCGCGCTCGATCCAGGGAAAGGCATTCTCTTGGCCCACCGCCACCAGCACATCATCGCATTCCATGACCACGTCCGGCTCGCCGGCGGGCACCAGGTTGCGGCGGCCCTTGGCGTCGAATTCGGCTTTCACCTTCTCGAACTTCACGCCGGTCAGCTTGCCGTTCTCGTGCAGGAATTCCTTGGGCACCAGGAAATTGTGGATCGGGATGCCTTCATGCATGGCATCCTCTTTTTCCCAGGGGCTCGCTTTCATCTCGGCGAAGCCGGAGCGCACCACCACATCCACTTTCTCGCCACCCAGGCGGCGGGAGGTGCGGCAGCAGTCCATGGCGGTATTGCCGCCGCCCAGCACGATCACCCGTTTGCCGATGCTGGTGGTATGGCCGAAGGAGACGGACGACAGCCAATCGATGCCGATATGGATATGAGCGGCGGCTTCCTTGCGGCCGGGAATTTCCAGCTCGCGGCCGCGCGGGGCGCCGCAGCCGACGAAGATGGCGTCATAGCCTTCGTCCAGCAGCGCCTTCAGCGAGCCCACCTTCTGGCCCAGCCGCAACACCGGCTGAAGGTCCAGGATGTAGTTCACTTCCTCGTCCAGCACCGTTTCCGGCAGGCGGAATTTCGGAATTTGCGTGCGCATCATGCCGCCGGCGCTCGCATCGCCGTCATACAGCACCACCTCATAGCCCAGCGGCAGCAGGTCGCGCGCGACCGTCAGCGAGGCGGGACCGGCGCCAATCAACGCCACGCGCTTGCCATTCTTTTGCACGGCCGGCGCGGGCATGCGGTCTTTCACATCGTCCTTGTTGTCGGCGGCGACGCGCTTGAGGCGGCAGATCGCCACCGGCTCGGCTTTCTTGGTGACTTCCTCGACTCGGCCGCGCCGGCAGGCGGGCTCGCAAGGCCGGTCGCAGGTGCGCCCCAGCACGCCGGGGAACACGTTGGAATGCCAGTTGATCATATATGCGTCGGAATAGCGGCCTGCCGCGATCAGCCGGATATATTCGGGCACCGGCGTATGCGCCGGACAGGCCCATTGGCAATCGACGACTTTGTGGAAGTAAGCAGGATCGCTGATGTCGGTGGGCTTCATTCCACCGGCGCTGAAGGCTGCGGGCCGCTGAGGCTCGCTGACGGCTGCACTACTCATACGCTGACCAATTCCCCAAATGACCTGCCCCGATGCGAGACCAACGTCTGATGGATGTTCGGCTATGCGCGATGTTGGTCCTGTTATTCTTCGTCTTTGTTAGCGGCTTGTCCGGGTGGGCCGGCGTTTCCTGAGGGACATATTAGCCCTCTCGAGACGCAGGCAAAAGGGCGAGCACCGGAAGGCCTAACATCCGGGTGCGGCACATGAAAATCCTTTAACTGGAGGAACTTAGTCCGGTTCTATTCCGCCGCCACGGCCGGATTGAAGGAGGCGGGATAGAGCTTGGCCCCAAGGCGGTGCGCGGCTTCGGCAAGAAGGGCGCGAACTTCCTCCTGGCGCTGTGCGGTCATGCGCTCGGCGGCGTCGGTCGCCGATAGCGCCGCCACAACCCGGCCGTCGCGGTCGCGCACCGGCACGGCCATGCAGCGCATGTTGGCCTGGTGTTCGCGGTCGTCCACGGCATAGCCGCGCTGGCGCACCTTCTTCAGTTCCGCGCGCAAGGCCGCGGGCGCCGTGATGGTATAGGGCGTCAGCGCAATGAGTTCGCCGTCCAGGATGACGCTTTCGACTTCATCGTCCGGCAGTGCCGCCAGCAGCACCTTGCCCAAGCCCGAGCAATAAGCCTCGAGTTGCGCGCCGACGCGAGTGTGGACGGGGAAAGCCCCGGGCGGCGAGATCTTGCCGATATAAGTGACCATGCCATGCTCCAGCACGCCGAGATGCATGGTGAGGTTGAGCCGGAAGCCCAGCTCGGTCATCAGCGGCAGGCTGGCCTCGCGCAACAATTCGCCCAAGGTGACATTGTGCGATAGTGACAGGAGCAATGGGCCGGTGCGGTAGCGTCCCTTGTGGCCGCGCGCGACCGCGCCGATTTCTTCCAAGGTCTGGATCAGGCGATAGCCTGACGCTTCCGGCAGACCGGCGCGGCGGCTGAGCTCCGAGCTGCTCACCCATTCCTCGGCACCGCGAAATGATTTCAGCAAGGCAAAAGCCTTGATGACCGAACGGTTTTTCGGTGTCGGCATCCTGGTATTTCCCCTCACGTCACTGATCCGTGACGTTCACCTGCGTTTCTGTTGCCGCGCTGGACGCGATCTTGTTCGCAGGCGAGCCATGATGATCACATTGTGAGAATATTAGAAAGCTGACGTATCGTCATCTCTCAACCAGTGAGAGATTGTTAGCGGCTATCCGAGGCTTCCGATGCCCGGCAGAGCTAATTTCTGGCGCTCGGGCAAGAGTTTAGCAAAGATGCGGGCGAAGGGCGGTTTACGGGGGCACTTTGCGACGCTGTTTGACCAGAATTCTGGCCTTGGCTCTGCCGGTCCTGCTGCCGGCTTCGGTGCTGGCGGTCCCCTCGGCCCAGGAATGGCGCACCTATGGCCACGATTATGGTGACAGCCGCTATTCGCCTCTATCCGACATCACACCGGCGAATGTCACCGGGCTGAAGCCGGTCTGGACCTATCACATGCGTCCGCCCGATCGCACATCGCGCGGCTTTGCCTCCTCCGAGAACACGCCCATCGTGGTGGACGGCATCATGTACGTCTCCACCCCCTATGGCCGGGTGGTGGCGCTGGATGCGGAAAACGGCAAGCAGCTCTGGGCCTATCAGGTTCCGGCCAACGATCAGCCCGCCACCCGCGGCGTTTCCTATTGGTCCGGCGATTCAAAGAGCAAGCCGGAGATCGTGTTCGGCACCCGGGCCGGACTTTTGATCGCGCTCGACGCGAAAACCGGCGCAGCCGTCGAAGGCTTCGGCAAGGGTGGCGTGCTGAGCCTGCACTCCGATGCGGTGATGCAGGGTTTTCCGTCGGCGGCGCTGGGCGTGACCAGTGCTCCGGTGATTTACAAGAACCTGATCATCACCGGTTCGCGCAACCAGGAAACGCCGCAGAAGGGCGCTTCCGGCCAGGTGCGCGCCTTTGATGCGCGCACCGGCCGTGAAGTCTGGCACTTCAATGGCGTGCCGCAGCCGGGCGAGAAATTCCATGACAGTTGGGAGGGCGACAGGTGGGTGAATCGTTCGGGGGTCAATGTCTGGACCGGCCTGACCCTGGATGCCCAGCGCGGCATTGCCTATCTGCCTTTCGGTGCGCCGACGTTCGATCAGTCGGGCAACGACCGCAAAGGGCCTTCGCTGTTTTCCAACTCGCTGGTGGCGGTGGATGCCGCGACGGGAAAATATCTCTGGCACTTCCAAGTGGTGCGCCACGATCTGTGGGACTATGACCTGCCGCTCACCACTCTCGTAGAGGTGAAGAAAGACGGCCGCACCATCCCTGCCGTCGCGGTGATGAGCAAGGCGAGCCTGTTGTTCCTGCTGGACCGCGTCACCGGCAAGCCGATCTATGACGTCAAGGACCTGCCGGTGCCCACCGAGACCGATCTGGTGGGCGAGGCGCCGTCGCCCACCCAGCCTGCGTCCATTACCCCGCCCTTGGGCCGGACCAGTTTCGAGATGTCGGAATTGGCGAACCTGACGCCGCAGCAAAAGGCCGGTTGCGACAAGCTGATCGCCGACCAGAAGGTGATCGGCGCCAAATATTTCCAGCCACCGCGGGTGGATCACGCTGTGGCGCGCTTTCCCGGCAACTGGGGCGGCATTGACTGGAGCCATGCCGCCTTCGATCCGAAAAACGGCTATTACATCGTCAATGCCAGCGAGATCGGCTCGCAGCAGATGATGATCCGCAAAACCGACGGCACCTATGACATGCGCTATGGCTATCAGTGGTTCTGGGACAAGGACACACATATGCCCTGCCAGGTCCCGCCCTGGGGCAATCTCTACGCCATCGACGTCAACACCGGCGCGATCGCTTGGCGCAGCGTGCTGGGGGTAACCGATGGCCTGGCTGATCCCAACACGGGGCGTCCCAATGTCGGAGGTCCCATCGTCACCGGTGGCGGACTGATCTTCATCGGCAGCACCGATGACAGAAGGTTGCGTGCCTTTGATACCAGAACGGGCAAAGAGCTCTGGACGTTCAAGTTACCAGCCTCGCTCTATGGCACGCCGCTCACCTATCGCGGCAAACACGGCAAGCAATATGTGGCCGCGGTGACCACCGGCGGTTTCTGGGGCGATGAACCGGCCGCCGCCGATGAGGTCACGGCCTTCGCGCTGCCCTGACGAGATCTATTTGCTCGCAGTCCGAACGTCGTCGTTCAGGTCCTGCGCCATGCCGAGATGGGTCCTGATATCCTTGTCCGTCTCGGAAGCAAAAGCCTTCAGGGCGCCCAGGTCGCCATCCTTGGCGTAGCCGTGGAACAGGATATCGGCGGCCTTGTGTGCCGCGATCTGCTGGCTGATATAGCGATGGTCGAAATCGGCGCTCTTGGCGGCGCGCAAGGAATCCAGCAGCCCCTGATGCAGATCATCGACATGCTGGGGCAATGTCACCGAAATGTCCTTGGCGGTCATAAGGCTCTTGAGCTTGTCGCTCGTCATGGTGTGCGCATCCACCATTTTCTGGGCGAATTCCTTGACTGCGGGCGAGGATGCGCGTTGAAGCGCGATCTTTCCGGCGGTCACTTCATACATGTCGCTGATTGCGGCGGCCCGGACAAAGCCTTTGGTGGTCGACGTCATTTCAGCCGAAATCTGGCCCACCAGGCCATAGGTGGCGTCCTTCATCGCGCTCATGGTTTCGTTGGCGGTGCCGGGCTTGGGATTCTGGTGATCGGGCTGATCCGCCGGCGCAGCAAGCGCGGCGCCGGCCATCAGAACAAACGCCGAAACCGCGCCGGAAAAAGCATGTTTCATGGTCCACTCCTGCATTGATGTCATCAAGGAAAACGCGGGGCGGAACCACCGGTGCGGAAACCCGTTAACCCATCATCGATCGATGATGGAGTTTCCATGCCCAAGCTGCTGGAAGGGGCCTGTCGCTGCGAGGCGGTGCGTTTCTCCATCCAGAGCCACGCGCCCTATCCCTATCAGCTTTGTTATTGCTCGATTTGCCGGAAGACACAGGGTGGCGGCGGTTTCGCCATCAACCTGTCGGCCGATAACAAAAGTTTGAAGGTGAAAGGCCGCCGCGCGATTGGCATGTTTCGCGCGAAGATCGCCGATGATGGGGGCCATTGCCATACCAGCACCGGCCAGCGAAATTTCTGCGCCAGATGCGGCACGGGACTGTGGCTCTACGATCCGGAATGGCCCGACCTGATCCATCCTTTTGCCTCGGTGATCGACACCAAGCTGCCGGTGCCGCCTTCCAAAGTGCATCTGATGCTGAAGTTCAAGGCGCCCTGGGTGAAGCCGGACTTCGGGCGCGGCGACAAGAAATTCCAGCTTTATCCCAAACAGTCCATCGAGGATTGGCACCGTCAGCGTGGACTGTGGATCGATTAGGAGCCGAGACATGCAAAGCAAACTGGTCAGCCGGCCGGGCGAAACACGGGTCTGGTTCGCGGTGTTGGACGCAGGCGAGGAAGCGAAGCAGCAGATTTTGGCGTTGGTGAAGCAGGAGAAGATCGCGGCCGCCTCCTTTGTCGCCCTGGGCGCTTTCGAAAAGGCCATCATCGCTTATTTTGATTGGGAGAAGAAAAAGTACCAGCCGATCCCGATCGATGCCCAAGTCGAAGTCATCACCTTGGCGGGCGACGTGGTGCCGGATGAAAAGGACAAGCCCAGTCTGCACGCCCACACGGTCCTGGGCCTCGCCGACGGCACCACGCGCGGCGGCCATCTGATGGAGGGCCATGTTCGGCCAACCTTGGAGATCACCGTGACCGAGACACCGGCGCATCTGGTCCGGCGCCGGCAGCCGGGACTCGGCCTGGCGCTGATCGAGACGGCGTAGTTAGTTTTTCCACCAGTTGGCGTTGGGCGTGAAGCTGCCGGTGGTGCGCAGGGAATCCAGCGCCTCCTTGGCCCGGCGATAGAAATCGCCCTCTTGCTGCGGGGTGATGTTGTTGTGGTCTGATTCCCGCATGGGGACCGCTTCCTTCGGCGCCTGGATCTGGTTGAAGGTGGCAAAGACGCCGAAGGGCGGTGAGGTCGTGTCGATCAGGCCCAGCGCCACCAGGCTTTTGGCCCGGATGGCGGAGGCAAAATTCATGGCGTCGAAATAGCGCGCCGTCTCCACCACTTTGGGATCGTCCACCGGCCAGTTGGGATAACCGCGTTTGTTGCCATGGAGGTCGCCGCTGAAATCGGTGCCGGCGGGCACGTTCACGATCATGGCTGTGACTCGGCCAGGATTGAGACCGGCGGTGACAAAGCTTTGCTGGCCACCCATGGAGGTGCCCATGATGACGATGGTCTTGCCGTCCCAGTCGGGCCGGCTCTGGATGTAATCCAGCGCACGGGTGTCGCGCAGATACATATTGAGGAAGTAAGAGGTCTCGCGGTCCTCATCGCCCAGCCGCGCATAGTCGGTGGGCGCGGTCGCCTGGTCCGGTGGCGTGTCGTGGGAATCCACGTCGAATGTCAGCCAGCCTTCCGCCGCGCGATCGGTGACGGCGCTCTTCAGCAGCGGATAGACACCGGCATATTGATAGATGACCAGCGCGGGGTGCTTGCCGCCACCCTTGGGCACACCGAGATAGCCATGAGCCTGGGAGTTCAGACTGTCGAGCGTGACGGTGAAAAGGTCGACGCCTTCGCGCTCGGTGGCGGCCGGCTCCAGGTGTGGATTGAGCGGCACTTGTTTCAGCGCCGTCAGCTTGCCCGCCCAGAAGCTGTCGAAGTCGGCGGGCTTGGCGACCGGCGGGCGTATCTGTTCGGGCGCCACCGCCGCGCCCACCGTCATCTTGTCCAGCTCCTGCCGGGTCGGGGTTTGTGCTGGCGCCGGCGCGCCGATGAAAGAGAGGCTGGCATAGATCATGCCGGGATGATCGAGACCGGCTTCCAGCACGCCGGCGCCGGAGGACACATCCAGCACGCCAGACTTGATCACCTTCAGATTGTTCTCGCGGATCTCATAGCTGTATTTCGTATAAGCCGCGCCCATGGGCGCGCGCACCGTCCAGCCCACCCGCTCGCCGATGCGATAGATGCCGCTGGCGTGGAACGGTTCGAAGGTCAGATTGACGTTGGGAAGGGTCTGGGCGGTGGCGGGCGAAGCGAACAGGATCCAGACAAGTAGACAGAAGCGGCGCATAGCGGACCCTATTTGAAAAGAGACGGAGGAATGGCGGTGGCGAGCGCCTGATAGCCGGCCGGCGATAGATGCAGGCCATCACCGGAATCATAGGCCGGGTTGAGATGATCGGGTCGGGCCGGATCGCGCGCGACCCGATCGAAATCCACCACCGCGTCGAAATGGCTCCGGATCCAGGCATTCACGGCGATGCGGTCCGCCTCGCTGACCGGTTTTGGATGATAAGGCCCGCAATCCATGAAAGGCGTGATGGTGGCGCCATAGGCCTTGATGCCTGCCGCGTGGGCCTTTTCGATCATCTGGCCATAGGCGGTGGTCAGCTCGCGCACCAACTGGTCATGCGCGGCTTTTGGCTTGGTGCCGTCCGGATCGAAGGTACCGATATCGTTGATCGCTTCGAACACGAACAGCCAGCGCACGCCGGGCTGCGCCAGCACGTCGCGATCGAAACGGCTCATGGCATTGGGGCCCAGGCCGTCCTGCAGCACGCGGCCGCCGCCGATGCCATGATTGAGCACGCCGATCTTTCGCCCCGATGCGGCCAGGCGCCGGGCCAGATCGTCGGTCCAGCGGTCATTGCCGTTGGTGGTCGAGCCGCGGCCATCGGTGATGGAATCGCCTATCACCGACACCGCGCCATCGCCGCCCATTGCATCGATGCCGGCGATGTTGAACCAGTGATCGAAGGCCTTGGCGCCCGGCAGGCTCGCCGCCGCGACATGATCGCCGGCCAGCAGGTAAGACGTGGTGCGCGAACCGGGATGGCTGGTCTGCTGGGCCGGCGCTGCCGCGAAATGCA
>Ga0310811_10015148_pt1 | contig 10076 bp, 14 predicted proteins | sample YCmetagenome_FD_207642 | JGI IMG/M metagenome (GOLD analysis project Ga0310811, IMG submission 207642) | Soil microbial communities from experimental microcosm in Duke University, North Carolina, United States - YC | ecosystem: Engineered > Artificial ecosystem > Soil microcosm > Unclassified ...
TCTTCGGTGTGATTGTAGGCACCGGTTGCGGTGGCGGCATTGCTATCTCAGGACAGGTGCATAACGGCCCCAACGGCATTGGCGGGGAATGGGGGCACAACTCTCTGCCCATGCAGCGCGAAGGCGAGTGGCCCGGCCCGGACTGCTATTGCGGCAAGAAAGGCTGCATGGAGATGTGGGTCTCCGGTACCGGCCTTGAGCGCGACTACCACGCTGTCACCGGCAAATCTCTCCGCGGACCAGAGATCGTCAAGCTAAGCGAAAGTGGTGACGCTGAAGCGGAAGCCGCTCTACAGCGACTGGAAGATCGCCTTGCACGTGGCCTCTCCAATGTCTGCAACCTGCTTGATCCAGACTGCATTGTCTTCGGCGGGGGCCTGTCGCAGCTTGATCGCCTCTACACAAATCTGCCGATTCTCATTGGCAAGTACACCTTTGGTGGTGGCTTTGAAACGCCGTTGAAGAAGGCTGTTCATGGAGACGCCAGTGGCGTGCGCGGCGCGGCATGGCTGTGGCCGAAGGAGTAGATTGAATCATCAAACAAGAAAAGGCCGCGAGCAATCGCGGCCTTTTCTGTTGTCTTTGGACGAAGCGGGTTACAGGCTGATGTGCTCCAGGTCCAGGTTCATCCAGTCGCCCTTCTCAATCGCGGCGCGAATCTGTGCAGGCGTTTTGTGCAGCTTGGTCTGCTGGTAGGTGAACGCTGCTTCCTTCATGCAGGTGGAGCATTCCGCGCCATGCAGCCCCTCAAAGCAGGAGTGCAGGCTGTTATGCCCCATGCCCAGGTCACAGCGGCAGTAGCAAGGCATCTGGTGCAGGAGGGCGACGGCGGCAAGGGCAAGAAGGCGCTTCATGCAATCGATGATAGCGCGGTTCGGCGTGTTACGGAGTCGCAATGAAATGAGGGCCGCCATGCGGCCCTCGTTCGTTTCGTTAGCGTTCGGTAAACTCTTTGCGATCAAAAGCCAGAATCGCGGGCGTAACCACCATGGCGAGAAAAATAAGTGCAATCAGGAAGTCGTGCATACTGCCTCCGGTTCAGGTAACAGCATGCCCCTGGGGTGTATATCCCGTCATTAACGCACGCGACAGTTGCTAATAACCGCGTTGGTTCCAACCTGAAACGGGGCTAGACAGGCTGTGTGCAGAATTTGCAGCGCGTCGCCTCCAATGGAATGTCCGAAAGGCACTGCGGGCACGGCTTGGTGGTGGCGGCAGCAGGCTTGTCGAACTTCGCCATGACGTACTTCATCGGGACGACAATCATGAAGTAGATGGCTGCAGCGTTGAGCAGGAAGCTGATAAGGGCGTTCAGGAACTTGCCATAAGCAATGGCGCCGCCGTGGACATGCAGCACGAGGTAGTCGAAATTCGGCTTGCCAGCGATGGCTGCGATCAGTGGCGTGATAACGTCGCCGACCAACGACGTGGTGATGGCACCGAATGCTGCACCGATGATAACGGCGACGGCTAGATCGACAACGTTGCCGCGCAGAATAAAGTCACGAAAGCCCTTCAGCATAGGAAACAGGTTCCCCCTTACATTGTTGGGGAAAGCATACATGCCGACGGCGGCTCATGACAGCCGCAATTTCATCGCGTGGAAAAGCTACTGGAGCCAGAGCGGATACAGTAGGAAAAACAGGATCATGCAGACGCACATGAGGTCCATGTAAGCGCATAGCACTACGCCGCCGTGATACCAGTTCCAGCGCTTGCGCATGCAACGCAGCGTGTCCGCAGTGCCAATCATGGAGAGAAGCAAGGGGATGGCCAACCATGGATTCAGGCGATTGTTCGGGAAGTTTGACATCCAGAACGAAACCATCAGGCTGAAGAGCACCAGCAGATTGGCGCGCAGCAGTGAGCGCTGGCGCCAATCCACAAATGCAACCCGGTGATGGTTAGTTATTGCCAACATTGGCTTCCGCCTTCACGGCGGCCTCCATCGCGCGCATGCTTTCGTCATACGGCGGATACAGCACGCCACGCTCAGTGATGATGGCGGTTACATACTTCGCAGGTGTCACGTCAAACGCTGGATTCTCAATGCCGCAACCATCCGGCGTCATCTGCTTGCCGTTGGAGTGCGTTACCTCGTAGGCGCTGCGCTCTTCAATCGGGATATCATCGCCATGTTTGGTGGCCATATCCACTGTGGACCACGGCGCAGCCACGTAGAACGGTATGCCATGCTCCTTGGCCAGCACGCTGACGGAGTAGGTGCCGATCTTGTTGGCCACGTCACCATTTGCGGCAATACGATCCGAACCGACGATGACGGCCTGGATGCGGCCCTTGCGCATCAGTGCACCGCTCATGTTGTCGCACAGCACGGACGTCTGGATGCCGTCATGCAGCAGCTCCCATGCCGTCAGGCGAGCGCCCTGCAGATACGGACGTGTCTCATCAGCCAGCACGTTGATCTTGTGACCTGCCTCAACTGCAGCGCGAATCACGCCCAGCGCCGTGCCATAGCCACAGGTTGCCAGAGCGCCTGCATTGCAATGCGTTAGCACGGTGCCTTCCTTGGGCAGCAACTCCGCACCATAGCGCCCCATGGTCTTGCAGGCCTCAATGTCCTCGTCGTACATGTGCAGCGCTTCCGCCCGAATCTCTTCGCGAATGCGTTCAATCTTCTCCGCCTCAGAAAGCTCGGTAGGCTGCTTGTCCACAAGCTGGTAGTAGAGAACGCGGATACGCTCAATGGCCCAGAACAGGTTTACGGCGGTGGGGCGCGTTGCGGCCAGCACCTTCGCCATCTCGTCCACATCCTTGCTCAATGCATCAACGGTCGTAGCAGGCGAGTTCTGAATGCCCAAAGCCATACCCATGGCGGCGGAGACGCCGATGGCTGGAGCGCCACGAACGATCATGTCGCGTATAACAGTGGCTACATCCTGGTAGCTGGTGGCAAGTACGTAGGTTTCTTCTAGCGGCAGCTTCGTCTGATCGAGGAAGCGCACACCCTGGTCGGTCCATTCGAGAGTAGGAATCATCACCTATAAGTTTACGCTTCTGTTACGTGGACGGTGTGACCCCCATCACCACGGCAACAGTTACAGCCTGCCACTGAAGATGCCGTACTTTCTTGCAAGAAATTGCTGCAACGTTGTAGGCATAGTTGCGGCGATCTCCTGCCACGTGACCAGCATCATGCGGCTACGCACATGGCTGTAGCGAATGGCCGCCAGCACTGCGAAATACTGCCGCTGCAGGTCCGGTCTACGCGCATCGACGAGAACAGCAAACCGTGCATTGCTGGCCTGCGCCGCCATCACGCCACGCAGCAGTTGGTAGCCACGAAACAGCGTCCGCGAGCGTGGAAGCTGGCCCACTTCAAACACTTCCTCGAACGCCTCATAACGTGCCAGCAGATCCGGCCTCGCTGTCTGAAAGTCAGATTCACTCAACTTTGCCTCGACCATAAGATCGCCGATGCACATATCCATCTCCGTGCGATCCTCATGGCCGTCACGCAACGGTGTGCGGACTCGTACGCCGAACTGCGGCGCAACATCAGCATCCAGTTGCAGGAGCGCCAGCAGGCGTTTCGATTTAAGTGTCTGCGGATGGCAGAAGATGTTCATCAGCAACGCGTCGGAACTGCTCGCACAATCCAGCTCAGAGCGATTTCGTTCGTTGCCACGAACGATTCTGCGGGAAGCCGTATACGTTTTTTCTAGCCTCTGTCGCCATGCAGGATTGGCAAGAATCCGCTTGTAGCTTGCCGGATGAAAATTGCCATGATGTCCGTTCTCATCTTCATGAAACAGTACGGAAGGGATAGTCCCATAGGTCGTCTCTTGGGCGATCGACAGATTCCTCGTACCAATCTCTCGACGCAGGTTTGCAGCCGTTCGAACCAAAAACTCCGGAGAATCCATGCGCGAAGCCATGGTTAGATTGTAGGCGATGAAAGAGCGAAAGTGGCGCGCTGACGTTAGACTGCGAAGAGCCTATGACCACGCAACGCAATACTCGCCAGAAGCAAGCCATCCGTAGCGCCTTCGACAAGACGGAGCGCCCGCTGTCTCCTGAGGAGATTCTGCAGAGCGCTCGCGACGACGTGAAAGGGCTCAGCCTTGCCACGGTCTATCGCAATCTGAGCGCGCTGGTAGAGGAAGGCTGGCTGCAGGCTGTGGAGATTCCCGGCATTCCGCCACGCTATGAACGCGCAGGCAAGGAGCACCATCACCACTTCCACTGCAACGTGTGTGGCAAGGTGTATGAGGTATCCGGCTGCGCTGTACAGGTCAAGCCAAAGTTGCCGCGTGGATTCCACGTGACGGGCCACGAATTTTCCCTCTTTGGAGAGTGCCCGGACTGCAGGTAGCCCGCCTGCAGTCCTCCTTTAAACGTAAATTTCGTACTCCTTAAATGCAAATGAATTTGCAAAAGCGAATAGGTGTGCGTTATAGATGGGAATGTGTTCGCATTAAATCAATGCGTAGGAGATTCAAGATGCAACTTCCTGTAACGGTACTGTCCGGATTCCTGGGCGCGGGAAAGACCACGCTGCTGAACCATGTTCTGTCCAATCGCGAAGGCCTTCGTGTCGCCGTGATTGTGAACGACATGAGCGAAATCAACATCGATTCGCAGCTTGTGGCGCAAGGAGCCGGCTTGAGCCGCACCGAAGAGAAGCTGGTGGAAATGACCAACGGCTGCATCTGCTGCACGCTCCGCGAAGACCTGCTGCAGGAAGTCTCCCGTCTCGCGCAGGAAGGTCGCTTTGACTATCTGCTGATCGAATCCACCGGCATCTCAGAGCCTCTGCCCGTGGCAGCCACTTTCACCTTCATGGATGAAACAGGTCAATCACTGTCGAACGTGGCAAAGCTCGACACCATGGTGACAGTGGTGGATGCGTTCAGTTTTCTGAAGGACCTGGATTCTGCGGATGACCTGCGCGACCGCGGCGAATCGATGGGCGAAGAGGACGAGCGCACTTTGTCCGACTTGCTGATCGATCAGGTGGAGTTTGCCAATGTGCTGGTCTTGAACAAGGTAGACCTTGTCTCCGTGGCAGACCTGGCGCGTGTTGAGGGCGTGCTGCATCAACTGAATCCGAAGGCACGCATTGTGTATGCAGAGCGCGGAGCGGTGCCGCTGAACACCATCCTGAACACCGGCCTGTTTGACATGGAAGAAGCTGAGAATTCTGCTGGCTGGATTCAGGAGTTGAACAACATCCACACGCCGGAGACAGAGGAGTATGGCATTGCCAGCTTCGTCTACCGTGCACGCCGTCCCTTTCATCCGCAACGTCTTGAAGAACTCACTAACGACCCGCTTCCGAATGTCCTCCGTGCCAAAGGTTTTCTGTGGCTGGCCAGCGCTCATGACGAACTGATCCTTTACTCCGTTGCCGGCAGAAACATGGCCATGGAGCCGCAGGCGCGTTGGATGGCTGCAATGGAGGCAGTGGCCATCGACGATCCTGAAACGCTTGATTACTACCAGAGTGTGTGGCAGCAGCCTTACGGTGATCGTCGTCAGGAGATTGTGTTCATCGGGCAGGGAATGGATCGTGAGGCACTGGAACTGCTGCTGAATGATGCACTGCTCACCGACGAAGAGTTTGCTGCGGGACCCAAGGCATGGGCCAGGTACGACTGCCCATTTGCCATGATGTTCCCCGAACGCGGACAGCGCGCTGCCTAGTGCCGTCCGCGTCTTTTTTCTCTGCTATGCCGGGCTACGACGTGCGCAAGCTGCGACGTCGTCTGCCGCAGCTTCTCAGCCGTGGCTCGGTTCTGCTGCATCAACAGTGTTGGGTGTGGGGCTGCGGCATTCGCCGTCCGGCAGGCAATCTGCTTCTTGCCTATGGCTTCACACGACAACCCGATCCGGAAGGCAAGCGTTCCACGCAATACACGCTTTTGCTGACCGATGGCTATGTCGTGCGACTATGGGGTTCCGGCTTTTACTTCGGTGATGCAGACGAAGGTGTCTTCCTGAACCGCTTTGCGTTTGAGCCGCGTCTGGTGCGGTTCGAAGAAACGTGGCAGAATCCTGCACAGTTGAAAGAAGCCCCACGCTATCTCGACTTTCAGAGATTGAGCTATGCCTGTAAGTGGATCGCCGAATATGAAATGTGGGTGCTGGAGCAGTACGGCACAACCTATCGGCAGGCATGTGCAGTGGGTAGTCCAGACGCATCGCAATCGAACTTACCCGCACAATGGCATGCGCTTGCTACAGAGATGAGTGCTCATCTTCTACGATGAAGGGATGCGTTTTCTCAACAAGGAAGACCTCGCATTGGGCGAGGACTGGTATGGTAACACTGCCGCAGTAACATGTTTCCACTGCGGCAAAGTCTTTCTCACATCACAGATTCTCCATCGCAAAGGCCGAGCCTGCCCGAAGTGCGGCATATGCAAGGTCGCGTTCACCAAACAAGGTGTTACGGTAAGCGAACCGGGCGACGCCGTTTAGCTCTGCTTCAGCTTTTCCGCACGCACATCGCTTGCGGTGAAGACGCTGACAAACGGTGCGTCTCCAATTGCGGCCTGAATGTTGGCGCGTCCACCCTGTTCACGATCCACAAGGCAAAGCACTGCTGCCACCGTCATGCCAGCAGTCTTGACGGCATCAATGGCGGTGATGGTACTGCCACCCGTAGTGCATACATCGTCCACCACGACCACTGAAATGCCCTCGCGCACATAGCCTTCGATCTGCCGCCCGGTGCCATGTTGCTTCAACGCCTTGCGGACAAGGAAGCCATGCACCGGCTTCGCATCTTCGTGTTCCAGCGCGTACCAGGCTGTGGCGGACGCGGTGTTGCTCACCAGCGGATCGGCGCCCATCGTCAGTCCACCCACGGCCTCGGCGTGTGGCGCGTGCTGGCGAATCAACTCGGCGAAGACAAGGCCGCTCAAGCGTCCACCTTCGGCGTCCAGCGTGGTGGTGCGGCAGTCGATGTAGTAATCGCTCTTGGCGCCGGAGGCCAATGTGAAGTCACCCAGGCGGAAGCTGAGTTTCGCAATCAGGCTGAGCAACTTGGCGCGGTCGGCGGTCAGGGCAGTGGAAAGGTCCATAACTCTATCAAAACAGCGAGTCAGCCAGTCAGCAAGTCGACGAGTCAGCGTATCGTGTAGTGCGGAGGCCAAACGCCATGAACGCAGTCAGTTTTTTCTCCGATCAACTCAAGAGGGAACATACGCTGAACAAGAAGGTGCTTGCGGAAGTCCCGGAGGGCAACAATGCCTGGAAGCCGCATGAGAAATCCATGGAGCTTGGCTACCTGGCCGCGCTAGTGGCGCAGATGCCTGCGTGGATCGCCCTGGTGCTCACTACGGACGAGCTTGAGCTGACTGATCCTCACTCCGGCAAGGACTTCCGCCCTGTGGCACAGGATTCCACGAGCGCATTGCTGGCCTATGCCGAGACTGCATTTGCGAAAGCATCGTCCGCACTGGAAACAGTGAAAGAAGAGCAGTGGAACAAACCATGGACGCTCAAGATCGCAGGCAATGCCGTTAGCAGCGCCACGCGGCTGCAGCAGGTCGCAGAAAACTTCACGCACATGGCGCACCATCGCGGCCAGTTGACGGTGTACCTGCGCCTCTTGGGCGATAAAGTACCTGCCACGTATGGACCGAGTGCAGATGAGAAGATCGTTTAGCTATCACGGCTATTGCAATGTTCTTAATTAGTCTTTGGGGCTAATCGTGTTCGACTTAACGGTTCCTATCCACCTTGTACATATCTGCTCTGTGATAAGTCCTCAATTTGTCACCCGTCTCCGCGTGTTCGATCTCGTAGAAACCATTGTTCTGAAAATCAGGGATAACTTCGGCTAGAGGGTCTGGATTGTTTTGGATATAAAGGCGATCGCCTTCCTTGAAGGATTGCGGAATCGTCTGTCCTTCTTCAAGTGAAAATGCCAAGGGGCGGCCACCATCTGTGACCACCCCTAAAGCTACTGTGCCAATCCAATCAACTTTATATCCCATTACAGACCCTTTTCCACCAGGAACAGGATCAGGTCCTTCACGCGGCTGCTGTAGCCCCATTCGTTGTCGTACCAGCTGATCACCTTGCCGGTCTTGTCGCCAATAACCTTGGTCAGCTTCGAATCGAAGATGGAGGAACGGCTGTCGCCCTTGAAGTCGCTGCTGACGAGTTCCTTATCCGTGTAGCCCAGAATGCCCTTCAACGCTCCATTGCTGGCGGTCTTGATGGCTTCGTTGATCGCGGCAGCAGTGATTGGCTTCTCGGTGTTGAACGTCAGATCGATCACCGAGACGTTCGGCGTGGGTACGCGCATGGAGAAGCCGTCCAGCTTGCCGTCCATCTCCGGGATAACCAGCTTCAGCGCCTTGGCAGCGCCGGTGGTCGACGGGATCATATTCAGCGCGGCAGCGCGAGCGCGGCGCAGATCTTTGTGCGGGAAGTCCAGGATGACCTGATCGTTGGTGTAGCTGTGGATCGTGGTCATAATGCCGCTGGTAATGCCGAAGGTCTCGTGCAGCACCTTCACCACGGGCGCAAGGCCATTGGTGGTGCAGCTCGCATTGGAGATCACGTTGTGTTTCGCAGCGTCATACTTGTCGCTGTTCACGCCCAGCACCAGGGTTACGTCCTCGTTCGTTGCCGGTGCGGAGATGATGACCTTCTTCACGGTCTCGCCCAGGTGGGCTTTGGCCTTGGTGGCGTCCGTAAAGTGGCCGGTCGACTCGACAACGATCTGTGCACCAACCTCTGCCCAGGGCAGCTTGGCGGGGTCGCGCTCGGCAAACACCTTGATCTTCTTGCCATCCACGCTGATGAAGTCGTCGCCGGCTTCAATCTCGTGCTTCAGGTTGCCCAGGATGGAGTCATACTTCAGCAGGTGAGCCAGCGTTGCGGGGCTGGTCAGGTCATTGACGGCCACAAACTCGATCTCAGGGTTATCAATCGCGGTGCGGAAGACGTTGCGGCCAATGCGGCCGAATCCGTTGATACCTACCTTTACTGCCATGACGTGTCTTTGTTTCCTCTCAGGATTACGGCGGATTCCGTTTTTCGTCCGTCGCTATCAGTGTAGCGTGTGCGCCGCAGGAGGGTGTGAAACCTCCGTGGGAGTCCGAAAAGGTTCCTGCTGCGTTTGGGATGCAGCCGCCCGGTATGGTACAAACCGGCTATGCGCGACTGGATGCGCAACAAGATGAGACGACGTAGCAACAAGCGTGGCCCTAACAATAGCGAGGCCACAGGAAAGATTGGGCAGGAGATCCCTCAGGATCAGCCTGCAGCACTGCAGCCGGCGTACCCCGAAGCCCCTGCACGCACAGACATTGCAGCCGCAGCAGAGCCGGTTGAGCTTTCGGTAGCCGAACCTGCTGAGATTGCTGAGCCGACCGCACCTGGCAAGATCGAAGTGGAAACCCAGCCAGAATCGCTGGCCACACCGGCTGAGCCGCCCGCACTGCCCGCGGGTGAAAAGGCTACGCCGCGTGGGTACGTGGTGCTGACCATCGGCCTGCCCGGCAGCGGTAAGACAACATGGTTCAAGCGTCGCGGCGTGACACCCCTCAGTAGCGACTTGCTGCGCAACATCCTCTTTGACGACATCACGGACCAGCGCTACAGCGGCCTCGTCTTCAGCACGCTCCGTTCGTTGTTGCGCGCTCGCCTCATCGCCAAGATGCCGTGGAACTATGTGGACGCCACCAACCTCAGCGCCCACGAGCGTCGTCAGTGGATCAAGATGGCGCGCAGCTTCGGGTATGAGGTGCAGGCCGTGTACTTTGACGTGCCGCTTGCTGTTTGCCTGGAACGCAACAGCAAGCGCGAGCGCCGCGTGGCTGACGACGTGATGCAGAAGATGGCAGAGCGCCTTCGTCCGCCGTCGTTCAAAGAAGGCTTTGGGAAGATCACCGTGGTCCGCGTGAAGGGCCAGCCAGGGATCGTTCCGGCCGCTGCGGAACCCACATCAGATGTCTTCAACGAGCCGGTTCCTGCCGATGTGGACGCTCCTGTAGCAGATGCCCCCGACCTCGACGCGCCCGACGCAGACGAAGCAGAGGCTTAGACAACAGCATGAACGGCGCGGCCATCGAGTTCCGCGACGTAGTGGTAGA
>Ga0310811_10015149_pt1 | contig 10076 bp, 8 predicted proteins | sample YCmetagenome_FD_207642 | JGI IMG/M metagenome (GOLD analysis project Ga0310811, IMG submission 207642) | Soil microbial communities from experimental microcosm in Duke University, North Carolina, United States - YC | ecosystem: Engineered > Artificial ecosystem > Soil microcosm > Unclassified ...
TGGCTTTCGCACCGATCACGTGCTCTTGACGTCGACGGCGTTGCGAGCGCAGAGCTACGACAGCGTCCGCGGGCGGGCGCTGTACGAAGAGCTGTTGCGCCAAGCGGCCGCGGTTCCGGGCGTGCAGTCGGCGGCGCTCACACAGTATATCCCATTTGGCTACAGCCGCGATGCGGCCAACGTATTCCCCATCGGATCAGGTGTGCCGGTGCCGGTGAATGGGTTCAGCTACTTCTACAACACTGTGGGCGGCGACTACTTCACTGCGATGAAGATTCCGCTGCTGCACGGCCGCGCCTTCACCGAGGGTGACAACGCGAACGCGCCCTTGACCGCGATCGTGAACAATGCCTTTGCCCGAACGATCTGGCCTGGAGAAACGGCGATCGGAAAGCGCTTTCACGCCGGCGGCAGCAACGGACCGATTCTCGAGATCGTCGGTGTCGTCGGCGACATGCAGGATCTCATACTCGGTGAGACGCCCAAGCCGTACATCTTCCGGCCTTTGAAACAGGTGTATCAGCCGGAGATGACGCTGGTCGTGCATACCGCCGGCGATCCGACCTCGCTTGCGCCGGCAATACGCTCGCTCGTGACGAATCTCGATCGGAGCCTGCCGACGTTCGACGTTCGCACGATGGACGAGCATCTTCGAAACGGTCAGGCCTTGCTGTTCACTCGGATCGGCTCGGCGGTCGCGCTCGTGTTCGGACTGCTTGCGCTCGTGCTGGCGACGGTCGGTGTTTACGGTGTCGTGTCGTATTCGGTCGCCCAACGAACGCGCGAGATCGGCGTGCGCGTGGCGCTGGGTGCGCGACTGCCCGCGATCCTGCGTCTCGTCGTTGGACAGGGCCTGCGCCTCGCCTGGATCGGCATCGGCGTTGGGCTGGCCCTTTCGCTGGCAACGACGGGAGTGATGTCGTCGATTCTCTACGGAGTCGCCCCGCGGGATCCGATCGTGCTCGGCGTCGTTGGCGGCGTCCTCACGATCGTCGCCGCGGCGGCGAGCCTGGTGCCCGCGCGGCGAGCGACGAGGATCGATCCGCTCACGTCGCTCAGGTCGGAGTAAGGGGGGGTCGCTACCCTTCCTCCGACCGACGTTGCCGTAACACCTCGTAGAGGGCGATGCCCACGCTCGTCGACAGGTTGAGCGACCGGACGTGTGGCGACAGGATTGGCATCGTGACGAACCGATCGCGGTATCGCTCGTGAAGTTCGGCCGGGAGGCCGGCGGTCTCCCGGCCGAACACCAGGACGACGTCGTTCGAGGCTCCGAGCGGCGCGTCCCAAAGGACACGCGTGGCCTTCGTCGAGAAGAAGAACGGCTCGCCGAGCGTCGGCAGCTCAGCCTCGAACGCCCCCCAGGTCGGCCAGACGCGCAGGTCGACGTGCTCCCAGTAGTCGAGACCGGCGCGTTTCACCTCCCGCTCGTCGAGGGAAAAGCCGAGCGGCTCGATGAGGTGCAGGGTGGCGCCGGCGGCGAGACACGTGCGGCCGGCGTTCCCGGTGTTCCAATGAATCTCCGGATGCACGAGCACGACGTGTATCGCCATTCCGCCTCGGTCTAGGTCCCTTACGGCTGAGCTCAGTGACGCATGGCCTCGGTACTGCAGTCAGCGCATTGATGAGCTCAACATCTGCGTATCAGGTCGTCACAGGGAGGGAAGGTAGCAAAATGAGACGATACGGACTTCTGGCGTCGATCGCGGCAAGCCTGGGCCTCGCGGCCATCGTGGCGAGCTGTGCGTCGGACAGCCAAACGGTTGACCCGCTGGCTTCGTCCAGCACCGACACCCCGGTAGTGCTGGCGGGTGGACCCAGCCTGAACGGTGGCGGGTGGTCGCCCGCCGTCGAAGCGGCCGCGAACCTCACCGGCAAAGTCACCATCTGCCACAGCGGAAGCGGCAAGCACTTCACGCAGATCAACGTTGCGGCTCAGGGGGCACGCGCCCACCTTGGCGACCCGGCCACTGGAAAGGACGGCCACCCCGACGATTACCGCGTCAGCGACCTGACGCCATGCCCGCCTCCCGCGACTCCCGGCAACGTCCAGGTCTGCAAGGTCGCGGATCTTGGCGTCGCCATCGGGACCAACTTTACGTTCACCGTCACGTCCGGCGGCACCTCGAAGACAGTGACCGTTGCAGCCGGCGCCGCTCCAGCTGGTACATGCGTCAGCGGCGGTGATTTCCGCGTCGGGACCACCGTGCAGGTTCAAGAGACCGCGCAAACAGGAATAAAGACGACGGGCATCGTCGTCACGCCGGCGGGGGCGCAACAGGGCACCTCCGACCTGACGAACCGAAGCGCTACCATCATCGTCGGCGTGGGAACGACGACCCTCACGTTCACCAATAAGGGGCCGACCGGAACACTGGTGATCTGCAAAGTCGGCGGCACGGGCGTGACGGCAGGCACCAACTTCACCTTCACGGTGAATGGTAAGACGTCGACCGTTGCCGCCGGCGCGGCCCCCAACGGTACGTGCGGCTCCTCCATCGAGCTGGCGCCCGGAGCGGTGAACGTCGCCGAGACCGCGACCACCGGCCTGGTTGTCCAGAGCATCACCGGCACGCCGGCGCCCACGAACGTGAACCTCCCGCTCGGATCGGCGACAACACAGATCACAGCCAATCAGGAAACACGGATCACGTTCACGAACGCGGCTGCTTCGGCGACGAACAGCGGCACTCTCACGATCTGCAAGATCGGCGGGATCGGCGTGGCCGCTGGCACGAGCTTCACCTTCACGGCCGCCGGGCAGACAGCTACGGTCGCCGCTGGCGCAGCGCCGAATGGAACGTGCGCCACGACGCCATTGACGATTGCGCTGGGTAGCGTGACCGTGACGGAGAACGCTGTCGCGGGAACGTCGGTGCAGGCGATCACCGGCACGCCGGCAACGCCGACCAACATCAACCTGGCCGGCCGATCGGCGACGGTGCAGATCAACGCCGGTGCAGACACGAAGATCACCTTCACGAACACCGCGCCGTAAGCGACGCGGTATCAGCATCGAGTGAGACGAACGCCCGCGACGAAACCGTCGCGGGCGTTCGTGCTCTGGCGCGGTATCTCGACGTTCGACAGCTTGACCGTCGTGCCGATTCACTTCATTCGCGCGTTCGCGGCGCTCGCCATCGCGACCCTACTCGGTACTCCGGCCGCCGCGCAGACGCGAACGGTCAAGATCTCGTCGAAGATTCTCGGCGAAGAACGCGTGCTGCACGTGAACCTGCCGCCGAACTACGAGCTGGCGCGTCGGCGGTATGAGGTGATCTACCTCCTCGACGGTCACGTCCGACAGTTCTTCGACATCACCGTCGCCGCGGCCGCGTACGACGTCGTCGGCGATGTTCACGACTATGCAATGCCACCGCAGATCGTCGTCGGCATCGATCAGCGCGATCGCGGCACGGACCTCGGACGGAATCAGGAACTCTTCACTCGGTTTCTCGTCGAGGAGGTCGTTCCGTTCATCGACCGTACCTATCGGACGACACCATACCGGACCCTCATCGGGCATTCGCTCGGCGGACGATTTGCGCTCATGTCGTTCTGTCGCGCACCCGGTGTTTTTCCTGCCGTGATCGCGGTCAGCGCGGCCGGTGGCGATTCAGCGAGCGCCGATGCGGTCACGCGCTGTCTCGCTTCGGCGTTCACCCGCGACGGCACGACGCTGCGCCAACTCGTGCTGTCGGCCGGCGGTGGGGAGGAGCGGATTCACGCAGGCGTCGAACGGTTGCGCGACTTTCTGCGAGCCAGCGCGCCGCAGCATTGGCGATGGACGGTCATCGACGAACCGGGGCTCGGTCACACGGAAACGCCGCTCGCCACGATTCCACCTGGCCTGCGTTTCGTGCAGGACAAAACGGTCTGGGAAATGCCGCCGGCCCTCGCCGACAGCATCTCGGACGGTCGGCTCGATCCGGAGCGCGCGGTTCCGGACTTCTACGCCAGGTTGAGCACGCGCGTCGGCTTCACCGTCGCTCCAACGCTCAAGTGGATGCTCACCGAAGCGCATCTCCTAGTGCGCCGGTCGGATCAGCAGGCGGCGGAACGATCGATCCGTCGCCTGATCGATGCCTATCCGGAGGATCTCGAGGGCTACGGGATGCGGTCTGATCTCGCGCTTCGCAACAGCGACACCACCGTGGCTCGCCAGGCGCTCGGCGACGCGCTGCACATGCTCGGTCGCTTGGAGATGCACGACGTCTATGAGAGCGAGCGAAAGCGGAAGCTGCTCGAGACCGCGCTGGCATCGCTGCGACGCTAGTCGCTTAACGGGGCGACCCTTCGAGCTCGTCTTTATATGCCTTGACAGGCATATACCCTGCAGCGCATATTCTATCCATGATCGAGACCTTTGCCGCTCTCGCGGAACCCAATCGCTTTCGCATCGTGGAACTGCTGCGTTCGGGCGCCCGGTCCGTCAACGAGATCGGAGAGCGCCTGGACCTCAATCAGCCGCAGGTGTCCAAGCACCTGCGCGTGCTTCGCGATGTCGGTCTCGTGCGCGTCGAGCCTCGCGCACAGCAGCGCGTCTATGAGCTGCAGGCGAAACCGCTGCGGCAGATGAACGACTGGCTCGAGCGATACCGGCGCGTCTGGGATGCGCGCTTCGAGGCTCTGGATGAGCTCCTCGTGGAGCTCGAAACCAACACGGGAGGGGGGACGTCCAATGACCGTAAAAAGCGAAAATGAGGTTGCCACAATGAGCGGCACACACGTGGAGCGCGCATCCGACCGCGAGCTGGTCATCCGCCGAGTTTTTCGCGCGCGACCGCAGACCGTTTTCGACGCCATGACGAAACCGGAGCTTCTGAGGCGCTGGTGGGCACCGCGCTCACTCGGCGTGGTCCTCTTCGAAGTGGACGCCGATGTTCGCGTCGGAGGCCACTACCGCTACGTCTTCGGACGTCCGGGAGAACCGCCCATGGCGTTTTCAGGCACCTACAAGGAAGTCGTGCCCGGTGCGCGCGTCGTGTACACCCAGGTCTTCGAGCCGATGCGCGACGCCGGCGAAGGGGTGATCACGGCCACGTACGAGGCACACGAGAATGGCACGCTGCTCATCCAGCGCGAGCTGTATCCATCGAAGCAAGTTCTCGACGGCGCGATCGCCTCTGGAATGGAGCGCGGAATGCGCGAGACGCTGGAGCAGCTCGAGTTGCTCCTGCCCGAGCTCGAGGGATAGACTCATCGTACTTCCCCGGCTTCGGACAATCATGGCTCTGCATCGCAGTTTCGGTTTGCTGTTTCTGGCCTTCCTCGCGTCGGCATTTCCGCATCGTGAGGCACTCGGCCCGCGCGGGCACGCGGCGAATGTGCCAGCTCCGACGCTGCGCCTCGCCAGGATCTTTGGGAATGGGATGGTCCTGCAACGAGACCATCCCATCCCCGTCTGGGGTTGGGCTTCGCCAGGCACGCGGGTGTCCGTGTCGTTTCACGGCGACACGAAGAGCGTGACGTCTGATTCGACGGGTGCATGGCGCGTAGCGTTTCCCCTCCTCACGGCAGGCGGACCGCTCGACCTCGTCGTTCGCTCGGGCGGCGAGAGCATCACCGTCGCGAACATCGTGATCGGCGACGTCTGGCTGGCATCCGGACAGTCGAACATGGAATTCCCGCTGTCCCAGTCAGCGAACGCGAGCACCGAGATTCGGGGCGCGCACGATCCTCTGCTGCGCCACTTCAAGGTGCCCACGTCCTGGTCCAACGCGCCGGAGTCCGATCTTGCGGGCGGTGAATGGACGGCCGCCGACCCGCGACACGTCGGCGATTTCTCCGCGGTCGGCTACTTCTTTGCCAGGGACCTCCGCGCATTCACGCATGTGCCGATCGGCATCGTCAACAGCACGTGGGGAGGAAGCGCGATCGAAGCGTGGATGAGCCGCAAAGCCCACAAGCTCTCGGACAGCGCTTGGGCCGCATATCTCCAGGGCGACGACCGGCGCATCGAGGCACTTCGCGCGGCCCTGCGTGCGAAGATCGGCAGTTTACCGGAGTCCGACCGCGGCACGCGCAACGGTCGACTCGTCTGGCAGGATCCCGCGCTCGATGACAGCGACTGGATCGAGATGCCAGTTCCCTCATACTGGGAATCGAACGGCTTCGAGGGGATGGACGGAATCGGATGGTATCGAACGTCGTTCATTCTTTCCGACCGCGAGGCGCAGACTGGCGTCACGCTGACGATGAACGCGATCGATGACGACGACATCACGTGGATCAATGGTGTCGAGGTTGGCCGCACCGTGGGCTACAACAAGGTCCGCACGTACACGCTTGCGCCCTCAGCCTTACGGGCGGGCGCGAATGTTCTCGTCGTGCGGGTCTCCGACGGCGGCGGCGGTGGCGGCATCAACGCCAGCGTCTCGATCTCCTCGGAAGGTTCGGCGCCGCGTTCGCTCGCGGGTCGTTGGAAGTTCAAGGTCGGCGCGGTCGCGCTGAATCGCGACGGACAGCAGATCAACAAGGTGCCCACGGTCCTCTACAACAAGATGATCGCTCCGTTGCTTCCCTTTCCCATCAAGGGCATCATCTGGTACCAGGGCGAGTCCAATGCGAACAACGTGCAGCAGGCGTCGGCGTACCGCGCGCAGTTCGCGACGCTGATCGACAGTTGGCGCCGCGAGTGGTCGGGTGGCGGCCGCCTTCCGTTCCTTTGGGTTCAACTGCCGAACTTCGGAAAGCCCGATAGCACACCGCCGTCGCAGTCGGCATGGGCGACGCAGCGCGAATCGATGGCAGCAGCGCTTTCCCTGCCGGCAACTGGCCAGGCAATCACGATCGACGTCGGTGAGGCGGAGAACCTTCACCCGAAAAACAAACAGGATGTCGGCGCGCGGCTCGCGCTCGTGGCGCAACCTGTCGCGTATGGTCAACGCGTGCTCGCGTCAGGTCCGACATACCTGTCCCACGTCGTACGCGGCAACAAGATCGTGGTGTCGTTCTCCAACATCGGCAACGGGCTCGTGAGCGCGAGCTCCGACGCATCGGTTGGCGCATTTGCAATTGCGGGGGCCGACAAGGTCTGGCACTGGGCCAGCGCGCGCCTCGTCGGGAATACCGTCGAAGTCTGGAGCGACGCGGTCGCGTCGCCGGTAGCAGTCCGGTACGCGTGGACGGACAGTCCCGAGAACGCGGACCTCTACAGCCGGGAAGGGCTTCCCGCGGCACCTTTCAGGACGGACCACTGGTAGGCGCAGTCCCGCCCTTGTGTTTTCGGTTTTTGTTCGGTAGTGTCCATGGTCGTTGAAGCAGGGGGGAAATCGTGGACACGATGTCGCTCGAGCAAAAGATCACGCTCCTGATGTCGCTCGCCGGAGACGATAGGGAAGCCAACCCGTCGGTTCCGGCCACGCTGCCGCCGAGGCTGCGCAACGCGAACGAGTCCGGCGCGCTGCGACCGTTGAATTTTCGCACGGTCAGCGCCGGCCGAGGGCGACGCACGACGCTGCTTCGCATTCTCATGACGAATGCATGCAGCTTCAATTGCCACTATTGCCCGATGCGCCGCGACCGCAACATGCCGCGCGCGCTACTCAAGCCGGCCGAGCTCGTTCGCATTTTTCTCGAGGCGCGGCGACGCGGATGGTGTGAGGGATTGTTCATCACGACGGCGATCCCCGGGCGTCCCGTCAAGGTGATGGACGACCTGATCCAGGTGCTCGAGCTGCTGCGCAACACGCATCGCTTCGCGGGCTACATCCACGTGAAGATCCTGCCCGGTGCCGAGCCGGCGCAGATCGAGCGAATCACGTCGCTGGCGACGCGTGTGTCGATCAATCTCGAGGCACCGTGCGGCGAAACGCTTAGCGCGATCGCACCGGAAAAGAGCTACGCGGCGACATTCGCGACGCTGACGCGCGCGCGCTCGCTCGTGGTCAATGAACAGCAGCGCGAGGCCGACGGATGGAGACGCGACCCGCTCCGACCCGGCGGCGGCTCCGGCATGACGACCCAATTCGTCGTCGGCGCAACTCGTGATACCGATCGCACGATCGTGCAGCGCGTCGCAGAGCTCTACTCGGCTGGCGGCATTCACCATGTGCACTTCAGCGCCTTTCGTCCGATCCGCGACACGCCGTTGGAGAACCGCGATGCAGTGCCGACGGTGCGCGAACACCGTCTCTATCAGACGGATTATCTCCTGCGGTACTACGGCTTCGAGCTCGGAGATGTCGTGTACCAGGAGGACGGCAACTTGCCGCTCGATCGGGATCCGAAGGTCGCCTGGGCGCTCGCGCACCCGGAGCAGTTTCCCGTCGACGTCACGACGGCGGCGTACGAATTGCTCGTCCGCGTGCCGGGGATCGGAGTAGTCACGGCCCGCAGGATCGTCGCGCAGCGCCGGAGCACGATCATCCGAAGTCTCTCAGATCTACGAAAGCTCGGTGTACAGACGACTCGCGCCGCAGGGTTCCTCGCGCTGAAGGGACGCGCGCTCGGCGCGGGACGGTGGACGGAGCAGCTGGGATTCTGGGGCGCTTACGAGGATGTCGGCGCCTACAAGCAGGTCTATGACGTCAGTCCGGGGACGTTCCGGTGAAGTCCAACCTTCAGCACGCACAGGAGGGAGAGGGAGCATGAGCGACAGATCGCTGTTCACAAAGTTCTGGACCGAGGAATCGACGACGACGGCGAAGGTGCTCGCGCGCATTCCGGAGGGATCCGACTATCGGCCGGATCCAAAGTCGCGCACCGCGCACGAGATCGCCTGGCAGATCGTGTGCGAAGAGAAGATGATCATCGACGCACTCGAGACCGGTAAAGCGGAATGGTCGCCGCCGCCGCAACCCAAGACGATGAAGGAAGTGGTGGAGGCATACCAGGCGCAGAGCGCGAGCATGGCGGCCCGCTGGGCGGACCTGCCCGATGCGCGTTGGGAAGGGAACCTCGAGTTCTTCGGCAGCGAGCGTCCCGCATCGCCGATGGCGTGGAGCTTTCTTTTCGACATCGTGCATCATCGAGGTCAGATCTCCACGTATCTGAGACCGATGGGATCGACCGTGCCACAGATCTACGGTCCGAGCGGCGACGAGCCGTAGAGGGGCCGAACAGGGGGCGTAGGGGGCTTGGTGCGCAGCGTCACCGTCGGGTTGTGCGCTCCATTCTACGCGGTTCGCGCCTGGAAGTGCGAGCGTGCGGGTGCTCGGTCCGGGCGAGATCCGCAATGCTGCGCCTCGGCCCCTCATTCGACCTTCATGAGATCTCATATGCGAAGCCGTGTCTTGTCCGTGAGCCTTTGTCTGTTCGGTGGGCTCGTCGTCGGTTGCACGTCGGCGCGCGAGCGCGCGCGGGCCGACAGCGTGCAGGCGCTCGTCGTGCAGCAGGGCCAGCTGATGACAAAGCTGACCGCGCAGCGCGATTCGGTTTCGCGCGTTCTCGGGGACGCAGACGCATTCATCGGCAAGATCGACAGCTCGATCTCGCGCGTGAAGGGCCTGCCGGGCAAGTCGAAGGCGGCGCGTGGCAGCGAAGGACCGCTCGAGGATCAGGTCCGCCAGCGTCAGGACATGCTCCGTCGCGTCGACGCGCTCGTGCAGCGGGCGCGCGAGACGGCCAAGGAAGTGGCGGCGCTCAAGGAGCGCGAGAAGCAGCTGTTGGCGGAGAATGGTGAGCTGAAGGATTCATTGTCCGCGCAGGCGCAGCGTCTGATCGCCGATGCGCAGCAGATCGCTGCCTTGCAGGGGACGATCGAGCAGCAGGCGCAGACGATCGCGGCGATGCAGGCTCGGCTCGATGACTTCGACAAGCAGCTCGCGAGCGAGCGCACGGCGGCCAGCCGTGCGTACTACGTGATCGGGACGGAAGACGAGCTGGTTCAGAAGGGCGTGATCGTGCGGGAGGGCGGTACGAACCTGCTCATCAAGCGCATCGGCCGTACGCTCGTTCCGGCGCGTCAATTGCCCAGGGACGCGTTCACGTCGATCGACACGCGTGAGGTGCATGCAATCGTCGTCCCCGACTCGACCAAGCGCTATCAGATCGTGTCGCGACAGAGCCTCGACGACGTGAAGGTCATCGAACGCGATGGAACCCAGTTCCGTGGCTCGTTAGAGATTCCGGAT
>Ga0310811_10015151_pt1 | contig 10074 bp, 9 predicted proteins | sample YCmetagenome_FD_207642 | JGI IMG/M metagenome (GOLD analysis project Ga0310811, IMG submission 207642) | Soil microbial communities from experimental microcosm in Duke University, North Carolina, United States - YC | ecosystem: Engineered > Artificial ecosystem > Soil microcosm > Unclassified ...
TGGCGGCTTCCATCTCTACATTCTTGGCGATTAGACGTGGGCGATCTGGCCGCGCCGCAGCTGATGGACCGCATCTACCGGCGGCAGCGCCATGTCTACGACCTGACACGCAAATTCTACCTGCTGGGTCGCGACCGTCTGATCGACGAGCTGGCGCCGCCGCCGGGCGCGCGCGTTCTGGAAGTCGGCTGCGGGACGGCGCGCAATTTGGTCCAGGCCGCGCGTCTGTGGCCCGAGGCCGCCTTCTACGGTGTCGACCTCTCGCACGAGATGCTGGCGACGGCTCATCAGACCGTCGGGCGGGCAGGGCTCGACGAACGCATCCGCCTCGCCCGCGCCGACGCCACCAGCTTCGAGCCGGCGCTGCTGTTCGGCGTGCCGGGTTTCTCGCGCATCTTCTTCTCCTACAGCCTGTCGATGATCCCGACCTGGCAGAGCGCTCTTGCTTGGGCCCTGCACTGGCTACCCGCGGGCGGCGAGCTGCATATCGTCGATTTCGGCAACCAGGAACGCTTGCCGGGCTGGTTCCGGGTCGGCTTGCGCCAATGGCTGGCGTGGTTCCATGTCGAACCGCGTGAAGGCCTTGAGGCCGAGCTCACGGCGATGGCCGGCCATTCGGGCACCTTGCACTGCCTCGACCGCCCACATGGCGGTTATGCCCAATACGCCGTGTTCCGCCGCGGACCGACCGGTTAACGATTCTCGATCGGGAGGCGACCGCTTCCCGGCCGGGAGTTGGCAAGGCCGAGGGGCGATGCTACCCCGGCAGATCGACTGAGTCGGGAGTTGCCATCATGACCGAAGCCTTCATCTGCGATGCCATTCGCACGCCGGTCGGCCGCTACAATGGCGGGTTTGCCGCCATGCGAGTGGACGATCTTGCCGCCCATCCCATCAAGGCGCTGATGAAACGCAACGCAGGTGTCGACTGGGGCTCGGTCGACGACGTGATCTATGGCTGCGTCAACCAGGCGGGCGAGGACAATCGCAACGTCGCCCGCATGGCCGGTCTGCTCGCCGGGCTGCCGGTCGAGGTCGCTGGCGCTACGGTCAACCGGTTGTGCGGTTCCGGGCTTGAGGCGGCCGGCCATGCCGCGCGCGCCGTCAAGCTCGGCGAGGCCGACATGATGATCGCCGGTGGCGTCGAGGGCATGACGCGTTCGCCCTACGTCATGGGCAAGCCCGAGAGTGCGTTCGATCGCTCGATGAAGCTTGAGGACACGGTGCTGGGCTGGCGCTTCGTCAATCCGCGCATGAAGGCAGCCTACGGCGTCGATGCCATGGGCATGACGGCCGAGAACGTCGCCGGCGAGCACCAGATCAGCCGCACCGACCAGGACGCCTTCGCCTACCGCAGCCAGCGCCGCTGCAAGGCGGCGCAGGAGCGCGGCTTCTTCGACAAGGAGATCGTCGAGGTCTGCGTCAAGAAGGGCAAGACCGAAGCGATCGTCGCCAAGGACGAGCATCCGCGCGGCGACACCACGATGGAGATTCTGTCCAAGCTGCCGGCGGCGTTCCGCGAAGGCGGCTCGGTGACGGCTGGCAATTCGTCGGGCCTCAACGATGCCGCCTGCGCCATGATCATCGCCTCGGAAGCCGCCGCCAAGGCCAACGGCCTCACGCCCCGCGCGCGCATCCTCGGCGCGGTCTCGGCCGGCGTGCCGCCACGGGTCATGGGCATCGGTCCGGTGCCGGCGACGCAGAAGCTGCTGGCCAAGCTCGGCCTCACGGTGCGCGACTTCGACACGATCGAGCTCAACGAGGCGTTCGCCGCCCAGGCGCTGGCGGTGCTGCGCCAGCTCGGCCTCGCCGACGATGCCGACAACGTCAATCCGAACGGCGGCGCCATCGCGATCGGCCATCCGCTCGGCGCTTCGGGCGGCCGGCTGATGATCACCGCGCTGAACCAGCTCGAGGCGACCGGCGGCAAACGCGCCCTGTGCACCATGTGCATCGGCGTCGGCCAGGGCATCGCGCTGGCGCTCGAGCGCGTCTGACTCGGCGGTAAACCGATCGTCGCCGAGCGCGCGAGAGACGCGCGCTCTCGGTCCTTAGCTTTTCGAAGCGGCTTTGCGCAACAGAGCAAGGCCACGGGCGGTCTTGCCCCTTCCGCGTGCTGCCCTGGCAGCGAAGCGGGTTTCGGCATCGGCTTCCGCAATCATGACGGTCGCCATCTCCTCCATGAGGCGATTGACGCTCGTGCCGCGACGGCGCGCCAACGACCTCAGGCGGGCATGCTTGTCATCCGGCAAACGCAGTGTGAGAGCACTCATTTGATCTGTTCCTTGAGAAATCGCTCGGGGGTGACAACAGACAGATGAGGGAAGCGCAATTCCATTCTTGCCACATGGCGCACGTTTCGAGTGATGATGTGGCCGGCTCCTCCGGCCACTGCAAGCTCGACAAGATGATTGTCCCCTTCGTCCTGCAAATTGGGCCTCCAGGCAAAGTAGATGCGTGTCCACTCGCATCGCCCGGTGAAGATGTCGAGCAGCTCGGACCGCTCGGAAATGGATAGACGAGAGCGCCGAAACAGTGCCGGTCGCGCGAGCACATCCTCATACTCGGCGAGCAGCGCCGCTCCCATGAGCGGAGTGCACGTGCCGTCGAGGCATTTGGCTATGACTGCACTGCAGGCGCCAGCTCCGAGACAGGCGCCAATGAAGACATTGGTATCAACCACGACTAGCATACCCAATTGGTGGCAATTCTGCCACCAGTATACGTTCTTTGAAAGAGTGCAGCCCGCGCGTCACATTTCCGGGTGGCGTCAGCCTGCGATTGGCTGTCATCATATTGGTCGCGACTTCGATACGATCGAACCGAACGAGGCGTTGGTCCAGGGGCTGGCGGTGCTGCGGCAGCTCGGCCTCTCCGACGATGCCGATACCGTCAATCGAACGGCGGCGCCATCGCGATCGGCTATCCGCTCGGCGCTTCGGGCGGCCGTCTGATGATCACGGCGCTCAATCAGCTCGAGGTGACCGGCGGCAAGCGCGCGCTCTGCACCATGTGCATCGGCGTCGGCCAGGGCATTGCGCTGGCGCACGAGCGAGTCTGAGGCAAGGAAGACGAAAGATCCCTCGCTACGCTCGGGATGACAGTATTGGTGTCATCCCGAGCGTAGCGAGGGATCTTTCCGTTTCAGGGCGATGCCGCGCCGAGCTTGACGCCGGCCCGCTGCAATTCTTCCAGCATGTGCTGCTTGCTGCCCTCGAGATCGATGGCAGCAGTGGCGGGCTGGACGACCGTGACCTCGAATCCTGCCTGGCGGGCGTCGAGGGCCGACCATCCGACGCAGTAGTCGAGCGCCAGGCCGCACAGCACCAGGTGCGTGAAGCCGCGTTCCTTCAGGTAGCCGTCGAGGCCGGTGCGGGTCACCCGGTCGTTCTCGCGGAAAGTCGAATAGGAATCGATGCCGCGGTGAAAACCCTTGCGCACGACCATCTCGGCCTTGTCGACATGCAACTCGCGATGGAAGGCGGCGCCGGGCGTTCCCTGCACGCAATGGTCCGGCCACAGGGTCTGCGGCCCGTAGGGGAAATCCCGCGCGCTGAAGGGGGCCGTGTCAGGCCAGGCGCTGGCGAACGAGGCATGGCCCGGCGGATGCCAGTCCTGCGTCAGGATCACATGGTCGTGGCGCGCGATCAGCCGGTTGACCAGCGCAACGATCGCGGTCCCGCCGGCAACGGCGAGCGAACCGCCTTCGCAGAAATCGTTCTGCAGGTCGATGACGATCAGGGCTTCGTTCGGCATCGCTCCAGGCTCCTTCACAGCGGCGCGATGTCGCCGCGTTGCTGCTCCTCCTCGAACGCCGCCGACCAGTCGTCGAGCGTCCCCGAGTCGATGGCGCCGCGCACGCCGCGCATCAGGTCCTGATAGTAGTGCAGGTTGTGCCAGGTCAGCAGCATGGCGCCGAGTATCTCCTCGGCGCGGATCAGGTGATGCAGGTAGGCGCGGCTGTGATGGCGGCAGGCTGGGCAGGCACACTGCTCGTCGATCGGCCGCGGATCGTCGCGGTGTCGGGCATTGCGCAGATTGAGCTCGCCGCGGCGCGTGAAAGCCTGGGCGGTGCGGCCGCCTCGGGTCGGCAGCACGCAATCGAACATGTCGATGCCGCGCCGCACCGCGCCGACGATGTCGGCCGGCCGGCCTACGCCCATCAGGTAGCGCGGCCGCTCGGCCGGCAGCATCGGCATGGTGATGTCGAGGACGGCGAACATCCTCTCCTGGCCTTCGCCGACAGCCAGCCCGCCGACCGCGTAGCCGTCGAAGCCGATCGCCGTCAGCGCCGCCACACTCTCTTCGCGCAACGCCGGGAAGATGCTGCCCTGCACGATGCCGAACAGGCCATAGCCCGGGCGCACGCTGAACGCCCGCTTGCCGCGCTCCGCCCATTTCATCGAGAGCCGCATCGAGGCGGCGGCCTCCGGCTCCTCGACCGGCCAGCTCGTGCATTCGTCGAACGACATGGTGACGTTGGCGTCGAGCAGCTTCTGGATCTCGATCGAGCGCTCCGGAGTCAGGCGATGCTGGGTGCCGTCGATCGGCGAGCGGAAGGTGACGCCGTCGGCATCGAGCTTGCGCAGCTCCTTGAGCGACATCACCTGGAAGCCGCCCGAGTCGGTCAGGATCGGCCGCGGCCAGTTCATGAATTTGTGCAGCCCGCCCAGGGCCGCGATGCGTTCCGCGCCGGGACGCAACATGAGGTGGAAGGTGTTGCCGAGGATCATCTCGGCGCCGGTCTCGACGACCGATTGCGGCATCATCGCCTTGACCGTGCCGCCGGTGCCGAGCGGCATGAAGGCCGGCGTCTCGACCGTGCCGTGCGCGGTGCCGATGCGGCCGCGCCGCGCAGTGCCGTCTTTGGCCAGGAGGTCGAACGAGAGGCTCATCGGTGCAACAGACAACAATCGCCGTAGGAATAGAAGCGGTAACGCCGGTCGACGGCGTGCGCATAGGCCGCCTTCATGCGCTCCAGCCCGGCAAAGGCCGCCACCAGCATGAACAGGGTCGAGCGCGGCAGATGGAAGTTCGTCAGCAGCAGGTCGACGGCGCGGAAGCGGAAGCCGGGGACGATGAAGATGTCGGTCTCGCCGGCCCAGGGTGCCACTTTCCCATCGTGCCGCTGTGCCACCGTTTCCAGGAGACGCAGGGCGGTCGTGCCGATCGACACGATCCGCCCACCGGCAGCACGCGTTCGTTCGATGGCGCGGGCCGTCTGCTCTGGGAGCTCGCCCCATTCGGCATGCATGGTGTGGGCGTCGGTATCGTCGGCCCGCACAGGCTGGAACGTCCCGGCGCCGACATGGAGCGTCACGCCGGCCGTGGCGATGCCCGCCTCGCCAAGCGCGGCCATCAGCGCCGGCGTGAAATGCAGGCCGGCCGTGGGCGCCGCCACCGAGCCGTCGTATCGGGCGAACAGCGTCTGGTAGTCGGCGCGGTCCTGCTCGTCGGCAATGCCGGATCGGATGTAAGGCGGCAGCGGCACCGCGCCCGCCCGTTCGAGGGTTCCGAGAAAGGCGGCGCCGGAGGTCTCGAACGCGAGCACCAGTGAACCGTCGTCGTTCTTGGTGTCGACTGTGGCGGCAAGGTCCTCCGAGAAGGCCAGCCGATCTCCCGATTTCAGCCGCTTGGTGGGCCGGCCGAAGCAGAGCCAACGCCCGTGCCCCAGATCGCGGATCAACAACGCTTCGACCGCGACGTCCTGGCGTCCGGCGGTTCCCGGCCGCACGCCCTGGAGGCGCGCCGGGATCACCTTGGTGTCATTGAAAACCATCAGGTCGCCGCGGCGGAGGAGGCGCGGCAGGTCGCGCACGCCGAGATCGTGCAAGCCGTCGGGCGTCACATCCAGCAGGCGCGCTGAATCGCGCGGCTGGACAGGGCGCTGGGCGATCAGCTCGCCGGGCAGCGCAAAATCGAACAGGTCGACTCGCATGCTAGGGCCGGGCTTCTTCTCATCGTCCTTCCCAATGAAGCCGGGGAGGAGAATGATCAGGTCTGGCCGATATCCATCACGTCCGCGTCCGAATCGTCCGCCGGCGGATCCATGCCGGGATCGACAAGGCCGACGAAGCGGTGGACGCCGCCCACGACCTCGCGCTTCACGCGCGCCCGGGTCTCCAGGCAATGCAGATGTGCCAGAGTCTCGGCGAAGGCAAACACAACCTGGTTGTTGTCGAGATGGCGCGGAAAGAGGACCGGTACCATGTCCCAGCCGGTGGCGCCCTCGGCGCCGCGCTGGGCGACGGACGACGCCATGTCGTTCATGCGCGCGTCGTGATGGGCCACCAGCTGATCGAGCCTGGTGTGCAGGCCGACGAAGGGAAAGCCGTGCGAGGGCAGGACCAGCGCATTGGCGGGCAGGCGGCGGAAGCGCGAGAAGCCGTCGAGGAACCAGGTCAGCGCATCGGCGCGCGGCTCGTTGGGCCACACGCCGACGTTGGTGCTGATCTTGGGCAGGACCTGGTCGCCGGCGATCAGGACGTTGAGCTCGGGGCACCACAGCGAGGCGTGCTCGGGCGCATGGCCGCGGCCCACGATCACGTCCCAGCGATGGCCGCCGAGCGTGATGGGATGGGCGTGGATCATGCGCTGGAACGACGTCGGCAGCGGCCCCACGCCCTTGGCGTAACCGCCCTTGTGGCGGTGGAACAGGCCGATCTTGTCCGCTGGTACGCCGTTGCGCGCCAGATGGGTGGCGCGGACGTCCTCGTTCTCGATGAAGTCGTTGCGCGCGGCGACCGCGCTCATGTACTCGCCCAGCGTCATCCAGAGCTGGGCGCCCCAGCGCTCGCACAGCCAGCCGGCCATGCCGACATGGTCGGGATGCATGTGGGTGGCGATGACGCTCACCACCGGCTTGCCGGCGAGGTCGGACGCGAAGATGCGCTCCCACAATTCGCGCGTCTGCGCCATGTTGATGCCGGTATCGACGATGGTCCAACCGTCCTTTTCCTCGATCAGCCACAGGTTGATGTGGTTGAGCTGGAAGGGCAGCGGCATGCGCAGCCAGTAGATGCCGGGGGCGACGTTCTTGACGGTGCCGGGCTCCGGCACGTCACCGCAGGGGAAGCGTAGTTGCGCCAGAAGGCGCTGAGCGATGTCGGGTGAATCGGGCATGAATCCACCCTAGCCACAGATGCCTGCCAGTGTCACGACTGCGAACCGATGGCCCGCCAGGCGATATCTCGACGGCAGAATCCGTCCGGCCAATCGATCAGGTCGACCGCCCGGTAGGCCCGTTCGCGGGCAATTTCGATGGTCGGTCCCACGGCCGTCACGTTCAGCACGCGTCCGCCGTTGGCCAGCACCCGCTTGCCGTCGGCCTTGGTGCCGGCGTGGAAGATCTCGACGCCCTCGACCCGGCCCGCCGCCTCCAGGCCGCGGATCTCGCTGCCCTTCCGGTAGGCATCCGGGTAACCCTTCGCCGCCATCACCACGGTCAGCGCCGTCTCGTCCGACCAGCGCAGGTCGAAATGGCGCAGGCTGCCGTCGGCGGTGGCGATCAGGGCCGGCAGGATGTCGGACTTGAGCCGCGGCATCAGCACCTGGCATTCCGGGTCGCCGAAGCGGCAATTGTATTCAAAGATTTTCGGGCCCTGGCTGGTGATCATCAGCCCTGCATAGAGAACGCCTTTGAACGGCGTGCCGGCGTCCGCCATGGCGCGCACCGTGGGCAGGATGATCTCGTCCATGGTCCGCTGTTGCATCGCTGAGTCGAAGATCGGCGCCGGCGAATAGGCGCCCATGCCCCCCGTGTTGGGCCCCTGGTCGCCGTCGAACGCCCGCTTGTGGTCCTGGGCGCCGACGAGCGGCAGGGCGTGCTCGCCATCGCACAGGGCGAAGAAGCTGGCCTCCTGGCCGACCAGGAATTCCTCGATCACCACCGAGGCGCCGGCCGCGCCGAAGCGATTGGCCGACAGCATGTCGCGTGCCGCCGAGATCGCCTGTTCGACCGTCTCGGCCACGACCACGCCCTTGCCGGCCGCCAGACCGTCCGCCTTGACGACGATCGGCGCTCCTCGGGACCTGATGTAGTCGACCGCCTTGTCGACGTCGGTGAAGCGATCGTAGGCGCCGGTCGGGATGCCGTGTCGGCGGAGCAGGTCCTTGGTGAAGCCCTTGGAGCCCTCGATCTGTGCCGCCTTGGCCGACGGACCGAACACCTTGAACCCGGCCTCGTTCAGCCGGTCGGCAAGGCCCGCGACCAGTGGGACCTCGGGGCCGACGACGACGAAATCGATCGCATGGGCCCGCGCCAGCGCCACCTGGCCGGCGATGTCGTCGGCGGCGACATCGAGGCACTCGGCGACCTGGGCGATGCCGGCATTGCCGGGCGCGCAATAGAGTTTGCTGCAGAGCGGCGACGCGGCGATCGCCCAACACAGTGCGTGCTCCCGGCCGCCACCCCCTACGACCAACACCCGCATGTGTCCAACCCCTTGAAATCCATGGCTGAATCTCTGATATGCCGATCAGCGTCGCGCGCCACAAGAACCATGAAACCGGTCGGGTGCAAAGCGGAGTTTTCGGCCATGGTGGACAAGCTCTCAGCAACCCACAGGCATCGGCTTACCTGCCCCGATGCACCGGTATAGCTTTCAATGATGGAAATCACCGCCCCCGAGCAGGTCGCAAGCAACGTCCCGGAATTCACCGTCTCGGAACTCTCGTTTGCGCTCCGGCGGGAGATCGAGACGGCGTTTCCGCGCGTGCGCGTGCGCGGCGAGATCAGCCAGCCTTCTTTCCCGCGATCCGGCCATTGCTATTTCCGGCTGAAGGACGAGAACGCCGTCCTCGACGCGGTCTGCTGGAAGGCGACGATCCCGCGCCTCGGCCTCAAGGTCGAGGAGGGCATGGAGGTCATCGCGACCGGACGGCTCACGACCTACGCCGGCTCGTCGCGCTACCAGATCATCGTCGATCGCCTGGAGCTGGCCGGCGCCGGGGCGTTGCTGAAGCTCCTCGAAGACCGGCGGCGCAAGCTGCAGGCCGAGGGCCTGTTCGACGCCGAACGCAAGCGAGCCTTGCCGTTCCTGCCGGAGGTCGTGGGCGTCGTGACCTCGCCCACTGGCGCGGTGATCCGCGACATCCTGCATCGCCTGGCCGATCGGTTTCCGCGCCGGGTCCTGGTGTGGCCGGTGGCGGTGCAGGGCGACCGGGCGGCAGGCGAGGTGGCGGCCGCGATCAACGGCTTCAACAGGCTTCCCCTGGATGGTCCGGTGCCGCGGCCCGACGTGCTGATCGTCGCACGCGGCGGCGGCAGCCTGGAAGACCTGTGGGCCTTCAACGAGGAGATCGTGGTGCGGGCCGCCGCTGCCTCGACCATTCCTCTCATCTCCGCCGTCGGGCACGAGACCGACACGACCCTGATCGATTTCGCCGCCGACCGCCGCGCGCCGACGCCGACGGCGGCGGCGGAGATGGCGGTGCCGGTGCGTGCCGACCTGGTGGCCGAAACACTCGACTATGCCAAGCGCCTGCTGGGCGGGATGACCCGCCTGTTGCGCGAGCGCGGGGTCGAGCTCGCCGGCCTGTCGCGTGGGCTGGGTGATCCGCGCCGCCTGATCGAGGAGCGCCAGCAGCGCCTCGACGAACGCGGCGAACGCCTGGCGCTCGCGACGCGCCAGCTGGTCGAGCGCCGCGCGCATGCGCTGGCTGCCGCGCGACTGGTGAGCCCGGTTGCCGTGCTGGCCGCCAAGCAGCAGGCGTTCACGAGCGAGTCCCGCATGCTCGACAGCGCGATGAAGCGCTATGTCGGCGACGCGCGGCAGAAGATCGAACGCACCACCGACAGGATCGATCAGCTCGGCGATCGGCTGCAACGGTGCGGTGCCGCCTTCCTGGAGCAATGCCAGCGCAAGATCGAGCACGCGGCCAAGCTGCTCGAAAGCTATTCGTTCCGCTCCGTTCTCGAGCGCGGCTTCGCCCTGGTGCGCGACCAGGACGGTCATCCCGTGCTGGCCGCGGTGGACCTTCGCGCCGGCGACACGCTTGCCATCGACTTCGCCGATGGCCGCATCGGCGCGCGCGTGACCGATGGGGCCAGCACGGCGCCGCGCCCTGTGCCCG
>Ga0310811_10015152_pt1 | contig 10074 bp, 11 predicted proteins | sample YCmetagenome_FD_207642 | JGI IMG/M metagenome (GOLD analysis project Ga0310811, IMG submission 207642) | Soil microbial communities from experimental microcosm in Duke University, North Carolina, United States - YC | ecosystem: Engineered > Artificial ecosystem > Soil microcosm > Unclassified ...
GCGTGCAGAACGTCGCAATGGGGGCCTTGCGGGGGCTTGGTTCGGGTCATCTGACCATGTATGGGGCGGTGGGCGGTTATTGGCTGGTGGGCGTGCCGCTTGCCTGGTGGCTTGGCGAAAAACTGAATCTGGGTGCGCTTGGCGTGTGGCTCGGCGTCGGTGCCGGGATTCATGTTAGTGCCATCTTCCTTCTATTTTTCTTTATTTACACACGCGCCGTCCACGAACCTGATGCCGGCGGGGTGACACCCGTCGAGCGAATGGGACCGGCGCGACAGACTGTCAAACCGAGTCAATTCAGGGCAACGTCGCAGTGAGGAGACTCAACCGCATCGCAGACCTGTGACAATCTCGCTTTCGACTGATGCTAGCGAGGGTCGCAATGCCGTGACCGGACGACTACGCTGGTCGTCCACATCGGCGCGTTCCAGCCACGCGCAGGGAGCGAATTTTGCTGCAAGGTTAGGGAACTGGAGAGGGATCATGAAAAGGCTGTTCGGATTCTTGGCTTTGGCTGCTGGCGTGGCGGGCTGTGTTGCCATTCAACCGCCCGATTATGACTACCCGGCATACGGCGACGGACCCGGCTACTACGCACCCGCGACCAGCATAGGGATCGGAGTGGGGGGCGGTAGCTATGGAGGAGGAGTGGGCGGCGGTGTCGGTATCGGCGTTGGCTTCTGACGTCGTGGAAGGCAGCAACGCCTTGTGAATCCGCTAGCCGTGCATTGCAGTTTCTCACGCGAGGTCGAAAACGGCGCGGCGCTGTTTCACTTTTTTCAGAGCTGGAGCCATACGCCATCGCCAGATGCGAAACACGAAGTTCACGTCACAATTCGCACTGGAATCGACTTTACCGCCGGCACCTTGCTCTGCTTCGCATGATGCGACAACGGCAGATGTCGCGCTCGTTCATCAGCAGCACCATGCGGCTGCCGCGAATGCCACGGAAACGGTCGTCGTGACTATAAATCGTCGTATTGAACTGGCTGTCGCTGCGCAATGTGAACAACCGCAGGTCGTCGGCGCCGCGCGCCGGCGTTTGCGCGATTGCATCGCGAACCAATGCGTAGTCGTTGCTCCAGGCTTGCCAGGTAACTGCGGTGTGTGCGCCTAGTGTTGCCTCGGCGATACCGGCCACGATTTGCAGGTTCGGCCAGCAGGCGGTCGCCCGCTGGCCGTGCAACGCCGCGCGAGTCGTGCATGCAACCGGTGCTGTCTTCCATCGAAACAGCCTGCGGCACACCTTCGCGTTCATCGATCTCGATACGCGAAAGGCAAGGCAAGATATACGAGACCCCACCATGCACCAGATGACTGCGGTTCAGCTTGGTTGCGATGCCCACCGTCAGACGTAGCTTGCGCCATGCAGGCTCGATCGCATCGCGATCCGGCACCGAGCGCACCAGGTTGCCACCCAGTTGCAGCACCGCGCGCACCTTGCCTTCGATCACGCCGCGGCAGGCGTCGACGGTGGCCATGCCCTCGTTGCGCGGCGGCTCGAAATGAAACTGTTCGGCAAGCTTGTCGAGCGGCGCGAGTTCCGGATTTTCGGTAATCCCCACCGTGCGCTGGCCCTGCACATTCGAGTGTCCACGTATCGGCGAAGGGCCCGCACCCGGTTTGCCGATATTGCCGCGCAACAGCAGCAGATTCACCACCATCCGCACGTTCTGCACGCCGAGCCGATGCTGCGTCAGGCCCATGCCGTAGTGCGCGATTACGGCCTTGGCCTTCGCATACTCATGTGCAACCTCGGTTAGCGCGTCGGGCGTAAGGCCGCTGGTTCGCTCAATGTCATCCCAGTCCAGCTCGCGCATCGCCGAAGCGAACGCTTCGAAACCGACCGTGTGCTGCGCGATGATTGCGTATCGAGCACACGCGCCGCGCCGTTGGCGCGCGCATGGTCGTCCACTGCAATCAGTGCCTTGCAGATCCCGGCAATCGCTGCACTGTCGCCGCCCGCGTTGACCTGCAGATACTGCGTGCTGATCCGCGTGGCGCCAGGCGTCAACATCTGCGCCGGCGACTGTGGATTGACGAAGCTGACAAGCCCCGGCTCTCGAATCGGATTGAAGGTGATGATCGGTACGCCGCGATGCCGCGCGTCCTGCAGGTCATGCAGCATCCGCGGGCTGTTAGTGCCGACGTTATGGCCGAAGAAGAATATCAGGTCGGTATGCTTGAAGCCTTCCGGCGTGATGGTGCCCACGCCGACGCCGATCGCCTCCGTCAGCCCGACGCTGGTGCTTTCGTGACACATGTTCGAGCTGTCCGGCAGGTTGTTGGTGCCGTACATGCGTGCGAATAGCTGGTACATGTATGCGGTGTCGAGCGATGCACGACCTGACGTGTAGAACACTGCGGCATCTGGCTCGAGCGCGTTCAGTTCGCGCGCGATTTCCGCGAATGCACGGTCCCATTTCACTTCGACGTAGCGGTCAGTGATCGCGTCGTAGCGTAGTGGCGCGACGAGGCGGCCCGCCTCTTCGAGGTCGTGATCGTGCCATTGCTCGAGTTGACGGACCGTATGCTGCTGGAAGAATTCCGGCGCGACCCGTTTGGACGTCGTGTCCCACGCGGTGGCTTTTGCACCGCTCTCGCAGAACTCGAACGGATGCGGATGAGCGGGTTTCGCCCATGAGCAGCTGACGCACATGAAACCGTCGGGCTTGTTCTGATGCACGAGCACACGGCTGGTATTGACGGGTGCTTTCTCCTGGATCAATACGGAAACCACCGCGTTCACGGAACCCCAGCCGCCGCTGGCGTGCTGGTAAGCGTCGGTCTTTTTATGAGCGGTCACGGCGATTATCCACGGAAAGCCACTGCGGCTTCATGCAACCGGTGTTCCTGAACAGGGGTTTACTGTCCGCGCGATTTCGGGCTGACGAACACGACAGTAGAGTGCTCTGCGCCTCCAATCCTCGCCGTCAATTCGGCCGTTTGCAAAGGTAACGACCAGTCGTAAGCCACGCGTCGCGTTGACTGGCAGGTAGCGCACGACCAGCCCGCGATGGGCGTGCCCGGCCGCAAGGCGCGCTACCAACGAGCTATGGCCGCGTCCGGTCCGTCGTCGCAGATCACAATCTCAAAGCGCGCACAGTCAAGCGGTTATGCTGCTAGCGTGCGCAGACGGGTTTCGGGCGGTGCTGGGCGGCGCCAGGTCGGCACGACCACCGAGACGTCTGGCGTGTCAGGCGTCGCATCGCCATTGTTGTCACCAGACATGGCGTCGTTGTGGTGCTGGAGCGCATGCGGCAGCTCAAGATGCGCCGTGCTGTAAGCGACATGGAACGTGTTCCGGCCATCGCGCTCAGCGGTTATAGCGAGGCGGCGCAGGGGGGAGCAGGGTGGCTTTGCTGCGCATCTGACAAGCCGGTTCCGGTCGACCTCCTGGGCGACGGGATTCGCGTCGCGGCGAGGCGGATCGAGTCGTAGCCACCGTGGTCCTACTCTTTGCGGAAGGTATCGCGGCACTGCGCGCCGCAAAGCCAGGCGCGGAGATTGCTGACGTCACTTACTTCACTTTGGGATCCCTGGTCGTGCCAGACAGCCACAGCCTGCCAGAAGTGCATCGATCGATCCATGTGCCGCACCACGGCCGTTGGCTCGGGCGCTTTTTCGCGTTTGCGGGCCCGGGCTATCTGATTTCCGTCGGTTACATGGATCCGGGCAACTGGGCTACGGATATCACTGGCGGCTCCCGCTTCGGTTTTACGCTACTCGCGGTCATATTGCTGTCGAACCTGATGGCGATCCTGCTGCAGGCGCTGTCGATACGGCTTGGTATAGCGACGGGGCGCGACCTTGCGCAGGCCTGTCGCGCGCACTATTCGAAACCGGTCAACCTCGGTCTGTGGCTCATGTGCGAGGCGGCCATCATTGCCTGCGATCTGGCGGAGGTTATCGGCACCGCGATCGCGCTGCAGTTGCTGTTCGGCCTTCCGCTGATAGCCGGTGCGGTGATCACGGCGCTCGACGTGTTCCTGCTGCTGTTGCTGATGAACAAGGGCTTCCGGTTTCTCGAAGCCTTCGTCGTGACCTTGATCGTGGTCATCGCGTTGTGCTTCACGCTGCAGATCATAACTGCTGCGCCGTCGTTTGCGGGGGTGCTGCGCGGGTTCGTGCCGTCGCCGGAAATCGTGACGAACCACGAAATGCTATATGTGGCGATCGGCATCGTCGGCGCGACGGTGATGCCGCACAACCTGTATCTGCATTCGTCGATCGTGCAGACGCGCGCGTACCAGGAGACTGAAGCCGGGCGCCGCGACGCAATACGCTGGACGACCGTCGACAGCACGATTGCGCTGATGCTCGCGCTTTTCGTTAACGCGGCGATCCTGATCGTTGCAGCATCAACCTTTCACAAGGCCGGATTCACGAACGTCACGGAGATCAGCGAAGCGTATCGTCTGCTGTCGCCGCTGCTCGGCCTCGGCATCGCATCGACGCTGTTTGCGGTGGCGCTGCTCGCGTCCGGATTGAATTCGACAGTCACTGCCACGTTAGCCGGGCAGATTGTGATGGAAGGCTTTCTGAACCTGCGGATTCCGGGCTGGACAAGACGGCTTATCACGCGCGGAATCGCGATCGTGCCGGTGGTGATAGTGACGGCGATCTATGGCGACAAAGGCACTGCTCATTTGCTGCTGTTAAGCCAGGTGATCCTTTCCATGCAATTGCCGTTTGCGGTGATTCCGCTAATACGGTTCGTGTCAGACAAGCGGAAAATGGGCGCATTCGTCATTCCGGTATGGGTGATGGCACTCGCGTGGCTGGTGGCGGGCGTGATCGTGGCGCTCAATGTCAAGCTGTTGGCCGATGCGGCATTCAGTTAGCGATTGACACATCGTGAGGGCGCCCGGCGCCGGAATTTACAGGTAGAGCGCAATGCACATCACGGAAAGCCCGGGCAGGCTGACGCAGCGCCCATCGCCACTGCACGTCGCATGCGACGCAATTGGCCAGTTCATGTCGGACCGTTCAATGCCGGGTGCCAGTGTCGGCTTCTACTCGGCGTTCTCACTGGCGCCGACCTTGCTGATCGTGCTGGCGCTGGTCGGCTGGTTCTTTGGGGCGGATATCGGCCGAAGCCAGTTTTTCGCGCAAGTGAAAGCGATCATGGGCCCGGAAGCGGCGGGCGCAATGCAGGATATTGCCGGGCACGCGCATCGTTCGCAGGGCGGTGGCCTGGCGGCGTCGCTGTCGGTAGTGCTGCTGGTGGTAGGCGCTTCCGCGACCTTCTCGTCACTGAACACAGCGCTCGATGTGATTTTCGATGCGAAGCGCAGCCGCGGGGCGGCGGGTCTGGCGTTGCTGATCCGCACGCGCCTCGTGTCGTTCGCGCTGGTCATGGGTCTGGGGTTCCTGCTGGTCGTATCGCTGGTACTGGAAGCCGGACTTCAGGCGGCCGGCAAGATGATGCTCGGTAGTGCGGCGGCCGGCGCGTTCGCGGTGCTTGCGCAATCGCTTATCGGCCTGGCTCTCCTCACCGTCGGACCGAGCACCCTGATCAAATGGTTGCCAGATACGCGGGTCGAGGTGCGGCAAGCGCTTCTGGGCGGTTTCGTTGCCGCGCTGCTGTTCACCGCAGGCCGTCATCTGTTCGCCTTCTACCTCGCGCATGCGGGCACCGCGGGCACGTTCGGCGCAGCGGGCTCGCTGGCGGTGTTGATGATGTGGCTGTATTTTTGCGCACTGGTGTTCCTGTTTGGAGCGGAGGTGACAGCCGTGCTGCATCGTTACAAGCGCCCGGCGCCTCGCGCAGAACAGAGCCACCGCAGCGCCGGGAATAGACCCACGTAGCGGAGAAGCGCGGTCTGCTGGCCCGTGAGTTTGCTGCGGCCGCCAACATCGCACCTTCACTGCTGAGCGACGCTTTTCTTCGCAGCTAATGCCTGCGCATGCTGATAATGCTGCTGGATGGTCGGCAGCGCGTCCTGCGCCGCCTTCTTCAGCTTCGCATCCTGGCCCTCGGCCGCTTCCTTCTGGAAGGCGGCGATAGCCTGCTTGTGACCCTTGAGGCCTACCTTGCTGATGTACGCATCGTCGAATTCCTTGCCTTTGAGGCCTTTAGCGAGTCGAGCACTGCAGTGTCGGAGTTGTCCTTCGGTACGGTCACACCTCGCGGTGTCGCCATTTTCAGCTGCATCGTCAACCTGGTGTGATCCACCATCATGTGGTGCGCGGCCGGGACGTTCACGTGCGTCTTATCCGCGAACGGCACCCGCACGTATTCCGCCTGGCCGCCCGGATAACCGCCGGTCAGATGCGAATAGCCGAACAGTCCCGCTGTCGCGTGTCCGAACGTTTTGTCGGCGAGGTCCTTGTTGCGGTTGCTTCGCTCGCAGACCGAGAAGTTGCCGCGCTTGCACTGGTCGCATTCGCCGCAAATGATCGTGAACGGCACGACGATCCGGTCGCCGACCTCCAACGCGGTATTGTCGTGGCCCACTTCGACCACTTCGCCCATGAACTCGTGGCCCATGATGTCGCCTGACTCCATGCCAGGCATGAAGCCGTCGAACAGGTGCAGGTCCGACCCGCAGATCGCACACGTGCTGACCCTGATAATGGCATCGCGCGAATGCTCGATAGTCGGATCCGGCACGTTGTCACACCGGATGTCTTTCTTGCCATGCCATCTAAGCGCCTTCATCGGGACTCCTCGGTGGTGGCGCTCGAGAGCGCGGAGAAATGTGCGTTACCCGATTTATCAAGCATTCGCTGTTCCGCGCGAGGGGGCAGCCTACGTACGAAAGCCTTGTGTTACGGACGGGGCAGCGGTATTGAAGCGCCATAAATGCCTGGATACCATTACGACGGGCGAAGCATCACGGCATTTCAATATGCAGCGATGCTCATCCCGGGTCTTGAACGGCTGGCGATGGAGACATCGCCAGCCTTTTGTGCTAGCTTAAAAATCCGCTCAGGCAAGGAGCCGAACGGTTCAAGAAATGCTAGGGCTCTTTATCTGCTCCTCGCCTTCGTCATAGAGCGCCCGGCTCACGCAATCCTATGCGCGAGCTGTCGTCGCGATGACGGGCGTGGCGTTCTGAACGCATTCCCGACAGCGGCGAGCTGCACGGCTAACGGACACCTGTGGTGAGTGTGTCCCGGACAGCGAGGGCATCATGAGGCAGTGGCAACTAGTTTTTCCTTCCGTGCTGATCCTTTTGATGCTACTGGCAGGCTGTCAATCGGACCCTGGCGGGACCACCGGTCGGTTGCGCAATGAGGGCAGAACGCCTGCATATATCGAGGGATACCAGGATGGCTGCAAAAGCGGCTACTTTGCGGCCGGGGATTCAAGTTACAAATTCGCGCGAGATGCAACGCGTTTCAACTATGACGCGCAATACGTCAACGGCTGGAATGGAGGATTCAGCGCATGCAAAGCACAGCGTCCGGGTTCTGCAGGATGAGCGAGGGCGCATCGGCTCCCGATCCGGTCTCATGTGGCGGGTGCGCGTCCCGTTCCGACAGGGCGTCTTTGCTGCGGCATGCCATGAAAGCTAAGTTTTTGCAGCCTTGGTACCCGACAAATTTGTCCCGACGGTCTCGCGCGAACGATGCATCGCCCAGCACAGATTCTCGCCGTGGCCGAGAGTTGTGCAGCACAGTGCGCTGAACACCGTGCCTGGAGCGGGACACACGGTCCTCAACGCGGCTATTGGTCACATCCCAAATGCACCACGAAATGACCGCTTACTGGAGCGAAAGGGAAAACGAAACAGCCCCGGCTGACGCGCTGTAAAGCCGCAGCGATGGGCCAAATGTTCGGGCGCAGGCATGTCGCCGCGCCCCGCGTGATCGGGCGCATATAGCGCGGCAAAAAGAGAAGGTGCTACTCCCCCTGCTCGTCGAGATTTTTGCTCGACGAGCCGGACCCTTCAGTGTCGGGCTTGTCCGATTGATCTTGCCCGGAATCGGTGGTCGACACATGGAGCTGTTCGAGCATGTGATCGATCTTATCCGCGTCGCCCTCATCGGGTGCGCGTTGTGTCGCTTCGTCCGGCTTGGGTGCCGAGGGGGTGTTGTTTTGCTCAGATGAATTGTTCATATGCCCTCCGGGGCAGAAAAGTGCGGAGAAACATGGATTTCCCCATTGGTTTAATGAACGAACAGTGCATCCGGTGTGCCTGGGACTAGTGCTACAGCCGGGAAGCGTTCAGGAAGCGGCTGCCTTCGCAAGACGCGACGTTTTCATCTTGGTTGCGCGCGCAACTTTCTAGCTGCGCCGCCCATATCGACGCGCGGCGGACCGGCCGTGACGCAGCGGCGGCGCGCCCGTCCGAAAGGCGAGGCTTTCGCACCCCCTGCGCGCTAGGGCTTTGCTTTAATCTCCCGAGATAGTCACGCTGCCTAACGGGTGAGGCGAGCGGACGCGTGTGAAAACGACATACAGGTCTATCGATGATGATTACCCGGGGAATTGCCCGAAAAGCAAAAGAATATGTCCTGCGCTGTGAAACGGACTTTCAGCTGGAACTTGCACGAGGGACGTCGCACATTGCGAGCAGCATGACGGCTGACTCCGTGCGACGGAGCATTCACGAAGAGCTCGACGGCTTCGTCAAGCTTCACGGTCTGACCCGCCTGCAGGAGTTTCGCGAGGTACTGTCAGACCGTCTGCATGGTCGCGGCAAATGCGATGCGGCGAAACTGGTGCTCGAGTGGCAGCAGAACGCTGCCAACGAAGTAAAGGATCGCATGACTGCTACAACCGGTCGGCCCGCGCGGCGCGCCCGCGCTGGCCCACTGCATTCCAGTGGCACATAGCGCACCATAGCTGCGCGGGACCTCTATGGGCTTCGTCGAACCTTGCCAGCGCTACGCGATAGCTAGGCCTCCGATTGCTGCCGATGGGTACCGGCACGCTTTCCCACCTGGCTCGATCCGTCAATGCTGATTTTCGCTGAAAGTTATCGTATTCCCCGGGATTGGCAACATCGCTTCGGCGTGCCGCCCACCCGACCCGACTCAGGGCTCGCCGGTAAACGGCTCTATCGCTCGTCAGACTGGCCCGGCTGCCGCTGCTGATCGTATGCGCATGATGGTCTGCCGCGAAGTGCTGAAGCGGCGCGACACCTCGGTTACCGAGCCCCCGTTTTCAAGAGCATGAATCACGCGCTCCTGATCGCCATTGGAAAGCGAGGCGGGCCGGCCGGTGCGCTGTCCGTTCTGCTGTGCGGCGTGCAGACCCGCTTTGCTGCGCTCGCTGCGCGCCGCGCTTTCCATACGCACGATTGCACGCAGCATGACGACAGCCTGCGGTTCGGGCCGGCGTGCCAGATCGGTACGGCCGAGTTCGATGCAATGCACGCCGAGGCCGCCGTTCCGGCACTGCATCAGCGTATTCAGCACGTCGCGCGCTCCGCAACCGAGCGACGACACTCTTAGTACGACCAGGAGGTCGCCCCGCGTCATTCGGCGCAGCAGCCTGGCCAGTGCCGGCCGTTCGGTAGCCGCAGCATGCTGCGACCCGGAATCGAGCGCTACTCGGTTCAGCGCGACCGTGTAGCCGCTTTTGTCGATCTGGATCAGTTGGCGCTCGGCGAAATCCGCCTGACTGACGCCGTCGATGTAGAAGAAGGGGCGGGAGGGCATGTCACGCTCCGCAAGTTGACGCTTGCACAGAATTTTTTGCGGTATTCATGGCGTTCCTTTCGGATTAACCAGCACGTTGCCGCCTGTCGTACGGCCAGCGCTAGCTGCGCAGTTGCGAGAACACGTTTAGCAGGTCGTCGAGCAGTACGGGTTTTTTCAGGTGCGCGTTAAAACCGGCACCCTGCGCGTTGCCGACATCCGCCAGTTGGCCATAGCCGCTCAGCGCGATACAGATCAAACCCTTCGCGGCAGGCTTTTCGCGCAGTTTGCCGACGAACTCAAGGCCGTCCATCCCTGGCATGCCGATGTCAGACAGTACGATGTCGGGCATTTTGCGCTCCAGCATCGACAGTGCTTCGGCGCCGCTGGTGGCTGTTTGCACCAGCGCGCCTTCGCCTTCGAGCAGCAACTTGAACGTCTCGACCGTCGCCTCGTCGTCATCGACCATCAGGATGTGCA
>Ga0310811_10015153_pt1 | contig 10074 bp, 6 predicted proteins | sample YCmetagenome_FD_207642 | JGI IMG/M metagenome (GOLD analysis project Ga0310811, IMG submission 207642) | Soil microbial communities from experimental microcosm in Duke University, North Carolina, United States - YC | ecosystem: Engineered > Artificial ecosystem > Soil microcosm > Unclassified ...
ATTTGCGCGGCGGGAATCCGCACCAGCTTGCCGTCCTGCACCACGACGATAGCCGTATCAGTCTGCACTGCTGTTCGGCGCGCGAGTTTGCTTTTGACCTTTCATCGTGGCGCGCGCCGTGCAATAGCGGGCAGAATCGGGGCGCATGCACTTCGCCGCCAATTCTACTTGATCGGTCCTGTCTCGTTATCGGCGCCCCTTGTCTGCAGCGCCGCTCCCCCACCCCCATGTCGCGATCCAACAAATCCCACGTCGCGATCTCCCAATCGCGCGACCCATTTGCGAGCTATCCTGCCGGTATGCCGTACTGCACTTCCCTCGTCCGCCCACCTCTTCGCGCGCCATGACTGCGAGCGGGCGGCCTTTCGACATGCCGATTCCCCGCCCGCCCATGAACGACGCTCGCATCAAGTCCCTGCTGATTGCCAACCGCTCCGAGATCGCCATTCGCGTGATGCGGGCGGCCGCCGAGATGGACATCCGCACGGTAGCCATCTACTCGAAAGAAGACCGCCTGGCCCTGCATCGCTTCAAAGCAGACGAAAGCTACCTGGTAGGCGAAGGGAAAAAGCCGCTCGCCGCTTATCTCGACATCGACGACGTCCTGCGCATCGCTAGACTCGCGAACGTCGACGCCATCCACCCCGGCTACGGCTTCCTCTCGGAAAACCCCGACTTCGCGCAAGCCGTCATCGACGCCGGAATCCGCTGGATCGGCCCGTCGCCCGACGTCATGCGCATGCTCGGCAACAAAGTCGCTGCCCGCAACGCTGCGATCGCCGCGGGCGTGCCCGTGATGCCCGCCACCGATCCGCTTCCGCTCGATCTGAATGAATGCAAACGCCTCGCGCTCGGTGTCGGCTATCCGCTGATGCTCAAGGCCAGCTGGGGCGGCGGCGGACGCGGGATGCGCGTGCTCGAAGGCGAGCAAGATCTAGAAGGCGCGCTCGCCGCCGCGCGGCGCGAAGCGTTGGCCGCATTCGGCAACGACGAAGTCTACGTAGAAAAGCTCGTGCGCAACGCACGCCACGTCGAAGTCCAAGTGCTCGGCGACACGCACGGCAATCTGGTTCACCTCTACGAGCGCGATTGCACGGTGCAACGCCGCAATCAAAAGGTCGTCGAACGCGCGCCCGCTCCGTATCTCGACGCCGTCAGCCGCGCCGCGCTGTGCGAATCCGCGCTGCGACTCATGCGAGCCGTCGGCTACACGCATGCCGGAACCGTCGAATTCCTCATGGATGCGGACTCCGGCAAGTTCTATTTCATCGAGGTCAATCCGCGTATCCAGGTGGAACACACGGTCACCGAGATGATCACCGGCGTCGACATCGTCAAGGCGCAGATCCGCGTTACAGAAGGCGGCGCGATAGGCCTCACCGAAGATGCGCTCGACGAAAACGGCGCGGTCACGCAACGCGCTGCGGGCGTGCCCGCCCAAGAGGCGATTGCGCTGAACGGGCACGCGCTGCAATGCCGAATCACGACGGAAGATCCCGATAACGGCTTCCTGCCCGACTACGGAAGACTCACCGCCTATCGCAGCGCCGCCGGCTTCGGCGTGCGGCTCGACGCCGGCACCGCTTACGGCGGCGCCGTGATCACGCCGTACTACGATTCGCTTCTCGTGAAGGTCACGACGTGGGCGCCGACCGCCGCTGAATCCATCCGGCGCATGGACCGCGCACTGCGCGAGTTCCGCATTCGCGGCGTGGCATCGAATCTGCAGTTTTTAGAAAACGTCATCAACCATCCGTCCTTTGCGCGCGGCGACGTCACGACCCGCTTCATCGATCTGACGCCCGAGCTGCTCGCCTTCACGAAGCGCCGCGACCGCGCGACCAAACTGTTGCGCTATCTCGGCGAAGTGAGCGTCAACGGACACCCGGAACTCGTCGGCCGCTCGCTACCTGCATTACCCTTGCCGAGGCCCGTCACGCCCAAGGTCGACACCGCGAAACCGATAACCGCCGGCACGCGCGATCGCCTGCGCGAGTTAGGGGCCGATGCCTTCTCGCGCTGGATGCTGGAACAAAAGCAAGTGCTGCTGACCGACACGACCATGCGCGACGCGCATCAGTCGCTGTTCGCCACGCGCATGCGCACCGCCGATATGCTGCCGATCGCGCCGTTCTACGCGCGCGAATTGCCGCAGCTGTTTTCCATGGAATGCTGGGGCGGCGCGACGTTCGACGTGGCGCTGCGCTTCCTCAAGGAAGACCCGTGGGAGCGTTTGGCTCAGCTGCGCGAGCGCGTGCCGAACATCCTGTTTCAGATGCTGCTGCGCGGCTCCAATGCGGTGGGCTATACGAATTACGCCGACAACGTCGTCCGCTTCTTCGTGCAACAAGCCGCTCGCAACGGTATCGACTTGTTTCGCGTGTTCGACTCGTTGAACTGGGTCACCAACATGCGCGTGGCGATCGACGCCGTGCGCGAAAGCGGCGCGCTGTGCGAAGGCGCGATCTGCTACACGGGCGACTTATTCGACGCTTCTCGTCCGAAGTACGACCTGAAATATTACGTAGGCATCGCGCGCGAGCTGCAGCGCGCCGGCGTGCACATCCTAGGGATCAAGGACATGGCGGGCATCTGCCGTCCGCAAGCCGCCGCAGCGCTCGTGAAGGCGCTCAAGGAAGAGACGGGGCTGCCCATTCACTTCCATACGCACGACACGAGCGGCATTTCCGCCGCATCGGCGCTTGCCGCGATCAATGCCGGCTGCGACGCTGTCGACGGAGCGCTCGATGCAATGAGCGGCCTCACCTCGCAGCCCAACCTCTCTAGCATCGCCGCCGCGCTGGCCGGAAGCGAACGCGATCCGGGCCTGAGCTTGGATCGCCTGCACGAGGCGTCGATGTACTGGGAAGGCGTGCGTCGCTACTACGCGCCTTTCGAATCGGAAATCCGCGCCGGCACGGCCGATGTCTATCGTCACGAGATGCCCGGCGGCCAGTACACGAACTTGCGCGAGCAGGCGCGCTCGCTCGGCATCGAACATCGCTGGACGGAAGTCTCGCGCGCCTATGCGGACGTCAATAAGATCTTCGGGGATATCGTCAAGGTCACGCCGACGTCGAAAGTGGTCGGCGATTTGGCCTTGATGCTGGTGGCGAACGATCTGAGTGCCGCCGATGTGTGCGATCCGAAGAAGGAGATCGCGTTTCCCGAATCCGTCGTGTCGCTGTTCAAGGGCGAACTGGGTTTCCCGCCGGATGGCTTTCCGGCGGAGTTGTCGCGCAAGGTCTTGCGCTCGGAGCCGCCCGCGCCATACAGGCCCGGCGATCGCATCGCCCCCGTGGATCTGGACGAAGCGCGTTCACGCGGCGAGGCAGCCTGCGAGCATTCGCTCGACGACAGACAGCTCGCCTCCTACCTGATGTATCCGAAGCAGACCGTCGACTTCCATGCGCACCTTCGCGCATATAGCGACACGTCCGTCGTGCCGACGCAGGCATTTCTATATGGCCTGCAACCGCAGGACGAAGTCGCCATTGACATCGACGCGGGCAAGACGCTGCTCGTCTCGCTGCAAGGACAGCACGCGGATGCCGAAGAAGGCATGGTCAAGGTTCAATTCGAGCTGAACGGTCAAACGCGCACCGCGGTGATCGAGAAGCGCGAGACGACATCGACGGGGCCGGCCCGCAAGGGTCGCGCCGTCGCCGATCAGGAAAACCCACTGCACATCGCGGCGCCGATGCCGGGGTCGATCGTCACCGTGCCAGTCAAAGCGGGACAGCATGTGTCGGCCGGCAGCACGCTCGTTGCGCTGGAAGCCATGAAGATGGAAACGCATATCGCGGCCGACCGAGATTGCGAGATCGCCGCGGTTCACGTGCAACCGGGCGACCGGGTCGCCGCGAAAGATCTGCTCATCGAGTTGAAGGCGGCGGAGAAGTGACGACGGGGCGATAGGGGCTGCCGGGTGCGCTCGTTGTTCTTGATCCGCGTCCGACAGTTGCCGGGGCTTTGCGACGGTTGGGGGCAGCCGTGTGGCAAGCCCCGGTCAACCACCCCGCTCCTCTAAAAGGACTCAAGACGATAACCGTCTTCCCATCCACCTGGGTCCGTCTCCGATCCGAACGTTACTACCCATTCGTACCCGCGACTGCGCCCTGTTGACAAACCGTAAGGCGTCGCAGCGGCCTCTCCATTGATGTCCGACAGCTGCCGTTAGTCCTAACTTCCCGCTTGAATCGCTTTCCTCCGAGCTTCTTCCGCATACTCGCCCCGGGCCGTGTTGGATCTATTTTTCGGGCATACGAAAAATATGCGTACTTTCTTTTTTGGGGATACAATAAATCAGATGCGGATTACGTTCGATCGTGCCAAGCGCGACACGACTTGCGACGCCCGGGGACTGGCGTTCGAAGACGCTGAGGCAGTCTTCCAAGGTTGCACTCTTGATATGGTCCACGACCGTTTTGACTACGGGGAAGAACGCATGATCAGTGTAGGGCGCTTAGCGGGCCGCATGGTTATCGTGGTATGGACTCAACGTGGCGATGCCCGCCACGTCATATCGATGAGGAAAGCGAATGAACGCGAGGAAAGGCGCTTTGCGCAGCGACTTGAGCAGAGTTGACGCTCGCGGCGTCAAGCCTGCCGACTACGAGGACATCCCCGAACTCGGCGATGATTTTTTTGAACAGGCGGACGAACATCGCGCCGGCGTGCTCGTAAAGCGCGGCAGGGGCCGCCCGCCTGGCGCAAAGAAAGCGCAGATGAACCTCCGCATCGATCTAGATGTCATCCAAGCCTACAAGGCCCAGGGGGAAGGTTGGCAGACTCGAATGAACCAGGCGTTGCGCGAGTGGGCGCAATCTCACGGTATGCTGCCAAGCGCTGTATGACAGGGCCACATTCGGATAGGCCCGCTCACCCCTCTATCGCCGCCGTAACCGCCCCGCGCTTCGCTTCTTGCCACTTGGCGAACGAAAGCGTCGTCGGGTCGATGTCAGATAGCGCCAGCGGCGCGAGGCAATAGTACGCGCCCTCCCAATCCGGCACGGGCGCCGACGGCGCCGTCCGCACGTCCGACGCCCCGGGCCGATACGCTTGCGACGGCCAGAACAGCGGCATCATCTCGCGGCGCTCCAGCGCCCGCAGCAGCCAGTCCGGTCCGCCCGCATCCAGCACCGTGTCGCACTGAAACGCCCATTCGTCCTCATCCCACGCGACGAATACGCTTGGGTTGCCCTGCGCATCGAACATCAAGATGACATTCTGATCCGGGCGCCAGTAGTACTCGACGCATCGCCCTTCGGCCAGCCAATCGTCCAGCAGCCGCACGACCCGAGGATCGCAATACGTCGCGCCCACGTCGTGAACGCCGATGCATCCGCGCAGCTTGCAATGCTTCTTCTTGGCGCCGGCCAACACGGCGGCGAGCTTCCCGGGCATCGTCGGATCGCCCTTTCTTAGATAGAAGTCGATCAAGCCCGCGTTGAACGCATTGATCGCTTCGGAATCACCCGCCGCTCCCGTCAGCAGAATTTTCGTGCACGCTGCATCGTTGATCGAGCGAAGAAAGCGAATGCCGTCGATTGCCGGCATCTCATAATCAACGACGACGGCCGCTACATCGTCGAATCTCGCATCGTCAATGAGCGCATCCCTGCCCAACGCATGCGCGCCGCCCCTTTCCACGTCCGAATAATCCGATCCGGCAATGCGCGTGCGCGGCACGCCGCGATCGCGAGACAAGATGAAATCGAGCGCCGCGCGCGAATCCGTGAAAAACCGATTCAATTCCCGATCCGATACGGCGCCCCGCAGCCCGTCCAGAAAATCGGCGTTGTCATCGACGAAAACCACGGACGCAGGGTGAAACATCGGCTGCCTGACAAACGAATTCATACCGGCCTCGATCGGAAACGACTTGGTAAACGATGGCAAATGCGCCGCCGCACGCTGTCGGCGCGAACCGCGACGATTATATCCAATGCGCAGGCGTCAACGGCAACACGCTCGCTCGACCCAAAAATTTCGCCCAACCAAGATCAATTTAAAACCCTGAATTCTTGCGATTCGCATAGACGCCGGCGCTACCCAATATGAGCGGTAAGAATCTCGCATTTCCCACCCGCAGGGAAATGCGCCGCTACCGCTCGTAGCGATTTTCTCAGGAGCAGTCGATGTCCACACGTGATTCCATCCCCCATCTGCTTTCCAACGGTGCTGCGCTGCTGACGCCGGAAGCGCTCGAAGTAAAAGCTTGCAAAACGTTTCACCACGTCATCGACATCTATCTCAAGGACTCGAACGCCTTCATGAACACTTATTTCGCCCGATACTTCGAATGGCAGGGAATTTGCCGCGAACGCTGGTTTTTCGAATGCATCGACAGCAATCTACTCGGCGCCGGCGGCTCGTTCGTCACCAAACGGGCGCATCAGGAGTATGTGCAGGAAACTTTCCCATTTCAGCGGGTCGACTGTTATCTCAATACGGTGAAAGTCCGGCAATGCTCCGCATACCTGCTGTTTCGCTTCTATGTCAACGGTCAGCCGGTTTCCTTGGGATATCAGCAGATTTTGTTCGCCGGCCCGGACAAGCGCATTCGGCGATTCCCGGCGGGGATCGTCGAACGCGTCATGGAATATCAGTTGAACGACTTGGAAGGCACCCACTAACGGGCTGCACGCCACCGACGCGTTAGCGTCAACTCGCACGCGGCGGATCGCGCGATTCGCGATCCGCCGCCGCCTCGGGCTCCGGCAATCGCAACGTAAAGGTTGTCCGGACGCCCGGCTCGGACTCGCATGAAATGCCGCCGTCGAAGGCTTCGCACACTCGGCGGCAGAACGTCAGCCCGACGCCGGCGCCGCGCCCATGCGCCTTCGTCGAATAGAACGCGTCGAAGATCCGTGTGAGGACGTCTTCTGTCATCCCGGGGCCGGTATCGGCGAATCGCAGTACGCAGAAACCGCCAACGTGGTCGGCGTCGATCTCGATTCGACCGTGGCCGCCGGCGTGGATCGCTTGCAGCGCGTTCTTCAGCAAGTTGAACACGACGAACATGAGCAGAGAATCCGAACCGAAAAATCGTAGCGCCGGATCGATGGGCCCGACGGCGACGAGATCGCGGTCCCCCGGCCGAAACGGAAAGCGTTCGAGCGCCGCATCGACGCAGCCGCTCAATGAATGCGCGGCGAAATGGCGCTTGTCTATCCCGTTCAGCGTCAGCGACGCCAGCGACATCTCCACGACGACGCTCGTGGTGTCGACATGGCGCCGAATCGCCGATGCCAAGCGCGGTAGCCGCTCGGGCTCGTCGGACAGCAGCAGCGTGTCGTTGCAAAGCCGATGCTGCACGGCTAGCCGGTAACCACGCAGCAACTCGGGCAGCGCACGGCGCAGTTCATCGGCGTGCAGGCCGATGGTCGCGAGCGGCGTGGCGACTTCGTGCGCCACCGTCGCCAGCATCAACTGCGGACCCATGAGGCCGTACCGAACGATCGACACGGCGAGCGTCCCCAGGCTGATCGTGATGAAGACGACGCCCAGCGGGTAAAACTCCATCCCGTAATTGACGGCGTAATCCGAGGCGGCGACGGAATACAAAGCAAGGCTGACGAGACACAAGATCAGCAGTTTTCGAGGCCCGGGGGTTTGAGTCCTGCGCAATGCGCGTAAAAGCAGCCAACCGCTGCGCCCGGCCAGCAAGACAGTCTGCGCCACATGCAAAGGATGCAGGCGCCCCGCCCACGGATAGGCGCCGAAGAAATGGAGGCGGTAGCCGTCCACCACCGTATTGCTCGTCGCCAGCAGTACGGCCAATACGATCGAGAGGCCGTACGAGGCGCGAAGAATCAAACGCTCATCGCGGCTCGAGACGACCTCGGCCACGAAGTGATAAAAGGTGGTCGGCAGGAAAAGAATGAAAAGATAGCCCGCCTTGACGAGCAGCAGCGCAATATTCGAATCGGCGGTTTGGAACAGGAACGCCCAAGCGGCCTGCCACGCAAACGTTAGCGTGCACATCGACGCAAAAGGCATCGAAATGCGCGTGAGGCCCTCCGTGATCAGCACGTATGCACCGAAGCCGAGAAAGAGCGCGGAAACGAATGCAGGCAATAACGAATACATGGATGTGAAATTCTCGTTTTGCATTGACCTGTGTCGAATGCCCAGCTGCGACAGCGCCGCCATATTAACGCAAGGCGGGCGCCAAATCCCATACGTCCCGTATTTCCGGACTGTTGGAGAATTTTAGTGCTTAATTTCTAATCTATCGGCACCCAATGCATAACGTTCTGTCTTTACGAATGAAGGTGCGACGAGCCGCCTATTAATGGCCGCGCCACACTCCAAAACGTCCTAGCGCCTCCCGACTCGTTCCGCGACGGAAACGTCGGTGATATAAATGCCCTCTTCCTACTCATACTCGGCTAGAAGCCCATCGGGAGACAAACCCATGCTCGAACTCAGACCCGGCTGCGAATGCTGCGACAAGAACCTCCCCCCGGACGCCGAAGATGCCCTCATCTGCTCGTTCGAATGTACGTTCTGCGCCGACTGCGTGACAAACGTACTCAAAGGCTCATGTCCGAATTGCGGTGGCGAGCTCGTCGCCAGGCCGCGCCGTCCGGCGAGCAAGCTGGCGAACAATCCGCCGTCCACAAAACGCGTTTTTAATCCCGACTGCGCCTCGCAACACTGACAGCGCCCCAGGGTGCTCGCCCCTGGTGTCTACTTCGCCGGAAGCGGCCCGGCGATTTTCTCGTCGAGCCCGTTGCGCAGAAGCATCGTCCGGATTTGCAATGCGGTGGCCCGCATCAAGGAAGAGCCCGTGGCTGCCGCCCACTTCCGTATGGCGCGCCGTCAACTGCCGCGAGCTTTCGTCGATTCGCGTCGGCCATACGTTGGAGGGCGCCCCCACTGCCCGCGCGCCGGCATCGGGGCTGAAACCCTTGATTTAAATCAGCCGACGATCGGGAGACGACTGCAACAATGCGACAGCTTGCCTCACTCGCTTTCGATCGCGTCATTGCTCCCTTCGGCTAACGCCGGCCGCCGCCCCGGTACTCGAGTGGGCACGGCGCGACGCTAGAACGCCTGCGACGAAATAGCGCGATGCCCTGCGCACGGCCTTAAAACATCTACGGTTGATCGATGTTTCTTGGTCTTTCCGCTGTGCCGAGCTACCAGCAGATCTATTTACATAGATCAAATCAAGCCCCTATGATGGCCGTTAACATGTATTTAAAATGAATGTTAACGACGCTGCAGTTGGATCGTTTAGCGCACGGCAACTCGATCCCTGCACATCACCCTCTAGGAGAGAGGATATGCAATCGACACAACGGTTATGGAGATGGCTGGGCGTAGTCTGCCTGCTGTCGTTCTCCGCCTTGCTCTACCTCGGCAGGGAAATCTATCTGGCCGCCCCGCCTATTCCGAGCGCGGTCGTCAGCGACAGCGGCCAAGTGCTGTTCACGGGCGATCAAATCAAGCGAGGCCAGCAAGTGTGGCTTGCGGCCGGCGGTCAGCAGCTCGGCACGGTCTGGGGCCACGGCAGTTATGTCGCGCCGGATTGGTCGGCCGACTGGCTCCATCGCGAAGCGCTGCAATTGCGTGAAAACTGGGCCAAGCATCAATTCGACCGACCCTACGCCGCCCTGACGCCCGATCAACAAGGCACGCTCGACGCTCGCCTGAAACGCGAGATGCGCGCCAATCGCTACGACGCCGCGACGGGCCACATCACGTTGACCGATGCCCGCACGAGCGCCGCGCGGGACGTGGCCTCGCACTATGAAGCGTTGTTCGGCGACGACCGCTCGCTCGACACGCTGCGAGATCAGTATGCGATGAACGCCGATTCGGTCAGAAGCGCCGACGACCGCGCCGCGCTCGCCGCTTTCTTCTTCTGGTCCGCCTGGTCGGCCACGACCGATCGCCCCGGCCAGACGGGCATCACCTATACGAACAACTGGCCCCATGAACCGCTCGTCGACAACAACCCGACGGTTGCCAACGGCATGTGGTCTATCGCGAGCGTGATCTTGCTGCTCGCAGGCATCGCCGGCATGATCTGGTACCACTCCGCGCACAACGACGGCGAGG
>Ga0310811_10015154_pt1 | contig 10074 bp, 9 predicted proteins | sample YCmetagenome_FD_207642 | JGI IMG/M metagenome (GOLD analysis project Ga0310811, IMG submission 207642) | Soil microbial communities from experimental microcosm in Duke University, North Carolina, United States - YC | ecosystem: Engineered > Artificial ecosystem > Soil microcosm > Unclassified ...
GCGGTGAGCCGTCCGAGCCCGATCCGCCCCGCGTACTGCACCGCCTCCCAGTTGCTCCCCTCGTCGAGCTCGCCGTCGCCGACGAGGACGAACGTCGGCCGGCCGGCGAGCGCCACGCCGACGGCGATCGGCAGGCCGTGCCCGAGCGAGCCGCTCGAGAGCTCCACACCCGGCGCGAGCACCCGGTCCGGGTGGTAGCCGAGCGGCGAGTCGAAGCCTCCGAAGCCGCCGAGCGCCTCGACCGGGATGAGCCCCTTCGCCGCGAGGACGGCGTAGTACGCCGCCGGCCCGTGCCCTTTCGAGAGGAGGAAACGGTCGCCGGCGCCGAGCACGCGGTCGTAGAGGACCCAGAGCACGTCGAGCGTCGAGACGACGCTCCGGTCGTGCTTCTCGTCGCCGGTCAGCGCCGTGAGGAGCTCCGGCAGGTCGTCGTAGCCGCGGCGGGTCGCGATCGCCATTGCGGTCAGCGTAAAACATCAACTAAGGTTTAAGTCAAATGACCCGCGAGCTGACGATCGGCGAGCTCTCCGCGCGAAGCGGCGTCACGCAGTCGGCGCTCCGGTTCTACGAGCGCGAGGGTCTCATCTCCGCACGGCGCACCGGCGGGAACCAGCGCCGGTATCCGAGCGTGACCCTGCGCCGCGTCGCGCTCGTGCAGGCCGGGAAGGCGGCAGGAATTCCGCTCGAGCGGATCCGTACGGCGCTCGGCACGCTGCCCGACGACAAGCCGACGAAGCGCGACTGGGAGCGGCTCTCGCGCGGCTGGGCGGACGAGCTCGGCGAGCGGATCGCGACGCTCGAGGCGATCCGCACGCGGCTGACCACGTGCATCGGCTGCGGCTGCCTCTCGCTCAAGACGTGCGGCCTGCTGAACCCCGGCGACGAGGCGGCAGCCCTCGGCGGCGGCGCCCACTATTTGCGTAGAGTCACGCGCGATGGACGAGGCGTGGCGCGCGGAGCTGAGTGAGTTCATCGCGATCCCGTCGGTCAGCGCCGACCCGGCACGCCGCGGGGACGTCAAGCGGGCCGGCGAATGGGTGTGCGAGTTCATCCGCCGGATCGGCGGCGCGGCCGACCTGACGCCGTTCGGCGACAAGGAGCTGGCGCTCGGCGAGATCCGCGCCTCGACGGATCCGGAGAACGCGCCGACGGTGCTCTGTTACGGGCACTTCGACGTGCAGCCGGCGCCGCCGCTCGAGCTCTGGGAGACGGACCCGTTCGAGTTGACGATCCGCGACGGGTGGGCATACGCGCGCGGGGTCACGGACGACAAGGGTCAGGTCTTCATCCTCCTGAAAGCCGCCCAGAAGCTCGTCGAGGCGAACGCGCTGCCGGTCAACCTGCGCTTCGCGTGCGACGGGGAGGAGGAGATCGGCGGTCACACGATCGTCGACTACCTCGCGGTCGACGACCGAGGTGCCGACGCGGCGCTGATCTTCGACGGCGGGATGCTGCGTGAGGATCTGCCGGCCTTCGACCTCGCGACCCGCGGCCTGATCGCGTACGACGTGAAGGTGCGCACCGGCGAGCGCGACCTCCACTCCGGGATGTACGGCGGCGCCGCCCTCAACGCGATCCACGTCTTGCTGCGCTGCTTCGACGCGGTGCTCGCGGGCCCGGACGGGCTGCTGCCGGCGCCGCTCCGCGAGGGTATCGCCGCACCCACTCCGGAAGAGCTCAGCTCCTGGTCGTCGCTGCCGCCCGGCGGGGACGAGCTGAGCTCGCAGGGCGCACGACCGCTCGACCCGAACGCCGCCGAGCAGTTCTACATCCGCACGTTCGCCGAGCCGTCGGTCGACGTGAACGGGATCCTCGGCGGCAAGCCGGGGCTTCGAAACACGACGCTCTCGGTGCAGGCGTCCGGCGAGTTCTCGCTCCGGCTCGCGCCGGGCCAGGACCCGCACACGGTCGGCCCTGCCGCCGAGCAGCTGCTGCGCGACGCAGCGCCGCCCGGCGCCGAGCTCGACGTGACCTGGGCGGGCACTCCGCCCTCGCTCGTGCGCCCGGACTCGCCCCCGATCCAGCTCGCCCTTCAGGCGTTCCAGGAGGTGCTCGGGGTGCGGCCGCTGCTCGTGCGGACGGGCGGCACGTTGCCGATCATGCCGGCACTCGTCGACCGCGGCATCCCGACCGTGCTGACGGGCTTCGGCCTACCCGAGTCGAACGTGCACTCGCCGAACGAGAAGTTCCTCGTGCGCTACTTCGAGCAGGGCGTCGACACCGCCGCGGCCGTCTACACGAAGCTCGCGGAGCTGCCGACCGGTTAGTCCGAGTGGTCGTGGTCGCAGTGCAACCACGCATGCCCGAACTCGCGCATTGCGTCGATGATCGGCAACAGCGACGCGCCCTTGTCGGTGAGCTCGTACTCGACCCGGGGCGGAGACTCCGGATAGCTGCGGCGCTCGACGATGCCCTCCTGCTCGAGCACGCGCAGGCGCTCGGCCAGCGTGCGCGGGCTGATGCGGCTGCACGAGCGCTCGAGCTGTGAGAAGCGGCGCGGGCCCTCCGAGAGGTCGTGGACGAGCAGGGCCGTCCACTTGGCGCCGATGATCTCCGCGCAGGCGGCGACCGCACAGGTCGTCGCCTCGTGGATCTGGTTCATCGTCCGGCTCACAGCTCGAATTGTAGTCGCCGGAATCGGGTGTGGAACGCCGGATTCTCAGTCCCAGGGGGGCGGATTGTGCACCCAGCGGCCCGCCAGCATCGTCGCGACGACTTGAACACGCGGCAGCTCCTCGGGCTCGCAGGCGAAGGGGTCGCGGTCGAGGACGACGAGGTCGGCGAGGCGGCCCGGCACGAGCGTCCCCCGGGCGCGCTCGTCATGCGAGAGCCAGGCGGGCGTCACGCAGGTCGCGAGGAGCGCCTGCTCGAGGGTGAGCGCTTCCTCGGGCCGCCACGGGGGACGGTCGTCGAGGGTGCGCCGGACGCCCGCGACGACGCCCGCCCACGGGTCGAGCTCCTCGATCGGGGCGTCGGAGCCGTTCGCTAGGTGCGCCCCGCTGTCGAGGAGCGAGCGGAACGCGTAGGTGCCGTCGAGCCGGTCGGGCCAGAAGCGCTCCGCGAGATCGCGGTCGGACGGGGCGTGCGTGAACTGCGCTGAGACCGCCACGCCGAGCTTCGCGAATCGCGGCAGGTCGTCGGCGGCGAGGCACTGCGCATGCTCGATCCTCTGCCGGAGGCCGGCTCGCTGCCAGACCTCGCGTGTCTGCTCGAACGCGTCGAGCGCTTCGCGGTTGGCGCGGTCGCCGATCGCGTGCACGCCGACCGGCCACCCGGCTTCGGCTCCCTGGCGGATGATCTCGGCGAGTTGATCGCCGCTCGTGATCTGCACGCCGCTCCCGTCGAGCATCCACGCCGTCCTCGAGCCGAGGGTCCCGTCCATGAAGACCTTCAGATAGCCGAGCCGCAAGAGCGGCGAGCCGAACCCGCTGCGAAGCGCGAGCGCGCGCAGGTCGGACAACCGGTCGTGCGGCACCGACTGCCAGACGCGGAGCGAGAGCGAGCCCTGCTGCTCGAGGCGCCGCCAGAGCCCCGCGGCGCCGAGCCAGCCGTCCTTGTCGTGCACGCAGGTGACGCCGCGCGCGTTTGCGACCTTGACGCCGGCCCGCATCGCGTCGACGTAGTCGTCCGCCGGGACCGTCAGATAGCGCTCCTTGAAGCGCCAGGCCGCCTCCTCGCGCAGCACGCCGGTCGGCTCGCCCTTCGCGTCGCGCTCCACGACCCCGCCGTCGACGTCGAGGTCGCCGCGCGCGAGCGCGAGCGCCGCCGTGTTGAGCCAGAGGGAGTGATAGTCCTTCGCGATCAAGGCCGCGGGCCGCTCGCCGGTGATCGCGTCGAGGTCCTCCTTCGTCGGATCGCGGCCGTCCGGCCAGTCGCCGCTCCGCCAGCCGTAGCCGCGCAGCCACTCGCCCGGCGCGGCGGACGCGCGAATCCGCTCGAGCGCCTCCGCGAGTGACGAGCAGCCGTCGAGCTTCACCTCCTGCTGGGCGAGCGCCCACGTGGGAAAGTGCGTGTGCGAGTCGGTGAAGCCCGGGAGGACGCATCGCCCGCCCAGGTCGACGGTCTCCGGGCTCGCGAGCGCCGTCTCGTGGACGCCGACGCCGCCCGCGATCCGGTCGCCGGCGACCGCGAGCGCCCGGGTCTCGGGCAGCGACGGGTCGAGGGTTCGGATCACGCCGTTCTCGAGGATCATTCGCCGGCGAGCCTACTGAGAACGGAGCGGGCGACGTCCGGCACGTGCGCAGGTAGAGCGCGCCTGCGCAACTACAATCGCGCCGTGGCCTGGGACCAGCTGACGGACGAGCAGCGCGAGCTCCGTGACCTCGTCCGGACGATCGCACGGGAGCGCATCGCTCCCCGGGCCTCCGAGATCGACGAGTCGCACGAGTTCCCGTGGGACGTCGTCGAGCTCTACCGCGAGAACGACATCTTCGGGCTCTTCTTCGACGAGCAGCACGGCGGGCTCGGCACCGGCACGCTGCTCGCGCTGATCGCGATCGAAGAGGTCTCGAAGGTGTGCGCGACGAGCGGCCTGATCCTCGCCGTGCAGGAGCTCGGGTCGCTCGGCCTGAAGCTCTCGGGCACCGAAGAGCAGAAGAGCCGCTACCTGCCGAGGCTCGCGAGCGGCGAGTGGCTGCCGGCGTACGCGCTGACGGAGTCGGGCTCGGGCTCGGACTCGGCCGCAATGCGCACCACGGCCACGCGCGACGGCGACGAGTACGTCCTGAACGGCTCCAAGCGGTTCATCACGAACGCCGGCGTCGCGAACCTCTACACGGTCTTCGCGAAGACCGACCGGGAGGGCGGCCACGCCGGTATCTCCGCCTTCCTCGTCGAGTCCGAGACGCCGGGCTTTCGGGTGGCGCGCCTCGAGCCGAAGATGGGCATCAGCGGCTCGACGACGGGCGAGCTGACCTTCGACGACTGCAGGGTCCCCGCCGCGAGCCTGCTCGGCGACGAGGGGGAGGGCTTCAAGATCGCGATGCGCATCCTCGACCGCTCGCGCCCCGGTGTCGCGGCGCAGGCGCTCGGAATCGCGCAGGGCGCGACCGACTACGCGCTCGACTACGCGAAGACACGCGAGACGATGGGCAAGCCGATCGCGCAGCACCAGCTGATTCAGGCGAAGCTCGCCGACATGGAGACCGAGTGCGAGGCGGCGCGCGGGCTGCTCTATCGTTTCGGGGAGATGGTCGACGACGGCGTCGACGGCGCCGAGCTGACGAAGGCGTCGGCGATGGCGAAGCTGAAGTGCGGCGACGTCGCGATGGCGGTCAGCACCGAGGCGGTGCAGATCCTCGGCGGCTACGGCTACATCAAGGAGTATCCGGCCGAGCGGTTCATGCGCGACGCGAAGATCACGCAGATCTACGAAGGCACGCAGGAGATCCAGCGCCTCGTGATCGCGCGGGAGATGCTGAAGGAGGCGCGCGCGTTCCTCCTGGCGGGTGTCGGGTGATGACGGAGCGGAGGCTCAACGGGATCCATCACGTGACGTGCATCACCGGCGACGCGCCGGCGAACGTCAATTTCTACGCGGGCACGCTCGGCCTCCGGCTCGTGAAGAAGACCGTCAACCAGGACGACCCGACCGTCTACCACCTCTTCTACGCGGACGAGAACGGCACCCCCGGCGCCGACATCACGTTCTTCGAGTACCCGGGCGCCGCACCCGGGCGGGCCGGAGCCGGGATGGTGCACACGGTCGCCTGGCGGGTCGGCTCCGCCGAGGCACTCGACTTCTGGGCCGACCGGGTCGGCGTGGAGCGTGACGGCGACACGGTCGTCTTCGCGGATCCGGAGGGCCTGCGTCACGAGCTCGTGGTCGCGCAGGTGCCGGACGAGCCGCTCGTCGCCCACCACCCGGAGATCCCGCGAGAGCTCGCGCTGCAGGGCTTCGAGGGCGTGCGCGCCTACAGGCGCGCCGGAGAGACCGAGATCGCCCCGTTCCTCGAGCGGCTCGGCTTCGAGGGCGACGGCGACCGCTTCGAGTCGCGCGGCGAGTCGCGCGGCGGCTGGATCGAGTACGAGGCCGCCCCGGAGGCGCACGGCACCTCGGGCGCCGGAACTGTCCATCACGTGGCGTGGGCCTCGACGATGGAGGACGAGGAGGCGTGGCAGCGGCGCGTCGCCGAGGCCGGCGCCCGACCGACCCCGATCATCGACCGCTTCTGGTTCCTCTCGATCTACTTCCGCGAGCCGAGCGGCGTGCTCTTCGAGATCGCGACGCTCGGGCCCGGGTTCGCAACCGACGAGGACCCGGCGCACCTCGGCGAGAAGCTGGTGCTGCCGCCCGCGTTCGAGCACCTTCGCGCGCAGGTGGAGCCGATCCTGACGCCGCTGCCGAACCCGCGCGAAGCGTGGACCCGCACCTGACGCTGCGCGCTCTCGAGCGGCCGGCGGCGGGCGAGCCCGAGGGTGCGCTCGTTCTGCTGCACGGGCGTGGCGCCGACGAGTACGACCTGCACCCGCTGCTCGACGCGCTCGATCCCGAGCGGCGGCTGCACGGGTACACACCGCGTGCGCCGCTCGCGCTGCCGCCGGGCGGCGCGCACTGGTATGCAGTGCCGCGCGTCGGCTACCCGGACGCGGCGACCTTCCGCGAGGGATATGCGCAGCTCGTCGAGTGGTTCGACGCGCTGCCCTTCCCGCCGGAGCGAATTGCACTCGGCGGCTTCTCGCAGGGCGCCGTGATGAGCTATGCGCTCGGGATCGGCGAGGGGAGACCGCGCCCGGCGGCGCTCGTCGCGCTCAGCGGCTTCATCCCGACGGTCGAGGGCTGGGAGCCCGAGCTCGAGCCGCCGTTCCCGCCGATCGCGATCGCGCACGGGTCGAACGACCCGGTGATCCCGGTGGAGTTCGGCCGGCGCGCGCGGGACGTCCTCGAGGCCGCGGGCGCCGACGTGCTCTACCACGAGTCGCCGATCGGGCACTCGATCGACCCTCAGGTGATCCCGTTGCTACGCGGACTGCTCGCGCTATAGGGTCAACGCGTCGGGTCCACTCCAGGAGGAGCACATGCGCAAGCCGATTGCCCTGCTCTCCCTGCTGACCTTGCTTGTGGCCTTCGCCGCGGCAGGCGAAGCCGGGGCGAGCCGTCATGCAACGACGTTCAAGTACTGCACCGATCCGACGTTCCCGCCGATGGAGCTCGCCACGGCGAGCGGCGCCATCACCGGTTTCGACGTCGACATGGCCGTGAAGCTCGCCGCGACGTGGGGCGGTGCCGCCAAGCCCGTGAAGACGGCATTCCCCGGCCTGATCCCCGCCCTCAACGCGAAGCGCTGCGACGCCGTGATCAGCGGCATCTTCGTCACACCCGACCGGAAGAAGCAGGCGGGAGTCGTCCCCTACATGGAGTCGCACCGCGTCCTGATCGTGAAGGCCGGCAACCCGAAGGGCATCCACAGCCCGAACGGGCTCAAGGGCAAGGTCGTAGCCGTCCAGGCCGGCACGAAGTACGAGGAGTACCTGAAGGCCCTGAAGGCGAAGCTCGGCTTCACGCTTCAGAGCTATCCGGGCGACACCGACGCCGTCGCGCAGGTGCTGCTCGGACGCGCCGACGCGGTGCTGACACAGGACACCTCGTTCGCCTACCAGTCGAAGCAGCATCCCGGCAAGATCGCCGTCGGCTTCACGTTCGCGGCGAAGGACTCGTTCGGGATCTACTTCCGCAAGGCCGACGCCTCGACGCTCGGTCAGCAGATCAAGGACGGCGTCGCGCAGCTGAAGGCGACCGGCGCGCTCGTCAAGATCGCGAAGAAGTACAAGGTTCCGGTCGCGGACGTCAAGTAGTAGCGTCGGACGCTCGTGCTGGCGAGCTTCGACACGCACCTGTTCTGGGTAGCGCTCTCCTCCGGGCCGTACTGGAGGGGGGCGCTGCTCGCACTCGAGGTGACCGCAGCGTCGCTGACGACCGCGATCATCATCGGGTTCTTCGTCGCGCTCGGCGCGCTCAGCCCGCGGCGCGGCATTCGCTCCGTGTCGTGGGTCTACAACTGGCTCTTTCGCGCCACGCCGACCCTGCTGCAGCTCTTCTTCATCTGGTACGCGCTGCCGCAGCTCTGGACGGGTTTCGCGCAGAGCTGGTTCACGCCGTTCATGGCGGCGTGGATCGCGCTGTCGCTGAACGAGGGCGCCTACATGTCGGAGATCATCCGCGCAGGTCTCCTCTCGGTCGATCCCGGCCAGGAGCTCGCCGGGCGGGCGCTCGGCCTCTCGCGCCGGCGGATCCTCCAGCGAATCGTGGTGCCCCAGGCGATCCGGATCGCGATCCCGCCGACCGGCAACGAGTTCATCACGCTGCTGAAGCTGACGTCGCTCGCGTCGATCATCTCGCTGCACGAGATCCTGACCGCCTCGCAGGAGCTCGCCGTCGTGAAGTTCCAGTACCCCGAGCCGCTGCTCGCGGCGCTTCTCTACTACCTCGCGATCGTCTCGGTCCTGATGGTGCTGCAGAGCCGTCTCGAGCGGCGCTTCACCTTCACGTCGGCGCGGCGGCGGCGGCCGAGCGCCACGGCGGCCGCTGTCCCCGCCGTCTCGCACGACGCCCGATGAGCATCCTTCGCGCCGACAACGTCCACAAGCGTTACGACGAGCTCGAGGTGCTGCGCGGCGTCACGTTCGAGGTCGAGCCCGGCCAGGTGAAGGTGATCATCGGCCCGTCGGGCTCGGGCAAGTCGACGCTCCTGCGGTGTCTCGCGCTCCTCGAGGAGACGGACGGCGGCGAGATCACGCTCGAGGGGAAGCGGCCGGGGCCCGGGGAGGTCGGCATGGTCTTCCAGCGGTTCAACCTGTTCCAGAACATGACCGCGCTCGAGAACGTGATGTGCGGGCTCGTCGAGGTTCGCCGGCAGTCGAAGCAGGACGCACGGAAGGCGGCGCTCGAGTTCCTCGACCGCGTCGGGCTCGCCGACAAGGCGCCGCAGTATCCCGACGAGCTCTCCGGCGGGCAGCAGCAGCGCGTCGCGATCGCGCGGGCGCTCGTGATGCGTCCGAAGGCGATGCTCTTCGACGAGCCGACGTCGGCGCTCGACGTCGAGCTCGTGCGGGAGGTGCTCGACGTGATGGAGGCGCTCGCGCGCGAGGGCATGACGATGGTGGTCGTCTCACACGAGCTGCGCTTCGCCCACCATGTGGCGAGCACCGTCCTGATGATGGACGAGGGGCGGATCGTCGAGGAGTCGCCGCCCGCCGAGTTCTTCTCCGCTCCGAAGGAAGAACGCACGAAGCGCTTCCTGTCCCTCGTCGAGTGAAGGTGCTGCTGCTCGACGAGCGTTATCCGCCCGAGCTGCTGGAGGGCTTCGAGATCGTGCGCGAGCCGCAGGACGACGTCGTGGCCGCGCTGACGGTCTTGCAGCCGGTGGGTGAGGAGCTTTTCGCGCAGCTGCCCGCCCTGCGCGTCGTGGGAACGGCGAGCGTCGGCTTCGACCGGATCGACGTGGATGCGGCGGAACGCCGCGGGATCGCGGTCGTCAACGTCCCCGACTACTGCACGCAGGAGGTTGCCGACCACACGCTCGCGCTGCTCTACGGGCTCGTTCGGGGCATCGTCGTGCTCGACCGCGACGTGAGCGGCGGCAGGTGGGACGCGAAAGCCGCGGGCTCGCTGCGGACGCTCGCACAGCTCCGCGTCGGGATCGTCGGGCTGGGCCGCATCGGCGGTGCGGTCGCGACGCGGCTCGTCGCACTCGGCGCCGAGGTGCTCGCGCACGACATCGTGCCGGTCGAGCGCGACGGCGTCCGTTTCGTCGAGCTCGACGAATTGCTCGCCGAATGCGACGCGGTCACGGTGCACGTGCCCCTGACGCGCGACACCCGCGGACTGATCGGTCGGCGACGCATCGAGTCGATGCGTCCCGGGGCCTTGCTCGTCAACACGTCTCGGGGCGCCGTCGTCGACCTCGGTGCGGTGCTCGTCGGGCTCCGGTCGGGCCGGCTCGGCGGCGCGGCGCTCGACGTGCTCCCCCATGAGCCGCCGCCGGTCAGACCGGTCGCGCCGAACCTCATCGTGACGCCGCACGCCGCGTACTACAGCGACGCGTCCGAGGAGCGTTCGTACCGCCTCTGCGTCGC
>Ga0310811_10015155_pt1 | contig 10074 bp, 6 predicted proteins | sample YCmetagenome_FD_207642 | JGI IMG/M metagenome (GOLD analysis project Ga0310811, IMG submission 207642) | Soil microbial communities from experimental microcosm in Duke University, North Carolina, United States - YC | ecosystem: Engineered > Artificial ecosystem > Soil microcosm > Unclassified ...
ACCGGATGGCCGCGCTAAAAACCAGACACGTCCATCCTAGCCTACTAAGAAGGAATGACTAACGTGACGTGAGCAAGTCTATTCAATGATTATGGCAAGAACCATACTTCTGTTCTCAACGAAAGATCGGAGCGCGTCCGAAAATGATGCGCAAAGGGCATAGTAGATCAACAAAAGAGTCTTCAGAGTCGCAAACTCAGCGTCCAATATTACGATCAGATCGATACAAGGAACTACGACCCGTAAACCTTCACCCAGAACGCGGAACTGCGCTTCAAGCCCCTCCTGCCTCTTGTTGGGTGACGACGTTGGTCCTACTCATTATCAGCCGCATGCGAGGGTAGTCGTTGTTTAGAACGATGGCTTTCACAAAGTCGTTTGTAAGATAGGAAGATCGTACCGCATCGCCTTCCGAATTGCGGACAAGGACGTTCGACGATGGAAAGCTGACCGTAAGATTAAGTTGATCTCTGTGATAGTGTGCATTGAAGTTCGAAGATCATTGCGATGATCCAGAAACACGCACATGCAAAGATATCAAGATCGGATCATCGAGTTCAAGGAAGGTATAGGGCATTTCCCTGAAGGAGGGATCCGAGAGCTTGGGTTTACTCTTGAATCTAGTTCTCTTCGGGTCAACTGCAGCCGGCGCATCTGCCTCCACAGTGTCCAACACCAATGGGCGTGAGCTATCGCCCTCAGACATTGGCGTAGGCGGAAATGAAGTGCTTCGTCGGGGTTCTGGCAGACCACCAAGGTCAAGCTTAACCCTTTTGGCTTCCGAGACCATGATATGTTCGCATGCTTACGAAACCTCGTGGTCAGAGGACATTGTGATGTAACTAGCACGAGGTGAAACTTACCAGTGGTGTGGCGGCAGGGACTCCGCGTTAAAAGGCGGCCAATGGGTCTCCGACATCTTGCGGTCCGCTCGCTGTTCCTCTGTCAGGGTTTCGTTGTAGGTATCCCATGTTCTGAAAGTCGTATTTATCGTGCGAATGACGGTGGGCGCCCCCGAACTTATGCCTGGTCGTCTGACCAGCTGCGCAGAAACATCGATCAACCGAAAATCTATGTCATACATCAGCATGCTTCAACAGTCGATCTGTAACTGTCCAAAATCACTCACCAGTGCTAGAGTCGTTTTCGACTGGATTTGGCGAGCAAGTCGAATCGACCGTCGTGGGGGCGGTACAACATCGCTCAACAACGGCACATGAGTTCTCTTGATGTCATCATTGAGAGCCTGAGCAATCCTAACGCCTCCGTCATTTGAGTTGGTATGGGAGAACGGAAATGCGCGTACTCTCGACTTCCAGCGATGCAGAATGTGGTAGGCAGGGGACGTCTCGATGCCTCTATGAACTGATCCCATTCCTCGTCAGGAATGACGTGCTGAGCCTCGTAATATGAGCTGAAACGCTCTTTTTGATATCGCTCTTTTCTAGCATAACGCGATCATCGTCGTTGGGCGATTTTCCCGCTCGGCCTCCTCGCTGTCGTCTTTGAGAAATGGAGTATAACGGAATTCTAACATTCCTGCGCCTAAGTATAGCAGCTCGAGACAAAAGTTCTTGATCGCAGACAGCCGTGACAAACCTTTGAACGAGTCGGCCCGTAGCAAGTGCACAACATCGATTCATAAACACGCGAGCTTAAATGACTCGTTAACGTTCATCGGTCTGTACCACCGCAAATTAGTACTGTACGGAAAAGTTCGGCGTCTGTTCGCAAGAGGTGCAACTTACTCCTTACCTCTTCCCCAGTTTGCGTCGTGTTCATCCGTATACGTGAATGTTCTATCCATAAATCTTGCAAGTTTGAAACATTCCCAGATTGATGCGCGTTTTCTAGGTTTGGTCCCCCTGGGCGGGGACAGCTTCTGCTTCTGATAGCCTGACTGACTAGCGTCAGTAGACCGCTCAATCTTGCTGCGCCGATCGCAGGGCCAGAGACACTTACAAATCTGGTTTACCGAACGACAATGGGCGCAGGAAAAAGGAACGACAGAGACTTATTCGTCCGAGGGTGTTTCACGAAGCTCGAAAATGGCAAGGATAAATGACTTCATGGTGGATAGTCGGGTCGATGAACAAGCTGATGGATGCCAGACTCGTACAAAACCCGGTACATCGTGATCCGCGTCGAAGTCCATCTTCGAGTGAGAGCCTGAACAGCGAACAGAGTATTTCGGGACTTCGAACAACAGGGACAAAAAAGCCAAAAAGTCTAAGTGTCTCTATTTAGCAACTGAATCCCACGACATGTCAGCGTCAACGTTCACCTTGACGCCATGGATGCCAAACCTCACCTAATACTACCATCCTCTCGATGTTTTAAAATTTAACCAATGAGTTTGAGTTGCTTCGGTTCTTCTGCGTCCCAATGTATTTCTGTTGGGACTGGGCAATTGTAAGTCTACGGTAGGCATCGCGACATGATATCTTTCTAGTGATTGGTTGATAGGCGGCAATGTTTTGCGTTCAGTCCACGCCGTGTACGACTTTGGCAACATCATTTCATCGGGGCAACCCCTATGTCCAAACAGTCTCTCTGGTCGATTCTGACTAGGCAACAGTAGAGTTCCACAGAATAATACCTACCACACTTCAAGCGGTGGTTCCGGATCGACAACCGTGACGTTGCTCACGGATGTAGCAGACACTATCGACGAGTTTTCCATATACCTCCCCACCGTGCTTGCCGTTATGGCTCTTCGCGCCCTCTGTTTGGTCATCATTACCCTTGTCGGCCACCACTGACAGAACTAAGCATTCGAGACTGCGTGGACCGAGATTATCGAGGCTCCGATAGACTTGGCAATTGGGACTGGTTGACAAGTATGTCGTTTGAGGCTATATTCTGCTCAGCCGCGCTGAACTCCTCACTTATAGGCAACCTAGACCGTTGTGACGCCAGTAAAGGTGAAATTTGTATTCTTGCAAAACCGTTTGGTCGACAGCTCATCGACAACATGAAGTAAGTCTGGATCGGCCTCCAGTATACAAGGATGGTGAGCGCACAGACTGATTTGCGTCCCGAAGAGTTAATCGCGTTCAAATTAGTGATACTCCACACAATGTCTGCAAAATGCGTGGTCAGACTGCTTCTGGAGCCACGAGTTCTGGACACTTACTCAGGAGCACGGCCTCGAGGATCCCGGCAGGGTTGCCTATTCGTCCTTGAACGAATTATGCTATGTGGAACGAAGGTGAAACCTGTATCCTATTCACGTGCTTGGACCAAGCCGAGAAAGATATTTATCAAGCATACAGTTCGTTGCGTCGCCTTTTATCAGCAGTTTGCCATCAGCTCTTTCAATACAAGTTATATTTTGCGTCACCCTCCTATGCTAAAATCTATGCCACCCCAGGCAGGGTTTGAGCTAAGCTCCACTACATCACCCGTCAGTGGACGGGTCGTGCATAATTCATCTCGGTCATACACCATCAAAGCTAACTCTTTTGAACATAACATCTCACCATGCAGTGAACCCGCCCAGGAGTTTTGACTGTCCGCTTTACTCACGCGAGATAACCAGAGTTTGCACAATTTTGACAGTCTCCCTCGAAGCCGTAGTGTCACTACGCACGCGCAAACTGTTTCTTCCTCTTACGAGATGGGCGACCTCGAGCCGGAGAATATCCAACGCCTACTGGTAGACGTGCCCCTGGACTGCGTCTGATCCGAATCTTGAAGGAGAAACACACCGGAAGCCAATAGATCTAGACGCAGAAGCTCATTGTGTGCTCCTACCCCTTCGCCCTCCCACAAACTCATACTAACTATCCCACAGAAAGCGGATCTTTTTCTATCGACAGCCGAAATTCTGCGCGGCCCAAGGTTTTCACCCTCTACACTACCTACTAGTACCAGTGACATCCATAACGACCACCGAACATGTACCCTCCATTCACATGGTTCAATGCAGCCCCACATTCAACGTACCAAGTATAACGCTTGCGTTAGCGCCGGCCACATCAATGATGATGTGCGCCCCGCAGCCACTGCCTTACCCGAAGTATGGAACTCGGTTGACGCCTAACCGTACGAGGCTCGATGAAAGACTGCCCTCAGTCAAACTCAAGTATGGAGTTTCGAGCGGTAGAATGGCACAGACGCGATCTTGTTCTATCGGACATGAGATACGAAATGCGCATGCGTTACGGTGAGCAGCCTGGGCAAGACTTACCATTAACATATCCTTAGGTCGACCAACCTCTGCGTTCCCACTCCAAGCGCTCACCCATTGGGCGCTTCCTTTTTGCCAAATATTTATAAAGAAATCACATCCACGGGGCGAGCCAAACACGTCAGTTCAGAACCATACCTATCTCAATTTTATATGATATTAATGATCTTCGAGTCTCATCATCCGCATCTCAGATCTTACGCGTCCGTTCCCTGAGGAGCAGCCACCCGTTATCTTCTTTCTATTAATCCACTTACGGGAGACTGGATGGACCCAGCTGCGGGGATAACTTTGTCAGACTCGGACATAGGACGGCTCTGCATACGCGCATTATGCGTCCGCTGAGAATAAATTTACAGCCAGGTGATGATCAAATGCAGCAAAGATCTCCGTAACATTTATCTAAAGTTGCAGATTGTCATCCTAACATCCCGTGCTGCATTCCAACTGGAACTTAGCCACTCGGTCGCTAACCTCAGGCCGTTGACCACTTTGAGAATCGTACTGATGTGAACAGATAATTGGTACCGATCGATCATGTTGTGGGGACGGCGTGGTTGCGTATGGGCAGAGCCATACCTCAAAAGCTATGTAAGCGAGCGCATTGTATATTTGACTTCTGGAGGTTAACGTCACTCCACTCCGCGTCTCTTGCTCATGGCATTTATGTTCTTTGTGGCCTTATCCCCGTTTGTTGTCATTTCTGTGCAGACTTATTCTTCTGTTTTAAGTTTATTCTAACACGACTGTCTGTCCTGCTCGCCACATTGCTCTTATCATCGATCCCCGCTCAGGCTCTGATGCCCTGAAACTTCCAATAGATGTTCTTTCTACTCGACAAGACTACTCAATTCCAAGTAGCAGTCTTCCTCCAAAGATTGAGGATGGTAGTCTTCATTTGCCAGACCCCTCTTAATCCCGTTGCTCGGCCAACTCGAGGCGACGCGAACGCATTTTCCGAGAACTCCGGTCAGCAAATCTTGCCCATCGGAAGCCGATTTCCAGCATCGAACGTATTATCGAAGGCGCCTTAGAGTTGATCTCGTCAACGAACGGTAGTGAAGTTTTTTAGATATACTCAATCTCTACTCCAGCTGATCCCCAATGTGTTTTATCCGCCTCCATAAGTCGTTACTAACTTGTGCCCTAGTACAATCTAACAATTCAATCAACACAATCCGTGACGCAGACCGCGTGAGTTGGCTGCAACCACTCCAAACACTTTACTTGTAGCAATGGGAAGCACTAGACCGTCTTTTATTAAAGCGGAGTCAGTTGGGAAGCCGATTTCGCGGGCGATCCAGTAACGGGTTCCATCATGGGCGATTCACGGTAACCTAACCGTCTCACAAATGCTAGACTCGAACAAGCAAAAAATGTGTGATGAGCAAGAACTGAACAAAGTCTTCAATCGTGAAGTTTCGGTGCTCTCTGGTGGAGAACTGTAGAGATTTGCGATCGCCACGTCATGTATTCGGAAGGCCGACGTATGCGTACGTCCCAATCTCGTTATAAACCACGCTTTAAAATCGATCTTGCGTAGATATATGTTTGACGAGCCCTCGATATAAAACAGCGGTTAAAGGCTGCATAGGTCATTTAGTCCCTACTCGCTCCGGACTGTTATGACGTGGCTGTCGAGCACTATTGGATTATCTTTCAGACTTTATCTGTTGTCTTTACAGAAAACCGTTGATGTACGGTGTTGCGACCATGCCTTATTCTGTCCGTGAAGATAACCCAATAACTCGGTATGAAATGGCTCATTCTTTATCAAGGTATCAACATCTTCCTGGATGGTTTCATTTCCACCGAGAATTTGCGTTTCTGCGAGGAGTCTCTGACCTTCAGGATGATGGAAACTGCTGAGGTGCTCAGCATTGAACAAGACCTGACATGATTCTTATGCCTCTAATTTTCTGTTGTCAGCGTTTACAGGAGCGTAGACGTTCCCAATAATTAGAGGCCTATTTACCGGACTTTTGCACGCTTGGTACATCCACGGGACTGCCTCAACGAGTCACAACATTCATTCACCCGCATATTTCCTATTCCTGTCGACTTTGCGCTTAGCAGGCATGTTCAAAAAACGGACTTCGACGATGAGCTCGCAAAGGCGATAAAATCATTCTTTGATGACGAGTGCTGACTGGATTAAAGCACTCGGACTTCTCAGTGGAATCAGCAGGGCAGTTACTGTGCTTCCACTCGTTGCCAAGGGGCTGAAGGTGAGTGCTTGTCTACGGGGCAATGTTGGATGAATAACTCATAAATACATACAGGGCCATTCTCAATATGAAGACTGACGGTCGACCACGATGGATATACAAAAATTCATTCAAGCGTTTGGCAGCATGATTTTGCCCAGCCCGCCGCATCACAATGAATTATCAGCGCTCTCATTCTCCCCCGTTAACATTACCACAGCTACCAAATTTACGGCGAGGTTTCCAAATAACCTTCGTCTGGCATCCGGCCGTGATTTAAACTGGACGTTTGTTCAGACCGTAATCAGGGCACACGCTGAAGCGGTTGACTCAGTCGCGTTCTCACCGGATGGCGTCTGGTTCGTACGATAAGACTATGATGCACCGACGGGACACCTATTGGGCGAGCCCTTCAAGTTGTGGGAACACTGGAAAGATTTCATCAGTCACGTTCTTTTTAGATGGTACTCGCACCTCATCTGGTTTGGAGGATATGATTCTACTCCCTGGGGCGATACTGTGGGGGGGAGCCGGGGTCCTTCTCTACAACTTCCATTCCGGTGAAAGATTGCACAGCCCGATTGTTCAGAGGCAGCCGGAGGACCATCAGAATCAGATTCCTTGGTTTTCACGTGTTAAGTGACTTATCATCCAAAAAGTTGTAGATATGGATGTTCAAATTTGCAAATCAAAATGGGGAAGTGGCCGCCGCAAGTTAACAGTCGGGATATCTCTGTCTACCTATTGTTCTTTGATGCCCACACGCCACTCATTTGCGGTCTTAGATCAATCTGATAAAATGTTCATTGATGCTTACAAGGGTAACAGCGGCCAGTACACTTCTGGGATATAAAGCCCAGGAATGAACACGAGTTCAAGTACTGCCAGATGAAATGTAATTGTACCAGATAACGTCACGTAAAGTCAGCTGATCCTCGGTTTAATCGCGAAGTAGATGCCAATGAAGGGTGCAAACCTTGTTCAAACGGGGTCTGAGAAGATATCGTTGTGGAACCGGCCCATGACGCAAAGAAGTGTCGAGGAAGAGGTGGATATCAACGCAAGTTCCAGCTTATGCCTTCCTCCCGCCTGCAAGCTAGGACAGCATAAATGCTTATGAGAACGTAAGCTTGACATGGCTCGACGAATTTCCTGCCAATGATGAGCTCGTTAGTCGCGGCTGAGCGTTTCACAAAGTGCATAACAAACGTGATAGATCTCTGACTCCATATGGTAATTATGCGAGAAGAAATGGCGCAGATGGATATTCTACCCCAAAGTGAGGTATGAACATAGGGTTAGAATTAGGACTTCACGGCAGCGGCAGTGGAGCTCGTGGCCTCTCTTGTCCCAAGGGCAGGTAGCCACAACCCCTTACCTCTGAGCGAAGAAACGATCATGGTCATCAGCACCTACCTCTCACAGCTTTCTTCCTTGTATGGACCTGGGCTCGTCACCCTCGATGCGCTTTCTAAGTCTGGTGAGCCCAGGCTGATCTCGAAATTTATTTTGTCTGGATAGGCATCACCACTTGGCGGAATCATATGAGTTCATATCGAAGGAACCGTCACCGGAATGTCAAAATTTATTCCAGAAGACTTACTATACAGACAGTGCACGGCGATCAACGTCAGGAGCCAGTGTAATGGGGTATGACTTCGAGACGGACATCATGGTTCAAAGAAAGAAGCTATGTCTAGAAATGCTTGCCTCATGTATGGGATCGATTATATCGATTATTGAACAATGGTACTTACCTCCGTTTATTCAAGTATGGCAGCAATTCTCGGCTTTGAGCCAAATATAGATGGTTGACACGCATGATATATATATTACATACAATGGGAGTACGTGGTCAACACGTCAGTCACCAAATTCTATCCAAGCTTCAATGGCTACTGATGTTGCATCTCGTTCGTTTTATTTCATTCGTGCATGCCCTCCATGTTATACTGATGCGTTAAGCAACAGAATCCCCTACTGGGTTCGCATTTGGCCTACCCCAAGGCTCCAACATGGGCCGCAATACAGGCCACAACCCGTTTCCTATGATGATTGCGACAGACGCTAGTAAGTGCTCCATCATTTAATCTCAAGGAGGATGTTGACGTTTCCAAGACAGTTACCAAAGTCAAAGCGAGATGTTAACTCGCGTAGAGGCGAGAATAGGAGCTTTAACATCCGACGTTTCCGACATCTCAAACGACATCTCCAGTCTCACTGATACCGTCACCAGCCTCAATGAAACCATCACCAGCCTCAATGCAACAGTCTCAGCGCTCAGCGCCTCATTAAATACCACACACCAATTTGCTCAGGATGGTATGGATAATTCTAGTCAGATACGCATCCAGATGCAGAACATTGGGGCCGATGTTACCGTTTTGAACGGAACCGTAAATCACATTGGAGGTGACGTTGCTGTTTTGAAGCTGGACTTTGAAGCCACGAAAGTTGATCTGGAAAGGAAGAGGGAGGATGACATGCGTATCTTAAAAGAAATTCATAACGCTGTACTACAAGTACTAGCTAAACCGTAGAAACACCTGATTTGGGGCTTGTGTATTGTCAATGTTACTTTGCAGTGTTGTTTTAGCGTTCATCCAAATTTCTTGTCGCGCTGAAGTTCCATGGTATATGGGGAATAGTGAAAATTTTGTTTCGATAACAGACTGTCGGCACATTTGCAAGGGCAAATTTTCAAGGTAGCCTTTCTCTCAGATTTCAATTTAATCATGGAACTGAAATTGCATGCGTGATTTTATGACTGAAATATTTGAAGTGGACCAAGGCTTGAAGCTTTGAAGTGCCACTTCGACAATCTTCAGAACGACGAAGTGACTTGTCCCTTTGCTTCCGTGGCAACATGATCCGCAGCTTATTTTTCAATCCCATTTTGATTCAAATTTTGCTTGTGTGAAAACCCCAAAATCACCGATGTGACTTATCATACGATTCCGAAACTCGCACAGCAAAGTGCGCCATGTGCACTTCTCCGTTTCACAATGGTCATTTTTGGTATGTTGAGCTTGGTTAAAAGCACCGTCCCGAATTGCAGGTGACCTGCCTCGAACAGGCCGTGGCCGGCCATCAGTCAAGCCTGAGCGCTAGCTTCATGATTTTTCTACTAGTAATTTGACCTTTTTTGCAGCATGATCTCCAGAACCCACTACTGGCAGTACCGTAATCGGGTCCAATTTATTCACAACCAACCTCATGTTTGCTTTGCGGCCAAACCTCTTTTTGTTTAGCATGCGAAGTCTTAAAGCCGGTTCTACTTCGCATCATGCTACAGATATTTACAGCCATGTTGGATATGACCTTGATTTCTCTGTCTGCTCAGCGAGCCAGTCAACTTGGTGATTACGACTTGTTTCTTGGGCGGTGTGCTGATATATATATATATGGTAATTAGTAGTGAGCGTTCCAAATTATCGGAAGCGATCACGGGCTGCAGCCCTGGGACTTCACATAGTATGACCATTTGTGACTCAACCTAGACTCGTGAGTCGTGACCAGTCTCCTTCGAGAGCTGACGACTCGACTTGTCCGTGGTTATATAAGCCAGGCTGGTATCGAACCTAGCACCCTAGAATGAGAATGACAAGATAAACTACGCTTTTCGTCAGCTAATGCTGATGCTACAGGAATACGTTACTCACATCTCAGTTTCTG
>Ga0310811_10015156_pt1 | contig 10074 bp, 10 predicted proteins | sample YCmetagenome_FD_207642 | JGI IMG/M metagenome (GOLD analysis project Ga0310811, IMG submission 207642) | Soil microbial communities from experimental microcosm in Duke University, North Carolina, United States - YC | ecosystem: Engineered > Artificial ecosystem > Soil microcosm > Unclassified ...
CTCCGGCGGGCAGCAGCAGCGGGTGGCGCTGGCCCGGGCGATCGTCGCGCGGCCGGGGCTGCTGCTGTTCGACGAGCCGCTGTCGAACCTCGACACCGACCTGCGCGAGCGGCTGCGGGTGGAGATCTCCACGCTGACCCGGCAGAGCGGCGCCACGGCCGTCTACATCACGCACGACCAGTCGGAGGCCTTCGCGCTCGCGGACGTGATCGGCGTGCTCGACCAGGGCAGGCTGGTGCAGCTGGCCGACCCTGAGACGCTCTACCACCGGCCGGCCACCCCGTTCGTCGCCCGGTTCACCGGCCTGAGCGGCGAGCTGCAGGGCGTGGTGCTCGAGCGCGCCGAACACGACTTCGTCCTCGTCGGGGTCGGTCCCTGGCGGCTGCGGGCGCGCGCCGCCCAGGGCGTCGCGGTCGGTGAGGGGGCCCGGGTGCTGATCCGGCCCGCGGCCACCGGGTTCGCGGACGGCGACGGCACGGCGGGCGGCGACGGCGTGACCGGCGATCGCGGAGGGCCGGAGCCGGGGCCCGCCGTAGGCGAGGTGGAGGGCACGATGGTGGACGTGGCGTACCGCGGCCGCGGCTACGACCACGTCATCGCCTGCGGCGACGGCACGCTGACCTCGGTCTTCGCGGTCCGTCCGCGGGTCCGCGGCGCCGCGGTGCGGCTTACGCTGGATGCGGCGGGCTGCATCGCCTTTCCCCTTACCAGCGCGGATGAGATCCGTTATGATGCAGAATTAACGACTGTTACGGCGGGCCGAGCGTCCGCCGACGTGGATGAAGGAGTCACCCCATGACCGGCACTGGTGGCGCGCTGTTCGCCGCGGTGTTCCTGGCCTGCGCGGTGGAGGCGGTCGAGGCGGTGACCATCGTGCTCGCCGCAGGCACCGCGCGGGACTGGCGCTCGGCGGGCTACGGCGTCGGCGCCGGCCTGGCCGTGCTCGCCGTCGTCACCGCCGCCCTCGGCCCCGCCGTCACGGCGATCCCGCTCGGCGCGCTGCGCCTGATCGTCGGCGGGCTGCTGCTGGTGTTCGGCCTGCAGTGGCTGCGCAAGGCGGTGCTGCGGGCGAGCGGTCACAAGGACCTGCACGACGAGGACGCGATCTTCGCGCGCGAACTGGCCGCCGCGAAGTCCGCCTCGTCCGACCGGCGCTTCGCCGTGCCCGACTGGTACGCGTTCACGCTCTCGTTCAAGGGCGTCGTCCTCGAGGGCCTCGAGGTCGTGTTCATCGTGCTGACCTTCGGCGCCAACGCGAAGGACGTGCCGCTCGCCGCGCTGGCCGCGCTCGCCGCCGTCGTCCTGGTGGTGCTCGTCGGCCTGGCCGTCAGGGCGCCGCTGGCCCGGGTGCCGGAGAACACGATGAAGTTCGTGGTCGGCGTCATGCTCACCACGTTCGGCGTGTTCTGGGGCGCCGAGGGCGCCGACGCGCACTGGCCCGGCGACGACGCCGCGCTGCTGGTGATCGCCCCCGCGGTCGCGCTCTACGCCCTCGCCCTCGTCGCCGTGCTGCGGCGCAGCGCCCCGCGCCCGGCCGCGACCGCCCCCGAACTGCAGACCGTGGAGCACTGAGATGCGAACCCTGACCCAGCGCCTGCGCGCGTTCGGCGCGTTCTGGTACGACTTCGTGGTCGGCGACGACTGGCGGGTCGCCGTGGTCGTGGTGCTCGCCCTCGCGACGACCTACGGCGTGTCCAGGACCAGCGTCGCCGCCTGGTGGATCATGCCGCTGACCGTCGCGGTGATCCTGCCGATCAGCCTCTGGAGCGCCCGCAAGCGGTAGCGGCGGGAGAAGGCAGCGCCCGCGCCCGGAAGAGGAAGAGGCGGCGGCGGGACCAGGAGACGCAGGGACGAGGAGGCGGCGGGGCGGGTCAGTGCCCCTCCGCCTCCTCCGCGTACACCCGCGCCGCGTACTCCTCGAGGGCCTGCTCGCAGGACGCGATCGCCTCGAGGGTCGCGGCGCGGCGCGGTGCCCCGAACACGTCCCGCTCGGTGATCTTCGCCAGCCAGTTGCGCAGCTTGACCAGGTCCTCTTCGTTCTCCTCGAGCTCGGCGTACGTGTAGTGCCCGGCGTCGTACTCCTTCTGCAGCTGCCCGTGGAAGTCCTGACACTTGTCGATGATCTCCTCGTACTCGTCGTCCCTGGCGGCCTGGAAGACGGCGAGTATGTCGCTCTGCCCGGCGAGGGCCTGGCTGGCGAGCAGCTGCGCGGTGCCGCCCAGCTCGAGGATCTCCCGGCGCAGCTTGCGCAGCGCCCGCTCCGAGCTCGACCCGGCCGGCAGTGCCGCGACAGAGTTCTGCAGGTACACCGCGCCGAGCCCCTTCAGCCTTCGCCACACCGTGGCGCGCAGCCGCGTCGGCTCCGAGGGGATCCGGTAGATCAGGACCAGCCAGGCGGTGGTGTCGGGCTGCTGCGCGGCGGCCGGAGCGCTCTGGCCGGGTACGTCGTCGGTCACGCTCCTCAGTCTGCCCTACCCGCGTGAACACCGCGTTCAGGTGCGCGGCGGCGCCAGAATCGTGGCCCTTCGCCGCGACCATCCCGAGCGTCGGTGGGCAACCGGGGGGCTTCTCAGCAGCAGTACTGGCGGACGCACCACTGGGCGTCCCAGCGGGCGTTGAGGGCGTCGGCGAGCTCCTGCATGCCGGTGATCACGGCGGTGGCGTCGGAATCCTCCTCGAAGCGGCGGCGCTTGCCGGAGTCGTTGGCCAGGGCGATGCAGCGGATGCCCGCAGCCTTGGCGGTAAGGACGTCCGACACGGAGTCGCCGACGAAGACAGCAGCTCGGCGTGCCTCGTCCGCAGTGCCGCCGTGCCGGGCGACGTACCCGTCCAGCGCTGCGAGCAGCAGGTGCGGATGAGGCTTCAAGCGGGTGGCATCGGATTCGGTGGATCCCGCTCGCGCCTCAATCGTCTCGAAGTGCTCAAGCAGGCCGTGCTCCGTCAGATACGCCTCAACCGCCTCGCGCGAACCGTTGCTGACGATCGACAACGCACGCTCCGAGCGCCGTGCCGCGGCCAGCACCCCCGCCGTTCCGCGCGTCGCAGTGGCCGAGCATGCCGAAATCACCTCGGCGTCACGCACCGCGTCGGCCAGCACCCGCGCGTCGACGCCCGGCACATGCCCCGCCAGTCGCAGGAAGTCGAGCGGATCGTCAGTCAGCCGCAGTTCCCTCGGGAGCCGAAATGCGTCCGGCGATGGCGGTGCATCTTGCAGTGCGCCTGACCGCGGCTCCGCCGCCTGGGACGTCGCCTGCTGCCGCGCGGCAAACTCGCGCAGCCGCTCCGCGACGTCCGCGGCGGGCTCGCCCGCGTACAGCGCGCAGATGGGCCCGTCGAAGTCGAGGATCACGTGCTCGACGTCTTCGAGCAGCTGAGCCAGGTCTGCCATGAGCCTCCCCTTACGGCGCGCGAGGGCACGGATGTCTGTCGTGACCAGCGTAATGCCGGCAGCGTACGTCGCCGTGCCCGACCTGAGAGTCGGCGTCTAAAGCAATAGCCTTACTTATTGGGGCTCCGCACGGCAGCAGCCAACTCTACGGCGAAGACCTCTGCGCGGCAGCTGCCGATGTGCTTGGCGAGGATTTCCGCACGGAGGCATGGAACTAGCCTCTTAAGACGACGTCGATCGAGGCGGCGTGACGGCACGAGCCACAGGTGCTGAGGAAGAGATCACGAACACGCCGAACAGTGTGATGGGCAGCAGCCCGACCGGGCGCAACAGCCAGGTCGGATCTCCCTGCAGGTGGGACCAGTTGGTGATCCGGTTCGCAATGACGTCGAGCGCCATCACGCCACAGCCCAGCCAGCTCCCTGCCGCTCTCACGAGCGCCACCAGCACGACCACCAGCGGATCCAAGACAATCAAGCCGACGAAGAACACCTGAATTGGCAACGGTGCAAACGAGTAGGCATGGATCCCACCGCTCATCGGATCCAGGAGGTGAGCGGCAGCCCCTTCAGCGAAGCCGATCAAGTAAACCGCGAGTACCCATCTCACCCGCCGTGGTTGATCTCTCCATCGCGCCCGCAGCCCACCCACCCCGCGAACCTAAGCAGAAAAGCCACGGTTGGGCGGTCAAAGCGCTTGTCCTTCTTCCTCCCCATGACTGAGAGCCTCGGACGCCGGTCCGGGTATTTCAAGGTACGAATTTACTCAACGCCGCCGCAGGATCGAGACAGCTTTGGGCGATGGAGCCGGGCTGGAACCGATCCAGAGGGCCAAGGCGCCGAACAAGGGTAGGGCGGTTCCGGCGCACTCCAGTCGGGCTGTGGACTTGCGTGCGCGGGGTCCAAAGGATCCGACCACCACCCGGGATGCCGACGGCGCGGGTTGGTTTCTTCACCACGTATTCGCCACAGACATCGCGAAACGGCGGCAGACGACCAGTGCCAGTGAGACACGTACAGGGGATCGCCGTGTGCGCGCCACCGCGTCTGACCTGGGGCTGAGGCCATACGGCCTGGAATGGAGCGAGAGCCGACGAGGGGACTCGAACCCCTAACCACCTGTTTACAAGACAGGTGCGCTGCCAATTGCGCCACGCCGGCGGCGGCTGCCGTCGCTTGTGTGAGCGGACGGGCCGCTGTCATGGTACCGGGAGGGGAGGGGGCTCCGACAGCGGAATGCGGCGGACGGGCCCCCTTGGCAAAAGGATCGTGAGACTATACGGTCAATGCTGGCCGTATCCATCCTTCGCGGGGAGGCTGCGGCCGGGAACCTTCCAACTCGGATCGTCCGGCACGTTCCTGCCGGTTGAAAGGGTGTATCTCACCATGGCTGGTGTCATCTACGAAGACGCTTCCTGCGTCTACCCGGGGGCCGATCGGCCCGCCGTCGACAAGCTCAACCTCGACATCCAGGACGGCGAGTTCCTGGTCCTCGTCGGCCCCTCCGGTTGCGGCAAGTCCACCTCCCTGCGCATGCTCGCGGGCCTCGAGGAGGTGACCTCCGGCGAGATCCGCATCGGCGACCGGGACGTCACGAATCTCCCGCCGAAGGACCGCGACATCGCCATGGTCTTCCAGAATTACGCGCTCTACCCGCACATGACCGTCGCGGACAACATGGGCTTCGCCCTGAAGATCGCGGGCGTGCCGAAGGCCGAGATCCGCACCAAGGTCGAAGAGGCCGCGAAGCTCCTCGAGCTCACCGAGTACCTCGGCCGCAAGCCCAAGGCCCTGTCCGGCGGTCAGCGCCAGCGTGTCGCGATGGGCCGCGCGATCGTGCGCGAGCCCAAGGTCTTCCTCATGGACGAGCCGCTGTCGAACCTCGACGCCAAGCTCCGTGTGCAGACCCGCACCCAGATCGCCTCGCTGCAGCGCCGCCTCGGCATCACCACCGTGTACGTCACGCACGACCAGGTCGAGGCCATGACCATGGGCGACCGCGTCGCGGTGCTCAAGGACGGCCTGCTGCAGCAGTGCGACACCCCGCGCTCCATGTACGAGAAGCCGGCGAACGTCTTCGTCGCCGGGTTCATCGGCTCCCCGGCGATGAACCTCATCGAGGCCCCGATCGTCGACGGCGGCGTGGACTTCGACGGCGCCGTGGTCGCGATGGACCGCTCGACGCTCGGCCGCGCCGAGGGCTCGACCGTCACGGTCGGCGTCCGGCCCGAGTCCTTCGACCTCGCCACCGACGGCTCGCAGGGTGGCATCAAGGTGCAGGTGAACGTCGTCGAGGAGCTCGGCGCGGACGCTTTCGCCTACGGCACCGCCAAGGCCAACGGCAAGGACGTCGACGTCATCGTCCGCGTGGACGCGCGAAACACCCCGGCCAAGGGCGAGAACCTGTACGTCGTGCCGAAGGCCGGCGAGACGCACGTGTTCTCGACGGCGACCGGCGACCGGATCTCCGACTGAGAGCCGCACTGGTAAGCGGCACTGGCAAGAACAGTACGGGCTGAGCGAGACGAGAACGCCCCTGCGGACCGGGCTCGGTCCGCAGGGGCGTTCGGCGTTCTCCCCACGTCTGCCTAGCTAGCTACCCGCCTGCCCACCCGCCTACAGGCGTCCTGCCTTGTTGCGGCGCTGCGCGACCTCGTAGAGCGAGATCGCGGCGGCCACGCCCGCGTTGAGCGACTCGGTCGCGGCGGCGATCGGAATGCGCGCGGTCAGGTCGCAGGTCTGCGCGACCAGCCGGGACAGGCCCTTGCCCTCGGAGCCGACGACCAGCACCAGCGGGTCGGAGCCCGCCTCGAGGTCCGCAAGGTCCACCGTGCCGTTCGCCGCGAGGCCGACCACGACCAGGCCCTGCTTCTGATACGCCTCGAGCGCCCTGGTCAGGTTCCCGGCCTGCGCCACCGGGATGCGGGCGGCTGCGCCCGCCGAGGTCTTCCACGCGCCGGCGGTCATGCCCGCGCTGCGCCGCTCCGGCACCAGCACGCCGTGCGCGCCGAACGCGGCCGCGGAGCGGATCACCGCGCCGAGGTTGCGCGGGTCCGTCACGCCGTCCAGCGCGACGATCAGCGGGGTCTCGGCCGCGTCCTGCGCCCGGGTGATCAGGTCGTCCGGGTGCGCGTACTGGTACTGCGGGATCTGCAGCGCCACGCCCTGGTGGATCGCGCCGTCGGTGAGCCGGTCCACCTCCTGCCGGGAGACCTCGAGGATCGGCAGCGCCCGCTGCGTCGCCAGCGTGATGGCCTCGCGCACCCGGTCGTCGACGTCGATCATCGCGGCGATGTACAGCGTCGTCGCCGGGATCTCGGCGCGCAGCGCCTCGACCACCGAGTTGCGGCCCGCGATCAGCTCACTGATCTGCCGGTTGGCCTTGTACGGCACCTTGGGCCGGCCGCCGCGCCCTGTGCCGGTGCCCTGCGCCCGCTTGGACGCCGCCGCCGCCCGCTTCGCCGCCGGGTGCTTGACCCGGTCGGAGGCCTTGGGCGTCGGGCCCTTGCCCTCCAGGCCTTGGCGCCGCTGTCCTCCGGAGCCCTTCATCGCGCCCTTACGCGACGAGCCAGCCTTGTTGCCGCGCCCGCCGAGGCCGCCGCCCTTACCGCCAGCCATGATCTGCGGCCTCTCTCTCCTGCGTGTCCGTGCTCACGACGCCGGTTGACGCCGCCGCCTCCTGTGCTTGTGCAGTTCTCTCTCGTGCATTGCCACGCGCAACGCGCAATGCGCGACACGCGACGCCCGGGGCGCCGCGCGCAACGCCAGGCACCGGCACCGTCACGGTCACCGGCACCGCTACCGGCGCCGCACCGCGCGCTCCGGCTCAGCTGACCGACCAGCGCGGGCCGGCCGGGGTGTCCTCGATCAGGATGCCGGCGGCACCCAGCTGCGCCCGGATGGCGTCGGCCGCGGCGAAGTCCTTCCGCTCCCGCGCCGCCTGCCGCTGCTCGAGCGCCACGGCCACCAGTTTGCCGACGGTCTCGCGCAGCTCCGTCGCGGCGCCCTCGGCGGTCTCCTCGGCCCACGGCTCGCTCAGCGGGTCGAGGCCCAGGACGCCGAGCATGGCTCGCGTCTCGGCCAGCCGCTCCGCGGCCGCCTCCTTGTCGCCGGCGGCCAGTGCGACGTTGCCCGCGCGCACCGTGGTGTGCAGCACCGCCATCGCCTGCGGCACGCCGAGGTCGTCGTCCATGGCCTCGGCGAACTCCGTCGGCACGGCCGCCGCCGGCTCGACCGGGCCGGCCAGCTCCACGGCGCGCGCGATGAACTGCTCGATCCGCGCGTACGCGACACCGGCCTCCTCGATCGCCTCCTCGGAGTACTCGACCATCGAGCGGTAGTGCGGGGAGACGAGGTAGTAGCGCAGCACGACGGGCCGGTGCCGCTTGGCGACCTCCTCGACGATCATCGAGTTGCCGAGCGACTTCGACATCTTCTCGCCCTTGGTGGTCACCCAGGCGTTGTGCATCCAGTACCGCGCGAAGTCGTCGCCGGCCGCCTTGGACTGCGCGATCTCGTTCTCGTGGTGCGGGAAGATCAGATCCAGCCCACCGCCGTGGATGTCGAACGCCTTGCCCAGGTACTTGTGCGTCATCGCCGAGCACTCGAGGTGCCAGCCCGGCCGGCCGGGGCCCCACGGGCTCTCCCAGAACGGCTCGCCCGGCTTCGCGCCCTTCCACAGGGTGAAGTCGCGCGGGTCGCGTTTGGCGTGCTTCGGGTCGGCGTCGTTCGCGCTCTGGATGTCCTCGACCTTCTGGTGCGAGAGCTCTCCGTACGCGGGCCAGGACTTGACGTCGAAGTAGACGTCGCCGTTCGCGGCGTATGCGTGCCCGCGCTCGATCAGCTCGGCGGTCATCGCGATCATCTCCGGGATGTGCCCGGTGGCGCGCGGCTCGACGGTCGGCGCACGGCAGGCGAGCAGCTCGTAGGCCGCGGTGGCCTCGCGCTCGTACCTGCTGGCCACCCGCCAGTACTCGACGCCCTGCTCCTTCGCCTTGTTCAGAATCTTGTCGTCGATGTCGGTGACGTTGCGGCAGTAGGTGACCTGGTATCCGCGGTACTCGAGCCAGCGCGTCAGGACGTCGAAGACCAGGCCGAAGCGGATGTGCCCGACGTGGGGCGCGCCCTGGACAGTCAGCCCGCAGCCGTAGATCGAGACCTGGCCCGGGACCAGCGGGACAAAGTCACGCACGCTGCGTGTGGCGGTGTCATGAAGGCGGAGAGTCACACTACAAGGCTACCGGGAGTTCGAGGGTGCGGGCTCGCGGATTGCGCAGACCCGGTTTCGCCCGCCGGGACGCGGGGCAGGGATCAACGCCCGGGCGCCGCCCCGCCCGCATGCCTGTCTGTCCCGCCCGTCCGCATGCCTGCCCGCCTGCCTACGGCAGCGCGTAGCGCCCGTCCGCGGTGCGCACCGTCAGGCCGTCCTCCAGCAGGCTGCGCAGCGCCCGGCCGCGCTGCTCCTCGTCCGCGGGCCACGCGGCGAACAGCGTGTCCGCCTCCACCGGCGCGGACGCGGCGCGCAGCACGGCCAGCAGCGCGCCGCGGCACTGCCGGTCGGTGCCCGCATACGTCTGGCCGCGGCGGGCCGGTCCGGTGTGCTCGGGCCGCCCGGCCTTGTTCCACGCGCACACCGCGGCCACCGGGCAGTCCGCGCAGCGCGGGCTCTTCGCCGTGCACACCAGCGCGCCCAGTTCCATCGAGGCGGCCGCCCAGGCGGCGGCGTCGGCGGCCCGCTCGGGCAGGATCTTCTCGGCCAGCGCGCGCTCGGCGGCGCTGACCGCGGTCGCCGGGTACTGCTCGCCCGAGTAGACCCGGGCGAGCACGCGGCGCACGTTGGTGTCGAGCACCGCGTGTCGGCGCCCGTAGGCGAAGGAGGCCACTGCGGCGGCGGTGTAGTCACCGACACCGGGGAGGGCCCTGAGGTCCGTGTAGTCCGCTGGGACGATTCCTTCATGCCGTTCGGCGATCGCCGCCGCGGCGCCGTGCAGCCGCAGCGCGCGGCGCGGGTAGCCGAGCCGTCCCCAGGCCCGCACCGCCTCGCCGCCGGGCTCCGCGGCCAGGTCGCCGGGCTTGGGCCAGCGCCTCATCCAGGCCTGATACACCGGCAGCACCCGGTTGACCGGGGTCTGCTGCAGCATGAACTCGCTCACCAGCACGCCCCAGGCGCCGGCCTCGGGACGCCGCCAGGGCAGGTCCCTCCGGTGCGCCGCGTACCAGCTCACCGTGAGTTCGATGGCGGACATGAGCATATTCTCGCATCATCGAACACGCTGCCCGGCCTAATGGCGGCGCAGTGTGCGCCCGATGCCCTAAGGTGACGTGCCGTGGGATCCTTCCGCCACCCGGTAGGTCCGCTGCCTGCTTCGATCTACTGGCGGCGGCGCCTTGTCGTGCTCGGGATCCCGCTGTTCGTCATAGCCCTGGTGGCCTACGCGTGCACCGGCACCTCGGCGACGCCGACCACCAATGCCAGCCCGGTCGGCAGTGGCAGCGGCACCCCGAGCACCACTCCGACCGGCGTCATAACGCCGGCGCCGAGCCAGACCGTCTCGGGTGCGCCCGGCAACACCTACCCCTCCGGCCCTTCCGGATCCGCGGGCACCGGCGGTTCCGCGGGCGGGAGCGGCGGCAGCGGCGCGACCGGTTCGACCGGTGCGGGCGGCGCCACCGGCAACGGCGGCGGGA
>Ga0310811_10015158_pt1 | contig 10073 bp, 7 predicted proteins | sample YCmetagenome_FD_207642 | JGI IMG/M metagenome (GOLD analysis project Ga0310811, IMG submission 207642) | Soil microbial communities from experimental microcosm in Duke University, North Carolina, United States - YC | ecosystem: Engineered > Artificial ecosystem > Soil microcosm > Unclassified ...
GTTTGCCCCAGAGGGTGCTCTGTCGTGTAGAGGTCGGCCGAGGGGGAGTGAAAGATACGGATCTGCTCCTCGGGCTGCGTAGCGGTCGCGGTCTGCTTGAGGCCCTGATAACGATCGGCGCGAAGATCCCACGAGTAGCCGTTGGCCTGATGCACGGCATAGCCGATGGAAAGGATGTCGCTTGAGACCGCCTGATTGAAGTTCTCGGTAAACGCCTCGCGATAGGGGTAGGAACTCAGGTACTCCAGGTCGGCGACAAAACGGGTCTGCGGGCTGAGATCGTAACGACCGGAGAAGACCGCATCCTGTCCGCCCTGGTTGATGTACTGCCCTCCGCTGAAATAACCACGGTCCAAAAGTCCGCTGTAGTGAGCGAGAGCAAAGTTATTGCCCAAACCACGATACCGGAAGGTCGCGGACTGCTCCCATCCGCGCTTGGAGAAGTACTCTGCGCCCACAGTCATGTCGGCGCTGCGATTGAGCACGACATAAATCTGCTCGCCGAGGACAAGACCGCGAGTCGAGGACTCGCCAATCACTGGAATCAGAAATCCGGTCTGCCTCTCTTCCCCGCCGACAGGGTGCGTGGCATAGGGAAGATAGACCAGCGGGACATTGATGACACGAAAGACAGTATTTCGCGCAGTCGCTTTTTCGCTGTTGACGCTAAACTTTCCGGCGAAGAGCTGCCAGTCCGGGCGGGGAAGCTGGCAGGAGGTAACGGAGCCGTCATAAACGTCATAGGACTGAGGGCCGGTCTTCACCACGATCTTGCCTTCAAAGATGAACGGCTGGCCATTGTCATAGACAGGCCTGCCTGTGGGACGAAACCCCGTCGTTCCCTTCACATCGTAGAACTTGCCGGTTTGAGTCTTGAGGTTCATGGTGCCGTGGCTGGCAGAGATGCTCTCGTTGTTCTGCCCACCCGTCACCTTGAGATGGCCACTTGCGTTCATCTCACCGGTATCGCCGTCGTAGTCGATATGATCAGCTTCAACCCGGCGGTCCTGATAAGTAATAACAACGTCGCCGTCGAGAGTGTAGCGACTTCCTGTCTTGGTCTGAGTGGAGCTTTCGATCGTGAGGGCCGCGCTGTCATCCGGCGCAGGAACCACAATCGCGTCGGGATACAACTGGGTCTGCGCGGCGGGAGTATCGGGAAGTTGCGCTGAGGAGGAGGTAGGTTCCTGATTCGACAACTCCTGAGCACACAACTGTGGATGACTCCAGGCCACCGCCATGATAGTTATCAGAAGATAAACCCCATGCAGGAAACCTGAAGATCGGCGCCTGCAGACGACAGTCCGAGCGGCTCGTCCATGTCGGGCATAGCTCGATGGTTTAGGGGCCCTCGCAGCCGGTTGGTTTGAATCGAAACGTTTCAGACTTACCACCACACTATTGAGGCTAAACGAATTTTCCCCTGTGCGGGTTTCGAGGTTTTTGAAGATCATGAGCGCCGAGCGAAAGAGACTGACCGCCGATCAAGTCGCCATCGACTCTGAAGAACCCTTTGCTCTGCGTCAGCAGGTTTCAGAGCGACTTGCAGCGCACCGCTCGCGCCGGTCTCGCACTACCGATTCCGCCGAAGAAGAGAGCTTACGCCCGAACAAATCCCGGATCGCTGCGGCCGTGGCCGAGCGATATGCCAATTCGAAGAGCTATCACGCGTATCTGGCCGAAGAAGCAGAACGCGCAGTCCGAGAGGCAGAGGAGGCAGCCCGTCAGGCGGAAGCAGCCGCTGAGATTGCCGCACGAAATGCCGAGGCGCTTGCGCAGGTACAGTACAACCTGCTGGCCGAGCTCGACCAGGCCGATCAGGCTGAGATTCCTCAGACGCCCTTTGTAGCTGGGCCAGCTGCCGTGTCTCCCCGGCATCCTCGCATGAGCCACGTGGAAGAGCCGACTCCATCACTCGATTTCGATCCACCGGCACCCGTTGTCCCCTCATTCACGGTCCGGCTTGCCGAAGATTTGAGAGTTCCTGCTCCAGACACGGTCGCCTCGTCCTACAGAAACCAGCGAATGACCGCTGCTGCCTCCGAAACTCCTATTGCCGATAGCGAACTGGATGAGGAGATTGCTTTCCGGCAGTCACCGGTCTTCGATCCCGTGGAGCCCACGGTCGAAATTCCAGGCAATCTGATTGAGTTTCCGCGCCAGCTGGTAGCCTCACGACGCGCACGTCCCCGGCTGGCCGAGGGTCCTTTGCGCGAAGAGAGCGAGGCACACTCCGATCCCTCGCAACTTCGTATCTTCGAGGTGGAGTCTGAACAGATCTCCTCCGAGCCTGCGGCTGAGGCAGCCGCTCCCGAGTGGAGCTCGATTCTACTGGATGCCTATCCGCGGTCAGGCCCAGCGACCCATCGGAAGGAGTATGCAACCGCCGCTTCCCCCGAGCAGACCGCAACTCCTGATCCTTATGCTGCTCAGCACCTGCAGCTCTCCCCAGAGACAGAACATCTTTACAGCTCTCCCCTGGCCGTCGCTCCGATCAGCCTGCGCCTGATGTCTGCCATCGTCGACGGGTGCATCATCCTTGCCGGTTTTCTGGCATTCGCTGCAGTCTCGGTGCTGACCATGTCGCACTTTGAGCCCGGTGCAGTACATATGCCGCTACCTATCGTGGCTCTCTCCTCCATCGGAACGATTGTTCTTCTGGGGCTCCTCTATCAGCTGCTGTTCTTTACCTACTCGGATGCGACGCCGGGGATGCGGTACGCCCGCATCGGTCTCTGCACCTTTTCCGACAGCAATCCGAGTCGCGCAGCGATGCGGCGACGGATCTTCGCGGTCGCGCTCGCCACGGCCTCCCTGGGCCTGGGAGTTCTATGGGCGTTTTTGGATGACGAGCGGCTGGGATGGCATGATCGCATCTCGCGCATGTACCAGCGCAGTTACTAAAATAATTAAGCGGAAGACTAAGCCAGGACTGGGGCTTCGATGAGATCGTGTGGCCCGATGGGTCCAGCTACGAGCAAGATCGGAAGCACGAGCTGCATGATGGGCTGCACCATCTCGGTCGCCGGTTTATGTTCAGGCGTGTAGAACCACTGCTTGACGGCTCCGTAGATCGCCCAGGCCGCTGTAGCGGCAACAATTTCGGGAGTCAACATCTCCGGCACAGTCTTAGTTTGGATTCCAGCCAGAATCACCCGGCGAATTGCAGTAACAATCCCAGCCTCGGCCAGCGGTTCGAAGGCGCTGTTTTTATGACATTCCCGGTGGGTCGCGGAAAGATAATCGCAAGTCGCTAAAATAATGGCACTTGCCGCCGATGGGCAGGTTCCGTTGAAGACCACTTTGCGCTCCGCCAGCATCTTGTGAAAGCCACCAGCGATCATGGCGTCCAACAGGGCGAACTTATCGGTGTAGTGATCGTAGAAGGTCGCCCGGTTAACATCGGCCAAGTCGGTGATGTCCTGTACCGAAATCTCTTCGAAGCTCTTTTTATCCATAAGGTTCCGTAAGGCTCCCTGTAGGGCCTGACGGGTCTTTCGGATACGTGGATCACGAACTTCGCAGTCTGAAATCGGCATAACTCTTCTATTAGAGGCTATCAGACTAAAAAAGAATCATCCTGACGACAAATGTCGTCTATTATTTAGACGACGCAAGTTGGTTAAGCATCTTTTGTCGTACAGGAGATTGAGATTATGGCTACGCTTTTGCACCTTGATTCAAGCCCATTGGAGAGCTCGATCAGCCGGGAGCTGACCCGAGAGTTTGTAAATGCATGGAAGCAGAAGAACCCAATGGGGCAGGTGATTGCCCGCAACCTTTCGGCGGCTCCTCCGACGCCCCTCGACCAGACGTGGGTTAGCGCCATGTTTACTCCCGAGGGAGGACGGACCCCGGAGCAGAAGGCGGCCCTTACCGAGTCCGATACGTTGATTACCGAGATTGAGAGCGCCGACGAGATCGTCCTCGGCGTAGCAATGCATAACTTCAATATCCCGTCGGTGCTTAAGCTCTGGATCGACCAAGTTGTTCGCAGCGGAAAGACCTTTGCGTATGGAGCGAATGGAGCCGAGGGTCTGTTGAAAGGTAAGAAGGTAACCATTCTGATCGCGAGCGGCGGAGTTTACGAGGTTGGCACCCCGGCAGGGGCGATGAACTTCATCGAACCCTATCTGCGCGCGATCTTTGGCTTTGTCGGAATTACGGATATGAAGTTCGTAACGGCGTCGGGCGCGGCTCAGATCATGAGGGGCGCTATCGATCGCGAGGCCTTTTTGAGGCCGACGCTGGAGCAGGTTCGTGCACTAACAGCATAAAAAGCTTAACTCGCTAAGGAGAACGAAGATGAAGATTGCTGTTGTGATCGCACGAACTCTACTGGGCCTTTTGTTTACCGTCTTTGGCTTGAACGGATTCCTGCATTTTATTCCGATGCAGTCCCCCACGGGGCTTGCGGGCCAGTACATGGGCGCGCTCTTTCTATCGCATTACCTTGCAGTGGTCTTTCTGCTTGAGCTGGCAGGGGGCCTGCTGCTTCTCGTGAACCGCTACGTTCCGTTCGGACTGCTCTTGCTGGGGCCCGTGCTGGTCAACATTCTGCTGTTTCACTCCTTCATGGCACCGGAGGGACTCCCGATGGCTCTGGTGGCCGTGCTGCTCTGGCTGGTGGTCTTTGCGAGCGTACGCCAGGCATTCGCAGGCGTCTTCGTACAGCGCGTCGAAGCGTAATTTCCAAAAGCGAGCCCGCGCCTTGGATCCTCTCCGAGCTGCGGGCTTTCCTCCTGCTCTAAGTACCTTCATCCAGGCAAGATCAGGGGCTGCGATATGATTCGGTCAGAGCGGAGAGGGCTATTTCCGCTTTATTTCTGACATTGAAATCTTTCGGGGGCTTCATGGAACCCTGGTTGCGCTGCCCTATTTGCTTTCGAGGAGTTTTTTCTTCTCGCTCTGCCTGGTCCTGGCTTCTGCTAGCGACACTCTTCTCGCCCGCCGTCTTTGCGCAGAGTAAATCTGATAATCCGCCCTCACCGATCACCATCGTCCGCAAGCCCGGACATGAAGATGGCGAGGCGCAGACGATGGAGAAGGGAAAAGTCCGCAAGATCGCTCCTCATGCGGTTGCGGCGTGGCGTGTGCGAGGAGACGAAGGTGCACTCGTCCTTATCCTGCAGCCCGCAAAGAAGAGTATCCCCAAGCAGTACATCCTGCGCTATTACGATCTCGACAGTGGACGCAGAAGAACTCTCGGCCCGATTCCCATGACTTCGGCCACGCTTGTCGAGACGAACACAAAAGATGAGGGCTGGGCCTTCGCGCTTAGCGGTATCGACCTCTCTACAGGAACTCAGGTCATCCTCGTGGGAGATGATCAGGCTATTCCTGGATATCTTCCCAACGCGACCTCACCGACTTTCCACGACGACACCACCTTGACCTACGCCGAAGCCGGCGAGTCAAAGACCGCCAAGCTTGGAATTCTGTTGGGGACCAATCTGTATGAGATCTACGCTCCACCTCAAACAGCGCAAGCCGCGCCCAAATATCTTCAAGTATTCCCAGACGGCTCGGCAGTCGTGGAGTTGAACAATGGATCGTTACGTCAAGGCCGATGGCGCACTAACGGAGTGACAGTAACTCTTACCGGCAATACAGCCAACTACTCTGTGCCCGTCAGCGAACTTACCGCTGTAAAGGGCGTACCTATGGGACAACGCTTTTCCGTGAGGCTGCTGGATGAACTCTCTTCGGTTAAAACCCACGAAGGCAACATCGTTAAAGCCGTTTCTGTCACTCCTGTAGTCGTTGATAGAGTCATCCTTATCCCTTCCGGATCGAACTTCGAAGGAAAGGTCATTCAAGCGAACAACGTAGGCTGGGGATTTAAGCACGAGACTGCCTCGCTGACCATCAATTGGAACAAGGCAACTCTTACCGATGGCCGCGTGGTCGACATCGATATGCGAGTTCTCGAGGTGGAGAACGCGCAGGAAAAAGTTACCGACAAAGGAAAGATTCAGGGCATCCGTTCCACTGGAACCATCGGTCACTCCGTAGAGAACGGGGTGCTCTCCTTCGCCGGAATCGATCCAGTCGCCTACGTCTTCGCCTCAGCATCCGGATCAGCTGTCCTTGGCTTCGCCGAGCCCGAGATTCTCTATCACGCTGGAACCGATCTGGTGTTGATTAATGAAAGGCCGCTGATTACCGACAAGGCTTATCCTCCCTCCGTTCTGCCTTCCGCCACCACTCCCCAGGAACAACAGATACTGCAGGCGTTCGTGAAGACGCTTCCCTTCCGTACTCGAACAAAAGGCTCGAATAAAGTCTCTGATCTTACCAACCTCGTTTTCATTGGGTCTCCTGCAGCGCTGGAAAGGGCCTTCGCTGCGGCGGGCTGGTTGCCCACTGACGATCTCTATGCAGCCTCTACCTTTCGCACCGTCAAAACACTCACCGGAAATCAAACCTATACGCAGGCTCCCATGTCGGTTTTGCTGCTCGATGAGCGCGCCCCTCTTTTTGCATTGAGCAAAACGACCAACACCTTTGCTTCGCGCCATCACCTACGCGTCTTTCCTACGGATCAGACCTACAGTGGCCAGACCGTGCTGACCTCCTCCTCGACCCAGGATATTGGCATTGCCTTCTCAAGAAAGCAGAAGACCTTTATCCACGTTATTGATCAGCACATCGACAATGAACGCTCGAAGGTCATCAACGATCTGCAATTTACCGGCTGCGTCCAAAGTCTTGATCTCGTCCCAATGCCGTGGGTCCCACGCGACGCCTATAACTCCACCGGCGACCGTCTGCTCACCGATGGCGAAGCCGCCGTCATCCACCTCAATGACTGCGATCACCCCCGTACCACGCCCGAGACGCCCGCTCTGCCTCCGGATCGCTTTCATCGCGCCACCCGCGACACCACGCTCACCATTCGCAACGATCTCTACCGTGGCAACCTGATCTATCAGGGAATCGCAGGTGGTATCAAGGCTCGTAACTACTTTCGAAGCTCAAGCGAACTTCCTCCTGATGCTGGCGCGTGGCGCAAAACCGACGCCTCCGGAGCGGAGTACATGGGATTGCAACCCTACGGCAGCAGCTCTTCGGGACTGCATCACAGGCTACCTGAGGAAAAGCCTCCCACGCCCAGCCCTGAGGACCTCGCTGCCATCGAGAAGGCAAAAGAAAGCCACAAGTGGGATCCTCCCCGCTACGAGTTCGCTCTGCAGGGCGGCTACATGCATATGCGCGAAGATTATCTTTCGGCCGTAGGTCTGCTCGCTGTCTCTCCAGATCCGACAGCGGACGTATACTTCGTATTCCTCGCCGATAACGTCGGCGATGGATGGGCGGCCGGCGGCTCAGTGACCGTGAACAGCTGGAAGCACTTCTCCAACGAATTCTCGTACTTCCGTCAACAAATTAAGTATCAATTGGGCTCAGTCAGTGTTGCGATACCGCCGAACACAGATGTCATCCTCACTGACAAGGATATCGACGTGGAGCCGGTTGGCCTGGTGACACGCCAGTTTGAATATAACCTGCTGATCCATCCCACGCGGCCCACCTCTCGCTGGAGGCCCTATGCCGCAGTAGGACCGGTGTGGCAGCTCATCGCATTGAACGGCGCACCGCTGAAGAAGCCGGCAGGACCGTTCAACCTGGGCCTGAAAAACATCGGACTAATCAAGGCGGCTTTCGACTTCGGCAATACTCCTCCTCTCGACGGCGGCGGCATCTTCCAGTTTGGTTTGCAGTATGGCGCAGGAGTGAAGTACAGGGTGACTCCGCGGGTGATGGTGCGCGCGGACTGGCGCGAGACCTGGAGCAAAAACCCGGACATCATCGCGGACTCCTACGAGGACTACAACCCCTTCTATATCGATGACACGTACGATACGGAGATCATCCGACAAGGACCGGAGAAGAAGTTCCTTCAGGATCGCTATACAGTCGGCGTAGCTTTCACCTTTTAAAGAATAAAAGCGCTGCTCACATCGGAGCGGCGCTTTTATTTTGTGCTGGTTAACCCCTTAGTCTGCGATGCCCGGATTCGGCGGATCAATGCCCAGCGCGGTGGCCAGTGAGACGAGGTGATCCTGTTCCTGCATGAGGATCTCTCGGATAGATTCGCTCAGCGCGAACTCATTCAGCTCGTCACACTGTTTCACTCGGCGACGATATTGCCGAATCGTCTCTCTTTCGTTCTCCAGGTCGAAACGAAGCATGTCCTCAGCCTTCTCTGAGGTCTTCACCGGCTTGGGAGAGACAGAAGGCATTCCACCGAGATAATCGATCTGATTCGCAATGGTGAGAGCGTGCGCCAGCTCCTCACTGGCATGTACTGCTAGCTCAGCGGCAATGTTCATGTAGGCCGCTCCCTTAAGAACCTGCGAATAGTTCACATAGGCGATGATGGCCTGGTACTCACGCTCGAGATCTTCGTTGAGCAGATCGATCAGTTTTTCGCGAGTGATGGAGGAGCTAATGGGCGCTGCAGTGTCTGGCATCTTTTATTTCTCTCCTGTAGAAATCACATCCATTTATTAGGATGCAAAAGCGAAAAATGGCGTTCCCTCCTCTCATAAATAGAAAACGGCCAGTGCCATTGAGCACTGACCGTTTATAACGTTGTAATAAATTACAGCGGGAATTGCTTCAGCCAGGCACGGAAATCGGGCCCCAGCTTCTCGTTCTTAAGGGCGAATTCGACGGTCGCTTTCAAGAAGCCCAGCTTGTCGCCAGCGTCGTGGCGCTTACCGTCGTAGGTAAAGCCGTACACTTTCTCGTGCTGAAGCAGCGCCTTGATGCCATCGGTCAACTGAAGCTCGCCTCCTGCGCCTGGCGTGATCTTCTCAAGCATCTCGAAGATACGAGGAGTAAGGATATAGCGACCGATGATTGCGTTCTGCGAAGGAGCCTCTTCCGGCTTTGGCTTCTCCACCATATTCTTGACTGCAAGAAGACGGGAATTGCTGGGATCGGGGGAACAATCGAGGCAGCCATAGTTCTGAATCGCCGCACCTTCGACAACCTCAGAGCCCAGGATGCTGGCTCCGGTCTGCTCGAAGGCTTCGACCATCTGCTTCATGCAGGGAACCTTTGCATCAACGATATCGTCAGGAAGCAGCACGGCGAAGGGCTCGTTGCCTACGATCTCCTTGGCCTGAAGTACAGCATGCCCAAGCCCCAGTGGCTCCGACTGGCGAGTATAGATGATCTTGGCAAGCTTTGAGACCGATCGCGCTATCTCCAGCAAAGCTGTTTTGTTCTTCGCCTCAAGCGTCGCCTCCAACTCGAAAGACTTATCGAAATGATCCTCCATCGTGGACTTTCCGCGTCCCGTTACGATGATGATCTCAGTGCAGCCTGCGGCGATAGCTTCTTCAACGCCGTATTGGATTAGTGGCTTGTCAACGAGGCAGAGCATCTCTTTAGGAGTAGCTTTGGTTGCGGGAAGAAATCTGGTTCCGAGCCCTGCTGCGGGAAAAACTGCTTTACGTATCTTCTGTTGCGTCATGAGGGAAAGGATTTCCTGTCGTCTTTGGATATTGCTCGTATACAGATTACGAGATGGAAGGCGTCTTCTGTTAAAACCGGAAAAGACACCTATGACGCTTTGGTGTTACAGATCTTTTTAGGGTTGCCTGAGATCTCTCGAAGATCTCTGCTTTTCAAAGTACAGGCGAGTCGTCATGCAACATGGCTTTGCGAATAACCTTGACCGGCGCGAATCCCTGTCGCATGAAATTGTCATGAAAGGTCTCGAGGTTGAAGGCAGTTCCCTGCTTCTTCTTGAGATCTTCCCGCAGTTTCATAATCTCCAGTTTGCCTAGGGTGTAATACAGGTAAGTGGCATCCACAGTTCCACGCTTGGTTTCGACGAGTCCAACCGAACGCGATTGATATCCCTGCTTCACGAAGAAGTCGACTGACTGTTCCACCGTCCACTTGCCGTCCGATTCGCCGAGCCCTGTGTGCAGCTTGATGGCGTTGATAAAACGCGCATCGCGCAAAAGCGCATCCTGCAGCTGCCCGAGACGAATGAGTCGCGCCTCTCGTACCTGTGCAGCAGTTGCATTGGGCGGTGCTGCAGCGTATCCCTC
>Ga0310811_10015159_pt1 | contig 10073 bp, 6 predicted proteins | sample YCmetagenome_FD_207642 | JGI IMG/M metagenome (GOLD analysis project Ga0310811, IMG submission 207642) | Soil microbial communities from experimental microcosm in Duke University, North Carolina, United States - YC | ecosystem: Engineered > Artificial ecosystem > Soil microcosm > Unclassified ...
CCGCGTCGCCAAGGGGGGAGCGCAGGAGCTCTACGGCATCAAGGCCGATATCTGCACCATGGCCAAGGCGGTGGCCAATGGCTATCCCATCGCCTGCATCGGCGGGCGCGAGGATCTGATGCGCCATTACGGCCGCGGCGTCGCCCATGGCGGCACCTACACCGCCCAGGCCATGAGCCTGGCGGCGGCTGAGAAGACCCTGACCATCCTGCGCGACACGACGGCGCTGGCCGATATCGCCAGCTACGGCAAGGCGATGCAGGAAGGCATCGGGCGCATCCTCACCGCCCGCGGCGTGCCCCACAGCTTCACGGGCCATCACAGCATGAGCGGCCTGTTCTTCCGCGAGACCCCGCCCGACAATTACCGGGATTGGAAGACCAGCGACTACACCTTCTACGACCATCTCGCGGGGAAGCTGATCGAGCGCGGCGTGATGTGCGAGCCCGACAGCCGCGAGCCCTGGTTCATCTCCTCGGCCCATGACGCGAGCTGCCTGGCCGAGACGCTGGATGTGTTCGAGGAAGCGGTCGACATTACGCTCGACGAGCTGGGCCGCGAGCACGGCGCCAAGACAGCGCCGCTGATGGCGGGGATTTCGAACTAGAGCGGTCTCTCGGAGAGCTCTTGCGATAAGAGGGGCGGCCCATCGCGGGGCCGCCCTTTTTCTTTGCCGTTGCTCTTCCCTCTCCGCATCGCAATGCTCGCCTGCACTGCCCTCACCCTCCCCATCGCTACGCGATGGGTCCCCTCCCTCTCCCGCGTCGAAGCGCGGTAGAGGGAAACTCCCCCTCACCCCGACCCTCTCCCCCCTTTCGGGGGGCGAGGGAGAATTAGAGCGGCGGGCTGAGTTCTAGCGATCCTTCGGATCGGGGAAGTACCATTTGCCGTCGCGGAGCGGCAGGAAGAGGCCGTCGTCGGCGCCGACCTCCTCGGCGATGCGGGCATTGAGCTTGTCGTTCATGGCCATGACCACCTCGCTCGCCGCCTTCCCCTTCACGGCCAGATTGTCCACCTCCTCCGGGTCCTTCTCGAGGTCGTAGAGCTCGAGGTCGTTATGCGCGACCAGCGCCTCATAGGTCGTCGGGGTGTTGAAATCCAGCGGCGAGAAATAGCGGCTGAAGCGATAGCGGCCGTCGAAGACGCTGCGGATGCCGCAGCGGTAATGGAAGTCCGGTTCGTCCTGCAGCAACCGGGCGATCTTCGCCTTGCTCGGCACGGTGGCGGACATCATGAAATCGATGATGACCTTGTTCCACGTGGCATCCTGGTAGGAGAGCATGTTGTAGTTGAAGAGCGCGGCCGGGCGGATCGTGTCGGCCAGCGCCTTCTCCGGCGCGGCCAGCGCGCTCGCGAAGCTGCGGCCTTTAAGCCCGTCGCCTGCCTTGGCGACAAGGTCCGGCGAGGCGCCTGTCAGCGCCAGCAGGGTCGGCGTCAGATCGAGCTGCGAGGTGACGGCGCGGCAGGTCTTGCCGCCGGGATAGGCGGGATGGACGATCATCAACGGCACATGGTTCTGCTGGCGATAGGTGCAGGTGCCCTTGCCGCGCATCTGATGATTGCCGCCGAGCTCGCCATGGTCGGCGGTGAAGACGATGATGGTGTCCTTGTCCTGGCCTGAATTCTTCAGCGCCGCGAGCACCCGGACGACCTCCTGGTCGCAGTCCCGGATGCAGTTGAAGTAGTAGTCGCGCAGCAGCTTCCAGCGCCGGTCCTCGTCCGGCCAGGGGCCGACCAGCAGGTCCTGGACTTCCTGATAGATCTTCTGCGCCGCCGGGCGGCCGGGCGCATCCAACGCCTGGCGGCGGGTCGCGGGCAGCGGGACATCCCAGCTCGCGCCATAGAGCTCGTCCGCCGGCGGCGGCTGGATGGCAATGGCGGAATGGCCGCCTTGAACCTTCTCGCCCGGCTTGTCGGAATCGACATACATGACGTCATGGGGATTGACGAAATTGACCGCGAGATACCAGGGCTTGCCGGCTTCCTTCAGGGCCTGACCCTTGTTGCGCAGCCAGGACGAGACGGAAGAGGTGGTGAGGGAATCATAGGTATAGCCGCCGAGCGACCCGTCGATCAGATCGCCGACGCCGAAGAAATCGTCGAAGCCGTAGCTGCCGATGATCTTCTGGTAATCCGCCAGCGGCGCGTCGAGGGGATTGCGCGTCTGGTCGAGATTGGCGCTCATATGCCATTTGCCTTCATAGGCGGCGTGATAGCCGAGCGCCGACATGCGATGGCCGATGGTCTTGATGTCCGGGGAGAGATCGGGCTGCCAGAGATAGTTCAGATTGTCGAAGACTCCCGTCTCCTGGATATGCTGGCCGGTATAGATCACCGAACGCGCGGGCGAGCAGACGCAGGAGGCCGCCTGATGATTGGCGAAGGTGATGCCGTGCTTCTTGATCCATTCCCGCCCCGGGACGGGAAAGGGCCAGCGTTCGAAGAAATGCTCCTGATCCACCAGGATGAACAGGATGTTGTAGCCGGCGGGCGGCGCTTTCGGCGCTTTGGCCGCCTCGGCCTCGGGAAGCAGCGGCGGCAGAAGGCCCGCCCCCAGCATGGCTGCGCCGGTCGCCAGAAGATCGCGGCGCGAGGGATTGTCGGAACGAAAAGCTTTTTCCGGACGGTCGGGCGCGTCGGACATCATCTGCCTCGCTCAGGAGCCTGATCCCTCGACCCTGACTTGCGAGGCGCCTCGGTGCAAGGGAATTGAACCCGGCTGTACTTTCTCAACTCGCTTGGCTATAAATTGAACGCGCATTCAATTTTTTGTGGACAATTCTGGCATGGCCGAGGCCTATGACGTCATCATCGTGGGGGGCGGGCATAACGGGCTGACGGCCGCGGCCTATCTCGCCATGGGCGGCGAGAAGGAGGGCCGGAACAAGCTGAAGGTGCTGGTGCTCGAGCGCTATCGCAAGCCCGGCGGGGCGGCGATGTCGGACGAGATCTATCCCGGCTTCACCTACTCCACCTGCTCCTATGTCTGCAGCCTGCTGCGGCCGGAGATCTTCCGCTTCCTCGATCTGCCGCGCCACGGGCTCCAGGTCATCCCCTATGAGATCAACGGCCAGCCCAATCCGGACGGCGAAGGCATCGTCACCTACCGGGATCATGACCGGACGCGGGAATCGCTGCGCCGGCATTCCATCAAAGATGCCGAAGCCTATGACCATTACGCGGCCGAGATCAGCCGGCAATGCCGCTTCATCAAGCCGCTGCTGATGGTGACGCCGCCCGACCCGACGCGGCTCAACCCCTTCGCCCAGAACCGGATCAATCCCTGGGGGCGGCGCGGCGATCTCGACGGCTTCCTCAAGATCGCCTCCGAGTTCACCCGCATGGGCGAGAAGCAGATGTACGAGATCATCCGCTTCTGGACCATGTCGATCGGGGATTTCCTCGACGAGTATTTCGAGAATGCGCGGTGGAAGGGCTTCTCCGCCGCCTCCTCCATCATCGGCACGGCGCTGGGCCCCTATTCCCCCGGCACCGCCTATGTGCTGCTGCATCACTACATGGGCGAGGTCGACGGGCAGATCGGCGCCTGGGGCTTCGCGCGCGGCGGCATGGGCAGCGTCAGCAAGGCGATCGCCGCGGCCGCCACCGAGGCCGGGGTGGAGATCCGCACCTCCGCCGAGGTCGAGAAGATCCTGGTGCGCAACGGCAAGGCGGTGGGCGTCGCGCTGGCGAACGGCGAGGAGATCCGGGCCAAGGCCGTGGTCTCCAGCCTCGATCCTAAGCGCACCTATCTGAAGCTGCTGGAGAAGGGCGCGCTGGATGACGTCGATCCCGACATCCACCGCTACGCCACCAACTTCAAGATAAGGGGCTCCTCCGGCAAGCTGAACATCGCACTGGACGGGCTGCCGCGCTTCGCCGGCCTGCCGCCGGAGGCGGCCTGGGGCACCGTCGATATCGGCGGCGACTTCGACTATATCGAGCGCGCCTTCGACGATTACAAATACGGCTCCTGGTCCAAGCGGCCCTTCCTCGACATCGTGATCCCCACCACGGTCGATCCGACCATGGCCCCGCCCGGCAAGCATTTCATGTCGGTCTTCGTGCAATACGCGCCCTACAAGCTGGCCGAAGGCCCCTGGAGCCCGGAGAGCAAGGCCGCCTTCGAGAAGGATGTCCTGGACACCATCGAGGAGAATGCGCCGGGCTTCCGCAAGCTGGTGCTGCATGTCCAAACCCGCACCCCCTGGGATATCGAGAACGAGGTCGGGCTGACCGAAGGCAATATCTTCCAGGGCGAGCTGACCTTGGATCAGCTTCTCTTCAACCGCCCCTTCCCCGGCTATGGCCAGTATCGCGGCCCCTTCGAGGGCTTCTACATGTGCGGCTCCGGCACCCATCCCGGCGGCGGCGTCATGGGGGCGCCCGGCGCCAATGCGGCCGGCGAGATCCTGAAAGACTTCAAGCATCGGGTGATCCGGTGAACGCGGCCACGGATGTGCTGGTCATCGGCGCCGGCCATAACGGCCTGGTGACGGCGGCCTATCTCGCCAAGGCCGGGCTGAAGGTGACCGTGCTCGAAGCGGGAGAACGCTTGGGCGGCGCGGCCCTCACCCGCGAATTCGCCCCGGGCTTCAAGGGGGGCGTCGCCCATCTGCTCCATGCCTTCCACCCCGGCGTGGCCAAGGATCTTGGCTTGAAGCTGTCGTCGCTTGCGCGCCCCGTCGGCACGACGGCCCTCGGCCCCGAGGGCCGGCGGATCGACATCACCAGCGACGCCGAAGCGACGGCTGCCTCCATCGCGCGGATATCGCCGGCCGACGGCGCCGCCTATGGCCCCGTGATGGCACGGCTGACGAAATTGGCCGGGGCGCTGGGTGGCTATCTCAATCAGACCCCGCCGAGCCCCCTGCCCTCGGCGAACAGCCTGCGCGCCAATATCTCCCTCGGCCTCTTCGCGCTCGAGTTGCGCCGGCTGGGCAAGAAGGATTTCCTCGAGCTGACGCGCATCCTGACCATGAACGTCGCCGATCTCGGCCAGGATTTCTTCGCCAGCGATCTGGTGAAGGGGCTGCTGGCCTTCGACGCCACGCTGGGCCTCTTCCTCGGCCCGCGCTCGCCCAATACGGTGTTCAGCCTGCTCTACCGCCTGGCCGGTTTCGGCAAGCAGGGGATGGGCGGTTTGCATCTGCCCATGGGCGGCATGGGGGCGCTGACCGAGGCGCTGGCGGCGGCGGCGATGCGCGCGGGTGCGGCGATCCGCACCGGTGCGGCCGTCGAGCGTATCCTGGTGGAGACGGAGACCGCGGTGGGCGTGGTGCTGGCCGGGGGCGAAGAGATCCGCGCACCCATCGTCGCCTCCAGCGCCGATCCGCAACGCACCCTGCTGAAGCTGCTGGAGCCGGGCCTGCTGGATGTGCAGTTCGCCAAGCGCATCCGTCATCTCCGCATGAACGGCTGCGTCGCCAAGCTGCATCTGGCCCTCGACGGCCTGCCCGAGAGCTGGGTCGGGGCGGCGGGGCGCATCGTCCTGGCGCCGGCGAGCGACCATGTCGAGCGCGCCTTCGATGCAGCCAAATATGGCGGGGTGTCGCAGAAGCCGGCGCTGGAGGTCGTGATCCCCAGCCTGGTCGACCCGTCCTTGGCGCCGGCGGGCAAGCATGTCGCCTCCATCCTGGCGCAATACGCGCCCTATCGGCTGCGCGAAACGACGAATGCCGAAGCCCGCGGCCAGATCCTCGAGCGCAGCCTCGATCTGCTCGCCCAAGGCGCGCCCGATCTCCGCCGCCGCATCATCGCCGCCGAGGCCCTGACGCCCCAGGATCTGGAGGCCCACCACGGGCTCACCGGCGGCCAGTGGCATCATGGCGAGGTGACCTTGGATCAGATGTTCTTCCTGCGCCCGGCGCCACGTTATCAGCAGTATCGCATGCCGGTGCCCGGCCTCTGGCTCTGCGGGGCCGGCGCCCATCCCGGCGGCAATGTCTCGGGCCTGCCGGGCGCCAATGCGGCGCGCGAGATCCTCCGGCATGTGAAGTCCAGCGGGGGTGCGCGCGCATGACCCATGTCCAGCATCTCACGCCCTTCCTGCGCAAGACGCCCTTCCACGGGCCGATCGAGCAGCTGATGCATGGCCAGGGCTGGGTGCGCTGGATGGGGTTCCAGTCGCCCGCCTTCTTCGATTCCGAGCAGTCGGAGTATTTCGCCATCCGCAACGGCGCCTCGGTCTACGACGTCTCGCCGCTGATCAAATATTCCATCCGCGGCCGCGATGCCGCGCGCTTCGTCGATTTCCTGGTCACCCGCGACATGACCAAGGTCAGGCCCATGCAGGTCGCGTACACCGCCTGGTGCGACGACGACGGGCGGATGATCGAGGAAGGCACGGTCTTCCGTCTCGGCGAGAACGACTTCATCCTGAATGCCGCGCTGCATCAGCTGCATTGGCTGACAGAAGCGGCCTATGGCTTCGATGTCGCGATCGAGGAGGTGAGCGACCGCTTCTGCGGCCTCGCCCTGCAGGGCCCCACTTCGCGGGACATCCTGCTGGCCTTGGGGGTGACGGGTATCGAGGCCCTGCCCCATTTCGGCATCATGGAGACCAGGGTCGACGGACATTGGATGCGCATCGACCGCGCCGGCTTCACCGGCGATCTCGGCTACGAGCTCTGGGTCGAGCCGGCCGACGCGCTCTGGCTCTGGGAGAGCCTGTTCCGCCTGGGCGAGGCGCATAAGATCGCCCCGATCGGCTCGCGTGCCCTCGACATGGCGCGCATCGAGGCGGGCTTCATCCTGGTCGATGTCGATTACATCGGTGCGCTCCATGCCATAAGGCCGAGCCAGCGCCAGTCGCCCATCGAGGCCGGCATCGGCTGGGCCGTCGGTCTGAAGAAGCCGAGCTATTTCGTCGGCAAGCGGGCGCTGATCCGGGAAAAGGCCGAGCGCCGGTCCCGCCATATCCTGATCGGTCTGGAGATCGAGGGGCGCAAGCCCGCCCCCGGCGCGTTCCTCTATGCCGACAAGCATGCGCGGAGCGAGATCGGCCTCACCACCTCGGCCCTCTGGTCGCCCAGCCTGAAGAAGAATCTCGCCTTCGCCCGGGTGCAGCCGGAGTTCACCGAGCCAGGCCGCCAGATGTGGATCGAGATCTGGTATCCCAAGGAGTCGAAGATCGAGCGCAGCATGGTCCGTTGCTGGGCCCGCAACCGCATGTTCTTCGACCCGCCGCGGAAGAAGGCGTGATGCGTTCGCCGCGCTACGGGACAGCCGGGACGGCGCCGACCGGGTGTGACCCGCTCGGCGCGAGGCGTTAGCGTCTCATGGCCAAGAACGGTCCCATTCGCGACCAGCGGCGCCGGGAGTTGATCCAGGCCACCATCGCCGTCATCGCGCGCCATGGCTATTCCGGCACGACCGTGGCCCGCGTTGCCAAGAAGGCGGGCGTCTCGATGGGGCTGATGAACTTCCATTTCGATTCCAAGGACCGGCTGTTCCGCGCGACCTTCGCCTTCCTGGCCGAGGAATATCAGCAGGCGTGGGACCGCAACCTCGCCGCCGCGGGTGAGGCGCCGGGCCCGCGGCTGACGGCGATGGTCGAGGGCTATTTCGATCGCCGGGTCTTCACCCGCGAGAAGCTCGCGGTCTGGTTCACCTTCTGGTCGGATGCCGAGCTGCGCGATCGCTACCGGGCTGCCGCCACGCGCATCGAGCGGCGCTATATCGCGGCGCTGGAAGCGGAGATCCGGCGCCTCATCGCCGATGCCGGCGGCGCGGCCGCGGAGGCCAAGCCTGTCACCGCCACGCTCTCGGCGATGATCGACGGCTATTGGCTCCAGGCCATGATCTATCCCAAGGGCTTCGACCGAAAGGCGGCCGTTGCCGCCTGCCTTGCCTTTCTAACCCTGCGGCTTCGCAGCGCTTTTCCCGCCCTGCCCCACTTGCCCCTACGCCGCCGCCCGGCTAGCCTGCAGCCATCTCATTTCACCCCGTCCCCTCGTCCCTCAACCGGAGCCTGAATTGCATGCGCAACAATTTCGCCTATGACACCGAAGCGCTCTGGCAGGACGACCGCGATCACATCATCCATCCCTGGATCGATCTCGGCACCGCCAAGACCCGCGAGCCCCTGATCATCGCGGCGGCGGAGGGTGTGCATATCTATGACAGCCGCGGCCATCGCATGCTCGACGGCATCGGCGGGATGTGGTGCGTCAATATCGGCTATGGCCGCGACGAGATGGCCCAGGCCATCGCCGATCAGGTGCGCCGCATGCCCTATTTCTCGCCCTTCGGCCTGATCTCGACGCCGGAATCCATCGAGTTCGGCAAGCGCCTCACCGCCTACACGCCGGGCGATCTGAAGCATGTCTTCTTCGCCACCGGCGGTTCGACCGCAGTGGATTCGGCGCTGCGCTTCGTCCAGTTCTACAACAATTTCTCCGGCCGGCCGGAGAAGAAGCACATCATCACCCGCGAATACGCCTATCACGGCTCCACCTATCTCTCGGCATCCGTCTCCGGCAAGCCGGGCGATCGCGGCAATCTCGATTTCGTCACCGACACGATCCATCACCTGCCCGCCCCCAACAGCTATCGCCGGCCCGAGGGCATGAGCGAGGCGGAGTTCTGCGATCAGAAGGTGGCCGACCTCGAGAACAAGATCCTGGAGCTCGGGCCCGAGAAGGTCGCCTGCTTCATCGCCGAACCTCTCATGGCATCGGGCGGCGTCATCGTGCCGCCCAAGGGTTATCAGCGCCGGACCTGGGAGGTCTGCCGCAAATATGACGTGCTCTATATCTCCGACGAGGTGGTGACGGGCTTCGGCCGGCTGGGCGAGATCTTCGCCTCGGAGCCGGTCTTCGACATCGTCCCCGACATCATCACCTCGGCCAAGGGTCTCACCTCAGGCTATGTGCCGCTGGGCGCCTTCTTCGTCTCGGACCGGCTCTACGACCGGCTGACGGGGCCGGAGGGCAAGGGCAAGTATTTCACCAACGGCTTCACCTATTCGGCCCATCCCGTGGCCTGCGCCGCGGGGCTGAAGAATCTGGAGATCATCGAGCGCGAGAACATCCTCGACCACGTCCGCCGCACCGGGCCCTATTTCGTCGAGCGGCTGAAGACCCTGCTCGATCTGCCCATCGTGGGCGATGTGCGCGGCAGCCATATGATGGTCTGCGTCGAATGCGTCGCCGACAAGAAGACCAAGCAGCCGATGCCCGCGGAGTGGGAAGTCGCCTATCGCATCATCAATCACGCCATGCCGCGCGGGCTGCTGGTGCGCCCCTTGAGCAATATGATCGTCCTCTCCCCGCCGCTGACGGTAACCAAGGCCGATATCGACCAGATCGTGGAGATCCTCGGCGCCAGCATCCGCGCCGTGGCGGATGAGCTGATGCGCGAAGGGCTGTGGCGCAGCGCCGCCTGAGAGCGCACTGACGGGGGGATGACCATGGCCGATCTGCTCGATGCCTCCGACCTCGCCGTGACGGGGCCGCCGCCCGACCGTGTCGCCCGCGTGGCGGTCGAGGGCGGCCGGGTCGTCGCCTATGTCTATGGCGAAGCGAATGCGGAGACCCTCCTCTGCATCAACGGCGGACCCGGCATGCCGAGCCGGCGGCTGCGCGAGGCCCTGCATACCCTCTCCCTCCAGGGCTTTCGGGTGCTGTTCCACGACCAGCTCGGCACCGGCGCCTCGGACCGGCCGGACGATCCCAGCCTCTGGACGCTGCAGCGCTATGTCGGCGAGGTCGAGGCGGTGCGCGAGGCGCTGGGCCAGGGCAAGGTGCATCTGCTCGGCCATAGCTGGGGCGGCTGGCTCGGCATCGAATACGCCCTTGCCCATGGCGACAAGCTGAAGAGCTGCATCTTTTCCAATACCAGCGCCGATACCCCGACCCATCTGGCGGAGGTGCGCCGGCTGCTCGCGGCCTTCGGGACCGAGACCCTGGCCATGATCGACCGGCTGGAGGCCGCCAGCCAGTTCTCCAGCCCCTTCTATCGGGCGATCTCGACCTTGTTCTACGGCCGCCATTCCTCGCGTCTGGCCTATCTGGCCGGCGAGCGGACCGACCATGAGCCCGTCAACATGCAGATCCAGACGGCGCTTTGGG
>Ga0310811_10015160_pt1 | contig 10073 bp, 6 predicted proteins | sample YCmetagenome_FD_207642 | JGI IMG/M metagenome (GOLD analysis project Ga0310811, IMG submission 207642) | Soil microbial communities from experimental microcosm in Duke University, North Carolina, United States - YC | ecosystem: Engineered > Artificial ecosystem > Soil microcosm > Unclassified ...
CCCGCAGCGAAGTCATCCTGCCGGAACATCTGCCGGAGCGCGTACGCGCCGCCGCCGGCGAAGGCGCACCGGAAGAAGTACAGGATGCGGAACGGCTGGAGGAAATCGAGCGGCAGGCCATCTTTGCCACATTGCGCAAACACAACTTCAACCGCACTGAAACGGCCAAGGCCCTGGGCATCAGCCGCCGGGCGCTCATCTACAAGCTGCAACGCTTCCGGGACTCCGGCTTCCCGGTGGACCCGGCGTAAGCAGGCAACGCCGGGACAGTTGCGCTGCTTTACTGGTTGATGTGAAGTACCTGGGCGGGCGGGAAGCCATTGAACCAGGTGGCGGAGGCGTTGCTGTAGGCGCCGATGTTCTCGGCATATACCAGGTCGTCAATTTCCAGGTTCGGCAGTTGTTCCGATTGGGAGAGCACATCCAGGCCGTCGCAGGTCTGGCCAAACACGGCGCACAATTCCTTCTTCCCCGACTTGAATGCCCTCAAGGGATACTGGCAGTGGTCAAAAATAATGCCGCTGAAGGTGTGATACACGCTGTCGTTGATGTAATAGCACGGTTTGCCGTCGCGCACGGCCTTGCCAATAACGCGCGCCACGCTGGAAGCGGCGGTGGCCACGAGGAAGCGGCCGGGCTCGGCGAGGATCTGAATATTCTTGTCGAACAGCCGCGCGATTTCGGAGTTGATGACCTTGGCCAGGTCGCGGAAAGGCCGGACGTGTTTGTTGTACGGCGCGGGAAACCCACCGCCGATGTCGAGAATCTTCAGCTCATGGCCCCGGGCGCGGGATTCGTTCATGATGGCGGCGGCCATGTTCAGCGCCTGTACGAAGTTTTCAAAATTGGTGCACTGGCTGCCCACGTGGAAACTCAGCCCCTCCACCACCAGCCCCATGGCAAATGCGGCCATAATCAGATCCACCGCCTCGCCGGGCGCGCAACCAAACTTGGAGGACAGCTCGCATTGCGAACCGGTGTTATCCACGCGCAGGCGCAACACCACGCCGGCATGCGGCGCGAACTGGCGGATTTTTTTCAGTTCGTTGAGATTGTCATAAGTGACCAGCGGCTTGTAGCGGTCCAACGCCAGCAGGGTTTCGCGCGGCTTGGTGGGGTTGGCGTAAATGATCTTGTCCCAAATAAAATCCTGCTGCGCCTTGCGCGGCAGTTTCTTGATGTTTTCATAGACCATCATGAACTCCGGCATGGAGGCGACATCGAAGCTCGCGCCACACTTATAAAACGTGCGGATGATGGCGGGCTCGGCGTTGGCCTTGACGGCAAAGTAACATTGCACCTGAGGCAGGTGCCGCCGGAACTCGGCGTAATTTTTGCGGAGCACCTCGTGGTCAATCACCACGAGCGGCGTGCCGTGTTTTTTCGCAAGCGACTGGAGCTGGGTCTTGGTCATGGCAAATAAAAATGACGGATAACTCTTGGGTCTTTGGCGCGAAGGCACAAGCAAAAACGGGCAACGGCAGGTCAGTTTGGGTGGCAAGGGAAGCGAGACTGGCAACCAGCGCGGCAAGGTATGCACCAGGCCGCAGCGCCGAGCGTTGCTTCAATCGTCCCTGCAGGACTTGAATTCTTAGCGACTCTACCCGGCGTTGAAACGCCGGGCTGTTTTCATTCGTCCCTGCGGGACAGCCGGTGGACTGACAAAACAAAAAAGGCCGGAGTTTGCACTCCGGCCTTGAAAAGATTTGCCGCAAACGATCAGAACTTCGGATCGCTGCCGTCGAGCATCTTGACGTCGTTGTGCTCGAAGTATTCCTTCGTCAGCGCCTTCATGATCTTGCCCCGCTGATCGTAGAGCCGCTTGAGCTTGCGCGGCTTGTGCTTGGCCAGCGCGTAATGCGTGAAGATGGGCATGGCGATAGTGGTGTCGGTATAGCACACAACGGCATCAGGCAGCTTGGTGGGATCCACCTTGCCCCAGCTCACGGCCTCGCTCGGGGTGGCGCCGGAAAGACCGCCGGTGTCGGGCCGGGCGTCGGTGACCTGGACGAAAAAGTCCTGGCCAAATTCCTTGATGCGCAGCACTTCCTGGATCTGCGGCTCGGTCTGGAGCGTGAAGTTCTTGGGGCTGCCGCCGCCCCAGAGCACCACGCCGCTCCGGCCGCCCGCGCGTTTGGCAGCGAGCACGATGCCGGTGGTTTCGTTGACATCAATGGAGGGGTTCATGCGCAGCTTGCTGCCGCGCAGTTCCACGCCGGCCACATTCATGCCGATGGTGGAATCACCGGGCGAACTGGTGTAGCACGGCACGCCGGCGCGGTAGGCCGCGGCCATGACGGACACATCTTTGAGACCGTTCTTGCGCTCCCACTCGGCGGCGTATTTGCCAATGAGGTGATGCAGTTCGGCGGTGCCCATCTCTTTTTGGAATTCCGGCTGCATGAACATTTCGCGCAGCAGCTCGTCGGTGGCCATGAGGCCGTCAGAGTACGGAATGACGACGTCGTAGATGCGAACCAGGTCATTGTCGCGCAGATCGGTGTCATCGAACCTGAAACTGCCGGAATGCACCGGGTAATTCAGGGCGAAATGGAGGTCATGGTAGAGGTTGGCGCCGGTGGAGACGATCCAGTCCACAAACCCGGCCTTGATGAGCGGGATGATGCTGGAGCAGCCGAGGCCCGCAGGCGTGAGGGCGCCGCTGATGCTCATTCCGATGGTCACATCCGGGGCCAGCATGCGTTCACTGAACAACTGGCAGGCTTCCTTGAGCCGGGCGGAATTGTAGGCGAGGAACACCTCGTCCACCATGTAGGTGAGCTTCTCCTTGCCGGTGAGATTCTTGGGATGGATGCGCTTGCCCGCCATGTACTTTTTCTTGTGGGGGCAGTTTTTCTCCTTCATCCATTCCGGCATTTCGGCAACGGCTTCGCGGTTGTGGATTTTGTGACGTTCGGTTCGGGCCATAAATTTAAAAGGTAAATTGTGTCAAAACTGTCCGCCTAAAATACGAATGTTTGCCCGATTGCCAATATCTAAATGCGGCGGCAACCTCACGCCGGCGCCTGGTCCAGGGCGGCCCGCACGGTCCGGAGCAGTTGCTGCGGCGAATAGGGCTTTTGCAGGAAGTTCACGCCGTCGCGCAATTCAAAATCCCGGCCCAGGATGTCAGCGCTATAACCGCTGGTGTAAATGGCGCGCAATTCCGGATGCCGTTGTTGCAGGCCGGTCACCAGTTCGTGCCCGTCCATGTTGCCGGGCATCATCACATCGGCTATGACGAGGTGGACCGGCCGGTGGCAAGTCTGCCACACCTCCAGGGCCTCGGCAGCGGATTGGGCCTCGAGAATCGTGTAGCCGTGCCGGGCCAATACATTGCGGGAAAGCACCCGAACGGTGGCATCATCCTCCACGAGCAGGATGGTTTCCGTGCCCCCGGCGACCGGGGTGGGCGAAGCTTCGGGGGCAACTTCAGGCGCGGCCAGAGCGGCGAGCGGCAGGTAAATGTGAAACACCGTGCCCCGCCCCACTTCGCTCTCCACGGTAATGGCCCCCTGATGCTGCTGGACAATGCCGTAAACGGTGGCCAGTCCCAGCCCGGTGCCCCGGCCCGCCTCCTTGGTGGTGAAAAACGGTTCGAAAATGCGCGGCAAAATTTCGGCCGGAATTCCGGTGCCGGTGTCCGCCACCGCCAGGTGGGCATATTCGCCCGGGGTCAGCCGGGAGGAAATCTGGACGGCATCCGCCCCCAACGATTTGCGCGAGACGGATACCAGCAATTCCCCGCCCTGCGGCATGGCATCGCGGGCGTTGATGGCCAAGTTCATGAGAATTTGTTCCATCATGCCCACATCGCCATAACCGAGCGCCGGGCGCGCGGAGTATTCCAGGCGCAGCACGACCTTTTCGCCCAGCACGCGCTGGAGCATCTTGGTGAGGTTACCCACCACCTCGTTAAAATCAAACACCTGGGGCTGGATGACCTGCTTGCGGCTGAAGGCCAGCAACTGGCGGGTGAGATTGGCCGCCCGGACCGTGGCCTGGGCGATCTGCTCGGCGGCATCCTGGTCTTCCCCGTTCAATTCTCCGCTGATACGGAGCAGTTCGGCATGGCCGCTGATAACGGTGAGGATGTTGTTGAAATCATGCGCCACCCCGCTGGCCAACTGGCCGATGGCCTCCATTTTCTGGGACTGGCGCAACTGGTGTTCCAGTTGCCGCCGCTCGGAAAGGTCGCGCCCGATGCCCATGACGCCGACAAGTGCCCCGTTGCGCAACTGCGGCGAGACGGTGAATTCGAGCGTGACGACGCCTCCGTTATGGGTCCGGATGCGCAACTCCACCTGGGTGGACTCCAATTCCTTGGTGACCCGCCCAAAATAATTCAGGGCCCGGGGCAAATCCTCGGGATGCACCAGCGGCATGAATTCGCGGCCCAGCCAGTCCGCCCGGCTGAACCCGGTAAGTGTTTCAAACGCGTGGTTGAGGGTGACGATAGTTTTGTCCAGCGCGACAATAAATACCGCGTCCCGGGCATCCTCAATCAGCATCCGGTAGCGTTCCTCGCTGGCGCGCAGGGCGTCCAGGGCTGCCCGTTGCTCCGCGCGCAGCCGCCCCTCCCGCAAGGCCCGCTCCACGGCGGAGCCCAACCGGACCACCCGGTCCTTGAGCAGATAGTCGGTGGCCCCGTGCTTCATGGCAGTCACCGCCACATCCTCGCCCACGGTGCCGGAAATCAAAATGAACGGGATGTTCCGCCCGCTGTCGCGCAACAGTTCCATGGCCTGCAATCCGTTGAACTGGGGCAACGAGTAATCCGAGAGAATGATGTCCGGCTGACGGGCCAGTTCCGTCAGATAATCCCGCTCGGTTTCCACCCGGTGACAGTCCAGGGTGAATCCGGCCTGGTGCAACTGCCGGATGATCAATTCGGCGTCGTCCGGATTGTCTTCGACCAACAATACCTTCAGCGGCTTCATCATCCTTCCTCACGCGGTTGCTGGTTGAGCAGCAGCCAGTACATGCCCAGATCGGCGATGGCAGCGGCGAACCGTTCGAAATTCACGGGTTTAACGATGTAGCTGTTCACGCCCAGATTGTAGCTTTCAATGATGTCGCGCTGCTCCTGGGAGGAGGTGAGCATGACCACGGGAATCATCCGGGTGCGCAGGTCGCGCTTGACCCGTTTGAGCACTTCCAGCCCGTCAATTTTGGGCAGCTTCAAATCCAGCAGCACCAGCCGGGGCCGCTTTTCGATGGACCGGCCGGCGTGCGGGCCGGTGCAAAAGACGTAGTCCAGGGCTTCCACCCCGTCGCGCGCCACCTGCACGTGGTTGGCCAGCTTGGCCCGGCTCAACGCGCGCAGGGTCATTTCCAGATCATCGGGATTGTCCTCGACCAGCAGAATTTCCACTTCGTTGGTATCGCTCATGGTTGGGTTTGTCAGGATTGAATGGCTCCGTTAAGGGTGAAACTAAACCGGGCCCCGCGGTCCACCGCCGCCTCGGCCCAGACCTGGCCGCCGTGCCGGTGGACCACCCGCTGCACGATGGCCAGCCCCACACCGGTGCCCTCAAATTCATCCGCGCGGTGCAGGCGCTGGAACACGCCAAACAGCTTGTCGGCAAATTGCATGTCAAAACCGGTGCCGTTGTCGCCCACAAAATAGACGACCGCCCCGGACTGTTCCGTGCTGCCCACCTCCACCACCGCCGGATTCCGGCCGCGGGTGTACTTGATGGCATTGGAAAGCAGGTTGAACCACACCTGCTTGAGCAGGGCCGGGTCGGCCTGGCATGCGGGCAGGGGCCGCACCCGCAGTTCCACAGCCCGGCCCTCGTGCTGGGGCTGCAATTCATCCAGCACCTGGCGCACGAGGCGGTCGGTATCCACCGGTTGCAGTTTGAGGGGCTGCCGGCTGAGGCGGGAGAACGTGAGGAGGTCATCAATCAATTCCCCCATCCGCTTGCCGCCATTGCGAATGCGTTCCAGAAAGCGCCGGCCTTCCTCCGGCAGTTGGGCCCCGTAGTCCTCCAGCACAATGTCGGCAAAGCCATTCACCGCCCGTAACGGCGCCCGCAGATCATGCGACACCGAATAGCTGAACGCTTCCAGTTCGCGGTTGGCCGCCTCCAGCTTGCGGTTGGATTGCTGCAACTGCTGGGCGCTCGCGAAAATCTCCGCCTCCATCTGCTCCATCCGGGCGCGCAGTCCCGCGGTGGCTTCCGGCGCGGGCGATTTTTGGCGGAAAAATTCGGTCACGTCCTCCACACGGTGAATGATGTATTTGAGTTCGCGGTTGATCCCCAACATCGGGCAATTGATGGGACTCCAGTAACGCTCTTCAAAATTTCCGTCGGGGCGGCGGATGTCGTAGCGCTGAATGGCCATGGTGTCCGGCGCCAAATTCTGAGCCACCCGTTCCAGCGACGCCCGCAGATTGGTTACGCCTGAGGCCGCCGGGTCGTCCGGATTGTCGGGAAACACCTCGAAGAGGGGCCGCCCCACCAGGTCCTCGCGCCGGGTCAGGGTGGCATTCAGGTAGGCGTTGCTGGCGGTGACAATTTTGAGTTCCGGAGTGAGCACCAGATATAGCCCCGGCAACGACTCGAAGAGGTTTTGCAGCTCGGCCCGGCCCCGGTGCAATTCCTGGTTGGCGGCGGCCAACTGGGCGGTCCGCTCCGTAACCCGCAGTTCCAGTTCAGCGTTTAACTGCCGGATTTCCGCTTCCACCTGTTTTTGCCGGGTGATATCCCGGGCAATCTTGGAGGCGCCGATGATCTTGCCCTCATCATTGATGATCGGGGAAACGGTGGCGGAGATGGGAATCACCCGGCCATCCTTCCGGACTCGCAAAGTTTCCAGATGCTCCACGCTCTCCCCCCGGCCGACGCGGGCGAGAATATCCGCTTCCTCCGCCCGCCGGTCCGGCGGAATCAACATCAACAACGGTTGCCCGATGGCCTCCGCCGCCGGGTAGCCAAACACCTTTTCCGCTCCGGGATTCCAACTGGTGATGACGCCCTCCAGGGTTTTGCCAATGATGGCATCATCTGAGGAATTAACTATGGCCGCCAGGCGGACCCGGTCCTCCTCGGCCAGCTTGCGCTCGGTGATGTCGGCACGGATGGCAACGTACTGGCGGGGTTTGCCTTGGGCGTCCAGGATGGGAACAATGGTGGTGTCCACCCAATAGATGGCGCCGTCCTTGGCGCGGTTTTTGATCTCGCCCTTCCAGACCCGTCCCTGGCTGATGGTGGTCCAGAGGCGCCGGAAAAACTCCTTGGGGTGATGGCCGGAATTGACCAACCGGTGATCCTGTCCCAGCAATTCGGCGCGGGAATATTTGGAGATCGTGCAAAACTTGTCGTTCGCGTAGAGAATCCGGCCCTGGACATCGGTGGTGGCCACGATGGCATGGGCATCCAGTGCCGTTTTGAGATCGCTGATTTCCTTGAAGGAATCCTGGAGCTGCGCCTCGGCCCGCCCCCGGTCCCGATCCAGCCGGTCCAAGGCGGCTGCGTTGTACCAGGCCAGCGCGCCGAACAGCATTACGTTGGCCAGCGCAAAAACCGCCAGCCCGGCTTCGAGTCCAAACCATCCGGCGCGTTGCGCCAGCAACCGCAGCCAGCCGATGAAAAATGGCAGCACCAATGCCGCAGGCAACAAGCGGCGCGCCATACCGCCGCCCGGGCTGTCCCGTAAAAGCAGAGCCACCAAACCGCTATCGGAACACGCGCAGGCCACGCCCAGGTTCAGGATCAAAAAGCCCGAGGCCGTGAGCACGGACATCTGCGTGAAAGGGAGGAGTGGAGCGCCCCCATACAGATACCGCATCAAACCCAGCCAGGCCTGCAGCACACCCAGCAGCACCAGCAGGTGCATTCCCAGCCGCCAGCGGGAACCCGCAGCCAGATACAATGCCCCTCCCAGCAGCAAGAAACCAAACGCCGTGGCGGGGGAAGTTTGGGCGGGAGCTTCCCCGGCGGCCAGATGTTCGGAAAAGCCCAGCAGATCGTTGATGCGCTGCCAGTTAAAAATATGATCCGCCAGACGAACCAGTCCCGTGGCAGCCACAACCAGCCCCAACCCGGCTTCCAGCCATGGCCATTTGAACGACCGGGAACGATTCAGCAGCACCAGCAGCAAAGTGCCGCCCGCCAGGAGAAAACTGACGGCCGTGAGCGGCGCCACCTTGGGCCAGCCGGGCACCAGGCTTTTCAGCACCGGGAAATTAAAGAGCCATCCCAGCAACACCAGCCCAGCCATGGCCATTCCCAGTCCACTGCATCCCCGGGCCATCCTGGCTGCTTGATTTGGAAGTGCAACCGCCTTCATCCATGCCTCGCACTTTCCGCCGGTCCTGACCGGTCCGGCCCCCACTTCAATCTGCGCTGTAGCCGGAGCGTTTGGCTCAATCGGTTTTTGTCCCCGGCTTGGTAAGCGTCCACTGCATTAGCAAGCGGGGCGTCACCCGGCTCAGGTTGTCAAAACCCACCGGCTTCACAATATAGGCCTCGGCCCCCAGTTGCTTGCTCATCACAAAATCCCGTTCCTGTTTCGAGGCCGTCAAAATAACCACCGGAATGTCCCGGGTGCGGGGATCGCTCTTGACCCGCCGGAGCACCTCCAGGCCGTTAATCTTGGGCAGGTTCAAATCCAACAAAATCATCTGGGGCGGCTGCGGGTGCGGGTGGGAAACCGACCCTGCCGGACCAAACAGAAAATCCAGCGCCTCCGCTCCATCCCGGGCCACCTGAATCCGGTTGGTGATATTGGCCCGGCGCAAAGCCATGAGGGTCAATTCCACATCGGCAAGATTATCCTCCACAAATAAAATATCCACCGCCCCACCGGCGGCCAGCCGGGGTGGAGTCTGTTCCACTTCCTCCGGGTTTTTGAACAGGGTGGCTATGGGCACATCCAAGGCGATGGCCAAACGCTCGATGCTGATGAGCCCCACATTGCGTTCACCTCGCTCAATGTCGGAAATGTACGTTCGATGCAGCCCGGCGCGCTCGGCCAGTTCCTCCTGCGAAATACCCCGCCGGCTTCTCCAGGTTCGTACCGCCAGCCCGAATATCTTTTTAATGTCCGATTTTGACACAAAGTATATTTGATTTGTTAACGCATCATAACCTCCTGCGCAACAGACTATAAGTGACGCCCAAAACATCAGGACGGTACTTATTACTTCCACTGACCGGTACATTGGTGGCATCTTCCTTTTTTTATGGGCGGGACGGACGCCGTCCGCCTTGGATTTGAAATTATCTGTGGATTTATTATCCTACTTTTTTTAATTATGGCGAATTCTTTTTTTGTAACGGGTTCGACGCCAGCCGATCTGGGCTATTCAATGCCAGCGGAATGGTCACCGCACACCGCCACCTGGCTGGGGTGGCCGCATAACGAGTCCGATTGGCCGGATAAAATTGACACCATCCGTTGGGTTTACGGCGAAATGGTGCGCAAAATCTCCCCCGGCGAAATCGTCCGGCTATTGGTGCGGAATCAGGCTGAAGCCCGTTTCGCCGCCAGTTACCTCAAACGCGCCGGTTGCGACCTCAAACGGGTGCAATTCGTCGTCCACCCCACCAACCGGGGCTGGACCCGCGACAGTGGCCCCATCCACGTAAAACTCGGCGCCAAGTCGAAAACCAAGGGGGCGAAATCCGACAAGGCCATCGTCCATTTCCACTTCAATGCCTGGGCCAAATACAAGAACTGGCAGCTCGACACCAAGGTGCCGGAAACCGCCGCCAAATTGTTGAAACGGCCGCTGTTCGACGCGCAACATAACGGCCGGAAATTCGTCATCGAAGGCGGCGGCATCGAGGTCAATGGACGCGGCACCCTGCTCACCACCGAGGAATGCTATCAGCATCCGAAAATCCAGGTGCGCAACCCGGGCATGACCCAGGCGCAGTATGATGAGTGCTTCAAAAAATATCTCGGCGTCACCAATGTGCAATGGCTCGCCGCCGGCCCGGTGGGCGACGACACCCACGGTCATATTGACGACATTTGCCGGTTCGTGAATCCCAAGACTCTCGTGTTGATCCGCGAGACGAACCGCAAGGATATCAATTACCGCCCGCTCGCTGAAAATT
>Ga0310811_10015162_pt1 | contig 10072 bp, 6 predicted proteins | sample YCmetagenome_FD_207642 | JGI IMG/M metagenome (GOLD analysis project Ga0310811, IMG submission 207642) | Soil microbial communities from experimental microcosm in Duke University, North Carolina, United States - YC | ecosystem: Engineered > Artificial ecosystem > Soil microcosm > Unclassified ...
GACAGGAGGACTTGACCTGTCGATGCCGTGGTTGATCACGCTGTCGGGCGTACTGCTCACCGGCCTCACGTTCGGCTCGAATGGTGCGGCCGCCTGGGCAGTGCCCCTTGTACTTGGCGTTGGACTGCTGGTCGGCCTCTTTAACGGCATTGGTGTCGTCGTGCTCGGATTACCGCCGATTGTCGTCACGCTTGCCGCGAACGGGTTGCTGCAAGGACTTACGCTGATCTACTGCAACGGTTCGCCGCAAGGATGGGCACCTTCCGCAATCAGCGAATTCACAAACGGCCACTTCGGGCCGCTGTCTCTCGCTGCCTGGAGCGTGCCGCTCTTTCTTGCGGTGGCGTTGTTGCTGTTGCATCGAACGCCGTTCGGCCGGCGGGTCTATGCGGTCGGCAACTCGCAGATCGCGGCGAAGCTTGCGGGTGTACGGGTTGGCGCAACGTTGATAGCGGTGTATTGCCTCTCGGGCCTGTGTTCTGCGATCGTTGGGGTGTTGCTGGCCGGCTTCAGCAGTCAGGCATTTTTAGGAATGGGAGATCCCTATCTGCTTCCGTCCATCGCGGTCGTGGTCGTGGGCGGTGCGCTAATTACGGGCGGGCGAGGGCATTACCTCGGTGTGTTCGGCGGGGCGCTGCTACTAACGGCGCTTGGAACGCTGCTCGCGGGAACGACCGTGCCGCCGGCAGTACGCGACATCATAAACGGCATGGTCGTTCTGGCCGCGGTTATCACGTTGCGCGACAAAAAAGCGTGACATTGACAGAGTGCTTCCGCAGCGTGGCAAGCCTCGCGCGCCGTGCTGATGCATTGGTAACGCTGTGAACTAGTTGAGACCAGTGGACGCGAGCGATGTCGGGTTGACACGTTGCCCCTGGCTCGGCATGAAGTATCCGCAGGAATGCTTAACTGTAGATGAACGACACACGGAGACAATGATGATTGAAACTCGCTTACTGGTCGATGCCAATAATCATCTCGGCGAGGGCCCACTTTGGGACGTGAGGGAAGAGCGGTTGTACTGGATTGATAGTACGGCGGCGGAGATCTACCGCTGTCGGGCAGACGGCAGCGAAGTCGAGCGATTTTTCGTGCCGCACCATATCGGCTCGATGGCGCTGCGGGAGCAGGGAGGCGCAGTGGTTGCGCTCGCGAACGGCCTGAACTTCTACGATTTCGAGAAGCAAACTGTTCAGCTCATCGCTGACCCGGAAAGTGATGATCCCGAGACGCGCTTTAACGACGGAAAGGTCGATCGGAAAGGCCGTTTCATTGCGGGAACGATGGCGTACGACTTCGATCGTTATGAGGCTGACCGCGGTCAACGTTCCACGCGAAGCGGCGCCCTTTATCGGCTCGACACAAACGGCAAAGTCACGCGACTCGATGGTGGCATTAGCTGCTCAAACGGGCCGTGCTGGAGTCCGGATAACCGCACACTCTATTTCACCGATACTTACGACAGGCAGATGTATGCGTACGACTACGACATCGAGACGGGTGCGGCGTCGAACCGGCGCGTCTTTGCTTCAGCGCGCGATATGGCCGGTACTTTCGACGGTGCAACGGTCGACTCTGAAGGTTTCATCTGGTCGGCGCTCGTGTTCGGTGGCCGTATCCTGCGTTACGCGCCGGATGGAAAGCTCGATCGAATAGTGCCGGTGCCGGTGCGTAATCTGACGAGCGTCATGTTTGGCGGTCCCGATCTTGACACCCTGTATGTCACGTCGATGGGACGGCCGATGTGGGGCATTCCGCAAAAGGAGCGCGAGAAAGGCGGACTCTTCGCCATTACCGGGCTTGGCGTAAGGGGTCTCCCGGAGCCGCGCTTCGCGGGGTAAAACCACCTGTCGCGGGACGGTGTTCATAACCTGACCATCATTCCATACGTCATAGGGCAGCAGTACGCTCTTGACAGGTCGGCACCAGAGTCGTGTCTACCGTCACTGATTCACGAACCCGCGGGGCGGATCGGTCCGCCAGCACGCGCAGCGCAGAAGAAAAAGGGCGTGGGCACTTCGAACCATTGATGGCGGTGCTATTTCTTGGGCCACAGACCCAGTCCGATTCAAGCATCCCTGGACGAATGATTCCGTAGCCGATGGCTCTTGCGGTTTCCGCAAACCGGAGGCCGCAATCGTGGACGCATCGCCGACCTTCCGAACTGACCATTTGTCGCGAGCAGTTTGCGATGGTGCTTGCCATGTGCAACGAAGTCTGGAGAACCGAGTGAGTAAAAAAAGCGATATTCAACAGGAGCCGGAGGTCGGCTTCGAGATAGTCAATCGAGTAGGTATCGTCACGCTCAACCGGCCGCGAGCGCTGAACGCGCTTTCGCATGAAATGATTGTGCGACTGACGCAGGTATTCGAATTCTGCCGCAACGAAGACGCTGTAGCAGCCATCGTTCTCCGCGGTGCCGGTGAAAAGGCCTTTTGCGCGGGGGGCGACGTCCGCGCGATCTACGATTCGGTTCGGAGCGAAGCTGTGACCGAATCGATGTGGCTTCAGTTTTTCATCGATGAATACCGCCTGGACTACGCGATCCATCATCTTGAGAAGCCGGTGATTGCGTTCATGGACGGCATCGTGATGGGCGGCGGCATGGGACTCGCCCAAGGCGCGGCACTCCGTGTCGTTACCGAACGGACCCGAATGGCGATGCCTGAAACGCGCATCGGGATGCTGCCCGACGTCGGGGCGACATATTTTATGGGTAAGATGCCGCTAGATGTCGAGCTCTACGCTGGTCTCACTGGTACCACGCTCTCTGGCGCGGACGCCGTCGCTTACGAACTCGCAGACATTTGTGTGCCATCGGCTTGGCTTCGCGACTTCATGTCACGACTTGAGGCACTGAGCTGGGGTCCGTCTGAGAGCGCGATCGAGTCACTGCGCCGCGCGTTTGCGGAACCTACCGCTGTAGCGGCGGATTCGCCGCTTGAGGTACACCGCGCGCAGATCAGACAACACTTCGGCACGACGGGCGGGATCCAGTCTATCGTCGATAGCTTGCGGAAGGACGCGTTGACGGACTGGTCGACAGAGACGCTTGCTGCACTTACAGGTCACTCCCCATGCATGCTTGAAGTAACGTATCGGGCGCTTCTCCGGGGGCGCGGGTTGACGCTTGCCGAATGTTTTCGGATGGAACTGGGAATTGTGTTTCGAACAATAAGCGAAGGCGATTTTCTTGAGGGTGTCCGCGCTCTAATGGTCGACAAAGACAAGCAGCCCCACTGGAATCCGGCTACGCTTGCCGAAGTGGACGGTGGGCTTGTCCAGCATTTCCTGGCGTCGCCGTGGCAGGGCGGTCTGCACCCTCTGGCAGACCTCGGCACATTATGAACATTGATGCGGGCAAACGCATTTTGTGAACCCGAGAGGGGCGAAGTCTCCAGTTTTTCTGGCGGGGCCCGGTTCCTGTGCACTTGGCAGAGGTGCGGCGACATCATGTTGTGAATTCCAGTAACTGGCCGGCCCGATAAGCGCCATTCGAGCATCTGGAGAGGTGGCCGCGCAAATTCGAACAGTCGGATAAGTGGAACGTTCGAGGCCTGAACCGGCGATAATGCCGACAAAGGGACCTTGAAGATGACGAAGAGAAGCCGACGGACGCACTCAGCCGCGTTCAAAGCGAAAGTGGCGATGGCGGCGGTCAAGGGTGAGCGGACGCTAGCCGAACTGGCGCAGCAATTCGATGTGCACCCGAACCAGATCACCGAATGGAAGCGGCAGTTGCAGGAACGTGCCGCCGATGTGTTTGGCTCAGGCGGCACGGCGTCGAGCGAGCCGCAAGTCGATCTGAAGGAGCTACATGCGAAGATCGGCCCATGACCGCCGCGGACGTTCCGCTTAGAAATATCAGAAGACCGTCCGAACGAGTGAGGCCACCTCTCAAGTCGAGTCTTTAAATCCACGTTTTACCCAACCGTCTTGCTCGGCAGATAAAATTGAACGCATGGAAGCACGCTTGTCGCGTCTCAAACCTGTATTAGGAAGTTTTGTCCAAAAATCTGTCTAGAATATCGGCGAAAGTATTAAAAGCTGGATGGATCGCTGTATCGCTCACGCAGGCGTACCCCAGCAAAACGCCGCTGGCTGACTCCTCGCGTCCCATAAAATAGGATGACAGGGGGCGCATCAGGATGCCAGCGGAGTGAGCTGCGCTGACTAATCTTTTATCGTCGACATAGCTCGGCAGCAAGAGGGTAAGGTGTAGTCCGACATCACCACCCGCGATTCGCAATTGATTTCCATAACGTTCATTAATCGCTAAGATAAGCAATTCTCGACGCCACTTGTATAGCACACGCATCCGCCGAACATGCGAAGCGAAAAATCCCTCGTCAAGAAAGTCTGCCAGTACAGCTTGGTGCAACTCCTGGCCTTCTCGATCCAGATCGGTTGATGCTATTGCAAAAGACTGGGCAAGCTCTGTTGGCACGACAATGTATCCGATGCGGACGCCTGGAAACAGCGAACTGCTGAAGCTGCCGATATATAAAACCTTCCCTGTTCCGTCCATACCTTGTAGTGATGGAAGTTGCTTGGTTCCATACTTAAATTCACTGTTGCAATCATCTTCTATGATCCAGCAGTTGTGCTCATCGGCATAGCCGAGCAGCATTTTGCGTCGACGAATGCTCATCTCCATACCAAGAGGGTAATGATGCGTGGGTGTCACTAGAATGAGTTTCGGAGGTGTCGCCATGTCGGACTTGCTCGGTGCTATGCCGTCGTCGTCCACAGGGATCGCTTTAAGCGCCAAACCTGACGCCTGTAGCACGTTCCGAGTACCCCAGTAGGAAGGATCTTCAATCCACATCAAATCCCCCACGTCGGTGAGAAGCTGAATTGCCAAATCGATCGATTGATGGTTGCTCGTAGTGACAATTACCTGGCTTGGCGAACAGCGGACTGAGCGTGCGGAGTGCAGATAATCCGATATCGCCGACCTCAACCGCGCGTGACCGCCAGGCGGCGCATAGTTTAGGACTTTTTCAGGCGACCGCTGCCAATGTTTCTTCTGCAGACGGTTCCACGTTCGCGTGGGAAACCGTGCCAGGTCGGGTACGCCCGGCATGAACGCGCCAGGCTGCCGTTCGAACACTACGGCATCCGCATACAGACGGCGTCCTCTCTCACTCAGATTTGGCAATGTACTAGGCACGGTTGGCGCTTCCTGTCCAGCCGGCTCAGCACTTTGGTCTTCTCGGGCGCCCTCGGACACAAAAGTCCCGCGGCCGGACGTTGCGACAAGGTACCCCTCCAGCATCAATTGCTCAAAAACTTGGGTGACCGTATTGCGGGCTATACCGAGCTCAGCGGAGAGAAGTCGGGACGAGGGCAATTTGGCCCGACTAGGAAGTGCGCCGGAGAGAATTGCTGCTTGTAAGAGTTGGTGCAGTTGTCGGTACAACGGTTGCTCCCCGCTCCGTACAAGACGATGCGCCAGCCAATCAGACAACGCAGTCGTAGCCAAAAGTGGCTCCTAAAAAATTAATTAAAATGGCCCTGACGGCGCTCACACAATCTTACTATATTCAAGCAATGACGTTGTCTGAGACCGCTAATGAGGCATCCGATACATATGCTGCGAGGCACATTGGGCTAAGGGTTATTTGCGTTGTACTGTCGTGGTATCTGCATGCCGCGCCGTAAGATATTCGCAGCGAGTCTTTATACCGCAAGACTCACGCGCGCGAGGCATAGCCTGTTAATAAGGGATTCTTCGTTCTTATCGGTAGCCGGGACGTGCAGGAAAGAGAGTGACTGTCGCTTTTAAGATAGACGCGCGAGACGCGCGCGAAAGAAACGAAACAAAGTGAATGCCATAAAAACAGCTTCCTACAGAGGGGGTTGAGGTAGTCGTAGTCGAGCCGTCGATCGATGCGGGGCAGTCGCGACCGCTATTGATAGGCGCCACATCGAAAAGCGTCTTTTTGCAGTTTCAATGGATGAGGAACAAAGCTTTGACTGTCAGCTTCCCCTTCAAAAAAGAGGTGGTAACGTCGCTTCGCAACAGGAAGCGTTACGCGGGTTCAATCCATGACGGGGAGACAGCATCGAAGTACGGCTATTCCTCCGCGCTCGTTCCTGGGGACCATCTTTACGGCTTTATGAGCCAAGTGGCGGTGGACGCGTGGGGCTTGGATTGGCTAGAGCGGGGTGTAATTTCCTCGCGCAGTCGTCGTCCCGCTTACGATAATCAAAAATTGCGTTTATCCACATCCGCTTTAAATCGTGAGGCCGACGGAGCAAAGATTGCTGTTGAAATAAGTGATTTGAACGGCGAAGTTATCGCGATAGGGTCAATCGGGTTGCCCGATGTGGCCATTGCTCCGCCTTCCTTGAAGGATTTTCCTGTAATGCCGGCTCCTGCCGAGAGGCCAAAGGTCCATCGCGGTGCGATGTTCGCTGGTCAGCGCCTCTACACCAACAGCACCGAGATTGACGACGAACGGCATCGTGTGGCGCTGGACGAATTTCAAGAGAGCTGGCCAAAGTACAGCGAAGAGCGAATTGTTCCGGCCGCGAGGTTATTGCGCCAAGCTTTGCGCGATGAGGTCGCTAGCTATGCTTATCCAACGCCTTCTATCTTCGTTAGCGCCGCGACACAACATTTCGGAACTGCGCGCGTCGGTGATGTGCTAACGACATCGTCCATCTTGACTGATACTAGCGAACACAAAGGGGCGTCGTATTTTGAATGCACAACCCTCGTTATCGCAAACCGCACGCGGGTCATCGCTCAAATAGATCGACGTACGATCTACGCGGCCGCGGTTTCAATCGGCTCGGACCGGCATTAGGCTCGGACCGACGCAAGCCAAAACGTACTTAAGCTTGGTATTACCGACGAATAGTCGCTATAGCACTTTTAACTCGGATAGCAATGAAAATGGAAAGTTTAGATGTGCGTGGCCGATGGAAGGCACGGATGAACGCGGTGGAAGCGTGCACGTTACCGGAAACCGTCCCTGATCTGCTAGATTCTGCCACCAATAGGTACGGCGAACGCATCGCGCTGAACTTTTTCGAGGACGATATATCCGTAACGTATCAGACGTTGCGCGACCTCACATGTCGGGTTGCAGATGGCTTTACCAAGATGGGTATTACTAAAGGGGACCGGGTCGCAGTGATGCTGAGCAACCGACTCGAGTTTGCAGTGAGTTGGATCGCGATCGGTAGGATCGGGGCGATCATGGTGCCAATCAACCCAAATTATACCCCGCGTGAACTGCTGTATGTCCTAAATGACTCAGGCGCACTAGCGCTCGTTATTGAAGATTCGTTTTTGCCAACCTTGACCGAGATAGCGGGAGCTGCATCCTCGCTAAAAAATGATAAGGTCGTGGTTGCGGGGAAACCTGAAAACGCTAACGGACGCCTTCATTGGGACGACCTCCTTGTTAAAGATCAGGGATGCGTAGAGACCGTACAAGTTGCGCGCGACGATCTCCTGAACATCCAATATACGTCAGGAACTACTGGCTTGCCAAAGGGCTGCATGTTAAGCCACGACTATTGGCTTGTAATCACGCGTACATCCATTGCAGTGGACAGTGAGCCTGCTGTTCGGCTTCTTACGGCCCAACCTTGGTTTTACATGGATCCGCAATGGCATCTGTTAAAGACTTTATGGTCTGGTGGAACTCTGTACTGCGCAAAGCGGCCATCGCTTAGCCGCTATATATCGTGGCTTAAAAAATACAAGATTGAATGGTGCCAATTTCCGAAACTCGCAATGCAGCAACCGACCGAAGATGACGACGGGAATACGCGTCTGAAACACGCATTTTTGTCTGGGTGGCGTGGCGATGCCGAGTTGCATTTCGAAAGCCGATTTGCGGCGACCGGACGTGACATTTTTGGCATGACGGAAATTGGCATGGCACTCGCGATGCCTGGAGACGCAGTTAACATGATCGGAAAGGGGTCATGCGGGTTGCCAACGCCCTGGAGAAAGGCACGAATTTGCAACGCAAGCGGCGAGGAAGCTCTCCCTGGAGAAGTAGGAGAGCTCGAAATATCGGGACGCGCGATCCTACAGGGTTATTGGAATAAACCCGAGGCTACGGCTGCCGCTTTCAACGGGGTTTGGTTTCGAACCGGAGACCTCTTTCGCTGCGACGACCAAGGGTACTATTACATAGTCGGTCGAATCAAAGAGATGATTCGGCGCAGTAGCGAGAACATTTCCGCGCGCGAAATAGAAAGTGTTGTCCAAATGCTACCGGAGGTTTTTGACGCTGCGGCAGTACCCGTTCCGGACGAACGGCGCGGCGAAGAAGTGAAGCTATACATACAACTCAAACCAGGATTCACGCCGGCCGACTGCGACGTCGCAAAACTCCAATCTCATTGCGAGAAACTCCTTGCCCCGTTCAAAGTCCCGCGTTACTACTCTTTTATCGAAGAGTTTCCACGAACATCATCGAACAAGATTGCCAAGTCGGCTCTGACAAACTCAGCAATTGATCCCTTAAAAAACGCTTACGATCGTGTTGATTCCCTTTGGAGGTAACTCATCGTAGTTTATTAAAAAGCGACAAGCGAGTAACCCGGCACAAATCAGGGGGGACGGTGAGAATGCTGCCTAAGCTTTGAATAAAAGACAGCAGCTTGTGCGATACCAGGTTGCTGTCGAAGTTACGGCCGATGCGTCAAACGAAGATTGCACGAGCCAATTTTGATTCAAAAGGGGGCTACACGGGTAACCCCTGTTGACAACAGATTTTTAAATGTCGATACTTGAAGCGCTTCATAAGCATAGAGATCTTACAATCGGGGTGTCCGATGAACGTCCGGCAGGTCCGGATTTCGTTCGCATGAAGCGTTTCATATATGGGCTAACGGCGCTTGACGCGTGACGGTAGGGTCAAGCGTGACCCTCTGGGTATTTTGAACGGGGCGAGGGTAGCGTTTGTTCATTGGCAATGCGTTTGTCAATCGGCAATGCAGGTCGGCAATCTTTGATTAAGCTCGCGACTCTATTCATTAATCGGCTTAGAGCACCGGACCGTGTGCCCTATAAAGCGTTAAGTCGCTTTTGCCCAATGATCAGGAAATTGTACAAATGAAGTCGGACCTCAGTAATCTCTATCAACCACGGCATATTGTAATCGTCGGATTTTCCTTGAATGAAGAAAAGGAGCCGATTAAGTTTCTGAACGTCTTGCTGAAGCAGGGCTTCAGAGGAAAAATCTCCTTATTGGGACGCGAGCGAGGGACCTATGCAGGATGCGAGGTCTATGCAGACGCGAGTGATCTTCCAGATGATATTCATCTCGCATTCAGCATGCTGTCCGCTCAAAAGACATTAGAGGTCTTGCCTGCAGTTGCAGCGCGCGGCGTTTCCGTCGCCGTAGTGTTCACATCGGGTTTCGCTGAGATGGGGGCCGACGGCGATCAACTACAAAAAGCAGTGGTTGAAGCCTGCAACCAGAACGGCATGCGACTCATTGGACCGAATTGCCCAGGGTATTTTTATCTCCCAAACAAAATCAACCTGACCGGAATTAAAGACATTCCCGCCGGTCCCGTGGGCATGATCTCGCAAAGTGGCAACGTCGGCATTACGCTTTGGGATCAGGCGTCGATGCTGGACATCGGTTTTTCAGCGTTTGTTGGTGTTGGAAACCAAGCCGATGTGCCAATTCACGATCATATTGAGTTTCTTGGAAACGACGAAAACACGAAGGTCATTGCACTATATCTGGAAGGATTGCCAGCAGGCCAAGGCGCGCGCTTTCTTTCGGTCTGTCGGGAAGTAAGCAAGAAAAAACCAATTGTAGCTTTGAAAGGTGGCAGAACTTCCGGTGGGATGCGTGCAGCACAGTCGCATACGGCAGCTATGTCCTCTGCATCCAAGGTGTATTCGGCCCTGTTTGAGGATTGCGGGGTGATCGAAGTACACCACCTCGAGCATCTTCTTCCAATCTGTGAAGTGTTGTACCGGTGTCCTCCAATGAAGGGGAATCGAGTCGCCATCGTCGGCTCGGGAGGCGGACATTCAACCGTCGCAACAGACGAAGTCGAGATTTCAGGTCTTAGCGTACCAGAG
>Ga0310811_10015163_pt1 | contig 10072 bp, 8 predicted proteins | sample YCmetagenome_FD_207642 | JGI IMG/M metagenome (GOLD analysis project Ga0310811, IMG submission 207642) | Soil microbial communities from experimental microcosm in Duke University, North Carolina, United States - YC | ecosystem: Engineered > Artificial ecosystem > Soil microcosm > Unclassified ...
CAGCGCGGCTAAAGGACGTGCAATTGCCGGTGCCGCTCGGCATCAACATCGTGAAGACCAATCACGGGGCCGGCTCGCCGCCCGAGAGCGACGACGCGATCATCGCCGACTATGTCGCAGCCACGCGCGTGCTGGCGCCTTGCGCGGATTACCTGATGTTCAACCTGAGCTGCCCGAACACATCGGACGGCAAGGACTTCTTCGCCGATCGCGCGCGGCTCGACGCCTGGCTGGCGGCGCTGGCGGCCGAGCAACTGACGAAGCCCGTGTTCCTGAAGGTGTCGCCGCTCGGCGGCATCGCCGCGATCGAACAATTGCTGGCGGCGGTGGAACCGCACGCCTTCATCCGCGGCTTCATGTTCAACCTGCCGCCAGTGAAGCCGGAGCAATATTTGAAAACATCGCGCGCGCACTGGGCGGCCATGCCCGGCGCCGTGTCCGGTCCGCCCTCGGCGCCGCTGCTCGATACGTGCCTGCGTGAATGCTACCGGCGCATGGACCGCACGCGCTACGCGCTGTTCGCATCGGGCGGCATCGCCACCGGCGCCGACGCCTATCGCAAGATCCGCGCCGGCGCCTCGCTCGTGTCGATGTATACGGCGCTGATCTATGACGGACCTCTGGCCGTGCGGCGCGTCACGCGCGAACTGCTTCGGTTATTGGAGCGCGACGGCATTAAAAACATCGCCGACGCGGTCGGCATCGACAATCGCTAGCGCTCAGCGACAACAACGAGCCCGGGCACCGGTGCGCCTTTCTCATTGCGCGACACGGCGGACTCGAGGCTGACGAGACGCAAGCCGGCAGTTGCGAGCGCCGCGCGCACCTGCGCCGCGGCGTGGGCGTAGCGCAGCGTCTCGCGCAAAATGCTGCCGTCGCCGTCATGCGTCTCCACGTCGAAAGCAATGAGACCCGCCGGCGCCAGCACATGCGCGGCATCTGCGAGCAGGGGCGCGAGCGCATCGACATAGATCAGCACGTCGGCGGCGACGATCAGCTCATAACGCGCGCCTTGCGCCGCCTCATCGGCAAGGAATGCCGTGATGTCCGACTCGATGAGCCGATCGTAGATTGCCTTCGTGCGCGCCTTTGCCAGCATGGCGGACGAAAGCTCGACGCCCACCAGCCAATCGCAAGTGGCGCGAAATGCGACGCCCGCCAGGCCGGTGCCGCAGCCGAGATCGAGCATGGATGCGAAGCGCCGCTCGCCCGCATGCGCCCGCACCGCGCGTAACAGAAGATCGGGCGCGCGGTAGCCGAGCGCTCCCACCAGCGACTGCTCGAAGCGCGGCGCGTAGCCATCGTAGAGCGCCCGCACGTAGCCGAGCGGCATGGTGCCGGCGGTTTCAGCGCCGAGTCGGATGAGACGCAAGGTCGCGCCCTGGCGGTCGGCCGGATCGCACTCGAGCGCCTTGCGGAAGGCGGCGGCCGCACCCTCGCGCTGCCCGAGCCTCTCCCGCGCCGCGCCCAACAGAAACCACGCCGGTGCATAGCCGGGCGCCAATTCGAGCACCTGCTCCAGGAGATCGGCAGCGCCCGCCTCGTCGCCCGCGGCCAGGCTCTCGCGCGCCCACTCAAAGCGGCGGTCGATGACGACATCGCCGGAGGACACGACAATCGGAGATTGGACGTCAGACACGGAAGGACCTGCCAAAGCCGCCGGCGCTCTCGAACCACGCCGCGGCATGCCTATTTATACCGCATGCGCCCCGAAGACATCCTGGTTCCGACGCCCTCCGGGGTCTGCTGCAAGCCCGGCGGCTTCCATATCGATCCGACGCGGCCGGTCGCCAAGGCGCTGATCACGCATGGCCACTCCGACCATGCGCGCGCCGGGCACGGCGCCGTGCTGGCGACGCAGGAGACGCTCGACATCATGCGGCTGCGCTACGGCGACGGCTTCGCAGGGACGACGCAGGCCGTGCGTTATGGCGAGACGCTCGACCTTGATGGCGTGCGCGTGAGCTTCCATCCCGCCGGCCACGTGCTCGGCTCGGCGCAGATCCTGGTCGACAAGGATGGCCTGCGCCTGGTCGCCTCCGGCGACTACAAGGACGTGCCTGATCCCACCTGCGCGCCGTTCGAGACGGTGCAATGCGACGTCTTCATCACCGAAGCCACGTTCGGCCTTCCCGTCTTTCGTCATCACGACGCGGCCGGCGAGATCGGCAAGCTCTTGCACTCGGTCGCGCTGTTTCCCGAGCGTGCACATCTCGTCGGCGCCTATTCGCTCGGCAAGGCGCAGCGCGTAATGGCGATGCTGCGCGCGGCCGGCTACGACAAACCGATCTATCTGCATGGCGCGATGGAGACGATCACGCGCTATTACCAGAGCCGCGGCATCGATCTCGGCGAGGTCGAGTTGGTGCGCGGCGCGAAGAAATCCGAGCTCGCCGGCACCATCACCATCTGCCCGCCGAGCGCAATGGGCGATCTGTGGTCGCGGCGCTTTCCCGATCCGGTCGCAGCGTTTGCCTCAGGCTGGATGCGCGTGCGCGCCCGCGCACGGCAGCGCGGCATCACGCTGCCGCTGGTGATCTCCGATCATGCCGACTGGGACGGGCTCACCGCGACCATCGTCGCGACCGGCGCCTCCGAAGTGTGGGTCACGCACGGACAGGAAGACGCGCTGGTGCATTGGAGCCGGTCGAAGGGCTTGAAGGCGCGGCCGTTGGATATTGTTGGGTATGGCGACGAGGAGGAAGCGGACGTCGTCGCGGATGCGGATGAGGGCCTCACAGTTCCCTCCCCTCTTGCGGGGGAGGGTCAGGGAGGGGGGTCGTCATGATTTCACCGCTACCCCCACCCGCGCATAGTCGCCTTCGGCGACCACGCGCGACCTCCCCGCAAGGGGGAGGTGAAGAAAGATCATGAACCGCTTCGCCGAACTGCTCGACCTCCTCTCCTACGAGCCCGGCCGCAACAACAAGCTGCGGCTGATCGCCGATTATCTGCGTCACACGCCCGATCCCGAGCGCGGCTGGGCGCTGGCCGCGCTCACCGGCGCGTTGAGCTTCCAGCACGCCAAGGCGGGCATGATCCGCGCGCTGATCGCCGAGCGCACCGATCCGGTGCTGTTCGATCTCTCGTATGATTACGTCGGCGATCTGTCGGAGACGGTCGCGCTGATGTGGCCCGCTTCTATCCCTCCCCTGAAAGGGGAGGGTGGCCGCGAAGCGGCCGGGTGGGGTCACGTTGCGAATAGCGACAGCGGTCCCCCACCCGGCAGCCTGCGGCCGCCACGCTCACCCGCAAGCGGGGGAGGGATAAGCGCCCCCACCCTCACCTCCGTCGTCGAAACCCTCTCCACCCTCGGCAAGGCCCAGTTGCCCGCGCAGATCGCGCGCTGGCTCGATACGCTCGACGAGACCGGGCGCTGGGCGCTGCTGAAGTTGGTCACCGGCGGCCTGCGCATCGGCGTGTCGGCGCGGCTTGCCAAGACCGCGGCTGCGTCGCTCGGTAATAAGGAGCCGGACGACGTCGAAATCCTCTGGCCCGGCCTGACGCCGCCTTATCTCGAGCTGTTCGCCTGGCTCGAAGGCCGTGGCGACAAGCCGTCGAGCCGCGATCCGGCGCCGTTCCGTCCGCCGATGCTGGCGCATGCTGTCGACGACAGCGACTTCACCGCGCTCGTCGCAGACGACTACATGGCCGAGTGGAAATGGGACGGCATCCGCGTGCAGGCCGTAAGCGGGCGCGACGAACACGGCGACGTCGTCGCGCGGCTTTATTCGCGCACCGGCGAGGACATCTCCAAGAGCTTCCCCGATCTCTTAGAAGCGCTACGGCTGCCCGCCGCGATCGACGGCGAACTTCTCATCATGATGCGCGACAGACGCGTGCAGTCATTCAACGTGCTGCAGCAACGGCTCAATCGCAAAGCGGTGACGCCGAAGCTCTGCGCCGAATTCCCGGCGCATCTGCGCGCCTATGATCTGCTCGCCGAAGGCGACGACGATCTACGCGATCTCCCCTTCGCCGAGCGCCGCGATCGGCTCGAAGCCTTCATCGCGAAACTCAACGATCCACGCGTCGATCTCTCGCCGCTGGTGTCGTTCACCACGTGGGCCGAGCTCACAGCGGCGCGCGCTGATCCGGCTTCGGCCGGCGCGAGCGCCGATGCCGAAGCCGTGGAAGGCGTGATGCTCAAGCGGCGCGACGCGGCCTATGTGCCCGGCCGCCCGAAAGGCCCGTGGTGGAAGTGGAAGCGCGATCCGATGATCATCGATGCCGTGCTGATGTATGCGCAGCGCGGGCACGGCAAGCGCTCGTCTTACTATTCCGATTACACCTTCGGCGTCTGGAGCAAGGCTGAAAGCGGCGACGAACTGGTGCCGGTCGGCAAGGCTTATTTCGGCTTCACTGACGAGGAGCTGATCCAGATCGACCGTTTCGTCCGCCGCAACACCATCGATCGTTTCGGCCCGGTGCGCGAGGTGACGCACGAACCGTCGCAAGGCTTGGTGCTGGAAGTCGCCTTCGAAGGCCTGCAACGCTCGACGCGGCACAAATCTGGCATCGCCATGCGCTTTCCGCGCATCAGCCGCCTGCGCTGGGACAAGCCGCCGCGCGAAGCGGATCGGCTGGAGACGCTGGAAAAGATGCTGTCTAAGATCGAGGCCGGACGCGCGGCTTGACCGGGCGCGGCAACTTAGTCAGGAGAGACATGGCTAACGACCTGCAGAGAACGGAGCAGCCTATGTCCAACGGCACGGCGACCAAGGTATTCGGCGGCTCGCCGCTCGGCGTCTTGGTACGGCTGATCCTCGCCTCGATTTTGGTCGGCGTGATTCTCAACGCGCTCGGCCTCGACCCGTTCGACATCGTGACCAGCATCGAGCGGCTGGTCCGCTCGATCTGGGATATGGGCTTCGATGCCTTCCGCTGGCTGTGGCGCTACTTCCTGCTCGGCGCGGTGATCGTGATTCCGATCTGGATCATCATGCGGCTCGTGAATGGGCCGCGGGGGAAGTGACGCGAACGCATTTCAGTTGTCATGGCCGGGCTTGACCCGGCCATCCCGCTTAGGAAGGCAGCGCAATGCCTTATGATCGAGATCGCCGGGACAAGCCCGGCGATGACAAGCATAATATGTTCACCCCGGCCAGCTCTCCGCCGTCATCTCGGCGGCATCGACGCCGATCAGCGATGACAATGAGCCGCGTTTGCCGCGTTTGAGCGCCGCGGCGAGATCGCTCTTGATCTCGGTGAGCAGGCCGATGCCGCGATAGACCAGCCCGCTATAGACCTGCAACAGCGTCGCGCCGGCGCGGATCTTGGCGATCGCGGTCGGCCCCGAATCGATGCCGCCGACGCCGATCAGCGGGAAGGCGCCCTCGGCGCGCACAAAGGTCTCCGCCAGCATGCGCGTCGACAGCTTGAACAGCGGCCGCCCGGACAGGCCGCCCTGCTCCTTCGCCTTGTCGCGCTCGCGCAGCGAGCCGGGACGGGAGATGGTCGTATTGCTGACGATCATGCCGTCGACGCCGTGCTTGCGAGCGATGCCGACCGCGTCGTCGAGGTCGGACAGGGTCAGATCGGGCGCGACCTTGACCAGAATGGGGGTCGGACCGGCGCGCAGGCGGACCTGGTCGCGTGCCTCGACCACGCGGGCGAGCAGGTCATCCAGCGCCTTGGCCTGCTGGAGGTCGCGCAGGCCGGGCGTGTTGGGCGAGGAGACGTTGACGGTGAAATAGCTCGCCACGGGGGCGAAGGTCTCGATCAGCCGGACATAGTCCTCCGACCGGTCGGCCGAATCACGGTTGGCGCCGATATTGACCCCGACGATGCCGCCGGCCCGCGAGCGGGCAGCCAGCCGGGCCAGGACCGCGGGGGCGCCGTCATTGTTGAAGCCGAGCCGGTTGATGACAGCCCCGTCGGCCTCCAGCCGGAACACCCGGGGCCGCGCATTGCCGGCCTGGGGGCGCGGGGTAACCGTCCCGACCTCGACGAAACCGAAGCCAAGCCGCAGGAGAGCGTCGGGAGCCACCGCATTCTTGTCGAATCCGGGGGCAATCCCCACCGGATTCGGGAAATTCAGGCCAAAAGCGCGGACGGCGAGCTCCGGCGGGTCGGCGGCGGCCTTGCCCAGGGGCATGACCCGCAGCGCCTTGAGCGTCAAAGCATGCGCATCTTCCGGGTCAAGGGCCCGCAAAAAGGGTCGGGACAGGCGGTCAATGAGACCGATCACGAAGTTCGGCTCCGGGATTTGAGGTTGCGGACCGACCCTATCGGCGACGCCTGGGCATATTCAAGGCATCTTGCATGAAAACTATTGCCAGAGGGGGGCGACTCAAGGGCATAATTCCTATAAGATAAGAGTCTCAAAAAGGAAGGCCAGCGCCTCGGGGTCGCCATGCTCACACACAGCCAAATCTGGAATGCCATCGACCGGCTCGCCGCCCGGTCCAAGCTCACGCCCTCCGGGCTTGCCAAGAAGGCTGGGCTCGATCCCACGACCTTCAACAAGTCCAAACGAATCACCCCGGAGGGGCGGCCGCGCTGGCCCTCGACCGAATCGGTCGCCAAGGCGCTGGCCGCCACCAGCACCAAGGTCGACACCTTCGTCACCCTCATCACCGAGGGGGCCAAGCCGCCGATCCACAATGTTCCGCTGATCGGCTTCTCCGATGCCGGCTCCGGCGGATACTTCGACGACAGTGGCCTGCCCGTCGGCAAAGGCTGGGAGGACATCGCCTTCCCCTCCGTCACCGACGAGAACGCCTACGCGCTGGAAATCACCGGCGATGCCATGAAGCCGGTCTATCGCAGCGGCGACCGCATCGTCGTCTCACCGGCAGCGCCGGTGCGCAAGGGCGACCGCGTCGTGGTGAAGACCAAGGACGGCGAGGTGATGGTCCGCGAGCTCAAGCGCAAGACCATCAAGCAGGTCGAGCTGAAGTCGCTCAACAACGATCACCGCGACCGCACGCTGGCGATGTCCGACATCCTGTGGATCGCGCGCATCGTCTGGGCGAGCCAATAAGCCCGCCGGCGCTGCACAGCGCCGCTGGTCACCACACCCCGGTAGGGATTGCTGCATCTGGCGGTTGCGCGGCAATGCGCCTACGCTCCCCGACGGCCGCGATGGCCAATGGGGGCAACCATGACGAACCTGACACCCGCTCACGCGGGCGGCTGCGCGTGCTGCGGCGAAATGCTGCGCACGCGCTTCGACCGGCGCCGCTTTCTGCATTTGTCGGCCGGAGCCGGATTGATGCTGGCGTTTCCGTCGCTCGCATTCGCGGCGGAAGGACACTACGACGCCATGCTGGTGACCTGTATCGATCCGCGCTTTCCAGAGCCGACGATCAAGTACATGGAAGGCCGGCAGATGGCCGGCAAATACAGCCAGTTCACCTTCGCGGGCGCCTCCATCGGCGTCGTCGCACCGGCCTTCAAGGATTGGTCGAAGACATTCTGGGATAATCTCGCCGCGTCGATCGACCTGCATCACATCCCGAAGGTGATCGCGATGAACCATCGCGACTGCGGCGCGGCCAAGATCGCCTACGGCGCGGAGGCGGTCGCTACTCCGCAGATCGAGACGGAGACACATAAGGCGGCGCTGGCGGAATTCCGCAAACAAGTCGCGGAGCGTCAGCCGACGCTTCAGATCGAGACCGGGCTGATGGCGCTGGACGGGACTGTGGAGATGTTCAGTTAAACAGCAGCGCAGCCGCGCACGAGCGCGATGCCGCATTTGCCCTCTCCCCTCGTGGGAGACGGCTCCCGCAGCATTTCGAAAACAAAGGATGGGTGAGGGGGACAGCGACGGCCCCCTCACCCATCAGAATGCGTTGAGAAGCTCTCAATGCCCTCTCCCACGAGGGGAGAGGGCACAATGATGAGCGCCGCGCGCGCTACAAAGTCTACGCGCTCCGTGCCAGCGCTCCATCGATCATATCGACGGTGTTCTGCAAGCCATACACCGCCACGAAAGACCCGAAGCGCGGGCCCTTCTCCTGGCCGAGCAGCACCTGATAGAGCAGATTGAACCAGTCGAGCGACACGCCCGGCTTGCCGTCCTTGGCTTTCTTCTTGTGATCGAGGAACGGCTCGCGGCGGCCGATCTCATAGACCACGTCCTGGATCGCTTCCGCCGTCGACTCCGGCGGCAGTTGCGCCAGCGCATCGCGCAGATCGATCAGCGCCGCGCGCTCGCCGTCAGTCGGCTCGCGGAACTTCTTCGTCGGCAGCACGAAGTCGCGGAAGTAATGGATCGCGTACTGCACCTGCGCATCGAGCTTGGGATGCGTCTGCGGCGTGACGCCCGGACGATAGCGGCCGATGAAGCCCCACAAAGTCTCGGCGTTCTCGGCGTTCGACGACGACACCAGCGTCAGCAGCATCGAGAACGAGACCGGCATCTCCACTTTCGGCGGATGGCCGGAATGGATGTGCCAGACCGGATTCTGCAGCCGTTGTCGCGTGTCCTGCCGCTCGTAGCCGTCGAGGAACTGCTGATAGTCGTCGACGTGGCGCGGGATCACGTCGAAGTACAGCCGCTTCGCCGACTTCGGCTCGCGATACATGAACAGCGACAGGCTCTCGGGGCTCGCATAACGCAGCCACTCGTCGATGGTGAGGCCGTTGCCCTTCGACTTGGAAATCTTCTGGCCCTTTTCGTCGAGGAAGAGCTCGTAGTTGAAGCCTTCCGGCGGTTGGCCTCCGAGCGAGCGGCAAATTTCTCCCGACAGCTTCACGGAGTCGATCAAGTCTTTGCCGGCCATCTCGTAATCGATGCCGAGCGCGACCCAGCGCATCGCCCAGTCCGGCTTCCACTGAAGCTTGCAGCGGCCGCCGGTGACCGGCACCGTGAAGCGCTCCTGCGTCTCCGGCTCTTCGTAGGTGATGGTGCCGCGCTGGGCGTCATGCGCGATGATCGGCACTTGCAGCACGACGCCGGTGCGCAGATCGATCGGCAAAAACGGCGAATAGGTCGCCGCGCGCTCCTCGCGCAAGGACGGCAGCATGATCGCCATCACTTTGTCGAAGCGCTCGAGCACCTTCAACAGCGCCGCATCGAAACGGCCCGACGAGTAGCACTCGGTCGACGACATGAATTCGTAGTCGAAGCCGAAATGGTCGAGGAAGGCGCGCAGCCGCGCATTGTTATGCTCGCCAAAGCTCGGATGCGTGCCGAACGGATCGGGCACCTTGGTCAGCGGCTTGCCGAGATGCTTCTCCAGCATCTCCTTGTTCGGCACGTTGTCCGGAACCTTGCGCAGGCCATCCATGTCGTCCGAAAAGGCGATCAGCCGCGTCTTGATCTTGTCGTCGGTGAGCACGCGGAACGCATGGCGGACCATGGTGGTGCGCGCGACCTCGCCAAAGGTTCCGATGTGCGGCAGGCCCGAGGGGCCGTAGCCGGTCTCGAAGATCACCTCGTCCTTCGGCGTCTTCTTCAGGCGCGCGACGATCTTGCGCGCCTCCTCGAACGGCCAGGCGCCCGATTGCTCGGCGACGCTCCGCAGGTCTTGCGCATTTTCGGCAATGGTCATCGACATCATGGCACTCCGACGCGCAGACATAGGCAAGGGGCCGCGGCCCGTCAAATCAGGCGCGAGGCGCGGCGCGCTCTTTCGCAGCGGCACCGGGGCCGCTACATGCTGGCCTCCATGTCCGCGAAAGAGCCCCAGTGAATTCGACCCCCGACAACATCGTCTCGCCAGCCAAGACAGCCGCCATCATCGGCGGCGGTCCGGGCGGCTTGATGGCCGCGGAGGTGCTGGCGCGCGCCGGCGTGGCGGTCACCGTCTACGACCAGATGCCGTCCGTGGGACGGAAGTTCCTGCTAGCCGGACGCGGCGGCCTCAATCTCACGCATAGCGAAGAGCTGCCGCCATTCCTGGAGCGCTACGGCGCGATCGATCCATTGCTGCGGCAGGCCATCGAGGCATTCCCGCCCTCGGCTCTGCGCGCCTGGGGCGAGGGCCTCGAGCAAACGACCTTCGTCGGATCGAGCGGCCGCGTCTTCCCGACGTCATTCAAGACGTCGCCGCTGCTGCGCGCCTGGCTGCGGCGCCTCGTGGCGCTCAATGTCGCCTTCGCGCCGCGCCATCGCTGGGAT
>Ga0310811_10015164_pt1 | contig 10072 bp, 7 predicted proteins | sample YCmetagenome_FD_207642 | JGI IMG/M metagenome (GOLD analysis project Ga0310811, IMG submission 207642) | Soil microbial communities from experimental microcosm in Duke University, North Carolina, United States - YC | ecosystem: Engineered > Artificial ecosystem > Soil microcosm > Unclassified ...
TTGCCGTCCGGCGCGATGCTCCAGCCTTTCTCATCTGCGAGCCGCTGTGCTTCCTCTTTCGTGTAGACCGGCCCGATCGGCTTGGTCGGGTGGCTGAACGCGGGATCCGCGGGATCGACTTCAACCTGCGTCAGGATCGTCGCGAACGGCACTTCAAACGGCAACAGGTTGCCTAACTCCTGTTCGATCAGATAGCCGATCATCCCTTCAGTCTGTGCGCCAAGGACATCGAGCGAATAGGGCGCGACTTCCTTGTACGCCGCGCTTTGCAGCGCCAGCAAGCCGACCTGCGGCCCGTTGCCATGCGCTATGACGATCTCGTTGCCGGCTGTGACGCGCGCGATCTGGGCGGCGGCAACCTTCACGTTTTCGCGCTGCTGATTTTCCGTCATCGGCTGGCCGCGCTGCAAGAGCGCGTTCCCGCCCAAAGCAATCACAAGGCGCACGGTGAAACCCTCCCGAAAAAGCGGAACTGCGGGATGAATGCCCCGCAGCTGCCGGCACTGCGTCGAGCATTCAGAGGTCGGCAAGCGTCGAGACGAGGATCGCCTTGATGGTGTGCATCCGGTTTTCCGCCTGCTCGAATGCGATGTTGTAGTCGGACTCGAACACGTCTTCCGTCACTTCGATGCCGTTGGCCAGATGCGCATAGCGCTCTGCAATCTGCTTGCCGACCTTGGTTTCGCTGTTATGGAAGGCGGGCAGACAGTGCATGAACTTTGTGCGCGGGTTGCCCGTCGATTCCATCAGCGCCAGGTTCACCTGGTAGGGCAGCAATTCCTTGATGCGCTCGTCCCAGGCCTCGACCGGTTCACCCATCGACACCCACACGTCGGTGTGAATGAAGTCCACCATATTGACGGCCTCTTGCGGGTCCTCGGTCAACTTCATCCGTGCACCGCTCCCCTTTGCGAACTGCTCGCAAGCCGCGATATGCTCGTCGCTCGGCCAAAGCGACTTTGGCGCGCCGATACGCACATCCATGCCAAGCTTCGCGCCAATCAGCAGCAGCGAATTGCCCATGTTGTTGCGCGCGTCTCCGAGATACGCGTAGCTGATTTCATGTAGCGGCTTGTCGGCGTGCTCCTGCATGGTCAGCACGTCGGCGAGCATCTGCGTCGGGTGATACTCATCGGTCAGCCCGTTGAAAACGGGTACTCCGGCATAGCTCGCCAGTTCCTGGACGGTTTCCTGGCTGAAACCGCGATACTCAATGGCGTCATACATACGGCCGAGCACACGCGCGGTGTCCTTCATGCTCTCCTTGTGGCCGATCTGCGACGATGTCGGGTCGATATAGGTCACGTTTGCGCCCTGGTCGTGTGCTGCGACTTCGAATGCACAGCGTGTGCGCGTGGAGGTCTTCTCAAAAATCAGCGCAATCTCCTTGCGGCACAGGTGCTGCTGCTCCGTGCCTGCGTACTTTGCCCGCTTGAGGTCGCGAGACAGATCGAGCAGATAGCGCAAGTCACGTGTGCTGTGGTGCATCAGGCTCAAAAAGCTACGGTTTCGCAGATTGAACGCCATGAGTTGTCTCCCTTGTTGAGATGCGACGAACGAAGCCGGACAGCGTGCCACGCATGTCAGTAGTCGACCGCGTCGCGCTGAACCGGACAGGTCATGCAGTGGCCGCCACCGCGTCCGCGCCCGAGTTCGCTGGCCGTGATCGTGATCACCTCGACGCCGGCCTTGCGGAGCAGCGTGTTAGTAAACGTATTGCGGTCATAGCCGATCACGACACCTGGTTCGACACAGACCATGTTGTTGCCGTCATCCCACTGTTCCCGCTCCGCGGCAAACCGGTTGCCGCCCGTTTCGACGACGCGCAACTCCTTCAAACCCAGCGCATCGCCAACCGCCTGAACAAAAGGCTTGTCTTCGCGCTGAACACTCATGCCGTAGGCGCTTTTCTCGTCCGGTCTGACGGAAAAGGTGACAATTCGACTGACCACCTCGGGAAAGACCGTGACAAGATCGCGGTCGCAGAAGCTGAAGACAGTATCGAGGTGCATCGCGGCGCGAGATTTCGGCAACCCCGCGACGAGCACCTGATGCGCTGCACCTTTGTCAAACAGGGCGCGCGCCACCTGTCCGATTGCCTGGCGAGATGTGCGCTCGCCCATGCCGATCAGCACGATACCTCTGCCGATCGGCATGACGTCGCCGCCTTCGAGCGTCGATCCGCCCTGATCCACGTCAGGGTCGCCCCACCAGACTTCGAAATCGGCATTTACGAAGCTCGGGTGAAACTTGTAGATTGCCGTGGCGAGCAGTGTCTCCTGTCTGCGCGCCGGCCAGTACATCGGATTGAGCGTGACACCACCATAAATCCAGCATGTCGTGTCGCGCGTGAAGACCATATTCGGCAACGGCGGCAAAAGAAAGCTCGAGAAGCTGACGTATTCTCGATAAAGCTTGAGCACCGGCGCATCGCTACCGGGAATGTCGTCAATCGATACGCCGCCGATCAGGAATTCGGCCAGCCGGCGCGGTTCCAGTTCGTTCATCCACGCCCGTACTTCGTTGCTGAGCCCGACGCCGACGCTATCGGCGTTTATTTTGCGGTCCAGGACCCACTTGCGCGCTTCGGGGTCGTTCAGCGTTTGCGACAGCAGGTTGTGGACGTCGAGTACTTCGACACCGCGCTCGCGCATCTTGGTCACGAAATCGAAGTGATCCCGTTTTGCCTGACTCACCCAGATGACGTCGTCGAAGAGCAGTTCGTCGCAATTGCCAGGCGTCAGGCGCTGATGAGCAAGTCCCGGCGACGAGACCATGACCTTGCGTAGCTTGCCCACCTCGGAATAAGCTCCGAGCTTGTTGACTTCGGTACTCATCTCGTCTCTCCCGGATTGAAAATCAGAGTGTCAGGAAACCCCTGTAGAGCCCGAATGCCGCAACTATCGCTGCAATAACAACAGCCGCGAAAACCAGCTTCTCGATCGAGGTAAAAACAGGCTTGCTGTTTTCGCGCTTGGCCTTTGCAAAGAGAATGGCGCCCGGCGCGTAAAGCAGGGCCGACAGCAACAGATACTTGACGCCTCCCGCATAGAGCAGCCAGAGCGCATAGATCACCGCGATCCCCGCAATGACCAGGTCCTTGTTGCGAATGGACGCGGCGGCCTGCTCGTAGCTCTCGCCGCGTAATGCCAGCAAAAACGCGTACGAGACCGACCAGAAGTACGGCACGAGAATCATCGATGTCGACAGGTAGATCAGCGACAGATAGGTGCCTTTCGAAAACAGCGTGATCAGCAGGAAGACCTGCACCATCGCATTGGTTAGCCACAACGCGTTCGCGGGCACGTTATTCGCATTTTCCTTGCGAAGAAACGCGGGCATCGTCCGGTCCTTTGCTGCGGAGAACAGGATTTCCGCGCACAGCAACACCCATGACAGCAGCGCACCAGCCAGCGAGATAACGAGGCCGACGCTGATCAATATCGCACCCCAATGCCCGACCACGTGTTCGAGAACGCCCGCCATCGACGGATTCTGAAGCTTCGCCAGATCCGGCTGCGTCATGACGCCAAGCGACAGCACATTGACCAGCACCAGTATGAGCAGCACCGTCACAAAGCCGATCACGGTCGCCTTGCCAACATCGCTGCGCCGTTCCGCGCGTGCCGAAAAAATGCTCGCGCCTTCGATACCGACGAATACCCACACCGTGACGAGCATCATGTTGCGCACCTGATCCATAACGCTGCCGAGCTTTGGATTCGATTTGCCCCATACGTCCGCAGTGAAAATGTCGAGCTTGAATGCAAAAAAGCAGATCACGATAAACAGGACGAGCGGGACGATCTTTGCGACCGTCGTGATCTGGTTGATGAAGGTGGCTTCCTTGATGCCGCGCAGCACGAGGGCATGCACGCCCCACAGCAATACCGATGCGCAGACGATTGCGATGACGGTGTTGCCTTCGCCGAATATCGGGAAAAAGTAGCCGAGCGTGCTGAAAAGCAAAACGAAATATCCGACGTTCCCGAGCCAGGCGCTGATCCAGTAGCCCCACGCGGATGAGAAACCCATGTAATCGCCGAAGCCGGCTTGGGCGTACGCATACACGCCGCCATCGAGATTGGGCTTGCGAAGTGCAAGTGTCTGGAAAACAAAAGCGAGCATCAGCATGCCGACGCCGGTGATCACCCATCCGATCAGGACAGCTCCGACATCGGCGCTGTTGGCCATGTTTTGCGGCAGGGAGAAAATGCCCCCGCCGATCATCGAGCCGATGACAAGCGCTGTCAGTGCGCCAAGCCTGAGCTTATGGGTAGCGGGTTCTACGTGACTGACTCCTGTTGCCTCATTCATGTCTCCTCCCTGCAGACGAGTGCCGATTTGGTGGAGGGCGCTGCTTTTTGGGCAATGTCCAGGCACAAACAGGCTTATGAAATCGACACGTCAGATACGTTGACGATACTGGATGTTAGAACTATGGAAACGTTCCACGGATTCAAGTGCGATGCCGTCTGGCAGTTTTGTCCATTTTGTTACTGAATATTCTTGTCAAGGCAGCTGGCGAGAGATCGAAGACATGTCAATGGAATACGTGCTGAGTACGTGGAGAATCGTCATGCACTTCTGTCAGGCAGCAGTTGCTTGAAAAACATTTTGGTTGATGAAGTACAGTTATTCAAGGACGTGATACGAACTGCCTGGCAGCGCAGTGGAAGTCCCGATAATTCGATTTGCAATGCGAATCATTTAGATGGCCTTCCGATAAAACCGTATCTTCCGAGGGCAGTATCAAGCCAATGAGGCGCCTGGGACATCATCGTTCTAACGGTATGCGCGCTTGCCTGCCGCACGATTTCTGCGCCAATGGCGACTGCATTCCTCGCGGTACGCAGTCAGGATAGTCCAGCTCTGTGTACGAAATTGCTCGATGAGTAGGACCTTGGTCGAATAGCTTTTTGCTAGTGCAAGGCACACCATCTACGAAGAAACCCACTGCGTGCATGGGTCCGCCCGCATCACACCGCGGCAGGCTGTGATCCGGCAAGGGTGACTCGAATGGTCTGCAAGGGCCTGCCTTTATCGACAGATGGAAGAAGCAACGTTCCAGGGGCGTTGGAATGGATTTGGAATTAAAGACGCAGTCGCATGTCGTAGTTGGAGATGAGCGCGCAACTTCGACCAGACGGGGATCGGCGACATCGTCATGGATCAGTGCAGGGATGCGCTCGCGTTGAGCCTCCGGAAAGATGGTGGCCTTCGTTCCATCCAGGAACAACAAACGAAAAGGCGGCGGCCTGCGAGAAGCCTGGCAAGGTTGGGACCTGACGAGACAGTGACGGCGAATGTTATTGCAATCGACAACGAAGCAAAAACATCACCTTGAAGCAGTACAGGGTAATACCGTGGAAAGCAGGTGACTCCGGGCAGCAAGGTGAGATCAGGAAGCGCGACCGCGCATACGGCTAAAGCGGCACATCATGGAAGCGAGCGATATCAGATTTACCCAGCCGGTCCTCTCAGAGCAGGACACGTTGCTCTTTTCCGCGTACGCGTTCGGGTGGGGTTACAGGGGATTTGTGGTAAATATCGCCGCGTCGGGTGCCCAGCCGCATTCAGACTGCGAAACGCTCGATCAACTGTTACGTGCTTTCGGGTCGGACTGCATGCGACTTCAAGAGGTGGTGCTGGCAAGCGAGCCCACCCCGGAAGGGCGTCGAATCCGACTTGCAGCAGCGGGTTTCCGGATCGCGCATTCCATGAAGGATTCGAGTTAAATGAAGGTGCGATGTGCCGACTGTCGATCGCTGGTTGAGCCGCGCACTGTTATTCGAACCGTTTATTAGTAGAAGGAAAATGCATCGCTGCGATCAGCATGGAAGGTTTTCACCGCTGGCTTTGAGGCGTAGATACCGTGTCTGTAGGCGCTGACCTAAAATGAGTTAGCACAACTTGCGCCTCGACATGCGCCCGCCAGGCGGGATCAACCTGACCAACCGGTGTCCTTGTCGACACGCGCGCAAGACCAGGCCATTCGTTGCCCAGTGATTGTTTCGCCGCGCGGCGAAACGAAATCCGGAGGGACCGTGACGAATTGGATTACCCGATTCACGAGCGTGGGTCTCGCCGTCTTGCTGGCAGGCTGTCCTGCAAAACAACAGGAGCAGCAGGCCCAGACGCAGGCCGCGTCAACACCTGTTCCCGCATCTGTTCCGGCTACGGCGTCGGCTTCACCTGCTGCGTCTGCGCCGGTCCCCGCCTCGGCCGCCGAGCCTCAAGCCCAGCAATTGCCGCCGGAAGAAATCGAAGCGCTAGTCGCGCCGATCGCGCTCTACCCCGATTCCTTGTTGTCGCAAATCCTGATGGCGTCGACCTATCCGCTCGAAATCGTGCATGCCGCGCGCTGGGTGAAGACGCACCCGAAGCTGAAAGGCGACGATGCCGTAAAGGCCGTGGAGAACCAGCCGTGGGACGTCAGCGTCAAGTCGCTGGTCGCGTTCCCGCAAGTGCTCGAACCGATGAACGACAAGCTCGACTGGACCCAGAAACTCGGCGATGCATTCCTTGCCAGCCAGAAAGATGTCTTCGATGCCATCCAGCGACTCCGCATTCGTGCACAACAGGCAGGAAACCTGAATTCCAACGCGCAGCAGAAGGTGATCGTCGAAGCACCCGCTGCAAGGGCCCAGGGTGGCCAGGCGGCCACGGCAACGCCAGGCATCGTGCGCATCGAACCGGCCAATCCCGCGGTCGTGTATGTGCCTTCCTACAATCCGACCGTGGTCTACGGCGGCTGGCCTGCTCCCGCCTACCCGCCGACCTACTGGCCGCCTTATCCAGCCTACTACCCGGGGGCTGCGCTCGCGACAGGATTTGCATGGGGACTCGGGATCGCCGCGGCAGGCGCGATCTTCAGCAATTGCGACTGGAACAACAATAACGTCAACATCAACGTCGATAAGGCCGCGAATATCAATCGCAATGTCGAGCGCAGCAATGTCCAGGGCGGCAAATGGCAACATAACGCGGCCCATCGGCAGGGCGTCGCGTATCGCGACAACGCGACACGAGACAAGTACGCACGAGGTACGCAGGGCGCGGACGCGCGCCGCGACTATCGCGGGCGGACCAGCGGCGCGCCGGAACGCGCGAGCGTGTCCAATCGGGCGCAAGCAGGTAATCAGGCTGCCGGCAATCGCACGGCACGCGGGGGCAACACAGCTGCCGCCAATCGTTCGGGCGGGACGAATACGGCCGGCGCCAGCAATCGGTCGAGCAGGCCCAGTCGCGAGACCGTAGCGGGCAACCGCGCACAGACGTCCAATCGTAGCGCCACGGCCGGCAGCCGTGCGCAAACGTCCGACCGGCGCACCTCATCAGGCAATCGCGCACAAACCCCCACGCGTGTCGGCAGTACGGGCGCGCAGGCTGGTTAAGGGAACCGCGACTACTCGGGTGGCGGACGCGACACGGCATTTCAGGGCGTCGGCGCGGGTAGTGCAACCCAGCGCGCCGCGAGCCGCGGACAGGCAAGCGTTCAGTCCTCGAATTTCAACCGCGGCGGTGGCGCTGCCCGTGGCGGTGGAGGCGCACGCGGCGGCAGGCGCTAAGCGCGACGATGAAATCGTGAAGGAAGAGGCACGACATGCCCGTCGGAGCGGCATACGGACGATGCTCGGCGGCTGCGCGAACTGATCTCAGCGCCCCATAAGCCGATCGTATCGACTAGAGATACGATCAAGTAATCTAGGGTCACGGACGTCACGCGAATTGAACTGCACAACGACGCTGCCGTCGGCTTGCTGGCGCACGCTCGCCGTCACAGTGCTGCCGTCCAGTCCGCCGACGACGGTGCCGCTTCCCGGATCCTGAACGGTAATCGTCAGGCCCTCGTCGTGCATTGCACCTGCCGCAGCGGCGAAGGACCGGTCGAAGCTGGCCGGTGTCATGACGACGGTTGCGCCAGGCGGCGGGTAGTACGGACATCCCGTTAAAGGCAGCAATGAGACGAAGGCACTCAGGAACAGCAGGCAGAGCGAAGCGACGCGTTCGTTCGCTCCGGCCTTGAGCCGAATGACCTTTACTTCGAACGTGTGAGATTGACGCTCACCCCGTAGAGACATCGCTGTTCTCCTCGACTGAACAGGACACCCGTGAGCTCGCCCGTTACCGGCGGTCTCCGCTGGATCATTGATGCGGTCACTGCTGCCGTTCGCTACTCAATACTCGATGTCTCGGACTGTCTGGCGCCCCTGTTGCCTGGTCTGGCGCTTCTCCTGTCGACAGTGCGAGTTGCTCTTCTGATTCGTGGCGCGATATTCCTGGCTGGTGTGCCGTGACCCTGACGCGTTCCTGACGAATGTCACGCCCAGCGCGGTGTTGTATGTCGACATAGAGGTTCTATCTCTTGCGATCCGCCGCGCCTGTTTGCAAGCGGGCTTTGGCTTCCTTCTTATACTTCCCACTCTGGATCGTCGAAACGGAGTGCTTGAATACAGTGAGGACGCCGTGGTGAGAGCCGATGACGACTACTTTCTGATCGTAAAAATGAATCGTGCCTGCGAGACGAATTCCGTTGACGAGAAAAACGCTGACCTCCGCGCGTTCGCTAATGAGTCTATCCAGAAACGATTCCTGCTCAGACAAGTTCTGTTTCATCTGTCGGCTCTCCATGCGCCAGGCCAATCCTCCGCTCTCTTCGTCTCCTCAGTCGCCCTGGAAATTGCAAGGGGGTACAGGCATTGGCTCATCGTCAACGAACGCCGTACCACACCGCACTGCGAAGGCGAATGCTGACTCACGGTTTGCGAAATGCCCAAGGTCACCCAGCGACGTCGCTTCACCATCTTCCTCAAGAATGGAAACTCGCGCAATAAAGGCATGACCATTCTTGGTAACTGACGGCTTAATAGTGACGCCGTGATGAATGAAAAGCATCATGCCTCCTTGTCCGGTAAATATTTGCAGGGTGCGATGCGGGGCCATACTGTTGCCGCAGCAGGTATCGGGAGTCGCCAGACTCCAGCGACGTTTCGCGTGGCGAGTTAAAGCATTAAAGGCAACGTCAGCCAAAGCTGCAAACAACATTTGACGCTGAGCAACCGTTAGGCATGCGCTTGATAGCCTCGGCATGCCGGTTGCGACGATCCGGCACTGCTGGCCGATTCGCTTGAACAGCGCAACAGGGGTCAATGCGCGTGCCCGAAAGTTTAGGTTACCAGCGCTTTACCAAAGGGAAACTGACCGCATTGCTATAGCACCATGGCGACTCTTAAGTGCCTCACTATCACCGATCATTCGAATCGCATAATCTGCAAATTAAATCGATGATTTCAATCTCGACCCACAACCGAGTGCGTGCAATTGGAAATTATGAAAATGACAAAGCGGCGATGCAAGGCACGCAGAATCAGATATCTGTTGAGAGGTAAAACTTAAGAGACAAACAATGCTGCGGAATGAACTATCATCCATAGGACGGTGGCCATGCGAATGCCGCAGAAGTAGCCACACGTTGCCATTCTGCAGTCTACAGATAGCTTTTGCCCCTGGCATATTCGCTCAGTCAGAGCGCGAAACGCATGGGGATTCAGATCACCACTTTGCCTGTTCGAATCGACCAGCCATACCCATGGAGGATGACCATGCGGCGGCGAGATTTCCTGATAAGCGCGATGGCGGCGGCTGTCCCGGCCGCATACACTGGCTGCACGACGACTTCCGGTAGTGGCGAAAGCGCAGCAACGGATATGGCGCGGCGTCAGGCCATCGATGCAAGTGTCGACGGTGCGCTGTCGCGTCTCTATACATCGACTAAAGGATCAAGGGAACTTGTGTCAAAGGCGCAAGGCGTTCTGGTCTTTCCGAACGTCATCCAGGCTGGGTTCATCGTCGGCGGCCAGCATGGCGACGGCGCGCTGCGGGCGGGCGGCAGCACGGTTGGATATTACAGTACGACATCGGGCTCGTTTGGCCTGACTGCCGGGGCGCAATCGAAGGCGATTGTCTTTCTGTTCATGACGTCCGACGCGCTCGATCAGTTCCGGAACTCGAAGGGCTGGACGGTTGCCGGCGATGCGTCTGTGGCGCTCGTGAAGATCGGCGCGAACGG
>Ga0310811_10015165_pt1 | contig 10072 bp, 4 predicted proteins | sample YCmetagenome_FD_207642 | JGI IMG/M metagenome (GOLD analysis project Ga0310811, IMG submission 207642) | Soil microbial communities from experimental microcosm in Duke University, North Carolina, United States - YC | ecosystem: Engineered > Artificial ecosystem > Soil microcosm > Unclassified ...
CGCGCGTCGCGCGTCCCGCCTCGCGCCTCGCGTCTCAGCGCCTCGCGCCTCGCGTCTCAGCGCGCGTCCGTAATCGGCGGCACCTTTCCCGCCATCGCCTTGTTGAACGCAGGCACGTCGGTCGCCATCAGCTTCTCGAAATCGCTCTTCGCCTTCGCGAGCGCGGCTTCGATCTGCTCGAGCACCTGCATCGACGCCGGCGTCGGTTTGTACTCCGCGCCACCGGCGACGTCTCCTGCCCCGAGTCCGACCACACCATTGAGCCAGATGAGGTTCTGGTAGACGCGGTATTGCTCCGGATAGTACTTGTCGTCGCTCATCATGTCGGACTTCGTGACGAGCTGATATTCGACATCGAGCATCTTTTGATTCAGATCGGTGAGCGCTTTCACGACGTTCTTCTTGCCGGCGTTCGCCTTCAGTTGATCCTCGATCTGTTTCCGCATGATCTCCAGCCGGTTCGTGATGTCGGCCGTCGTGTTCATGTCGTCGCGAATCCGGCGCTGCGCGGCCGTCGAGGCGACCAGGTCGGCGTCGCTCGACGGTATGGCCGGATCCTTGACGACCTCGAACGTCTGTGTGACCGGCTGGCCGGCGAGCGTCATGCGCACCGTGTAGGTCCCGGGCGCGGCGATCGGACCGGCGCGCTGGGCCCCCTGGATGCCCCAGTGATCCACCGGCCGCGTCTCGGAGTTCCTGAAGCGCAGCTCGTCCCAGATATGCGGATTCTGCGGCGGCGTTGTCCGGAGTTCCACGACCGCGGGTCCTTGTTCGCGCAGATCCCAGATCGCGCGGTTCAGGCCCGCGTGCGCCGTCACCTGTTCGTGGCGGATCACCGTGCCCGTCGAATCGAGAATCTCCACGTCGATCGGCGCTGTCGGAGCCGACGCGAGAGAGAACGTGAACTCCGCGCGTCCCTCGCGCGCCTGGCGAACAGCCGGATTCGGCACGTAGAGCCTGGTGCCGGTGGGCGCGGCCGTCTGCCCGGTCTGCTCGAGCAGCGAAATGTCCGGCAGGATGAACAGCCCGCGGCCGTACGTCGAGATCACGACGTCGTGCGCGCGCTTCTGCACGGTGATCCACGTCACCGGCGCCGGCGGCAGCCCTTCATTGAACTGCTTCCATGTCGCGCCGTCGTCCATCGAGTAGAAGAAGCCGTGACCCGTGCCGGCGAAGAGCATCCCGCGCTTGTTCGGGTTTTCGGCGACGGACTTCACGTACGAGAGCGGATGGCCGTGCGGAAGGCCGTCGCTGATTCGCGTCCAGGTCTGGCCGAAGTCCTTCGTCTTGTAAAGGTATGGTTCGCGGTCGTCCATCATGTGGAAATCGACCGCTACATACGCGACCGCCGGATCGAAATTCGACGGGGAGATTTGCGAGATCGTGCCCCATGCAGGCATGCCGACGTTCTTCGACACGTCCGTCCATTTGCCGTTGCGCATGTACCAGAGCTTCCCGTCGTTCGTGCCGGCCCACAGCAGTCCCTTTTCAACGGGCGACGGCGCGATCGCGAAGACGACCTCGCCGTAGAACTGGCCGAGGTTGTCGCCCACGATTCCGCCCGACGACACGATGCGCGACGGATCCTGCGTCGACAGATCCGGGCTGATGACATCCCACGTCTCGCCGCCGTCGGACGTCTTGAAGATCACCTGGCAGCCGTAATAGACGGTGTGCGGCTGCAGCGGATCGAGCGCGGCCGGCGGCGTCCAGTGGCACCGATACTTCGCTTTGTTCGGTTCCGAATCCAGCGTGTGAATCCACGGGCTCACCGATCGCGCGCGCCCGGTTGCCGCATCCCACCGTGTGATCTCGTCGCCGTAACACGACGACCAGACGATGTTCGGATCGGTATCCGGGAAGGTGAAGCCGGACTCGCATCCGCCGAGCCCTGTCTGCCAGGCTTCCATCGGAGCGCCGCGCCCGCCTCGTCCGGCCGCAGCACCCTGTCCGCCACGGCCGCGGCCGCCGCCGCCGGCGCGCCCGGCTTCAGCGGCGACGTAGTCGTTCATGGTCGCGCCTTCCGGGAGTACGCCGTTTCCGGTCGACTCCGAGACGTTGCTCGGCCCACGCATCGTGCCGTCGTCCTGACGGTTGCTGTAGATCCAGTACGGCACCCGGTTGTCGGTCGCGACGTGGTACATCTGCCCGTTGGGCAGGCGCACGCTCTGGCTGCCCGTCGACGAGATAATGCGCGCGCCGCCGTCGTCGGTGAGCACGAAGCGCCGGCCGTCTTTCGGATCCATCCAGACGTCGTGGCAATCACCGCAGCCGCCGCCTCCGCCGCCTCCGCCGGGGCTGAACGTCAGCCCGCCGTCCGTCGATCGCCAGAAGCTGCTGTTCAGCACGAGGACGTCGTCCGCATTCTGCGGATTGACGCCAAGACGAATGTAGTAGCCTGCGCGACCGATCAGCCGTCGATCCCAGCTGACTGATTTGAACGTCGCTCCGCCGTCATCGGACCGCCACAGGGAGCCCTGGTCGGCCGTCTGAATCAGCGCATACATCCGCTTCGAATTCGACGGCGCAATCGCGACGTCGATCTTTCCGACCGGCGGCTTCGGCATGCCGTTGGTGACCTTCGTCCACGTGTTCCCGCCGTCGTGGCTGATGTGCACGCCGCTGCCGGGCTCACCCTTGTAGTCCGGCCACATGCCGCTGAATTCCCCCCAGGTGTGCATGATCACCTGCCACATGCCGGCGATGAGCGTGTTCGGATCGTCGGCGGCCATCGCGAGACCGGAGCAGCCCGTATCGGGATTGACGAACAGCACCCGCTGCCATGTGGCGCCGCCGTCTTTGGTGCGATACACGCCGCGCTCTTCCTGAGGACCGGTCACGCGGCCGATCGTGCAGACGTACACGACATCGGGATCGGTGGGATGAACGATGATGCGGCCGATGCGTCCGCTCTGCATCAGCGGGCCGCCCATGTTCTTCCATGTCTTCCCAGCGTCTGTCGACTTGTAGATGCCGTCGCCCATGACGTCCGCGTCGCGGATGACCCACGCCTCACCGGTGCCGGCCCAGACCTGATTCGGATCCGACGGGGCGACGGCGAGCGCGCCGATCGCGGCGACCGGCTGGTCGTCGAAGACGGGCACGAATGTCGCGCCGCTGTCGGTTGATTTCCAGACTCCGCCGGACGCGGAGCCAAGGTAATAGGTGGTCGGGTCACCGGGCACGCCGACTGCCGCTGCCACCCGTCCGGCAGGCGCGGGGCCCATGTACCGGAAGCGGAGCGGCTGAGGCGTCGTGGTGGCCGAGGGACCTGCCGGACCGCCGCCGCGTTGAGCGCTGGGGAGAGCAACGGCCGCGCACACCGCGACGGCACTGGCGCAGACCAGTCGAGCGAAGTTCGTCACCGATATCCTCCATCCATCGGGGGAGTATATCGCCCGCACTATCGAAATCGAAGATATCGGGGACCGAGTCGGACAAACGCGGCGCGATCCGCGGCCACGACATCAGCATCGAGGACGTCGGCGGTCGCGGCCAGCCACGCATCGTTCTCGCCCAGTCGGCTGGGGGCTCGACGCTGAATGAGCGCGCAGCGTTCAGCATGCACCAGGTGCAGTCCTTGAATGGCGAACCGCTGCAGCGATCTGAGCGAAGCGGCCCGGTCTCTGGCGCCTTCGAGGATCTCCTCGACGGTGATGATGGAAACGATGATGGGCCGCCCCCGGAGGGACGGCAGGAATCTGCGAGCGGGTCCGATTTCGCCAGCGGCCGTTTCCCGCTCGAGATCAATGAGGAAGGAACTATCGAGCAGCGCGGGCCGCTTCACCCCTTCTTTTGCGCCAAGCCGAGACCCTTGTCCGCCGCTGCATCGACCCACTCGATCAGATCGTCGCCGGTCTCGATCGGTCCGGCCCGGTCGATCAGCGCGCGGATCACGTCCGATTTGGGAAGCTTCCGCTGCCGCGCCCAACGTGCGAGCCGATCCGCGCGTTTCTTATCCAGCTTGACCGTGATCGTCGGCATGGTAATACCGTAATATTACCATGGACGGCGCGGGGCGTCGCGCAGATCAGCGGCGGACCAGCTCGATGTCGAACTCCGTGTCGGTGTCGACCACCACGGCTGCGCCTTCGAGATTGCCGACCGCGATGGCGTTCTTCACCGCGTAACCATCTTTCCGCAGCAGCAGCAGGGTGTAGCCGCGACCGAACAGCTCCGGGAACCGGTACCGTCCGCTGGCGTCGGTGTACAAGAACGTGTGGCCGTCCTCTCCGCACGAATCGCAGTAGACTTCGACACCTTCAATCGGCACCCGGCTGCCCTGGAGCATTTCGAATACCACACCCGACAGAGACACGGTTGCGGCCCGGACCATCGGGATGTCGAACTGTGTGTCAGCCGTCACGTTCAGGGCCGCCTGAAAAGGCGCGTAGCCAGGTCTGGTCACGTTGATGAAGGTCGTGCCGGAGAGACCCGTCAGTGCATAGGCACCATCGATGCCTGTCGTCACCGCCGCTCCACGCGGCCCTTGCACGTGCGCGCCTTCAAGGGGGAGGGCTCCTGTTGCCGTGGCTACGAACACCATGCCTTTCACGCGGTAAGAGGCGGCCGGAGGTGCGGTTGCAGGCAAGGGACTCGGAGCGACAGCCTTCGAGAGCGGCGTATCACCCGAGCACGCCGACACGAGGAGGAGGCTTACCGCAGAAATCAGAATGGGTTTCATCAGGAGAGCATGCGCGGGCTGCCGACGGATGTCTCAGGAGATCTCCAGGAAATTTGCAGGCTTCGCGGTCGGCTTGTCCCGACCCGCCTGGATAATTCCTGCACGTCTCCTGTGACTCACGGTGTGGCGCGTTGTATCGTCACGACCGTACGCTGAGTGCTCTCTCGCAGGCAGGTGGAACGTGCCGAATCTTCACACCGCGCAAACTGTGTTACGCGCCGTGCTCCTCGGAATGGCGTTAGCGGTGGCGGCGCGGCCAGCGGCCGCACAAGGGCTGACCGGTACACTCATCGGCACCGTGAAGGATGCTCAGGGGGGCGTACTCACCGGCGTGATCGTGCGGGTGAGTTCACCAGCCTTGATTGGCGGGCCGGCCATCGTCAGGACGGACGAGAGGGGACAGATGCGCGTCCCCGCGCTCCCGCCGGGATCGTACCAGCTCGACATCGAACTCGCGGGCTTCACCACGGTCCACGAGAACGACATGCGAATCGGCGCCGGAGCGACGGTCGAGCGGACCGTGACGCTGCTCCTCGCGAGCCGGCAGGAATCGATCGTGGTCGACGGCTCCGGCTCCAGAATCGAAGCGCGCAATCCTGGGTTCGGGACGCGGTTCGGTCCTGGTGACCTCGAGCGGATCCCGACGCGCCGGGCGTCGATGTTCGACTTCATGCGCGCGGCCCCGGGCATTTCACCGACGTCGCCGTCGAGCGGCACGGTGACCACCGTCTCCGCGTTTGGCTCCGGCACCAACGAGAACCAGTTCCTGATCGACGGGACCAACTTCACGTGCCCCTGCAACGGCATCGCGCGCGCGGAAGCAGGCGTGGACTTCATCCAGGAGGTACAGGTGCAGTCTGCCGGCATGTCTGCGGAATACGGCAACGTGCAGGGAGCCGTCATCAACGTCGTGATGAAGCAGGGCAGCGATCGATTTCGAATGGACGCGGCCGGCTACGGCCAGACGGCGTCGCTGACGAGCGCGCCTGTAACGCTCGGGGCGGGAGCGGCCGGTGACACGGGGTACAGGCGCGCGCGGTACCGAGACACCACGATCACGCTGGGCGGCCCGGGCGTGCGAAAACGAGTCTGGTTCTTTGCTGGGTACGAATACCTGCGGGATGCGGACAGCCAGCCCGGCACACTCGCCAATCATCCGAGGAGCGCCGCGTCGGACAGAGTCTTCGCAAAAGCGACGTGGCAGCTCGCGCCTGGCTGGCGGATCGAACACAGCTTCCACGACGAGCGGCAGGACATGTTCGACCAGCCCACCATCGTGACACCGTTCGACGCGACGCTGCACCGCCACGCGACGGTTCCGGCAACGACCTTTGCGCACCTGACGCACACGTCGTCGTCGAACACGGTGTGGGAAGTGCTCGCCGGACGGTTCGTGTTTTCACAACAGAACCAGCCGGCCACCGGCGATCTGACGACCGCGAGCCGTCTGGACAGCGCAACGGGTATCACCACTGGCGCGCCATCGAGTATTGCGAACGTGACGATCGCCCGCACGACGGCTAAGGCGACGGTGACTCGCTATCAGCCCAGATTGTTGGGCACCAATCATGAGTTGAAGGGCGGCGTACAGATCGAAGCGGCGGGGCATCACGCAATCAACGCGATTCCGACGAACGTCCGGTTCATCGACAGTGGAGGGAAGCCTGTTCAGTCGATTTCCGCCGATCCCGCCCACGTCGGCGGCCGCTTCGTCGCAGCGTCGACCTTTGGGGCCGACACGCTGCACGTGCGGGGACGGCTCACCATCAGTGCGGGCCTGCGGTTCGACCACACCCGCGCGATCAGCCAGGATCTGTCGGCCGTCGATCTGGCCGGACAGTCGACGGACCAGACGGTGCAGGGGCTCGGCACGCTCTACACGTGGAATCTCTGGTCGCCGCGCCTCGGGCTCACCTCGAGGCTCACGGCCGATGGCCGCACGATGCTCCGGGCGAGTTACGGACGATTCAATCAGGGCGTGCTGACCGGGGAACTGGAGCCGTTCCATCCCGGTGGCGCGACGGTCCTCACGACAGGTTTCGATCCCTCGACTGCCGCATACACGCGGCTGATCTCGAAGGTCAGCCCCGCCGATCTGCAGATCGATCGGGGCATGCGAGCGCCTCACACAGACGAGTTGTCCCTGGGCGTCGATCGCGAAATGGGCGCACGCGTTGCCGTGGCGGCGGCCTACATCGCCAAACGCGGCAGTGATTTCATCGGGTGGACGGACGTGGGCGGACAGTATGCTCAGGTTCCCGTCGCGCTGAAAGACGGCAGTGCCACGGTCGACGTGTTCAAACTGACGAACGCACCGTCGGATCGCCGCTATCAATTGACGAATCCGGACGGCTACTCGCTCACGTACGACGGTCTTGTCGTCGTCGTTGAAAAGCGGCGGGCGCGTGGCTGGCAGGCGCTTGCCTCGTACACGTTTTCGAGAGCGTACGGGCTTCAGGCCGCAAGCGGTGCGACGGCAGCAGGAGCACAGGTCAGCACGGTATCACCGCCGCCCGCGCTGACCTTCGGCCGCGATCCGAACGACCTGATCAATGCCCGCGGCCGTCTCCCCAACGACCGTCCGCACGTCTTTCGAGTGATGGGCGCGGTGGACATCCCCCGCACGGGTCTCGCGGTTGCCGCCAATTTTCAGGCCTTCAGCGGCAAACCGTGGGCCGCCACGGCGCTGATTAATCCGCAGAACGGGCAGCAGCGGGTGCTGATCGAGCCGCGCGGATCGCGCCGCCTGTCGTCGCAGTCGATCCTCGACGTTCGCGTCTCCAGGATGTTCTTCAAAAGCCGTCAGCAGCGAGTCGAGCTGCTCCTCGACGTCCTCAACGCGTTGAACGACACCGCAGAGGAGAGCATCGCGAGCGACGACCGCTTCAGCGCCGCCTTTGGCGTACCGTCGACGTTCGTCGATCCGCGCCGCGCGATGCTGGGGATTCGCGTAAGTCTCGGACGCTGAACGGCGCGCACTAGCGTCCCGGCAGATCGATGAGGTAGATATCGGAGTTCGCCCTCGATCGTTCGAACACGATCGAGGCGCCGTCCGGTGTGATGTCGAACGTGTGCATCGCTCCCTGATCGCTGAGATGGGTCAGCAACCGCGTGGCGTTCGTCTTCAGATCGAGCAGACGGAAGTCGACCGATCCATGTGCCAGGAATACAAGTCCCGAACCGTCGCGAAGGAATCGATGGGCCCCGCCCAGCCGCACCAGTACTTTCGGAAGGGTCACGGTGGTACCGTCCGGGCGCACGGCACGCAGCGGCACTTGCCCGCTGACAGTCGGACCACCGTACACGATGAGCGTTCCATCCGGCGACCAGACCGGGTTCATCGCCTCGCCAGAGACGAGGCGGACCGGGGGTCCGCCATTCACGGGCACCTTGAAAAGCCCCGCGCCGTCGCCTTCGGCCGCGACGACGATCCATGCGCCGTCCGGTGACCAGTCGGCGCTCCCCTGACCTCCGGATCCTCGGACCACGATAGACGGCGCGAGTGTGCGGGCGTCCGTCCCGTCAGCTGTCATGACCACCAACTGTCGCTTGCCGTCGCGCCGCGCGACGACCGCCACGTGCCCGCCGTCGGGCGATACCGCCGGCGGTTCCGTCAGCGAATCGTCCGGCGCCTTCCACACCTCCGTCGACTGACCTCCGCGTTGTTTCCACAGCCCGTCGCCCGCGCCGCGATCCGACAGGTAGAACAACGCATTGTCGCCGCCGAAACGCGGCGCAAAGGCGCGGGGGTTTGCCTGTGCGTACCGTTGCACGTCGCGGTCCTGCGCGATCCGGTCGAGCAGCGGGACGCTCCAGAGCGTTGCGGTCGGATTGGCGAGCGTGACAACGACACGGCGGCCGTCGCGGCTGGCCGACACTGACGAGTAGTGCTCGAGGCCGGATGTGACGCGCCGCACTGCTTTCGAGTCGACGTCCAGCGACCAGAGCCACGGCCCGGATCCGTTCTCCGCGTGGGCGATAAACAGTACGGTGTGGTCATCGATCGGCGCGAGAAAATTGATGGCGACATGCAGTGATGTCAACCGTTCAGGTGTGCCACCAGACGGCCGAACGCGCCAGACATTCATGTCCTCTGTCGGTTCCGATCCGTGCGCGAAGTACAGCCACATCCCGTCGGGTGACCATACGGGGTTGTGATTGTGCGCGCCCCGCGCATAGAACTGCTCGTCGTCGACGATGACCCTCTGCGCATCGGCACCCGTCCGGTCGGCGACATACAACGGATCGCCGTCCCCGTTCGTGAAAAACGCAAGCCGCGTCCCGTCGGGGGACCACGACGGCGCGGTTCGGCTCGCACCGAGGAAGGGCCGGGGCGCGCCGCCGCTGACCGGGATGAACGACTTGGGAGCGCCCGCATCCCCCGCGGCCGTGATCCAGATGTCGGCGCCGTCCCCCGAAAATCCGAGCGTCCGCAGGATCGCGTTCGGAGCCGACAACGCCGGCAGGCCGCTCGTGAGGTTCATGAAACGGCCCGTGCCAACCTGAGTCTGAAAGAGATTCAGCTCGCCGTCGCGGTCCGCCACGAACGCGACGAAGCGGCCGTCCGGAGAGATTTCGGCGCCCGATTCGGTTCCCGCCCAGTCTGTGACGCGAGAGAACGTGGCGTTGGCGAGCACGTTTTCGGGGGGCGGCGGCGTCCGGCCGCGCGCCAGCCAGACCGCGCCTGCGGTGAACAGCACGAGCAGCGTCATCGCGGCGATGACGAGGCGCACCGGCCGCGGCCGTGGGCCGATCGGCGCGCGCTGCAACGGCGCGTGGGTATCCGAGACCACTTCGAGGGCGAACGCGAGGTCGCGCGCGGATTGGAGCCGGGCCTCCCGCGCTTTCTCGAGGCAGCGCGACACAATCCGCGCGACGCCGGGAGAGACATCCGGCGGGATCGACGGCTGGGGATCCTCATTGAGAACCGCGACCATCGTCTCCGCGCCTGTGGCGCGGGCGAAGGCGGCGCGGCCGGTGAGCATCTCATGCAGCACGGCGCCGCCGCTGAAGATATCGGATCGCGCGTCTACCATCTCGCCGCGCACCTGTTCGGGAGACATGTAGGCCGTTGTGCCGGCGGCTGCGCCGTCATGGGTATCGGTTGCCGAGCCGGAGGTGGACGCGTCACCGTCCGACCCCGTCAGCTTCACAAGTCCGAAATCCAGAATCTTGATGCGTTCATCGGAAGTAATGAACAGATTTTCGGGCTTCACATCGCGATGCACGAGGTGTCTGTCGTGCGCAGCGGCCAGACCGGCGGCGATCTGCCGCGCGTAATCCACCACCTTCTGCGGCGGAAGCCTGCCAGCCTGAAGGCGCGTGCGAAGCGTTTCGCCCTCGAGCAGTTCGGAGACGATGTACGGAGTGCCTTCGTGGAGCCCGATA
>Ga0310811_10015166_pt1 | contig 10071 bp, 8 predicted proteins | sample YCmetagenome_FD_207642 | JGI IMG/M metagenome (GOLD analysis project Ga0310811, IMG submission 207642) | Soil microbial communities from experimental microcosm in Duke University, North Carolina, United States - YC | ecosystem: Engineered > Artificial ecosystem > Soil microcosm > Unclassified ...
CGTCTTCCGCCATCGCGGCTTCACTGCCTCGGTCTTCACCCTCAGCCTGGGCTATGGCTCCATGTTCGGCGCCAATGTGCTGACGCCGCTGTGGCTGCAGAGCTATATGGGCTACACCTCGACCTGGGCGGGGATGACCACGGCCTGGAGCGGGGTCTGCGCCGTGCTGGTGGCGCCCGTTGCGGGCATGCTGATGGGCAAGAAGCTCGATCCCCGCCGCCTGATCTTTGCCGGGCTGGCATGGATCGCCTTTGTCACCTTCCTGCGCACCGGCCTCACCAATGGCGTGACCTACTGGCAGATCGCGGTGCCGCTGGTGCTGATGGGAATCGGCCTGCCGCTGTTCTTCGTGCCGCTGACGGCGCTGGCGCTGGGCAGCGTGGAGGAGCGGGAAACCGCCTCGGGCGCGGGATTGCAGAACTTCCTGCGCACCATGTCGGGCGCCATCACCACTTCGCTGGTCACCACCGCCTGGGACGACAAGGCAACTTACGCCCACGCCGAGCTTTCAGGTCTGACCGACCGCAATGGCGAGACCATGCAAGTCCTGACCGGTTCGGGCTTCAGCCATGATGCGGCAATCAGCCAGATCAACAGCATGGTGCAGAGCCAGAGCGTGATGATCGCCACCAATCAGCTGATGTTCATGGTGGCGCTGGCCTTTCTATTGGCGGCCTTCGCCATCTGGCTGGCACCGCGGCCTGTCCGCGCCGTCGACATGACCCAGGCCGGTCATTGAATTTTCAAAAGGAGGAGCAGCATGACCAGCGATATCGTTTCCGGCATCACCCATAGCCTGTCGCTTCAGGTCAATGAGCGGCTGCTGGTGACGGCCTTTTCACGGGATTTTCCCGCCTTTGCCGACCTGCCGCCGGTCTTCGCCACCGCGTTCATGGTGGGCTTTATCGAGTGGGCCTGCATCGAAGCCCTGCAGCCCTGGTTGCCGGAGGGTGAGACGACTGTCGGCACCCATGTCTATCTCAGCCATGTCGCGCCCACGCCGAAGGGCATGAAGGTCACCGCCCATGTCGAGCTGATCGAGGTGAAGGGCCGCACCTTGCGTTTCCGGGTGGACTGCTTCGACGTCTGCGGCCTGATCGGCTCAGGCTTTCATGAGCGTACCCTGATCGACAGCGCCCGCTTCATGGAGAAAGTGGACGAGAAGGCGCGCCGTACTGCCGCGCCAGTACTGACGGCCGCCTGATCAGCTATTGAGCGAAAACTGGATCGGCACCACCGCATCCAAGGTGCTGGTGGGAAAGCCCACCGGCAATGGCGGCAATTGCGCCCGCTGGATCAGGGCCAGAGCCTCATTGTCCAGCACAGGACGGCCACTCGACTTGGCGATATCGAAGCTTATCAGCTTGCCTTGACCGTCCATCACGAAATGCAGCATCACCACGCCCTCGATATGGGCCTGGCGTGCGGCGCGGGGATATTGCTTGACGCGGTTGAGCTGGGCCAGCAACCGAGCCAGGAAACTGTCGCGGCCCTCGCCCTGCGCCTTCTGCGGCACGGGCGTGACAACGGCCGGCGGTGCGGGCGCCGCCTGCGGCGGCTGGACCGTGATGGGGGATGGTGCCGGCGTGCGGATTGTGAATTCGGGAATGGGCGCACTGACGGAGGGCGGCGGCACGAATTTGGGGAGATCGAGCTTCTGCTCAACCGGCTTGGGCGGCTCCGGTGCGATCTGGACCTTCAGCTCCTGCATCACCCGGGGCTTGGTCACATGCACCGTGGCGAGCGCGGCGACGGCGATCAGCACATGCACCGCGATGGTAATGGCGATACTGACCAGCCGGTCGCGGTCCGGCAGCTTTTCGCGCAAGGGCGGCAGGGCCCGCGACTTTTCAAAGGCCTGCAGCGGATAGGAAAGTGTCATGCCGGCTCTCCTTCCGCCAGGGCTTCAGGCAGTGGCTCGCTCATCGGCACATGGCGCTGGCGTTTCTTGGCCCACATCACCACGCCGGTGATCACGAACAGGGTCGGCACCAAGCCCGACAGGAAGACCAGGAACTTCCACACCACGCCCAGCGAGCCCTGATGCACCGGCCGCATCCAGGCCATGAAGCTGCCCGAGGGATCGCGCTTGCCGACGACCGTCCCGCGATAGGGATCGACATAGACCGTGGCGGCGATGGCATCGTGGCTGAGATAGCTGACACTGATCGGCTGATCGGGCACCGCCGGAACGGTGACACTGCGCGGTTCCAGGCCCGGCACGGCGTGCTCAGCGGCGATCACCGCCTCGGTCGCACCCAGCCGGCGGGCGTCGGTGGGCTCGACACTGGGCATGGCGCCGCGCCCATTCGGCATGCCGAAAGTCTGCGGCCAGGCGATCACCACACCGGAGAAGCTGACGGCCAGGAAGACGACGAAAATCCAGATACCGGTAGCGGCATGCAGCTCGCGATGGAAGCGCAGGCCCGAAGCGGTGCTGCGCACCTTGAAGGCATATTTCCATTGGCCTTTCTTCGGCCACCACAGCACCAGGCCCGACAGGCCCAGGATGCACATGGCCACGCCCAGCCAGCCCACCACATAGGTGCGCCCGTCCCGGCCCATCAGGAAATTGCCATGGAGTTGGTGAGCGAAGATCAAAAGCCCTGGCAGGGCCGCCTTGCGGCTGCCCAGCACCTCGCCCGATACCGGGTCGATGAAGAGCTGCAGGCCGGCACGGCCGCCCTGTGCGCCTTGACGCCGCTCACCGCCGCGCGCGCCTTCGCGTTTCTCGCCACCGCGCTGGCGCTGCCCGTTCATGCCAGCCATGTTGCCCATGGGCGAGATGCCGCCCAGCCGCACCGTGATGGGCTGACGCGGGTGTTCGGGCAGGATGAGTTGCATCTGCCCGCCATGAACGCCCTGTTGCTCGGCGGCATCGCGCGCGATGCCCTGGATCATGGAGAGCGGCAGGGGCATGCCGGCGGTCAGTGCCTGGGGCGGACGATCCAGCATATTGGCGAACGCATCGTCATAGACCAGCACGCTGCCCGACAATCCCAGCGCCGCCAGGAACAGGCCCAGCACCAGGCCGACCCACATATGGACCGTGAACAGGGTACGGCGGACATTTGCAAAGCTCATGACATCCTCATGCATCCGCCCAGCGGCGAACAAGATTGTGATAAAGCCCGGTCAGCGAGACAATCTCCTCGCTGTCGCCGACCCGTTTGCGCAGGCCCTGGATCGCATTGTCCAGTTCGAACAGCATGGTGCGCGCGGCTTCGTCGCGGATCATGCTCTGGATCCAGAAGAAAGAGGCCCAGCGGCTGCCGCGCGTCACCGGCGTGACATGATGGCGGCTGGTGGCGGAATAGATCACCAAGTCGCCGGCCGGCAGCTTGACCTTATGGCTGCCGAACGTGTCTTCAACCACCAGCTCGCCGCCGTCATAGTCACCCGGATCGGTCAGGAACAAGGTCGCCGACATGTCGGTGCGCACCCGGATGGGTTGGCTCGCGCCTTTCACAAAGCGGATGGAATTGTCGATATGGGCGCCGAAGTTCATGCCCTGGTCGTAGCGGTTGAACAGGGGCGGAAAGACCCGCAGCGCCAGGGCCGCCGAGGTGAAGCGCTCATTCTTTCCCAACGCAGTCAGAATCAGCTCGCCCAAGGCACGGGCGGCGGGCGCATTTTCCGGCACCTGCAGATTGTACTTGGAGCCGGCCGATTGCGCGCCGGCCGTCACCTTGCCGTCCACCCAATCCGTTTCCGACAGCACGCCGCGGATATGCGCGACCTGTTCGCCGGAAAGCAGATTGGGAATGTGGACCATCATCTTACAGCGCTGCCTCGATCGAGAAGGCCACGGTGCGGCCCGGCGCCGGCGTGGCGCGATTGCCGAAGGATTGGGCGTAATAAAGCCGGTCGGTCAGGTTGTAGACATTGACCTGGGCCTTCCAGATCTTGTCGAACTGATAAGCCGCGCTGGCATCCAGCTCCACCGTCTCCGGAATGCGCACGATGCGGCCCAGAGGATAGGCCGAGGCGCTGGGCGCCGTGTAGTTGTTATAGAGATGGCTCTGATAAATCAGGCCACCGCCCAGCGACAGGCCCTGAACCCACTCTCCCAGATTATAGTCACCCCAGACCGACACGGCGTGCTTGGGCACGAAAGTGATCTGGCGGCCGACCGTGGTCGGATTGGGCGTGCACACCACCGGTGTCGTGGCGCTGCAGGTCAGATCCGACACGATCACCGGGTTCAGATAGGTATAGGCGGCGGTGAGGTTGAAATGCTCGAACACCTCGCCGGTGGCCGACAGGTTGACGCCCTGCACCCGCTGCTTCTGGCTGGACTGCAGCGAGACGGTGCCGGTGTTGGGATCGGTCTGCAGCGCATTGCCCTTGGTCTCGTTGAAGACCGCCGCCGTCAGGCCCAGACGGCCGTCGAACAGGCCGAACTTGGCGCCGATCTCGATATTCTCGCTCTTGTCGGGGCGCAGCGCCGATTGCGCTGCCGAGGAGATCGGCGTCGGCGAGCCCACCACCGAGGTGCCGATCGGCGTCGCCGCCTTGGCCCAGGAAACATAATAAGTCTGGTTCTGGTCGGGCTCCCACACCAGGCTGGCGCGGGGATCGAACAGGAAGGACGGCGACTTCACCTTGGTCACCGGATAGGGCGCTGCCGCGGTACCGACCGCGGTCGAGTTGTAAGAGGCTCGATACTGATCAATGCGCAGGCCCGCGATCAGCGAAAGCTGATCGGTGAACCAGAAGCGGTCGGTGACGAAGAAGGCCGGATCGGTGGCCTCGCCGGTGGAATAGACCACGCTGGTCGCCGTGTCGCTGCCCAGATTGCTCGGCGAAGGCAGGATCGGCGCATAGCCGGTGATCGGCTGATGCGTCGGGTTGTAAAGCGACCAGCCGATATTGGCGCGGCTGGCGCTGTGATCGTTCAACGGATAAAGCGTCGGGTTCGGTCCCGGCGGCAGGCTGTAGGCCAGCACGGTGCGGTCGGCGCGTTGATAGCCCGCATCGATGCCGGCGATGGTGATGTTGTGGAAGCCGCCGACATGGAAATCAGCATTGGCGCTGAAGATGTCCTGCACGCCCCAGCTGTTGGCCAGATAGGGGCCGCTGCCGCCAGTGCGCACCAAGGTCTGGGTCGGGTCGAAGCTGCCCGCCGCCGCGCCTGGCTGGGCAATGCCGAACGCGCGCAGGTTGCAATAGTTGGTGGCGAGTGTGTTGTCGCAGGCGTCAACCGGGGTATAGCGGAAGTCGCGCGTATAGGTGGCGTAGCGCACATCGTTCTCGATGGTCAGCCAGTCGGTGGCGCGGTGGGTGATCTTGGCGGTGACCAGGTCGGCGGTGTTCTTGTCATGGTCCAGTGCCAAGCCCAGATAGGTGTTGCGTGGCACGCCGAATTCGGTGGCAGGCTCGGCATAGATTGAATTTGGCGGTGAAATCACCACCACCCCGTAATCCTGCCGCGCCGCGGTCTGCTGATGCAGCCAATTGAGCGTGAAGGTGGTGTCGGTGCCCAGGCCCAGCGCAATGGAGGGCGCAATGCCCCAGCGGGTGGAATGGGTGAGATCGCGATCCACCACACCGGTGTCGGTGAACATCAGGTTCAGACGCAGCGCGGCGGTGTCGGACAGCTGATAGTTCAGATCGGCGGTGGCGCGCGCATGGTTGCCGTTGCCGCCCTCCGCATGCAGCACATATTTATCGCCCAGGAAGGGGGCCTTGGAGATGGTGTTGATGGCGCCGCCCACGGTGCCGCGGCCGAACATCAGGCCGGACGGGCCCTGCAGCACCTGCACTTCCTCATAGTCGAAGCTGTCGCGGGTATAGGCGGCGAAGTCGCGCAGGCCATCGAGATAGACATCGTCCTTAGCGTCGAAGCCGTTGATCTTGAACTGGTCGCCGGCCAGGGTGCCGCCTTCGCCTATGGCAATGGTGATGCCCGGCACATTCTTCAGTGCGTCCGCCAAGGTGGTGGTGCCCTGCTGCTTCATCAGCTCGCCCGTGACCACGGTGATGGACTGGGGGGTATCCTGCACGCTGGTGGTGGGCATGGTCGTGATCGGCGGCGGATGGTTCTGGGCATTCTTATCGGCCTCGTCACTGACCGAGACCGGTCCCAGCTGCACCGGCTGGGCGGCGGCGGGCGCGACCAGCAGCAGCGCACCAAGCGAGGCGCCGGATAGCGCCATGGTTCTGATAGACGAAAAGACAGACATAAGGCCCCTCAAGGTTCAGCGTGTTCGACCTGGCTGGCATCCTTCATGGCCTCATCGGCTAAGGGGCTGGCTTGGTACTCGGTTGTCACAAACGGCGGCTGCCCTATTTGGTGAGGATCAGCTTGCCGTTGCTGGTGAGGCGCAGCCGGTACTCGGCCCCGTCATGCAGGAGCACCGCTTCCCGGCGACCTTCCAGAAGATCGTTGATGGCGATCTTCTTGACCGGTCTGGGTTTGGCGGACTTAGCCTGCATGCCGTCCCTCACTTGGCAGGAACCTAAAATCACACCCCCCGCCTATTTGCAAGTGACTTGCAACTTCACTCGCATTGGGGATTCCCAATATAAGGAAAATCAATGGGTTAAGATTAACGCCTTGACGGAGCCGGGAGACGGGCTGGCACGTTCCCGCCCTATGGCCGGGTTCCGACAGCTTCTGCGCAACACCCCCCAGGGACTCTATTGCCCGCCGGGAGACTTCCATATCGATCCGACCCAGCCGGTCGATCATGCGGTGATCACCCATGGCCATTCCGACCATGCCCGCGCCGGCCACGGTACGGTGCTGGCCACACCCGAGACTTTGGCGATCATGGCGGCGCGCTGCGGCGAGGATTTCGCCGCAAGCAGTCAGGCCGCGCGCTATGGCGAGACCGTCACGCGTGGAAATGTCAGCGTCACCCTCGTGCCGGCGGGGCATGTGCTGGGATCGGCGCAAGTGGTGCTGCGCTGGAAGGACCGCACCGTGGTGGTCAGCGGCGACTATAAGCGCCGCCGCGATCCCACCTGCCCGCCCTTCCAGCCTGTGACCTGCGATCTGTTCGTCAGCGAGGCGACTTTCGGCCTGCCGGTGTTCCGCTTTCCGCCGTCCGAGGACGAGACCGCGAAACTACTGAAATCGGTGGCGCTGTTTCCCGAACGCACCCATCTGGTCGGGGTCTATGCCCTGGGCAAGGCCCAGCGCCTGATCCGGCTGCTGCGCGAAGCCGGCTACGACAAGACGCTTTATATCCACGGGGCGCTGGCCAGCATGAACGCGCTGTATGAGGCCCATGGCGTGGCGCTGGGCCCCCTGGCCCATGCCACAGACGATGCCCGCAACGCGCTGCCCGGCGAGATCGTGCTGGCACCGCCATCGGCCATTGCCGACAAATGGGCCCGGCGCTTTGCCGATCCCATTCCCGCCTTCGCCAGCGGCTGGATGATGGTGCGGGCCCGCGCCCGCCAGCGTCATGTCGAACTGCCACTGGTGCTGTCGGACCATGCCGACTGGGATGAGCTCACCCTGACGGTGCAGGAATTGAAGCCGGAAGAGCTCTGGATCACCCATGGCAGCGAAGAGGCGCTGCTGCGCTGGGCGCAGTTGAATGATATTTCCGCTACCGCCCTGGAAATCGCGGGCTATGAGGACGAGGAAGAATGAAGGCCTTCGCCCGTCTTCTGGATCAGCTTGCCTTTACCCCGGCGCGCAATGCCAAGCTTACCTTGCTGCGCGACTATCTTTCCCATGCGCCCGATCCGGAACGCGGCTGGGCCCTGGCATCGCTGACGGGCGCGCTGAGTTTTGACGCCGCCAAGCCCGGCTTCATCCGCAAGGCGGCAGAAGCACGGCTGGACCCGCAGCTCTTCGCGCTGTCTTACGATTTCGTGGGCGACCTGGCGGAAACCGTCGCGCTGGTCTGGCCGGCCAAGCCCGGCGCCAATCGCGAGCCGGAATTGCCGGAAGTGGTGGAGAGTTTGCGCGGGGCCTCGCGCCGGGAAGTGCCGCAACTGCTGGAACGATGGCTGGATGCGCTGGATGCCACCGGCCGCTGGGCGCTGCTGAAGCTGCTGACAGGAGGCCTTCGGGTCGGCGTATCGGCCCGGCTGGCCAAGCAGGCGCTGGCCCAGATCGGCGATGTACAGGTCGGCGAGATCGAAGAAGTGTGGCACAGCCAGGATCCACCCTATGGCGATCTGTTCGCCTGGCTGGAAAAGCGCAGTGACAAGCCCAGCGCCGAGACGCCGGGCCGCTTCCGTCCGGTGATGCTGGCCCAGGCCATCGATGAGGCGAGCGACTTCCCGCGCTATGACGCGAAAGACTATGCCGCGGAATGGAAGTGGGACGGCATTCGCGTGCAGGCGGCGCACGAAGGCGGCCAGCGCCGGCTTTACAGCCGCACCGGCGAGGATATTGCCGCCGCTTTCCCGGATGTGATCGCGGCGCTGGATTTCACGGGCGTGATCGATGGCGAGCTGCTGATTTTCCGCAAGGGCCATGCCGCACCCTTCGGCGACCTGCAACAGCGGCTGAACCGCAAGACCGCCGACGCGAAATTGATGGAGAAATTCCCGGCCGGCATCCGCGCCTATGACCTTCTGGTGGATGGCACGGAAGATTTGCGCGAACGGCCTTTTGCCGAGCGGCGCAAGCGGCTGGAGACCTTCGTGGCACGGCTGAAAAGCGACCGCATCGACCTGTCGCCCCTTCAGCCTTTCCAAAGCTGGGAAGAACTGGCGCAGTTGCGCGCCCAGCCACCCAAAGGCGACCCCGAAGTGGCGGAGGGCCTGATGCTGAAGCGCTGGGACAGCGTCTATGAGCCCGGCCGGCCCAAAGGCCCCTGGTTCAAGTGGAAGCGCGACCCGCACTTGATCGATGCGGTGCTGATGTATGCCCAGCGCGGCCATGGCAAGCGCAGCGGCTTTTATTCCGACTACACGTTCGGGGTCTGGCGCGAGGACAGCAATGGCGACCGCAGCCTGACGCCGGTGGGCAAGGCCTATTTCGGCTTTACCGACGAAGAACTGAAGCGCCTGGACAAGTTCGTGCGCGACAACACGGTAGAACGCTTCGGCCCAGTACGGTCGGTGCGCGCTGACAAGGATTTCGGCCTGGTGCTGGAGATCGCCTTCGAGGGCCTGCAGCGCTCCACCCGCCACAAGTCAGGCGTGGCCATGCGCTTTCCGCGCGTGAACCGCATCCGCTGGGACAAGCCGGCGCGGGAAGCCGATGAACTGCAAACCTTGGAAAAAATGTTGGACTAATGAGGCCGCGAGGAGTTTTGCGGCGTGAGCATGCCTAGCTTTTCTTTGCGCGCGCAGCGCGCTTAGAAAAGCTGGCACTAGCCGAGCGCAGCGAGGATGGGAGCGCGCGAAGTGCGACGCATGCTCGCTACAGCTCGCATAAGGCAAGCTTTTCCAGGCTCGCGGAGCTCGCCAAGAAAAGCTAAGCCAACTCACGGCGCAAAGAACCGCGGCCTATTTCGTCGGCACCAGCCGGACGATGGAACCGCCCTTGGGATCGCCATTCATGTTCTGCAGCAGCAGATAGAGCAACCCGTCCGGCCCCTGCACCACGTCGCGCACCCGGCCATAACCCTGGATGACGTTTTCTTGGGCGACGATCTGGCGGCCCTTGATCTCCATGCGGATCAGCCGCTCGCCCACCATGCCGGTGATGAAGAGATTGCCTTTCCAGCCCGGATAGCGATCGCCGGTATAGAAGGTGATGCCGGCGGGTCCGATGGAGGGATTAAAGAAGGTGATGGGATCGGTCATGCCGGTGGCATGCAGCCGGCCGATGCCGGGCTCCAGCCCCATGGTGACGACGCCCCAGCCATAATCCTTGCCCGGCTCGATGATGTTGACCTCGTCGCCGCCGGTGGGGCCGTGCTCGGTTTCCCAGAACAGGCCAGTGGCAGGATCGAAGGTCAGGCCCTCCGGATTGCGGTGGCCATAGGTCCAGATGCTGCCCAGCGCGCCGGGCGTATGGACAAAGGGATTGTCCTTCGGGATCGACCCGTCGTCATTCAGGCGATGGATCTTGCCCAACGGCGAGGCCAGGTTCTGCGACATCTGATAGTCATGGCGCTCGCCCATCGACCAGAAGAAATGACCCTTGCGGTCGAA
>Ga0310811_10015167_pt1 | contig 10071 bp, 6 predicted proteins | sample YCmetagenome_FD_207642 | JGI IMG/M metagenome (GOLD analysis project Ga0310811, IMG submission 207642) | Soil microbial communities from experimental microcosm in Duke University, North Carolina, United States - YC | ecosystem: Engineered > Artificial ecosystem > Soil microcosm > Unclassified ...
TCTTGTCCGCCGCGGAGGCCGTTCCCGCCAGGATCGTCGCGCCGAGGAATGCAACTGCTAATCCGAGTTTCATCTTGTTTTCCTCCCCTGTTGAAGCCGCTTCTTCGCGGCTAGACACGCCATCAAATGCCCTCGCGTTTCCGCTGGAGCGAACTCGCCACAAGAGTTGAAAGGATGAGGACCGCGCCGATGACGATGATCGTCGCATCGCCCTTGACGCCGGTCAGGGCCAGCCCGTTTTTCAACAGCTGGATCATTGCGAGGCCGACCACCGTGCCCCAGATCGTGCCGACGCCTCCGAATATGCTGGTGCCGCCGAGCACCACCGCCGCGATCACGTCGAGCTCATAACCGATCCCCATATCCGAGCGGGTCGTGGTCACTCGGGAGACGAGAACACAGGCGGAAAGGCCGGCCATCAAGCCCGACAATGTGTAGATGATCAGCTTGACGCGATCGACCGGCAAGCCGGAAAAGCGCGCGGCTGTCTCGTTGTTGCCGATCGCATAGAGCGTTCGGCCGAAGGTGGTGCGGTCGAGGACGATGGCCGAGACCACGATCGCGATCAGCAAGAGCCAGAGCTGCGCCGGCACACCGAAGAGGTTTTCCTGTCCGATAAAGTAGAACCATTCCGGGTAACCGCGCACCGAACGCGCCTGGCTGATCCCCTCGGCGAGCCCGCGGTAGAGGGCGAGCGTCGCAATGGTCATGATCAGCGGCGGAACTTTCACTTTGGTGATGACGATCCCGTTGAGAAAGCCGGCCGCGGCGCCGACGAGCAGCGAGAAGCCAATCGCCAGCGGAAGAGGAAAGCCGAAAATTTTCCAGGAATAGCCAAGCAGGATCGCGCAGAGCCCGACGATCGAGCCGACTGACAGATCGATGCCGCCGGTGACGATGATGAACGTCATCGGTAGCGCGATCAGCCCGACCTCGGTCGTCAGCCTGCCCTGGTTCAGCAGATTGTCGAGTGTAAGGAAGCGGCTGTTCAAGCCTCCGAGCCCGATCAGCGCAACAAGCAGGATCGCCGCGAGCATGGTCTCGTGGCGCAGCAGCCACCAGGGCACAACGCGCTTGGCGGCTTGGGGGAGGGGAATCTCGCTCATGGCGCTCATGCTCCGGCCATGCGCCGGCGCCGCAGAATGTCGGCAATCACGGTCGCGAGGATAAGCACGCCCTGGACCGCGCGGATCCAGTAGGGCGAGACGTCGGTGAAGACCAGCGCGCTGGCAATCTCGGCGATCAGGACGGCGGCAAGGGTCGAGCCGACCACCGTGCCGACGCCGCCGAGAATGCTGACGCCTCCGACGACCGACGCGGTGATGATCGTCAGCTCAAGATTGGGCGGCACGGTCGACTGGATGACGCGCAGTTGCGTCGCGTAGAGCAATGCGGCTGCCCCCGCGAACAAGCCGTGCAGCGCGAACACCATCACGACCGTGCGCGGCTGCGAAATGCCGCAGAGCCGCGCCGCTTCGGCATTGCCGCCGACCGCGTAGATCGCACGTCCTGAGGCCGTATAGCGCATCCACAATGCGGCCAGGATCGTTACCAGGATCATGAGAAAGACCGGGAATGGCAGCGCACCGAAGATCTCGATATCGGCGAGATGGAAACTATCGGGCAGGTCGGTGATCCATTTGCCGCCGGTCACGCTGATCAGGCCGCCTTTGAGGATCGACAGCATGCCGAGCGTCACCACGATCGCCGGAATGCGCAGATAGGCAATGATGACGCCCTGCAACGCCATCACGAGGACGCCGGCAACGAGTGCCGCGAGCCAGGCGACCACGATCGGCGCACCGTTCACAGCCAGAGTGCCGCTGATCGTCGCCAGGACGCCGATCAGCGCGCCGACGGAAATGTCGATGTTGCCAGACACGATCACCATCGACATGCCGACTGCCGCGACGGCGATATAGGCGTTGCCGAGCAGCACGTCGGAAAGATTGCGTGCCGCCAGAAAGCGCGGGTTATATAGGCCGACGGCAATGGCAAGGCCGATCACCGCGATCGCGAGCAAAGCCTCCTGCGAGGCAAGGGCCCTCAGCCGTCGTCGCGGATCAGCCTCGGCGCCGGCTAAGGTCACCGCCGTCATGCTGCTTTCTCCGCCTTTGCATGGCTGCCCATCATCGCTGCGCCAACCGACTCCTGGGTTGCATCCTCGCGCGAGAATTCGGCAACGATACGGCCTTCGCGCATCACGAGCACACGGTCGCTCATGCCGAGCACCTCCGGTAGTTCGCTCGAAATCATCAGGATGGCGAGTCCCTGGGCCGCAAGCTCGCCCATCAGCCGATGGATCTCCGCCTTGGCGCCGACATCGATGCCGCGCGTCGGTTCGTCGAGGATCAGCAGCTTCGGCCCGTTGGCCAGCCATTTGCCGAGCACGATCTTCTGTTGATTGCCGCCGGAGAGCTTGCCTGCGATCTGCTCGAGCGAACTTGTCTTGACTGCAAAGCGCTTGACGCCATCGCCGGCGAGCTTGCGTTCGGCACCACGGTCGATGAAGCCGCCGAATGCGACCTTGCCGAGCGCGGCGAGGCTGAAGTTTTCGCGCACCGTCATCGGCCGCACCAGGCCTTGCGTGCCGCGATCCTCGGGAACGTAGGCGACGCCCAGAGACCGCGCCTGGGCGGGCGAGCGAATGTCGACTTGCCGACCGGCGATCCGGATTTCGCCATCCTCCGCAGGCGTGACGCCGAAGATGGTTTGCGCCAGCTCGCTACGGCCCGAGCCGACGAGGCCGGCAAGACCGACGATCTCGCCGGCTCGCACCGAAAGCGAGGCGCTCTTCGTCAGCGGCCGTCGTTCGAGGTCCTTCACCTCCAGCACCGGCTTGCCGATCGGAACCGTGATCTTCGGGAACAGGCTTTCGATCCTGCGGCCGACCATCAATTGCACGAGCTCGGCCGCGTCCGTATCGGCGACGCGCTTGGTTGCGACATGCGCGCCATCGCGCAGCACGGTGACACGATCGGCGATCGCAAAGATCTCATCGAGACGATGGCTGATATAGATCACGGCGACGCCGCGAGCCTTCAGCTTGCGCACGATGTCGAACAGTCGCGTCACGTCGTACTCGGTCAGGGCCGCGGTCGGTTCGTCCATGATCAGGATGCGCGCATCCTGCGACAGCGCGCGCAGGATTTCGACACGCTGGCGATTGCCGACGATGAGGGAGCCGACGACGCGCTCGGCCTGCAGGTCATGAATCTCGAGTGAGGCGAGCAGCGCATTCGTCTTCTCGCGCATCGCCCGCCAGTCGATCCGGCCGAGGCCGGCGCGCGGCGCATGCCCCATGAAGATATTTTCGGCGACCGTGAGCTCCGGAAAAAGCAGCAGCTCCTGATAGATCGTGGCGATGCCGGCGCGCCTCGCATCGTCCGGCCGCGCGAGGTCCACCTGCCTGCCGTCCACGAGCACCTCGCCGCGATCGGGCGGGAACACGCCCGAGATGATTTTGATCAGCGTCGATTTGCCAGCGCCGTTTTCGCCGAGCAGGGCGTGGACCTCGCCCCTGGCAGCCTCGAACGAGACGCCGGACAACGCCCGCACGCCTGGAAACGACTTCTCTATTGCGTGCACCGAAAGAAGCGGAGCCGAGGGAACTTCAGTTTGCGTGTCCGTCATCATGGTCACGCCGCCGCAGTGGTTTGAGTGCTCGCATCGACGACAACGACGCGGACGCCGTGCCCGCGCAGCATGTCGAGCGCGTCGTGTGGCGCGTCGGAATCGGTGATCATCGTATCGATGCGTGCGAGAGGGCAGACGACAAGGCTGCCGCGCGAGACGAACTTCGAGGAATCTGCGAGCACGATCAGCTTGTCGGCACGCTTGAGCAGCTTGGATTCGGCGCGGGCGAGCAGGGGATCACCTTCGATCACGCCGAGCGGTCCGATCGAGATCGCACTCATGAACATCCGCGTCGCCGAATAATGCTGGATCGCATCCTCCTCGAAAGGTGAGACGATCATGCCCTGCTCACGATAGACCTCGCCGCCCGGCAATGCGACGCGGCATTTCGACGTGTGGATCAGCGCATCGGCGAGCAGATAGGAATTGGTCAAGACCTTCAGGCGGCGCTCGCGCAGATACTCGCCCATCTGATAGGTGGTCGTGCCGCCATTGATGATGATGGTCTCGCCGTCGGCGCAGAGAGCGACGGCCGCTTTCGCGATGGCGCGCTTGGCGTCGATATTGAGCGTCTGGCTGACGTCGAAGGAGCGCGTGGCAAGGGAGAGAACGTCGCTTGGTGCGCTCGCGGTTTCCGGCAGGGCTTCCAGTCCGCCGTGCACCCTGATCGCGACACCTTGCTCGGCGAGCCTGGCGAAGTCGCGCCGGATTGAGGCCTCGGAGACACCGGTCGCGCGACAGGCGTCGGCGATGCGCACCAGCGACCGCTCGCGCAAAAGCGCCTTGATGACCTGCCAGCGTTCCCGCTCGTGCACGTCGTCCTCCCTTTTGCTTGTAAATAGGTCACGCTCTCGCGCAGTGGTCAACTGTAATCCGTCATAATCGATCAATATCGCGCTGCATCAATCATATTGCGTCGCGAGGTTGAGTGGCGGTGATTGACCTTGATTGAATCCGTGGCCTAAGCTGCCCAGAGATCAAGCACAGGGAGGATGCGTCATGAGCGAGGTTGCGGCCACGCCCCTGCCAAATCTATGGGACGACGTGCGCGCCGCCGGGCTCGATGAAGCCGGCCAATTGCTCTACCGCTCGAACCTGCTCGGGGCTGATCTGCGCATCACCAATTTCGGCGGCGGCAACACCTCGGCCAAGATCGAGATGAAGGATCCGCTGACGCGCGAGAGCGTTCGCGTGCTCTGGGTCAAAGGCTCGGGCGGCGACATCGGCTCGATGAAGCGCGATGGCTTCTCGACGCTGTATCTCGACAAGCTCGAGAGCCTGAAAGGCCTCTATCGCGGCCTCGCCCATGAGGACGAGATGGTCGCTTTGTTCAATCATTGCACCTTCGACCTCAATCCGCGCGCGACGTCGATCGATACGCCCTTGCACGCCTTCGTGCCGCATCGGCACGTTGATCACGTCCATGCGGATGCGGTCATCGCCATTGCGGCCTCGGAAGACGCCGAGCGTCTGACCCGCGAGGTGTTCGGCGGCAAGCTCGGCTTCCTGCCGTGGCAGCGGCCCGGCTTCGAACTCGGCCTGAAGCTCGGCGAGATGGCTGCGCGCCATCCCGACTATGTCGGCGTGGTCCTCGGCGGCCACGGGCTGTTCACTTGGGCCGAGACGTCGAAAGCCTGTTACGAGATGACTCTGCGCGTGATTCAGCAGGCCGCCGATTGGCTTGCAGCGCATGAGCAGAAGCCGGCCTTCGGCGGTGCCAAGGTCCAAGCGGCCCCACCGGAAAAGCGCCGAGCGATCGCGGCCAGGCTGATGCCGCTGATCCGCGGCAAGATCTCAGCGGACGAGCGCAAGATTGGGCATTTCACCGATGCGCCGGAGGTCCTGGAGTTCGTCAATTCCAGCGCGCTGACGAAGTTGGCGCCGCTCGGCACCTCCTGTCCGGATCACTTTCTTCGCACCAAGATCCGGCCGCTGTTGCTGCCCTACGATCCCGTGCGCGACAATCTCGGCGAGGTGATCACCGGCCTCGACGACGTTCTCGTCGCTTACCGGCGTGACTACGCCGCCTACTACGAGCGCTGCAAGCATCCGAACTCGCCGGCGATGCGCGACCCCAACGCGGTCGTGTATCTCATCCCCGGAATCGGCATGTTCACCTTTGCCAAGGACAAGGCGACGGCGCGGGTTGCGGCTGAGTTCTACGTCAACGCTATCAACGTCATGCGCGGCGCTTCGGGCGTCAGCGCCTATGTCGGCCTTGCCGAGCAGGAGGCCTTCAATATCGAGTACTGGCTGCTGGAAGAGGCCAAGCTCCAGCGCATGCCCAAGCCGAAATCGATGGCCGGGCGGATCGCCTATGTGACCGGCGGTGCCGGCGGCATCGGCGGGGCAACCGCGCTGCGGCTGCTCGGTGAGGGCGCGTGCCTTGTTATTGCGGATATCGACGAGAAGGCCTTGAGCGAGCGTATCACGGCGATCACGAAGCACCACGGCCGCGACGCGGCGATCGGCGTGAAGCTCGATGTGACCGATGAGGCGGCGGTGGTCGCCTCGTTTGAGGAGGCCGCGCGCGCCTTCGGCGGCATCGACATCGTGGTCTCGAATGCCGGCATCGCTTCGGCTTCGCCTGTCGAGGACACGAGTCTTGGACTGTGGCAGAAGAACATGGACATTCTCGCCACGGGGTATTTCCTTGTTTCGCGCGAGGCATTCCGCCTGATGCAGCGCCAGAACATCGGCGGCGCCATCATCTTCGTTGCATCGAAGAACGGCCTTGCCGCTTCCGCCGGCGCTTCGGCCTATTGCGCTGCCAAGGCGTCGGAGATCCATCTCGCCCGCTGCCTGGCGCTGGAAGGTGCAGTGCATGGCATCCGCGTCAACACGGTCAATCCGGATGCAGTGCTGCGCGGCTCGAAGATCTGGGAGGGCGAGTGGCGCCAGCAGCGTGCGGCGTCCAACAAGGTCACCGAGGACCAGCTCGAGGAAGTCTACCGTCAGCGCTCGATGCTCAAACTGTCGGTCTTTCCCGAGGACATCGCCGAGGGTGTCTACTTCTTTGCGTCCGATCTTTCGGCCAAATCGACCGGCAACATCCTCAATGTCGATGCCGGCAACGCCCAGGCCTTCACGCGATGAGCGCGCCGTTTTCGATCAGCGCGGAGCTCGTCGCCGAGCACAATGCGCAGCTCGAAGGTGCGATCACCGAAGACTATGATGCTCTGAAGCGCGCATTGGCGCGGCGCGGGATCGACGCGGAAGCGCTGGCGCAGAAAGTCGCGGCCTTCGGCGTCGCCATTCCGACCTGGGGCGTCGGCACGGGAGGCACGCGATTTGCCCGCTTTCCAGGACAGGGTGAGCCGCGCAATGTCTTCGAGAAGATCGACGATTGCGCCGTGATCCAGCAATTGGGGCGAGCAACCCCGACGATCTCGCCGCACTTCCCTTGGGATAAGGTCGACGACTATGCCGCCCTGCGCGAACAGGCCGCGAGCCACGGCCTTGCCTTCGACGCAGTCAACTCGAACACCTTTCAGGATCAGCCGGGGCAAGAACTCTCGTACAAGTTCGGCTCGCTGTCGCATACAGATGCGCGTGTGCGCGCCCGGGCCATTGCCCACAACGTCGAATGTATCGAGGTCGGCCGCAAGCTTGGCTCGAAGGCGCTGACCGTCTGGATCGCCGACGGCTCGAACTTTGCCGGTCAATCGAATCTGACCAAAGCGCTCGACCGCTATATTGACGCGACGCGCGAGATCGTCGCGGCGCTGCCCGCCGACTGGCGGGTGTTCCTCGAGCACAAACTGTACGAGCCGGCGTTCTACTCGACCGTGATCTCGGATTGGGGCACGAGCTTTGCGGCCGCGCAGGAGCTTGGGCCGAAGGCCTATTGCCTCGTCGACCTCGGTCACCATGCGCCGAACGTGAATATCGAGCAGATCGTCGCCCGGCTCGTTCGCTTCAACAAGCTCGCGGGCTTCCATTTCAACGATTCCAAATATGGCGACGACGATCTCGATAGTGGCTCGGTCGAGCCGTTCCGGCTGTTTTTGGTCTTCAACGAGTTGATCGACGCCGAACGCCGCAAGGCGGAAGGCTTCGCGCCGGCCTACATGATCGACCAGTCGCACAATGTGACCGATCCGATCGAGAGTTTGATGCAATCGGCGATCGAGTTGCAGCGCGCCTATGCGCAGGCACTCATCGTCGATCGCGGCGCGCTTGAAGCGGCGCAAGAGACCAACGACGCGCTCGGCGCGCATCTCGAATTGAAACGCGCCTTCACCACCGATGTCTCGCCACTCCTCGCCGTCGCTCGCATGCGGGCCGGCGGGGCGATCGCACCCATCGCGGCCTATCGCGCGTCCGGCTATCGGGCGCGAAAGGCGAGGGAGCGTCCCGCCGTCGGCGGAACTTCGTCCGGCATAGTCTAGGCGAGGCACCCGCAGAGCGAGCGGGAAAGAAGCTGTGACATTTCGATTGAGGCGGTGCGGCGATGGTCGCCGATCGCTTACGCCGAGTTGGGATCCCCGCGTGGTTCGTGTCCGACGCCGACGTGTCGACGTACGATGTATTCCAATGTTCCAAATCGGGGAGGAACCAGCGACCTCTTCTCAAGTTTTCCGAGCGGGGCTTGCAGTTGAAGGTCCCCGCCATGCGGCAGAAAGCCAAAGTCGAGAACTACGATGCTCCCGCCGGCGGTTGGGGGTCTCTGAACGCCGTCATTCACATTCTCACGCAAGAAGAGGTCGCGCTCCTCGGGAGCGAGATTCTGCTGAAGCAGAACAAGCCCGGCGGTTACATGTGCGTGAGCTGCTCCTGGGCCAAGCCCGCCAGTCCCCACCCGTTCGAATTCTGCGAGAACGGTGCCAAGGCGACCGCGTGGGAAATAACGGGCAAGGTCGTTACGCCGGAGTTCTTCGCTCGGCATACGTTATCGGAGCTACGATCCTGGTCCGACCACAAGCTGGAAGAGCAGGGGCGGCTCACCAATCCGATGCGTTACGATCCCGTCAGCGACAAATATGCGGCTGTCGATTGGGGCGTAGCTTTCCGCGAGATCGGGGTTGAGCTGAACAAGCTCGATCCACGCTCGGTCATCATGTACACGTCCGGCCGCGCCTCGCTGGAGGCCAGCTACATGTATCAGTTGTTCGGCCGGATGTACGGCACCAACAATTTTCCCGATAGCTCCAACATGTGCCACGAGACGACCTCGGTGGCATTGCCGCAGGTGATCGGGGTTCCGGTCGGCACGGTACAGCTGAAGGACTTCGACGACACCGACTGCATTTTCTTTTTTGGCCACAATACCACGACAAACGCACCGCGGATGCTGCATCCACTCCAGGAAGCAGCCCAGCGCGGCGTTCCGATCGTGACCTTCAATCCGCTCCGGGAGCGCGGGCTCGAGCGCTTCGTCAATCCGCAAAACCCGCTCCAGATGATCGTGGGCGGCACGCGCATCAGCACGCAATATCATCAGGTTCGGGTCGGAGGCGACGCCGCGGCGATGATTGGGATCTGCAAATGCGTGATCGAGTCGGATGATCTGGCGCAGGCGAACGGAATGCCGCGCGTCGTCGACGCCGACTTCATTGCGCAGCACACAGCGGGATTCGAGGAGTTTGCCGCGTTTTGCCGCGCGCAGGACTGGAACGCGATCGAGCGCGCCTCCGGTCTCACGCGGGCCGCAATGATCGATGCAGCGAATGTGTACATGGCGGCCAATGCCGTGATCGCCAATTACGGCATGGGCGTTACGCAACACAAGCACGGCGTCGAAACCGCTAAGATGATCGTCAATCTGCTGCTGTTGCGTGGCAATATAGGCAAGCCGGGCGCTGGCATCTCGCCGATCCGGGGACATTCCAATGTCCAGGGCCAACGTACGGTCGGCATCTCCGAGAAGACAAAGCTCGTGCCGCTCGACAAGCTCGCAGAGCTTTACGGCTTCGAGCCACCGCGATGGGACGGCCTTTCGACCGTGGATGCCTGCGAGGGTATTTTGAAGGGCGACGTTCGCGGCTTCGTAAGCCTCGGCGGCAATTTCGTGCGCGCTATCCCCGAGCGCTCGCTGATGGAGCCGGCCTGGTCCGGCCTGCGCCTGTCGGTGCAGATCGCGACAAAGCTCAATCGCAGCCATATCGTGCCTGGCGAGGTCACGTATCTCCTGCCATGCCTCGGTCGCATCGAGGTTGATGAGCAGGCCGGCGGTGCGCAGGCCGTGTCGATGGAGGATTCCACCGCCTGCATTCACGGCTCGCGCGGTCAGCGCAAGCCGGTGGCCGAGCATGCCCTCTCAGAGCCGGCGATCATCGCAGGCCTCGCCAAGGCAACGCTGAAGCCCAATCCCAAGGTCGACTGGGACGTGTGGATCGCTGACTATTCGCGCGTGCGGGACGCTATCGAGCGCACATATCCGGACCAGTTCAAGGACTTCAACAAGCGCATGTTCGAGCCCGGCGGCTTTCCGCG
>Ga0310811_10015168_pt1 | contig 10070 bp, 9 predicted proteins | sample YCmetagenome_FD_207642 | JGI IMG/M metagenome (GOLD analysis project Ga0310811, IMG submission 207642) | Soil microbial communities from experimental microcosm in Duke University, North Carolina, United States - YC | ecosystem: Engineered > Artificial ecosystem > Soil microcosm > Unclassified ...
GATCCTCGTTTGGCATCAACTATAGTTATGTTAACCTGGGCCTGTATTTCAAGGCTGTCAAACAGACCCCGGATTATTTCACCATGCCCCAGTTCCACAATGCGGACTTCAACTTCAGGATAAAGACCAAGAATGGCGGCATGATCAAATATTACACCACCTTCGCCTATAATGACCTTGGACTGAGAAGACAGGATATCGATAGCCTCTATCTCAAAAATGCTTTTTCCCTAACTAACCATAACTGGTATAACAACCTCAGCTGGCGGGAATACCTCAACAACGGCTGGAAGATGAATCTCGTCGCCAGCTACAGCACCAACCTCGACAATTTGGGCCAGCAGGTTCAGAATGCCTATAACCAGCCCCAGGCCTTTGCCGACACCAGCTTCTGGATGAACTATAAGAATTTTGGCATGGCCAACCGGCAGGACCTCTCCCAGGCCAAGGCTGTCTTCGACAAGAAACTGGGGGGGATCAGCTACATCCGCTTCGGCACGGAATACTGGTATTCCTATAACACCCAGAAATACAATTCAGGGGTTTACAACGATACCCTGTATAAATTCAAGGATAACTACAATGCCGTGTTCGCCGAATCCGATATATTCCTAACCAACGATCTGGCAGCCAAGCTGGGCCTCCGGTACGAATATTCTTCCGTGATCAAAAAGTCCGACCTGGCGCCCCGGATATCCCTCGCCTATAAAACAGGTCCGGAGGCCCAGGTCTCTCTGGCTTATGGCATCTTCTACCAGAAGCCCGAGAACAATCAGCTCTTCTATACGACCAACGTAGGCTTCACCAAGGCAACCCATTATATTATCAATTACCAGAAGATGTCGAAGGATAGGATCTTCCGGATCGAAGCCTATTATAAAAAATATGAGGACCTCATCAAGACCGTGCCCATCAACTATTATTATTCCACCTTTAATAACACCGGCAGCGGTTATGCAAAAGGGATCGAACTCTTCTGGAGGGACAAGAAATCAATAAAGGATTTCGACTACTGGATCAGCTATTCCTACCTGGATACCAAACGCAATTATCTCAACTATACCGAACAACTAATGCCCAGCTTTGCCGCGACTCATACCGCCTCCCTGGTCATGAAGAAATTCTTTACCAAGCTCAAGGCAGGCGCCAACGTTACCTACAGCTATGCGACGGGCAGGCCCTATTACAATTTTATGCTGAAAGGGGATAAATATGACCTGGCCAATCAGGGCAAAACTAAAGACTATCACAGCCTTAACTTCAGCGCGGAATACGTTCCCAGTATCGGCAATCCTAAAGCAAAGACCTTCGTCGTCTTTTTTGCCAGCATGACGAATGTATTGGGTTATAATGCGGTATATGGCTACAATTTTTCTTATAGTGGCCAGTACCGGCAGGCTATTACGCCTCCGGCCAACCGGTTCTATTTTATCGGCTGTTTCCTGAGCTGGGGGGTCGATCGTTCCCAGGATGCCATTAACAACAATTTGTAAAATCTAAGAGACTAAATAATAATTTTAAATTTTAAAAACCAACACCATGCAAAAAATGATCCTCGCGCTGGCCCTTTTAGTCACCCTGGAAGTCAGCGCCCAAACAGACAAATACACGCAGATCATGCAAAAGAATATCGCTTTGCTGGACTCTGCCAAGAGTATCGATGAACTCCAGAGCCTGGCGCAAACCTTCGACAGGATCGGAGATGCGGAAAAGACAAAATGGCTGCCTTATTATTATGCGGCTCTGGCCCAGACCTGGGTTGGCTGGAATCCCGCGACCAAAGACAAAGATGCCAATTCCGCAAAGATCAACGCTTACCTGGCAAAAGCCGAGGCTATCGAAAAGAATTCCGAATTATATGCCGTAGAAAATATGTCAGCTACCCAGCAAATGCTCGTTGACCCCCAGAACCGCTGGATGACGAATGGCAAAGATGCCGGCGCCGCCCTGCAAAAAGGATTGCAGGCAGACCCCAACAATCCCCGTCTCTATTACCTGCAAGGGATGAGCCTGCTGGGTACTCCTGAACAGTTTGGCGGAGGAAAGGATAAAGCAAAGCCTGTATTTGAGAAATCGCTGGCCCTGTATAAATCCAGCAAACCACAGCCGCTTTATCCCACCTGGGGCCAGAAGCAGGCAGAAGATGGACTTGCCCAATGCAATAAATAAAAAAAACCTAAATTGGGCAGAGACTGCCCTCACTTTTGTACTATGGCTAATAATATAGAGAACTTTTCTCCGGAAGAAAGCCTGCAGATCATACAGAGCATGATCTCCAAGGCAAAAGATTCCGTTGCCGATAAAAGTTTTTACTTTCTGTTATGGGGATGGCTGGTGCTGATCGGCGCCCTGCTCCAATACGTCCTGAAAGTGATCATCCGCACAGAAGCCCATCCCATGGCATGGAATATTATGTTCCTGGGAGTAATTATCTCCATATTCCATGGAGTGAGGGAGAAAGACAGAAGAGTGAAGACCTATGTGGATGAGGCGCTGCAAAATATATGGATCTGTGTCGGCTTTACCCAGGGATTGGTCGTTTTCATTTTTTTCCGCAGAGGCGGCTGGGAGAATTGCTATACGATTTTTATGCTTTTGTATTCCATCGGATGTTTCCTCACGGGCAGGACCCTGAAGTTCCAGCCGCTGGTATGGGGAGCCATCGCCTGCTGGGGGCTGGCCATCCTGTCCACCTTTGCGGATTATGACACCAATATACTGCTGTTGGCGGCGGCTATCCTGGTAAGTTATATTATCCCGGGATACCTGTTGAAAAGAGAACATAATAAATTAATCACTCAAGCATCCTGATGTTTAAGGATCTCAATCCCATATTGCATTCCCAATTGAGGCTGGCGGTAATTTCCATCCTCATCAGCGTGAAAGAGGCGGAATTTACCTACCTCCGGGAAAATACAAATGCGACGGCCGGTAACCTCAGCGTACAGATCAACAAGCTGAAGGAAGCCGGTTATATTGATGTCTCCAAACAATTCAAGGACAATTACCCTCAGACCATTTGTAAGATCACTCCCCAGGGAGTGCTGGCCTTCGAAGAATATGTGAGGGATCTGCAGGCTTATCTGGATATAAAAAAGTGAGCACTCCCTTCGGGGGTGCTCACTTTTTTATTAGCTTTTAGCCAACTTCATGGTCATTCTTTCATTACTGTTGATGATTACTTCCAGTTGATACATTCCGGGTTGTAGCTGATCGGTACCTTCGATATTATACATATTGGCCCCATTCTCTCCCGTGGCTGTCTTTCTGATGAGCTCGCTGCCATTGACATCCGTTACCTTCATCACCACAAAGGATTTTTCCTTCAACTGTACATTCACCTGGATGTCGTTGACACCGGGATCGGGCGTAACGCTGACAGCCGTTACATTCTTGCTGCCATACATCCGCACGATCAATACTTTCGAATACGTCACCCGGTTAGCCGCGTCCACCTGCCGGAGACGGTAATACAGGTCATACTTTTTAGCCAAACCTTCATGTACCTTATCGGTAAAGGCATATTCCTGCAAAGAGGCAGCACCCGCTTTGACCTCTCCGACCATTTCAAAATTATTGCCGTCCAGGCTTCTTTCCACCTCAAAACGATTGCTATGGTTATCGGCGGTGGTATTCCAGTTGATATCCACGGCATTCTTCCGGTACAGGGCCTGGAAATTCGTCAGCGTATTTTTGGAGGAGAAACGGATCGTGGCTGTAGTGGTGATGGAACACAGGGCAGGATAGCCGTTGTCACAGACCTTATAGGAGAAATGAGTGGATGAACCTGTAAAACCTGCTTTCGGAGTAAACGTGAATTCCCCATTCTTTTGCAGTTCGACCCTGCCATCCGGGGACTCTTCCAGCAAATAAGCCGTCAGCGTCTCATGGTTCGGGTCATAATCGTTGTTCAGCACATTGCCCGTCGCCTCATGGCTGGCGCTGCCGATAAACTTGTCACGCAAGGTCACCGGAGCTACATTACAGGTGGACTGATAATGTGCCGCCGCGCCAATAGCCAGCTCATCGATGGCAATCCGCTCGTTTCCGCCTATCCCCTGGTAATTGATATATAATTTATATTGGCCTTGCGCAGGAACCGCCAATGATTGCTGATACTTATAAATGGTGGTATTATCATCACCCGTCAATTCCAGGCTGTCCAGTAAGAACCGGGTCTTGTTATTGGCGTCCGTAGCGTAAACCTTGATCCATCTCCGGTTTTGGACCGGTTGATTGAACTTATAGATAAAAGAAATGGAAATAGGGGAGTTTATATCCAGCAGGGGAGTGAAAATACCTGTCATCTCCGTAGCGCTGGCGCCGGCGCCGGATACCATCGCCCCATCCCCTTCCATATTAGGGGCCCAACCGTTGCGGTTGACATCAAAATCCGAAAAAAACCAGCAATTTCCCTGGAGATATCCCTTTACTTCCGTGAGCCGGAGTCCCGAACGGGAGTTGAAATTATCGGAGGTTTCTGCGAAGAGAGGTTGCAGAATACAGAGCAGGACAGGCGTCAGCAAAATGGTGAATAAGTTCCTTTTCATCTTTGTAATTTTCAGAAGGTGATTGATGTCGGCCTGGGGCCGGTTAAAAGTAATTGCGTAAACACGGGGCTATTCAAAGGAAGGAACTACGATAAATAAAACGCAATAAGTTGAAAATGGCCTTCTGGAATTGGCGGTAGGGAGGTCTCCTTACCTAGCGGGATTGTCAAAGGATGTGAAGTCAAAGATAGAGAAGACATTCTGTTTTTGCAAGTCCTTTCCTAAAATTTCCTTTTTTTAGAGCCCCGGATCGCCAACTATTCAGCCGCCCCTTTGTAAATTACATTGATTGTCAATCGTAAGTATTATGTCCACGATCATAAAGGTCACCCAGTTAACTAAGCGTTTCGGAGAACTGCAAGCGGTGGACTCCCTCTCCTTCTCCGTCCGGCAAAAAGATATATATGGCTTTCTGGGGCAGAATGGGGCCGGCAAATCGACTACCATCCGGATGCTGCTGACCCTGGTTGCCCCCACATCCGGGGAAATAGAGATTTTTGGATTGAACCTCCGGACCCATCGCCGGGAGATCCTCCGTAAGGTAGGGGCCGTTATCGAAAAACCAGACCTTTATAAATATCTCACTGCTTATGAGAACCTTTCCCTTTTTGCCCGGATGAGCGGCATCACCCCCACCTCCCGTCTGTTGATGGGACAACTGGAACAGGTAGGATTGGCAGAAAGGGCGCATAGCAAGGTAAAGACCTTTTCCCAGGGAATGAAACAACGCCTGGGTATTGCAGTTGCCCTGGTACATGACCCCGACCTGGTTATCCTGGATGAGCCGACCAACGGCCTCGACCCCCAGGGGATCGCAGACATTCGAAACCTGATCCTCCACCTGAGCGCCCACCTGGGAAAGACCCTGCTGGTCTCCTCTCACCTGCTGAGCGAAATGGAATTGATCGCGAACAGAATGCTGATCATCGATAAAGGGAAAAAGGTCGTGGAAGGGGTGGCCACCGAATTGTTCGACCCTGCCCAGACCATCGTTGAACTGGACACTATCGACCCTCCGTTTACCGGAGAAGCCATCGCCCGTTCAAAATGGCAATCCTTTTTACAACAACGCCAGGGAGGAAAATTCCTGCTGAAAATGGACAGGTCCCTCATCCCGGCTTTTACACAAGACCTGGTACAGGGGGGCGTACAGGTGCTCGCCATCCGCCCCCGGCATTCCCTGGAAGATTATTTTTTATCATTGACAACCGCGAATCAGCATGTGGAAGCTTTTACAGATTGAACTGTTTAAAATATTCAGGCGCCCCCGTACCTACATCCCGTTCGCGGCAATAGCCGCTATGGTCCTTATCATCCAGCTGGGCTTGAAATTCGATGGCAGGTCCTACCTGGAGCTGATGATGAGCAGTCTTTCCGACTCCTTCTATATCCCCTATAATATGATCATGAACGGCTACCTGGTAGCCTTTGTCATCCTCAATACCCTGCTGATCCAGGTGCCCCTGCTGGTAGCCCTGGTGGCTGGTGATATGGTGGCGGGAGAGGCCAATATGGGGACCCTGCGCCTGCTCGTCACCCGCCCTTTCAGCCGGACACAGCTTATGCTGGTAAAGTTCGGGGCCTCCGTCATCTACACCATCCTGTTACTGGTATGGATGGCCCTGCTGGCTTTATTTTTGAGCATGCTGCTCTTCGGCACCAACGACATGCTCATTGCCCGCAACAATGTCATGGAGCAGATCCGGGCTTCGGATGTCTTATGGCGTTATATCGCCGCCTTCGGGTATGCGACCGTGGCCCTCAGCACCGTAGCGGCCCTCGCCTTTCTGCTATCGGTCTTCGCAGAGAACTCCATCGGCCCCATCGTCTCCACCATCAGCATCGTCATCGTATTTACCATTTTATCGGAGATGAGAATACCTTTGTACGACAATACGGTGAAGCCCTGGCTGTTTACCTCGCACATGCTGGCCTGGAAGGGATTTTTCTACTCCCGTTCGAATGGGGAAGGGGCGGCCATCCCCGGCACGGTGGAGAACCTGCCCGCCATCCTCCGCAGTCTGGGTATCCTGTTGGCCTATATCGTGCTATTCGTAACGGCGGCGATAGCTATTTTTAAAAAGAAAGACATTCTTAGTTAAATCGTCAACTATGCAACAGCTGCTCATGGCCTTCCTTTTCCTGACCGCTATCCTGCCTCCCGGCGTTACCCATGCCCAGGACCCTGCCGCCCTGCTGCAAAAAGTAAGGGCCCGCCTTGACCAGGTGAATGACTACCAGGCAACAGGTCAAATGAAAACCAACGTACCCTTTCTGAAGGTCCCCGAAGCCCAGGTCACCGTCTATTTTAAAAAACCCGACAAGCTGAAGATAAAAAATGAAAAAGGCATTTCCCTGGTACCTAAAGGCGCCGTGACCATCAGCCTTAACAATCTGCTAAAAGGGGGATATACCACCCTGGATGCGGGTACGGATACCGCCGGCGGCCGTAAAGTAAAGGTGATCAAACTATTACCCCAGGACGAGAATGCCGACCTCGTCCTTTCTACCCTCTATATCGACGAGACGCGCCTGCTGGTCCTGAAGGCCCGGACCACTACCCGGGAGAATGGCACCTATGAAGTGGAGCTGAGTTATGGAAAATATCTTTCCTATGCCTTGCCCGACAAAGTGATCTTTACTTTCAATACAAAGAATTACAAACTTCCCAAAGGCATAACATTTGATTACGATGATGGCTCTGCCAAAAAACAGGAGACTCCCGCCGGCACAAAAGGGAAAGTAGAACTCAGCTATAGCTCTTATATCATTAATAAAGGCGTGCCGGATGCCGTGTTCCAGTGAGGCCTATCGTACAATGATAGATTTTATCTTAGCTACCACCTCTTTCGGGAAAAGATGAGTTATCTTACTGAGCATTTTTACGGTACTTTGCTGTAATACCAGCCTGGTAGCAGGTTTCACTTCCTTTCCAAAATAGGTATTGACTACCTTCTTTCCCGTCCTTATATTGACCAGGTGGTTCAGATAAAGTTTATTGATAGCGATGTCCGATAGCCGGGGCACATAATAGATACAATCCTCGAAATAATAATGGGTCACCTGCGAATGCCGGGTTGCACCGGGGGTATTGATCCTCTCTCCCCCGTGCAGGAGATTGGCTGACCATATCATGGCCTGCCCCTTCTTAATCGTGAGGGTTTGCTTTTTAAGCGCCAGCGCCTGTATGATCTCCTGGATGAAATTCGTATAGTCTACCGCATAAGCCATAATGGCTTTTTTCGTCTCAATGTTATCACTCGCTTTTACCCCCAGGTCTATCATATCATAAAAAGGTAGTTTATGACTCTGGGGATAATAATGCAAAGGACCATTGTCGTTGCTAATGTCTTCCAGCGCCACCCATACCCCACACATAAACCGCTGGGGGATCGAATTGAAATGCACCATGTCGGAGTGGGTTTTTTGCTGGGTGCCTACAGGGAAGTTGAGGGTTTGAAAAGGGATAGGTTCTCGCCGGTAAAGTAACCGCAGTTTGTCCAGGACCGTGTCGGAAACGGCCACTTTTCTAACATGGTCATTATAGGTCCAGGCATCCTGGATCCGTTTGTCTTCCCCGGCGATCTTCCCGAAATGGGGCGCCATGCTGTTATTCAGGGCGTCAATAAGGGATTCGTCCAGTTGCGGATTGAAAATAGCATAGCCATTCTCCGCAAAGCCATTTATAAAGGCCTTGTCCTCTTCGCTGAGATCGGATGCATGGAGTTCATGTTCAAAAAAGGGCGACTCGGTCCAGGGCAGGTTTTGAGCTCGGGGTGACATGTAATTAGGATTTAGACTAATTAAGATGTACGCGAATCCCGGCTGTTTCGTTGGGCAGTTTAAAAAATTTACACGACAGGTGCTAAGGCCATGAGACCTTCCTTATCCCCGGTTACCTTCGATCTTCTCATCCTCTGCATTGCCGATGACCACCGCCCCCATCTTTTTCAGAGGATTGCTCCTGTTGAACTCGTACTCCCGGCGGTTACGGATGATATCGATACAGGTATAAATGGAAGTAAGGAAGGAATCGGCATCCGCCTTATTCTTTCCGGCGATGTCGAAAGCTGTTCCATGATCCGGCGAGGTCCTCACCATGGGGAGACCGGCCGTATAATTCACCCCTTCCCCGAAGGCAAGGGATTTAAAGGGGATCAGCCCCTGGTCATGGTACATGGCCAGCACCGCATCAAATTTTGACTGCTGGTTGCGGGCGAAAAAGGCGTCGGCACTATAAGGGCCAAAAACAAGCATGCTGTGTTTGGCGTCTTTAATGGCTGGTTTGATGATCTCCTCATCCTCTTTCCCGATGAGACCTTCGTCCCCGGCATGAGGATTCAGCCCCAGCACGGCAATCTTTGGTTTGTCGATACCAAAATCCCTTATGAGGCTATCTTTAAGGATAGCGAGTTTGGAAAGAATGACCTCCCGGGTTATATGCTGGGCAATCTCCCGGACCGGGACGTGTTCGGTGACGAGTCCCACCCGGAAGTTTTCAGAAACCATCAGCATGAGTACATCATTCACACCGAATGCATGTTTCAGGTAGGGAGTATGTCCTGTAAAATTAAAGGAAGGAGATTGGGTGTTCTTCTTGTGGATAGGGGCCGTTACCAGCCCGTGGATCTTTCGGTCTTTCAGCGCTTCTACGGCTGCTATCAGGGATTTAACGGCATAACTGCCTCCTATCTCCGTCAATTGCCCCGGCAGGATGGCGATCTCCTCTTCCCAGCAATTATAAATATTGATCTGCTTAGGGGCGATACGGGAAAAATCCTTGGTGCTTTGATAAGCAAAATTGATCTCCGGCACCGCCTTGCGATAGAAATTGATCAGTTTGTTCGAGCCGAATATAAGGGGGGTACATAATTCCAGGATCCGGTGGTCGGAAAAGGTCTTGATGATCAATTCGGTCCCGATCCCATTCAGGTCGCCGACGGAAATTCCTATGATAGGTCTCTGCAGTGGAAGGCTCATGAGCTTATTTTTCAGGCATGAAGGTAATGAAAGTCCCTTAAATTGGGTCAAGCACATTACTTTTGCTCTACCCATGTATACCCTCAAGAAATCTCTGGGCCAGCACTTTCTGCGGGATGAGAATATCTCCCGTAAAATAGTAGCGGCCGTTTTGGATACACCCGGCTTTCAGACGACAGTCGTTGGCCCCGACCGTCCGGCGACTCCGGAAGGCCAGGGGCACGGGGTGGGTACTGGTCCGGAAGGCCCTCAGGGGGCAGGAAATGCCCCGCAAGGCCAGGCGACTGACTCTCATCAGACCCGACTCCTGGAGGTAGGCCCCGGAGCAGGCGCCCTGACAAAATACCTGATGGAAATACCATCGCTGGATTTTAAGGCAGTAGAACTGGATGAGGAAAAAGTGCTGTATTTACAAAATACCTGGCCCGCCCTCCGGGATAAGATCATCCATAAGAGCATACTGGATATCGAACGGCCTTTCGAAGGGAAATTTACGGTTGTTGGCAACTTCCCCTATAATATCTCTTCCCAGATCCTTTT
>Ga0310811_10015169_pt1 | contig 10070 bp, 6 predicted proteins | sample YCmetagenome_FD_207642 | JGI IMG/M metagenome (GOLD analysis project Ga0310811, IMG submission 207642) | Soil microbial communities from experimental microcosm in Duke University, North Carolina, United States - YC | ecosystem: Engineered > Artificial ecosystem > Soil microcosm > Unclassified ...
ATGGCGCGCTGGGCGCGGGGCGCGTCGCGCCGGGCGCGCCATTCGCCGAGCGCGGCGACGACACGGGCCTCACTGCCCGGGTCGACGGTCATGATGGCGGCGCCGAGGTCCGCGGTGAGGGGGCTGGGCTCGGTGGACCGGTAGGAGTTGACGCCGACGACCTTCTCCGTGCCCGCTTCGATCCGGGCCCGGCGCTCGGCGTGCGAGGAGACCAGCCTCGACTTGAGATAACCGGATTCGACGGCGGCGATCGCGCCGCCCATCTCCTGGACCCGGTCGATCTCGGACCAGGACGCCTTGACCATCTCCTCGACCTTGGCCTCGACGACACGCGAGCCCTCGAAGATGTCCTCGTATTCCAGCAGATCGCTCTCGTCGGCCAGGACCTGCTGGATGCGCAGGCTCCACTGCTGGTCCCAGGGACGGGGGAGGCCCAGCGCCTCGTTCCAGGCGGGAAGCTGCACGGCACGGGCGCGGGCGTCCTTGGAGAGGGTGACGCCCAGCATCTCCAGCACGATGCGCTGGAGATTGTTCTCCGGTTGGGCCTCGGTGAGGCCGAGGGAGTTGACCTGGACGCCGTAGCGGAAGCGGCGCTGCTTGGGATCCTCGATGCCGTAGCGCTCCCGGGTGATGGTGTCCCAGACGCGATTGAACGCTCGCATCTTGCACATCTCCTCGATGAAGCGGACGCCCGCGTTGACGAAGAAGGACATCCTGGCGACGACCTCGCCCATCCGCTCCCGGGGCACCTGGCCGGAGTCCCGTACGGCGTCGAGGACCGCGATGGCGGTGGTCATCGCGTAGGCGACCTCCTGGACGGGCGTGGCCCCGGCCTCCTGCAGGTGGTAGCTGCAGATGTTGACCGGGTTCCACCGGGGGAGGTGGGCGACGGTGTAGGCGATCAGGTCGGTCGTCAGCCGCAGGCTCGGCCCCGGCGGGAAGATGTGCGTCCCGCGCGAGAGGTACTCCTTGATGATGTCGTTCTGGGTGGTCCCCTGGAGGCTGCCCGGGTCAGCGCCTTGTTCCTCGGCGACCACCTGGTAGAGCGCCAGCAGCCAGAGGGCGGTGGCGTTGATGGTCATCGAGGTGTTGGTGGACTCCAGCGGGATGTCCTGGAAGAGCCTGCGCATATCGCCGAGGTGGGACACCGGGACGCCGACCCGGCCGACCTCGCCGCGGGCGAGGATGTGGTCGGGGTCGTAGCCGGTCTGGGTCGGGAGGTCGAACGCGACCGACAGGCCGGTCTGGCCCTTGGCGAGATTGCGCCTGAACAGCTCGTTGGAGGCCTCCGCGGTGGAGTGCCCCGCGTAGGTGCGCATCAGCCACGGGCGGTCTTTTTGACGCTCGGTCATCTACGGCCTCAGACCTTCTTGCTGTTGGCGGCCCGCTCCGACGCCTCGTCACGGAACCGATTGATCGCGTCGATGTGCTTGGCGCGCAGCTCATGGTCGCGCACCCCCAGGCCTTCGCGCGGGGCGAGGGCGAGGACGCCGACCTTGCCCTGGTGGAGATTGCGGTGGACGTCATAGGCGGCCTGGCCGGTCTCCTCCAGGGTGTACGTCCTGGACAGGGTGGGGTGGATCCTCCCCTTGGCCACCAGGCGGTTGGCCTCCCATGCCTCACGGTAGTTGGCGAAGTGCGATCCCACGATCTTTTTCAGGCTCATCCACAGGTACCGGTTGTCGTACTCGTGGGTGTAGCCGCTGGTCGACGCGCAGGTGACGACGGTGCCGCCCTTGCGGGTTACATAGACGCTGGCCCCGAAGGTCTCCCGCCCGGGATGCTCGAAGACGATGTCGACGTCCTCGCCGCCGGTGAGCTCGCGGATCCGCTTGCCGAGCCGCTTCCACTCCCGGGGGTCCTGGGTGTGCTCGTCCTTCCAGAACCGGTATCCCTCCGCGGTGCGGTCTATGACCGCCTGCGCGCCCATGGCGCGGCAGAGGTCGGCCTTCCGGGGGCTGGAGACCACACAGACGGGATTGGCGCCGCCGGCCAGCACCAGCTGGGTGGCGTACGAGCCGAGTCCGCCGCTCGCTCCCCAGACCAGGACGTTGTCGCCCTGCTTCATATCGGCGCCGTTGCGGGAGACGAGCTGCCGGTAGGCGGTGGAGTGGACCAGGCCGGGGGCGGCGGCCTCCTCCCAGGTGAGGTGCCCGGGCTTGGGCATCAGCTGGTTGGACTTGACGAGCGCGATCTCGGCGAGGCCGCCGAAGTTGGTCTCGAACCCCCAGATGCGCTGCTCGGGGTCGAGCATCGTGTCGTTGTGGCCGTCGGCGGACTCCAGCTCCACGGACAGGCAGTGCGCGACGACCTCGTCCCCCGGCTTCCAGAGGTTGACGCAGGGGCCGGTCCGCAGCACCACGCCCGCGAGGTCGGATCCGATGACGTGGTAAGGAAGATCATGGCGCTTGGCGAGCGGGGACAGTCTGCCGTACCGCTCCAGGAACGCGAAGGTGGGGACCGGCTCGAAGATGGAGGTCCACACGGAGTTGTAGTTCACCGAGCTGGCCATGACGGCCACCAGCGCCTCTCCCGGGCCGAGCTCGGGAAGGGGCACATCGTCCAGGTGGATGGATTTGCGGGGGTCCTTCTCGCGGCTGGGCAGGCCGGCGAACATCCCGGCCTCGTCCTTGCGGACGGTTACGGCGCGGTAGGACTCGGGGAGGGGCAGTGCCGCGATCTCCGCGGCGGAGCCGCTGGCGGCTGTCGTTGACGCGAGGATCGCGTCGAGGATGTCCTTCACGGTGGGCCTCCGGCGAAGCGCGACGTAGGGACGCTTGGGGGAACCTCGATCCGGCGGGAGCCGGCGATGCCGTCGGTTCGGCGGGTGGCGCGGGTGACCCTGACGGTCGCACGGAAGCGGCCGACGCGCGGTGGCGCGTGGGGGACGCCCCCGGACGGACTCCGGGGACCATGCCTGTGACGCAGGCGTCCGGGCCTTTGGGGACAGACGGCGTGCGCTGTGCCGCCGCACACCGCCCGCCCGGACACTGAAATATTGTATGGCACCGAGTGTCACTGACAAAGACACTCTGTGCCACTATTTTTCGGCAGTTCTCCCGTAGACGCAACACGGCCGCTCCCGGGGACGGGATCGGCCGTGCGGGTGCGTACGAAGCCCGCTGGTGGCGGGCCCGGCTCTGTGCCGGCGGGCGGGCGGCCGACCGTGCCGGCCCTTGGGCCGTCCGCCGGTTCCAGCCGGTGGCCGGCTCGGTGGTCCTCCATCGCTGCGAAGGTCAGGAGGGCTTCAGAGCCTTCTCGATGGCGCTCATGACCTCCGCCGGAGAGGCGTCCGTCCTGGCCACCGCGATGACCACATCGCCGCTCCGGGAAGCCGCGGCCGGCCCGGCGAGCGGCCGCCGGCCCAGGCCGACGCCAGGGCCGAACGTCTCCTTGATCACGGCGAAGGCGCGGTCGAGCTGCACCTCCACATCGCCCTTGCCATCGGCCCGCAGCCAGCGCCGGAGCACATGGTTGTGGGCCGCGACCACGGCGGACGCGGCGACCTCGGCGAGCAGCGGGCCATCGTCACCGTCACGGTGCGCGGCCTCGTCGAAGTGGCCCAGCAGATAGCGGGTGAACAGCCGCTCGTAGCGGGCCACCGAGGTGATCTCGCGCTCCCGGAGCGGAGGCACCTCGCGGATCAGCCGGTAGCGCTCCACCGAGACCTCGGGGGACTCCGCGTACATCCGCAGCACCTCGGTGATGCCCCGGCAGACCGTGTCCAGCGGGTCCTCGCGCGGCTCGGCGTCGTCCAGCACGGCCTGCACCCGCACCAGGGTGTCGTCGTGGTCCGGGAAGATCGCCTCCTCTTTGGACCGGAAGTGCCGGAAGAAGGTGCGCCGGGCCACCCCGGCCGCGGCCGCGATCTCGTCCACCGTCGTCGCCTCGTACCCCTGCGTCGCGAACAGGTGCATCGCGGCGGCCGCCAGGTCCTGTCGTACGCGGTGGCGCTGGGCGGAGGCTACGGACGTACGGGCGGGCTTGACGGGTTGGGCCATCCTGCGTTCCTTGCTGAGCTGTGCGGTGTGCCGCAAGGCACCGGGCGGAGCTGTCCGTGATGAGGCTACGTCAGTGGCCTGCGGCCGACCCCCTGTTTTGCCTGGTGATGAGAGACCCGGGGACCGCACGGCGGTTCCCGGGCGGGTCCTCCGGGCGTGCCGGCCCGGTCCGCGTGCCGGTCAGCGCCGGGCGTACTCACGGAAGCCGCGGCCGGTCTTCCGGCCCAGGCACCCCGCCGACACCAGATGCTCCAGCAGCGGCGCGGGCGCCAGGCCCGGATCGCGGAACTCCTGGTGCAGCACCCGCTCGATCGCCAGCGACACATCCAGGCCGACCACGTCGAGCAGCTCGAACGGGCCCAGCGGATAGCCGCCGCCGAGCTTCATCGCCGCGTCGACGGCGTCGACCGTCGCGTAGTGCTCCTGGACCATCTTCACCGCATTGTTCAGATACGGGAACAGTAGTGCGTTGACGACGAAACCGGCCCGGTCGCCGCAGTCCACAGCGCGCTTCCCGATCCTGCCGCAGACCTCATGGAGGGTGGCGCGCGCATCATCGGCGGTCAGCACCGTATGGACCACCTCGACCAGCTTCATCACCGGCGCCGGGTTGAAGAAGTGCATCCCGACGACATCCCACGGGCGCGAGGTGGACACGGCCAGCTTCACCACGGGGAGTGAGGAGGTCGTGGTGGCCAGCACCGCACCCGGCTTGCAGACCTTGTCCAGCACCGCGAAGAGCCGCTGCTTGACGGCCAGGTCCTCGGCGACCGCCTCCAGCGCCAGATCCACCTCCGCGAACGCCTCCAGCGAGCCCGCCGGGGTGACCCTGGCGATTGCCGCGTCCCGCTGCTCCGGTGTGAGGCGGCCCTTGGCGACCGACCGCTCCAGGGACTTCGCGAGCCGTGACGCTGCCGCGTCGGCCTTCTGCTGGTCGCGGGCGGCGAGCACCACCTCGTACCCCGCCTTGGCGAACACCTCGGCGATACCGGTCGCCATCGTGCCCGACCCGGCGACGCCGACGCTGCTGACGCCCCGGCCCGGTGCCGCGTTGGCGATCGGGCCCGGTGTTTCGGCGTCGGGCACGGTGACGGCGCTGCCCGGCGCCTCATAGGTGTAGAAGCCGCGGCCGGATTTACGGCCCAGCAGCCCGGCGGCCGTCAGCTGTTTCAGGACCGGGGCCGGGGCGTGCAGCCGGTCGCCGGAGGCGTCGTACATGGCCTCCAGGACGGTCCGCGCGGTGTCGATACCGATCAGATCCAGCAGAGCCAGCGGACCCATCGGCAGACCGCAGCCCAGTCGCATGGCCGCGTCGATGTCCTCCCGGGTGGCGTACCGGGACTCGTACATGGCGGCGGCCTGGTTCAGATAGCCGAAGAGCAGTCCGTCGGCGATGAACCCGGGGCGGTCGCCCACCGGCACGGGTTCCTTGCCGAGCGCCCGCACCAGGTCCGTGACCGCTTCTGTCGTCTCCGGCGAGGTCAGCACCGTCGGCGCCACCTCGACCAGCTTCATGGCCGGCACCGGCGCGAAGAAGTGCAGGCCGAGCATCCGGTCCGGGCGTTCGGTGCGGGACGCCAGCCTGGTGACGGACAGCGCGTTGGTGCCGGTGGCCAGGACGGCGCCGGGTTTGACGATCCGGTCCAGAGCCGCGAAGACCTCGGCCTTGGCCTCGAAACGCTCATCGATGACCTCGATCACCAGATCGGCCTCGGCCGTGGCCTCCAGATCGGAGAAGGTACGGAACCGGGCCAGGGCACCACGGCGCCCGGATGCGGTGAGCCGCTCGCGCCGCACCGCGCGGGCGGTCGAGGACGACAGGGCAGCCGCGGCGCGCGCCGCGGCCCGCTCACTGATGTCGATGCCGATCACCTCGTGGCCGGCGCAGGCCAGCACCTCGGCGATCCCGGTGCCCATGGTGCCCAGGCCGACGACGGCGATCACGGGGAAGGGACAGGAAGGAGGCGGACGATCCATCGCGGACTCCGATGCTGAGGTAACCGAGGGCGCGGACGCCGCATTCGCGGACGCCGTCGTCGCGGTATGAGGAGTTGGGCGGAGTCGCGGGGGTGTGCACGCAGGCGCGCGTCCCCGCGCTGACGGGTTGGCGAGCCCTGTCCCGGGGCCGCGCCGCGATGGTGCCGAACCGACGTGGTGCCTTGGTTGCCGGGTGCGCGGCGGCTGCGTCACCAGGCCGCGTAGCACTTGCCTTGCACTTTCATTCGAGGGTAACCGGCCAGTAACCTATACGCCAGCCTTCCGCGCATATGATCTGCGTAGTCGACAGATGAGCGCCCCTTGTCAGCGGAGACTCCGTACATTGCGCACCTCGGCGTCCGCTCCGCCGGACACCGCGACCAGGTTCTCCGCCCGCCCCTCGGCCCGCCAAGAACTCCCGGCGCCGCGCGGCGTCCGCGTCGGCGCTCATCGCGTCGAGATACGACCGCGGCAGTATCCCGGCGTACGCGGACTGCCCGCCACGGACCAGTAGGAGTCCTCGATGCCCGGCAGATCGTCCGCTTCTTCGTCCTCCCCTTCTGCCACAGCCGGTGTGCCCCCCCGTCGTACTCACCGCGCTTCCCCATGAAGCCCCGGCCGATTGTCGTCATTCAGGCAGCGAATGTAACGTCGTCGCCGCTACGAGCGCTGCCTGGGTACGGTGACTGATGGGAAATCAGGCCCGAACCCTCGCCGTGGACTGGCGGTAAGGAGCTTTCGGTGTCGGTTCGAACACTGAATATTGGTCATATCGGGCAATTCATTGGGCTTCCTGCACGTAACGTGACGTCTCCTGGAGGATTCACTTGCACGATCAGTTGGTTACCGTCGTCACGGGCGGCAGTCGCGGCATCGGTGCCGCGATCTGCGCCCGCCTCGCGGCAGATGGCCATGACGTTGTGCTCGGCTACCGTTCCGACGCCTCCGCCGCGGAAGGCGTCGCCGCGACGGTCCGCGATGCAGGCCGCCGATGCGTCGCCGTCCGTGTCGACACCACCGACGAAGCCGCCGTCGACCGGCTCTTCGACGCTGCGGCCGACCTAGGGTCCGTCACCGGCCTGGTCAACAACGCCGGGGTCAGTGGCCCCAACGGCCGCCTCGTGGACGCCGATGCGGCCGGCATGCGGCGCGCGGTCGACGTCAATGTGATCGGTTACCTGCTGTGCGCGCGTCGTGCCATCCGCGACATGTCACGCAACGGCAGCGGGGCCATCGTCAATATCTCCTCCGCCTCGGCCACCATCGGAAGCCCGGGCCAGTACGTCCACTACGCAGCCGCCAAAGCCGCTGTCGACGCGATGACCGTAGGGCTGTCCAAAGAGGTGGCCGCCGACGGGATTCGCGTCAACTGCGTCGCACCGGGCGTTATTTGGACAGAATTCCATCAGGACCCGCAGCGGCCGGCGAAGGTCGCCGCCAACATCCCCATGGGCCGCTCCGGCCAGCCGCAGGAGATCGCCGGGGCTGTCTCCTGGCTGCTCTCCGATGACGCCTCCTATGCGACGGGAACGATTCTGCGGGTAGCCGGCGGCATGTAGTCCGCTGCGATCCAGTTGCCGGCCGGGTCGGGCCGGGCCGTACCAGCGGCGGTAGGGGGCGTCCCTGCGGCTCACCGGTGCGCGTCCCGGGCCGGGGGTTGTCCCTGCCAGCGGTACTGGGGTGGTTGGGATGGCCCGGCCGGGGCGGGACGGAGATGCTGGGGGGCGGCGCATTCCGTTGTCGCCTGTCGTGGAATCCGGGGTTGGCCCAATGAACGGCACCCACATCCACTCCGCCGCCGTTCGTGGGCTCCTCCAGGCGTGGGGTACTGCTTCTCGCTGCCGCGACGGCCCTCACCACGGCCACAACGGTACCTGCGGCCGCCGCTTCGGCTGCTGCGGCAGCCACGGCGACGGGCGTTCGACACCTGGTGCGGCTGAACCTGCCGGCGCCCAGCGGCCCGTATCGCGTCGGTACGGTGTCGCTGCGCCTGGTGGACCGCTCCCGGCCGGATCCATGGTTTGCCGCGCGGGCTTACCGGGAGCTGAAGGTGAGTGTCCGATACCCGGCGAGGGACCGCTGGTTGCCCTCGTGCGGCGCAGATGCTGCCGGGGGAGTCGGTTGGGTTCGACGCGCTGAACAATTCGGGAGCGTCGTGCCGTTGGGGAAGGCCGACTGGGCGGCGACGCGCACCTACGCCCGCGAGGGTGCGCCGCTGGACCGGAGGGGCGGGCCCAGGACGGTGGTGCTGTACTCGCCGGGAGTGCTCGATCCGCGTTCGCTCGGGACCACGCTCTGCGACGATCTGGCGTCGCTTGGATACGCGGTGGTGGCGATCGACCACACCTATGAGGTGGGGCGGTGGAGCTCCCCGGTGGCAGGGTCGAGACCAGCCGGATGCTCGACGAGTCCAGACCTCAGACTTGACCGCGCTGATGGAGAAGACTTTGGCGGTCCGGGTCGGAAGATCGTCGTTCCCTTCCCGACCGCGACGGTGTCCGGACCGGTCTGCAAAGCCTCCGTGACGCTGGCCTGGACGGACCTCACCGAAAACGTCTTCTGGTAGGAGGAGCGCGAGCTGTTGAGGATCTGTTGCTGGGCACTCGGCACAGAGGCCATCCCGGCGCAACCGGCGACCAGGTAGATGCTTATGCCGCTTGCACCGGCAGAAGCTCCCCTCACGGGCCCTCGCCCGGCGCGAAGTCACCCACCATCGAGCTCACGACCCACTGCCCGGCGCTGCTCTTTACGAGGGTGGCGGTGTAGTCCATCACGCCTGGCGGGTCGACAGTGTTCCAGTCACCGTTGGACATCTTGACCTGTGTCTTCCCGTATACGCTGACCGCTGCTTCCACGGTCGCCTTGTCCCCGGACACTCCTACCCGGCTGAAGGTGACCTTGGAGACTCCGCTGGTCAGGTTCCTTTCGGTTCCGCCAGCTTCGTCGTTGACGGTATTCCGCAGACCTATGGCCTCGTGCTGGGCCTGAGCAGGAGCGAAGTACTCGGAGAGGGCGGCCAGACCATCGTTCAGTTGCTTGTTGCGAACGGTGGCGATCTGGTTGGCGGGTGTTTTCCCTACGGCTGCCGACGCCATGGATCCTACGAAGGAAGCAGGCTCCGCCAGGGCTGCACGGTCAGCGGATATCGCCGCCGTGAACGCCGCCTTGACCTGGCTGCCCTGTCCGGAATCGGAAGCGGCGAGCGAAGCCACTGTTGCCTGGGATCCGGATGCCGAACTTGCCCAGCTCAGCCCGACCGCCGCCGCCGCAACAGCCACGCCGGCACCGATGACGGTGGTCTTGGTCCTGGGCGTCTTTCGTGTCGTCATGTCGAATGCTCCACTCGAAGGTCTCTACGATCTTCCTTAGTTGGTGGGCTCAATGTAAATGAAGTAGACCGTCGTGGCATCGCGTCCAAGCCCGGTCCTTCAGGACTCCGTTGGTGAATCCGCAAAAGGGTGGTCGTGATCATGGTTTCAAGCGGCGAGCGCAGTCGGCGGCTCATTCCTGCCGGTCTCCTTCCGGAGACCGGCACTCGCGCCTTCGCACGCGACGAGCGGAGGTTCAAAGGGGCGCGGCAGCCAGGTCCGGGTCGGCGAGCAGCGCCCTGGCGGCGGCGGAGAGCCTGCGGGTGGTGGCGGTGGCCAGTGAGATGGTCCACAGCAGCTCCAACCCGTCGATCTCCAGATCGTGCAGGTCGGTCATCGCTTCTGCCGCGGTCGCCGGGACGAAGCTGACGCCCAGTCCCTGGCGGACCAGTCCGGCCCCCGCCGAGTAGTCGGCCACTTCGAAGGGGACGGCGCGGGTGTGGCCTGCGGCGGCGAACGCGTGGTCGACGATCGCGCGGGTTCCCCAGCCGACGGGGAAGTCGATGAAGGTGGCATCGGAGAGGTCGGCCAGCGCCAGCCCGGTGCTGCGGGCCAGAGGATCGTCGGGCGAGCAGACCAGGCACAGCCGTTCGGTCGCGAGCGCGCGGAGGGTGACGCCGGCCGGGGGTCTGCCGAGTACGGACACCAGCGCCAGGTCCACCGTCCCGTCGAGCACCGCTTGGACGTTGCCGGCCGAACCCGCGAAAGTCTGGTGCAGCCGTAC
>Ga0310811_10015172_pt1 | contig 10069 bp, 8 predicted proteins | sample YCmetagenome_FD_207642 | JGI IMG/M metagenome (GOLD analysis project Ga0310811, IMG submission 207642) | Soil microbial communities from experimental microcosm in Duke University, North Carolina, United States - YC | ecosystem: Engineered > Artificial ecosystem > Soil microcosm > Unclassified ...
GCGCGAATATCGAACGACATGGTGCCGCGGAGGCGGAACGTCTCGTTGATCCGGTCATTGACGCCGATCTTCCAGGTCTCGGCTTCGCCGGAGATGGAATAGCTGGTGTAACGGCCGGCGATGTCGGCGTTCAGGTCCTGCGCCAGCGGAACGTCCTTGAGAAGCGGCACGTTCACCTCGAGCGCGGTCTCCCACACATTGTCGTTCACACTGACGGGCGCATTGGTGTTCTGGGTATAGAGCGAGGGCGCCGCGCCGCCATTTTGCGTGCACATGCGCAGGCCCGTGCAATTGACGAAGTCGGTCGGATCCGCATTGCTCGTCAGGTCATAGGTCCGCCAGCGCATTTCCGCCGACAGCGCGCCGGTGATTTCGCCGGCCGGCAGGCCGAAGCCGAGACTGCCGGAGATGCTGCCGCCGATATTGTCGAGCTGCTGGGTCAGGATCCACTGGGTGTCCTGCTTCACATAATTCCAGGCGGCCTGGGTAATACCCTGGCTGGGGTTGAACACATTCATCGGCACGCAACCCGGATAAAGCGAAGCGAATTGCGGCTGGATCGAGGTCCAGCACTGGATGGTGCCGCCAACATTTACGCCATTGACCGTGGTGCCGGCGGGCGCGATCACCGCGTCCAGTGAGGCCAGAAGCCGGGCGTTGTTGGTATTGGTGGGATCGTTCACTTCCACCCGGCTTTCCTGGTGGCTGTAGAAGAGATTCCAGTCGAAGCTGCTCAGCTTGCCACTCAGGCCCGTGGTCATGCCCAAATTCCGGTCGACGCCCTTGGTCAGATAGACATCGCCTTGCGACGCGGCGTTCTGGCCGTTGACGATCTGCGGGACATAGGATGGATCGGTGAAGAAGGGTGTGTTTGGCGCAACCACAGGCCCGGTCTGGAGCGGTTGACCCTTACTGGGGTTGGTGGAGAAAGGAACCGGCGCCTTGACGAAATTGCCCGCCGCGGTGGCCGCCGCCGTCAGTCGCGTCTGCGCATCGGCCGAGAGATAGGGGTTGTTGGTGAAGAAGGTGTTGGGCCGGCTGCCGGAGGCGCTGACCACCAGCGGCGCCCAGGTGGAATAGTCGCCCGACTCCGCCCAGCTGCCCTGGATATAGAAATTCATGTCCGGCGTGATGTCGTAACTGAAGCGGTTGAAGAATTCGCCCTGGCGCTGGCGCGACTGCAGGGTGGCGATATTGTCTTCGAAGCCGCCGTCGCCGCCGGACTCCAGACCGGCTGTCCCGGTGGGAATGCCATGGGTCATGGGAACGAGTTGCCCGGCGCCGGTGAAGGTGAAGCTGTTCAGGCCGCAGTTCGTGCCGCAGGTGATCGTACCGGTGGTGCCCTGATTGAAAAGGTGGCCATAAGGTACGTTGACGAACGGGTTTGCGGCCGTGCCCGCGCCCGCCTGCACCCAGGTATTGTGATTATAGCCATAGGGACGCTGCTGCATCTGAATGCCGTCCTGCTGGAACAGGCGCAGCGCCATCTCATAATGGCCCCGGCCGCCGAACAGGTCGGTGCCCCAGGCAATCCCGATCTTCTCTTCCGCGGCATCGCCATATTTCGAGATGCCGGCATTGATGTCGTATTTGAAGCCGTCGAACTTCTTGTCGAGGACGAAGTTGACCACGCCGGCCACCGCGTCGGAGCCATACGCCGCCGAAGCGCCACCGGTGACCACGTCTACCCGGCTCATCAGCATCTGGGGCAGCGCGTCCACGTTCACCGTGCCGTCGCGGTTGGACGGGGCGACGCGCTGGCCATCCAGCAGCACCAGGGTACGGCTGGTGCCCAGATTGCGCAGATTCAGGGTGTTGCCGGAATTGTTGTTCTGACCATTGTTCTGGCTGCGCGGGCTGGCGCCGCCGATGAAGTCGGGCAGCTTGTTCAACGCATCGGGAATGTTGGTGGGCGTCGTCGCCTGCAACTCATCGGCGGTCACCACGGTCAGCGGCGTAGGCGACAATTGAATGTTCGAAATCACGCGCGAACCGGTAACGGTAACCGCCTCGACGTTGCCCGCTTCCTGTGCTCGAGCCCCTGCCGTTAGAGCGACCACGCTGGCGGCGCACATCAGCGCCAGCTTGCTGTATCCCGCATTTTTCATGAGAGTCCCCTGGATTCCGTTTGTGTATAGTTGGTGGCAAGCTATGGGGGATTGGCAGCGCTGCCAAGAAAAAATTGTAGCGCTACCATACGTACCTCCCAGGGTTGCTAGTGAGAAATTATCAGTGCGCCCCTTCTAACGGTTTGTTCTGCAAGGGAAATCTTCTGGCACCGCAAAACGGTATGCAAAGGCGCAGATGCGCGGTCTGCAGATGAGAAGCGTTTGTGGGATTCCTGCAACGCATCGGCCCAGCGCGATATTTCAGCTGGTCGCGCCGATGATCAGTTCAAATCCCAGATCGACCACCGCCGATGGCCCGCCAGCCAGCAAGAGATTGGCGCCAACCTTGCCCATCGCAACCCGCGGCGTGCGAATGGTCGACAATGGCGAAGGCGTAAGGTGGGTGATCTCGAGGCCGTTATAGCCAAACAGGGCAAGCGTGCCGGGAATACTGATGCCATGTTCCAGACAGTGAAAATATCCCCCCAGCGCCAGATCATCATTTGAAAAATAAATGGCATCCAACGCCGGCTGGCGTATCAAAAGCCGCGCCAGACCAATCCGCCCTGCTTCGACGGTGGATCCTCCGCTGGGGAAAAACTCCTGGTCCACAAAATCCAGGCCATTCTCCCGCATGACCGCCTGGAAACCTTCCAGCCGCTTTCCGGCGCGAACATCGATCCTTATGTCGTGGCCGACATAGCCGATCCGCCGATAGCCGCGCGCCAGAAGATGTTCGGCGCTTTTTTGGCCCGCCATGCGATGCGAAGAGCCCACGACGATATCAACGCCCTTCCCGTCTGTGTCGAGAAGCTCGACCACGCGGATGCCACTGCCCTTGAGCAAGGCCCTGGCGCGATCGGTATGTTCGAGACCGGCGATCAAGATGCCCGCAGGCCGCCAGCTCAGGATGGATTCAATAAGAGCTTCTTCCCGCAGCGGGTCGTAGTTGGAGACGCCGATAACCGGCTGGAAGCCGGCATTTTCCAGGACCGTATTGACCCCCGCCAGCACTTCCGGGACGACGGTATTGCCGACCGACGGGATGACGATCCCGATCAGCTTGGACGTCATGGAAGCTAGCGCGCCGGCTATCCGGTTGGGGACATAATTCAGGTCCGCGGCGGCTTTGAGAATTTTCTCGCGGGTCTGTTGCGAAACCGAGCCTTGATTACGCAGCACGCGCGATACGGTGCTCTCGCCGACGCGGGCCCGCCGGGCCACGTCGGTGATGGTGACGACCTTTGCCCGGTCGCCATTGGCCACGGCCATTGCCGGGTGCGTGGCCAGATTGGAAATCGCCTCCGCCGCATCGCGAGAAGGTCCGCTTCTGCGCTGTCGCCGAGACAAAGCGGAACCTCGCTTTTTGCGCCCAGTTTTTTGCATCACTCGGAGCTAGGTTTGGACGGTGACGGGAAGTTACCCAAAGGTAACAACAAAAGCCCGCACCGCAAACGCGTGACGTCAATTCGTCTCTCAAAAATAGAAATGGAGTTTTATCGAGCTACAACAATCATTTATGCAGCGCCGTCGCGGCCAGCCGGGTCCGCCGCCAGATCATCCTTAAAGACGGCGGACGTGAAACACGACGCCCGGCTCATCCTTGACCTTGAGGACGAAATTGTCCGACGCGCTGACGATCGTCACCAGATAGGTCGAAGCTGGCCGGTTCCACCGTGCTAAGACCAGATCGGATTCTTGCTGGCGATAGCTTTGGCCGTTCTTCAGAACGACGGTGAAAAATCCGCCGCGTCCAAACTTGTAGGACGCCATGGGCACATCGGCCACGACCGGCTTGGAGGAGCCCAGAATATCCGCCAAAAAACCACGCGATTTTTCGGGCCGCGGCGCATATCGCGGAGCCTCCGTACTGACATAGGCCGCACCCGGCGGCGGCACGAGTTTGACCTGCGCGGGCGGCGCGGGGGCGAGCCCCAAAAGCGCACGCATCGGTTGGGCCGAGCCATAGAAACAATCCAGCCAGGTGCGGTTGTCGGCTATACCTGCGCAGCGCGCGGCGCCGGACATGACCTCGTCCCGCGCCGGGTCGGCCAGCGCAGCTTGCGTCAATAGAATGATCCCGGTCAGGACAAGCCGGCAACGCATGTGAAACCCCAAGGCGGTTTTCCCTTGTCGGAGTTTGCTTTATTCATTCGCCGCCCACAACAGCTTTGCGATCAGGCAGCCGTTGCCATGGGATCAGACCCCCGAAACAATGTCGCAGCGATGAATGCCGCCCGAGAGCACCATGACAAGTTCTGAACCCAAAATCCGCAAGTCGGTCATCTCGGGTCGCGAACTCTTTGTTTGTGACGACATGGTTGACGCCGCGATGATCAAGACGATCGGCAGTCTGGTTAGAACGCTGCATTATGTAAGGAAGGAAAAAAGCCGGCCGGGTGTGCCCGGCTTGGCCGCGGTATCCGATATTCCCATGGAGAGAATTGCCATCGATCCTTTTCTGCGCGGCTTGCGGCAGACGGTCGAACGGCTATTCCCGGCCGAGCAATTCACGGACCAGCGCGCCTATGTCAATTGCAGCGTCTATGGCGACGGCTACTATCTCCATCGTGACTGCGCCGCGCACGAGGCGCATGTCACGGCGCTTTACTATGCGAACCTGGAATGGAAGCCCGATTGGGGCGGCGAGACCGTCTATTACAATGATGACGAAGACGCCGAGCTTGCGATCACGCCCCGCCCCGGACGCCTGGTGATTGCGCGTGGCGCCCTGCTGCATCGCGGCAACGTGCCCACCCGCTGCTGCCATGAAGAGCGCTATACACTGGCGTATAAGCTCAATTCATTGAGCGCGTGATCTCCGTGACAGTTTGTCGGTGAGCCTGCCTACCAGCTATTCGCCAACCCGACCTTGACCCCTCCACGGGGGCGGGCTCTATCGCACCAGGGCACGGGGACGCTGTCATGCGGGATCTGACACAAGGAACAATCTGGCGGCATCTGGTGAGCATGGCGCTATTCATCGGCGCCGGCCTGATCGTCCAGACGCTGTACATGCTGATCGACCTGTATTTCGTGGCGCGGTTCGGCAAGGAAGCCGTCGCGGGCGTCGCCACCGCCTCCAGCGCCATGTTCATCGCCATGTCCATCTCCCAACTGGTGAGCGCGGGCTCGCTGGCGCTGGTCAGTCATGCGGTGGGACGCAAGGATCCCGAAGACGCCCAGCTTGTGTTCGAACAGGCCCTGTCGCTGGGGCTGGTGATCGGCGCCCTGTTTCTATGCCTGGGCTATGGCCTGGGGCCCTGGGTCCTGCGGCGCATCGCGGCCGACCAGGCCACAGCGGTGAACGCCCGCCACTATCTCTTCACCTATCTGCCGGCGCTGGCCACCATGTTTCCCGGCGCCGCGCTGGGATCGGCGCTGCGCGCCTCCGGCGTGGTCGGCATGCCGATGATGCTGCAATCGGGCACGGTGGCGCTGAACGCGATTTTGGCGCCCATTCTGGTGATCGGCTTCGGCACGGGCCATCCCTTTGGCGTCATCGGCGCAGGCCTTGCCAGCTCCATCGCCGCGATTGGCGGCTTGGTGGGCTTAAGCCTGCTGTTCAACCGGGCGCAGAGTTATATGCGCCTGCATTCGGCGCTCATGCCCAAGCTAGATGTGTGGAAGCGCCTTGCCGCCATCGGCCTACCGGCCACGGGCGAATTCGCCCTGATCTTCATCACCACCGCGGTCGCCTATTGGTCCATTCGCGGCTTCGGGCCTCAGGCCCAGGCCGGATACGGCATCGGCGCACGGGTGATGCAGGCGATTTTCCTGCCCGCCATGGCGGTGGCCTTCGCCACCGGACCGATCGCGGGCCAGAATTTTGGCGCCCGCCATGCCGCGCGGGTGCGCGATACCTTCCGCAATGCCGCGCTGATGGGAGCGGCGATCATGCTGTCCCTGACGGCGCTATGCCAAATCAACCCGGCGCTTCCGGTGCGGCCCTTCAGCAGTGATCCGGCGGTGATACGCATAGCGGCGGAATTCCTGCGCATCGCCTCCTGGAATTTCGTGGCCGTGGGTCTCACCTTTTCCTGTTCCGGCATGTTCCAGGCATTGGGTGATACGCGCCCCGCGCTGATCTCCAGCGCCAGCCGGCTTCTGACTTATGTGGTGCCGGCGGTGTGGCTGGCGGGCCAGCCTTGGGCGGCGCTGCGCGATTTCTGGTACCTGTCGGTCGCTTCTCTGACGGTGCAGGCGGTGTTCGCCGTGGCGTTGTTGCGCCACCAGTTGCATCACAAGCTCAAGCTGTTTGGCGCACCGGTTTCATAGGCCGCGATGCTTGCAGGCGTGACGGTTAGTTTTTTCGGATTTATGCAAGAAATGGTGGCAGAAGAGGATCTGTGAAATTTCCATAATATATTGTTATGGCAGCATTTTTTGAAAATTCTATGGTGGTCATACAACACCGTACCAACGCCTTGAATGTTCTGGACCGCCGCTAGGAAGACGGTAGCGATAAACTACATCGCACGGAGCTCCAACCGACTTTGGCTCCATTACAACTTTCGACAGCGGCTGCGGCCGGCAACAGCGCTACCGTCACTGCCTAATCGGAAGTAAGTGGGCAGCCAATATGAGCAATTCCGACCTTCGACGATCAGCTAAAAGCCGGATACGTCGTCAGAAAGAAATCAGGTTCTTGATCGCGGTCTGAATCTGCACGAGGAGCTGAACGCTGCTTCCAGTTCCCGCACTGTCCAAGTACAGCCCCAGGACCAGCCCGATCAGAATTCCAACCACCAGCCTTGCCATGAGTTCACCCTCAAAGCTGCCATTGAAAATTTGACGCCTTTGGCCCATCTGCCGGGCGAAGCAAAATCTGTGTTGACTCAGCTGCCACGATCAGAGCGGCCGCTGTATTGCACTTCGCAGTAGGACAATCGCCCCGGCCACGGCAATGGCGACACCATAGGGCACGGCTTTGTCCAGCGCGCCTTTGCCGCGCAGCTGCAACATGACAAACGCCCTCGTCGGCTGTGCCGCCAACGTGCACAGCGCGAGCGCGCCGCCGGTAAGGCTCATATAAAGAATAAATTCCGGCAGCTGAGCAATGCCCACGAATAAGCCCATAGCCGTGGCAAGTTTTGAATCGCCCGCGCCCACAATGCCAAAAGCGTACAAAGAGAAACTGCAGAAAAAAATGATCATCGCAGCGCCCAGAGCGGAAAGCAGCGGGGGCGAAGATCCCACAAAGAACCAGGCGCCGAAAAGCCCGATCATCGCCACAACGGCCCAGTTGGGGATCCGTCGGGTCCGAACGTCGCTGGCGCCCGCGATTACCAGAACAGTGCAGACCAGCAGGATCGTCGCCCAGCGCGCGACGTTAATGAGCTCCGACATTGGATGTCGCTCCGTTCAACCTGCCGGACTCAAGGCCATGAACCATTTCCAAATTTGTGGCCGCAACGGAATAATATTCACCCTTGGCCTGGATGGCTTGGCCCAGCAGATCTTCGGCAGCCGTGTAGTCCCCTCGCGCCATGGCGGCGAATCCGGCATTGTTGAGGACCGCCGCGCGATCCGTCGTGCTGATGCCCTCTGTCGCGCGGGCGTAATCGCCCTTCATGGCAATCGTCAGACGAAGATTATTTCTCGCCGAGGCGAAATCCGGCTTTTTCTGGAGAGCCAGAACAAAGTCCGCCGCCGCATCGTCCAGCTTGTTTTGCGACAGACGTGAAAAGCCGCGATTGTTCAGAACGATCGGGGACGATCCCGAAGCGGATATCGCATGTTCATAGGCCAGGTTCGCTTTGGTCCATTCGTTTCGCCGGTCGTAAATAACGCCCAGGGCGTTCCAAGTATGCCAAGACGCAGAATTCGCAGCCGCCGCCGACTCCAGCACTGGAAGCGCTTCGTCTAGGCGTCCCAGAAGCGACATGGCGACGCCTTCGCCTTCCAGGGCCCGCTCGCGGAGTTCTTGCTGCGTATCAACGCGTTTAAAACTTTCCAGCGCGACGTCGTAGCGGCCTTTTGCCAGGTTCAATTCACCTACCAGGAGCATCAGCCTCGGATCGCCTTTCCCGGAAATCAATGCGCGGTCCAGCAAGATTCCTGCATCGACATAACGCTGCTCGTCGAGATCCTGCTGGATCTGCGCGATCGCACGATCATCCACAGACGGCGTTGGAGCGTCAGCGGCGCCGAACCATCCCGCCTGCGCGGGCACTACCGCAGCCAACCCGATGCCTGTGGCCAGGACAAGAACGAAAGCGAGGCCTTCTTTCGACCGCATTATGATTTACTCCCGTTTTCCGGTGTTGACCGCCAGCGCGAGCTGCCGGCGCAGTGGCTGTGGGGCCAATGCATGAAGATGGGCGCCCGAAAGGTCGCTACCTACAACCAATTGCAGGCCCTCGGCCTTTTGGCTGGCCATTAATCGTGCTGGTAGGGCCAGCGTGCGGGCCAGCGCTTTCGCAACTGTGGCAAGTGATTCTCTGTAAAGGATCACAGTCTGAGTCTGGGCGGGTAACTTCGCAACCTCACCCTTCGCGACTGTCCAGCGTAAGCCGGACAGATACGACCGCACCGATTTGCCGGCATCGCTGTGACCGGATGCATCGAGGATCATTAGCGGATGGCCCGTCAGAAAAACCCTGGTCGGTACGCGCGCGTCCGATCTGATCTTGAGCAAGAGCTTCGCTTCAGCCAGAGCCCCAATCTGCCCGAGCGAAAGGGTGGTGTTTGCGAAACCTGCAGGTACAGCCGGCACGTTTTCCACCAGGGCCTGGCGCTGTTCCGCGATGGTTACACGGCCGGCTTCTTGGGCGAGGTCAGACGCGGCCAGGGACATAGGCGCCACCGAACCGACGGCCACGAGACCCTGCAATGGCCGGGAATAATCCATATCCGCCGCGATGATTTTGGATTGGCGATCCCCCGTAGCGGCCAGGGACATAGGAGGCACCGAATCGACGGCCACGAGATCCTGCAATCGGCGGGAATAATCCATATTCGCCCCGATGATTTTGGACTGGGGCACCGCAGCGGCCAGGGACATAGGAGGCGCCGAATCGACGGCCACGAAATCTTGCAATCGCCGGGAATAATCCATATTCGCCCCGATGATTTTGGACTGGGGCACCGCAGCGGCCAGGGACATGGGAGGCGCCGCATCCGCGGCCACGAGACCCTGCAATCGCCGGGAATAATCCATATCCGCCGTGATGATTTTGGACTGGGGATCCACCGCAGCGGCCTGGGAATAATAGCGCGCACTGAGGTCGAAACGTCCCAGCTTGTCGTAGACGACGCCGAAGGCCGTCAGGACTCGCACATCGGCTGGCGCTCGCGTCCGAGCGGCCTGAAGATATTCCAGCGCAAGCGCATAATGACGTCCATTGATGGCCGTCACGGCGTTATCGTAATAGCCGATTGGCGATCCCAGATCTATCTGCACAGCGCGGGCACCGGGCGTGGGCTGCCGGGATGGGCCGTCTACGAAGAGCGGCGCGCAGGCGGCCAAGCAGCTCCCCGCCAGAAAGACCAGAGACAGCCGGACATTGTGAGTCATGTTCTTCATGGCAGACCTCAGGAATGTCTAAGTGCGGGCCCAAGAAGGCGAATGACATCGAGGACCGCAGGCAGCAAAAGCGCTCCAACGATGACGGGAAGAATGCAGACGACCAACGGTATGGTCATGAGGACGGGAATGCGCATGGCTTTCTCCTCCGCCCTCAGATATCGGGTCTGCCGCATCTCAGCCGAATAGGTGCGCAAGGTCTGTGCGACGCTTGCGCCGAGGACATCCGTCTGAATTAGCAGCGCGACAAATGAGCGTATGCCCTGAACATCGCAGCGATCCGCCATGGCGCGTAACGCTTCGGCGCGGCTTCTGCCGGCGCGCAGTTCCTCCGCCAACCGGCCAAACTCCTTGGCGATGCGCGGATGGGACTCATGGATTTCCTCGCCGACACGAATGAAAGCGGCATCAAGTCCGAGCCCTGCTTCCACGC
>Ga0310811_10015173_pt1 | contig 10069 bp, 5 predicted proteins | sample YCmetagenome_FD_207642 | JGI IMG/M metagenome (GOLD analysis project Ga0310811, IMG submission 207642) | Soil microbial communities from experimental microcosm in Duke University, North Carolina, United States - YC | ecosystem: Engineered > Artificial ecosystem > Soil microcosm > Unclassified ...
AGAATGTCCATCTTCTCCGGGTCCCAGCTTTCGGCGAAGCGCGGCAGGACCGGCTTTGGTCCCTCGACCCAGAAAGCATCCGTGTTGCAGATGAAGAACGGCTTGTCGCCGATCAACGGCAGCGCCTTGCGGATGCCGCCGCCCTGATCGAGCAGTTCATCTCGCTCGTCGGAGATGATGATCTTCGGCGGCCGCGTCCGTTTGGCGAGATGCGCCTCGATCTGATCGGCGTGATGATGAACGTTGACGATAGCGGTTTTGACGCCGGCTTCGGCAAAACGGTCGAGGCTGTGGTCGATCAGGGCCTTGCCGGCGGTGATGACGAGGGGCTTTGGCAATTTGTCGGTGATCGGCCGCATGCGCGAGCCGAGGCCTGCGGCAAACACCATCGCTGTTTCGGGCATGAATGCCATTAGTCGGTCACGTAGAAGCTTTTGCCGCGCCGCGCATCAGCAGCGACGGCAGATAGGTCTCATACCAGGCGCGCAATTCGGTCAATTGCGGATGCGCAAGGTTCTTCGCGAGATAGGTTTCGATGCGCGGCAGATGCGCGAGATAGGCAGGCTTGCGGTCGCGCTTGTCGAGGCGCGCGAAGATGCCGAGGATTTTCGTCGCGCGCTGCGCGCCGAGAACGGCATAGGCGCCGGCAAAGCCTGTCATGTCGAGTCGCTCGCCTCCCGCTTGCCGCAATTGCGCATAGAGCCCGAGCAGGCGCAGTTCCAGCATGTCTGGAACATCGATACGCGCGTCTTGTAACAGGGAGACCACGTCATAGGCCGGATGGCCGAGAACGCAATCCTGGAAGTCGATGATGCCAATGCGCGCGAACCCTTCGCGTTCGGGAAGCCACATCAGATTGGGCGAGTGATAATCGCGCAGCGTCCAGGTCGGCGGCGCGTTGACGATATCGCGCAGCGTGTGGCGCCAGAGATTGAGGAAGGTCGCCTTGGCGCCGGAGGCCAATGTCACATGAGCGACATGCGGCACATACCATTCGAGCAGCAATTCGACTTCGGTCGTGAGCGCGTCGAGATCGAACGGCGGGATCGTATAGCTGTCCTCGGTGTCGATCGGGATGGCTTCGGGCAGTTCCGCGCCATGCAGCCGGGCAAGCACCGCCACGGCTTCGGCGTAACGCTCCGTGATCGGGCCCTTTGCATCGACGATGCCTTCGGTGCCGAAATCTTCAAGAAGCGCGACGCCGACCTTCCGGTCGAGGGCCAACATGGTCGGCGCCGAGAGATCGAGCGCGCGCAGGCCGCGGTCGATCGCAACGAAGGCGTTGATGTCCTCGGCGAGATGCGCGAGCGCACTGTAGGATCTACCGGCCCGCAAAACGGGCCCGTCGGGGCGGGGCGGCGAGATCATGAGCACCGCGCTGCGGCCGTCCGGCAGATGCAGGCGCTCATAGGCGCGGGTCGAGGCGTCGCCCTGCATGAAGTGGCGCGTCGCGTCTCGCCATTCGCTCTTGGCCAGCAGGTCGTGGATCGCATGGGCGAGGGCGAGCCGCGGCGCGAAGGCGCCCGTGCCGGTCAGGAGCGCGGTGCGATGGTCGGCGCCGCGCCGCGCATCGATTGTAAAGGAGATGTCGAGTCGGTCGTCTGTGAGATAGGGGCCGGCCCGTTCCGGCCATTCGACAAGCACGAGCGCGCCTTCGGCCGCTTCATCCCAGCCGAGTTCGACAAGCTCCTGCGGTCGCGCGATTCGGTAGAGATCGGCATGCACGATTGGATAAGTGCTGCCTTCGTAAAGCTGCATCAGCGTGAAGGTCGGGCTCGGCACTTCGAGATCGGCATCGCGGGCGAGAATGCGGATCAGGGCGCGCGCGAAGGTCGTCTTGCCGGCGCCGAGATGGCCCGAAAGGGTGATCAGGTCGCCGGGCTTGATCCAGCCGGCGACGTCGGCGGCCAACGCGATGGTCGCCGCTTCATCGGACAGCTCGATCTGCCATTTGGCTATTTGCGGCGGTGGTGCCGCCATGCCTTCGTCCCCTTCTGCCATCTCATTTTCTACAGCGGTTTGACGGCAAAATGTCCAGCCGACTCCGCAGACCGCCTCGGCCTCTGTGCATTCTTACGCGACAATTGTGCCTGAAACTGTGCAGCCGAAAGAAACGCGCTGGGCGCGGGGGATAGGTCACGCGGTCTTGGCTGTTTTCGCCTGGCCGCCCTGCGCTGGGAAGATGCAGGTGACCGTGGTGCCGGCGCCCGGCACCGAATCGATGAGGACCTGGCCGCCGTGCAGCTCCACGAGGGAGCGCACAATGGAGAGGCCGAGCCCGGCGCCGCGATGGCGCGAGCCGCCGGTGTGACTGCGGAAGCGGTCGAAAACCTGCGCGATCGCCTCGGGCGGAATGCCGCGGCCCTCGTCCGAGACTTTGAAGATGACGTCGTCGTCGCGCCTCAGCGCCGCGAGCGTCACCGTCTGGCCGGGTTCGGAGAAGCCGATCGCGTTCGACAGAAGGTTGAAAAGGATCTGGCGGATGCGTTTGACGTCGGCGACGAAAATGCCAACGCCGTCCATCGCGACAAGCCGCAGATGCACGGAGGACTCGGTCAGCCGGTCCTGGACGCCCTCGGAGGCGGCGACGATCATGTCGCGAATGTCGACCTCTTCCGGCTCGAGTTCGAGCGCGTCGGCGTCGATCGAGGCGAGGTCGAGAATGTTGTTGATGATCGCCAGCAGCGAGGTCGATGAGCGCGAGACATGGCCGGCATATTCGTGCTGACGCTCGTTGAGCGGACCGGCGACGCCGGCGCTCAACAGATCGATAAAGCCGATGATGTTGGTCAGCGGCGTCCGCAGCTCATAAGACACGTGATGGACGAAGTCGTTGCGCAGCTTCTCGGCTTCTTCGAGCGCCTGATTGCGCTCGGTCAGGGCGCGCTCGACATTCACATTCGCCGTCGTGTCGATGAAAGTAAGCAGTGTCGCGCCATCGGGGAGAGGCTGGGTGGTGCAATCGAGCACCGATCCGTCGCGGCAAGCGATGCGCAGCTCGAAGCCGGTGCGCTGGTCCCCCAAGCCAGTGATGATGCTGCGGATCTCGGCAAAGCCCGCGTCGTCGTTGCGGAAGAGGGCGCTCAGCGCAGCAACGCGGTCGATATGCGGCTTGTCGGCGACCGCGGCAGGATCGAGATGGAGAAGATGCGCGAAGGCCGGGTTGTAGAATTTGAGCCGCCCGTCGGTGCCGAAGACGGCAACGCCTTCTTTCAGCGTATCGAGCGTCTCGCTCTGCACGCGTGACAGCGCATTGAACTGCGACTGCAGGTTGAAGCGTTCGGTCACGTCGTCGAAGAGATAGGTCACACCGCCCTGGACATTGGGCGTGACGACGACGCGCAGCGTGCGGCCGTCCGGCAGATACCAGACTTGTTCGCTGGTCTCGATCGCCTGATAAGCGGCATGCAACGTCTCGCGCCAGGCACGAAAATCCGCCTGTTCCGGCAATTCGCCGCGGACGCGGAGCCGGTCGAGGATTTCCGAATCGGTCGGATGCATGTCGACGAAGGCCTGGTCGAAGCCCCAGAGCTGGCGATACGCCGCATTGTGGAAAACGAGGCGCTTGCGCCGGTCGAACATGGCGACAGCGGTCGAGAGAAGATCGAGCGTCGCGGCATGCGCCTGCATCTGCCGGTCGAGTTCGGCCCGCATCGCCTCCATGTCCGAGACGTCCAGCGCGATGCCGGCCGAGCCGACGGCCACCGGCACATCGGCGATGTCGAACATCCGCCTCTGTCCGGCGGCGATGGCGGCGGCGCGGCCGCGCCAGGTCGCACCGGTGCGGCGCGTCTCGGCCGAGGCCTCGCGTGTCGGGCGCTCCAGAAGTTCAGTTGCGTGAAGCACGGCATCGGTGACATCGGCGGCTTCGACGCCGCGGACATAAGCAGCATTGGCCCAGCTCAGCCGCTCGTCGTGGTCGCGCAGCCAGACGGGGGATTCGATCGCATTCAGGACCGCCCGCAGGGCATCGAGTTCGGCAATCGTCGTGACGAGGCGTTCGCGCAGCCGCACTGCTTCGAGCCGGTCGCCGGAAATATCGCGGATGCGCATGACCGCACGGCCGCTGACGGCGCGGCCTTCGATGTCGAGGCGGCGGCCGCCTAGGCTTTCGAGGGCAAAGCGGAAGCCTTCGCCCTTTTGGCGCAGGCGATCGACGCAATCATCAAGCTTTTGCGCCCGGTCAGGCGCCAGCCAGGACCCGAAGCCGAGCACCCGACGGGAAATCGGCACGTCGGTGACGAGGCTCAGATCGCCTTCGATCTCCGCTTCGCCGCCGGGGCCGTCCCAGGCGACGATGATCTGCGGTTCGGCTGCGAGGAAGACTTCGGCGCGATCGACCTTGGCGCGCAGATTGGTCAGTTCGAGCGACAGCGCTGTCTCGCTCTTCTTCCACTGATGCCGCTCGCGCAGGTGCAGAAGCGCGGTGATCGTCGAAAACAAAACGAGTCCGACGATGAAAGAGAGGCCGATGACGTCCTGGCTCTGGCGCAGATTGTCGAAGATGACGACAGGGTCGGTCGTGCCGGCGAGCGCGCCGGTCGGCGTCAGACAAAGGCAGGCGAGAAGAAAAGATGAGCCGTAAAGCGCTGCACTGTTCGTGCGGCGTTTCTGTTGCGGCTTAAGACAAGCGAAACCCCCGCGCTGCCGCGCTGCATCCTGCATTGCACCCTCTCGCAGGCCGATGATGCGATGAACCCCCGTCCGTCACATCGAATCACCTTTTTACCCTGGCGATCGAACGCTTGATACCCGACGCAATGGAAATGCGAAGTCGCGAAAGCGCTTCACGCGATTCCGCGGAAAGGATCAGCCGGCGCCGCCACGACTCAAGGCACTTTAAGCCATAGCGGCGAGGTTTGAGAAAGTGGTTAATACAATCTCACCAGAACCGGCCACAGCTTTGTCCGCTGCAGCCTAAGGCATCTGGCAGGTCTGGAACTTGAGTCGGAGCCGGGGCTGCAACCAAAGTCGCAACCCCGAACCAAATCCGCTCAGTAGCGGTAGTGGTCGGCCTTGAACGGGCCAGCCTGCGGCACGCCGATATAGGAAGCCTGCTCGGATGAGAGCTTCGTCAGATGGGCGCCGACCTTGGCGAGGTGGAGCGCCGCAACCTTCTCATCGAGATGCTTCGGCAGCGTGTAGACCTCTTTGCCGTAGTGGCCCTGCTTCGTCCAAAGCTCCATCTGCGCGAGCGTCTGGTTGGTGAAGGAGGCCGACATGACGAACGAGGGGTGGCCCGTCGCATTCCCGAGATTGACGAGGCGGCCTTCCGACAAAAGGATAATCCGCTTGCCGTCGGAGAATTCGATCTCGTCCACCTGCGGCTTGACGTTGTGCCACTTGTAATTGCGCAGACCGGCGACCTGGATCTCCGAATCGAAGTGGCCGATGTTGCAGACGATCGCGCGGTCCTTCATCGCCCGCATATGATCGACGGTGATGACGTCGATGTTGCCGGTGCAGGTCACGAAAATGTCGGCGCGCGGCGCCGCTTCTTCCATCGTCACCACTTCATAGCCTTCCATCGCCGCCTGCAGGGCGCAGATCGGATCGATCTCGGAAACGATGACGCGGCAGCCGGCATTGCGCAGCGAGGCGGCGGAACCTTTGCCGACGTCACCGAAGCCCGCGACCATGGCGACCTTGCCGGCCATCATGACGTCGGTGCCGCGGCGGATGCCGTCGACGAGCGATTCACGGCAGCCGTAGAGATTGTCGAACTTCGACTTGGTGACGGAGTCGTTCACATTGATCGCCGGCCACAGAAGCTTGCCTTCCTTCTGCATGGCGTAGAGGCGATGCACGCCGGTCGTGGTCTCTTCGCTGACGCCCTTGATGGCGGTCGCGCAGCGGCCATAGAAGCCGGGGTTTTCCTTCAGACGGCGCTTGATCGACGCAAAGAGGACGGTCTCTTCCTCATTGCCCGCTTTGTCGAGGAACGCCGTGTCGCCGCCCTCGGCGCGCAGGCCGAGGTGGATGAGCATCGTCGCATCGCCACCGTCATCGAGGATGAGGTTCGGCGTGCCGCCGTCGCCCCATTCGAAAATCTTGTGGGTGTATTCCCAGTAGTCGTAGAGGCTCTCGCCCTTGCGGGCGAACACCGGAATGCCGGCTTCGGCGATCGCCGCGGCGGCGTGATCCTGCGTCGAGTAAATATTGCAAGACGCCCAGCGGATATCGGCGCCGAGCGCTTTGAGCGTTTCGATCAACACGGCCGTCTGAATCGTCATATGCAAAGAGCCGGCAATGCGCGCGCCTTTCAACGGCTGCTTCGCGCCGAATTCGCTGCGCGTCGCCATCAGGCCCGGCATTTCCGTTTCGGCGATTTCGATCTCTTTGCGTCCCCAAGAGGCGAGGCCGATATCGGTAATGGCATAGTCGGAGGTCGGATGAGTCATGGCCTTGCTGGCTCCTTGGCGAAAAGGTCGCTTGCCCTATAGCAGCAGGTCTTTGCGGACGCAATAAAGATATAAGCAATTCTTTATATTGTATATTATTCAATAGGTTGCACATCCGCCCGCGGCTGCTTTGAGCTTGTTTACCCTTGTGGTTTCCCGATCAAGCCGACATTTGCGGAGAGGCGGCTGCGACGAAGAGTCCGCCGCCTTAAGGGCTCCGTCCGCGCTTTGCCACGCGACGGACATGGTTGGGCGGGAAAAGCTACCGTTGGTGCGTACGGCGCCTGCAGTGTTCCGAAATCACATCGAGCGAGTGACAATCCTTTCCAAAAAAACGTTCACTTTTTCGGTCCATCCGAAACAAGGATCACGTTTTTGGGAGATGCGCGTCACGTGACATTCGGACGAAGGTAATTGGAGACGAGGGTTGATTCTCCCTCAAAGCTCTGCTTCTTGTGCACCTCGGTTCGACGAGACCATCCCCACGGGGCTATCAGACTCAATGTTGCAAAACGCGACGGCGACCAAGAAATATGGAATCGCCATTATCGCCAACGATCGCGTCATCGATTGGCTCTTGCCATTCCTTGAAAGCTACAAGGCGACCAGCGCGGCGACGCCGCTCTATTTGATCCCATACGACGACAACATGGCGCGTACGCGTCGTGCGGCCGAAGTTTATGGCGTGGAAGTCGTCGATCTCGACAATCGTGAATTGGACGAGTTGGCGCGCCGGCTTTACCCCTTCAATCCGGGCCATCGCCGGCGTCTGCGCAAGCTTCTGGCCTTGGCATTGCCGCTCGACGAAGTGATCTATCTCGACGTCGACATCATCTTGTTGCGCGACTTCTCGCAGCTCTTCGGTAAACTCGAAGCCGGCGGCAGCGAATTCATCGTTGCCAACGAATGCTACGACTACGTCTACAATTCGCGGGCGGCCCAATACGACTTCCTGCGCGGCGCGATGCTGTTCAACGACGGCTTCTTCGCGACCTCGCGGCATATTCTGTCGCTGCAGGATTTCTACGACACGATTTCGGCGGACGAGAAAATCTTCCACGCCGTTCGCCAGCGCGGCGGTCTCTTCGCGCAGCCGCTCACCAATTTCGTCGTCCATCGCCGCGGGTTGAAGCTCGCGACGCTTTACGATTGCCTGCCGAATGCGTCAGGCGAGAGCTATTACAAGGCCGAGGGCGTGAGCCTGAGCAACGATGGCGCTGCGGCGATCGATAAGGACGGCAAAGAAATCTATTTCTGCCATTGGCCGGGCATCATCGGCATGCCGGGCGGAAAGCGTGTGATGGATACGCTTTGGCACAGATTTGCGCAGCAGGCAGCGGCGCGCATGAAGGAAATCGCCTAAGCCACTATCGGTTTAGGCGAGGAGCCGCGCGGATGCGGCCGCACCGAGCGCCTGGCAGTAAGCCTCAAATGTAAAGAGCTGCTCATAGAGCCGCCGCGTATCGCTGGCGCGGCGTGCTTCCTCTGTTGCCGGCGGTTTGGATGCCGAGGCGTTCAACGCCGCCGCGAAGCCCGCGGCATTGGTCGTCAGAACGACGTTGCCGAGCGATTTTGGATCAATCGCAATGCCGCGGAAGGCCTCGGCGGTGGCGATCAGAGGCGCGCCGCACGATAGCGCTTCGGCCGTCTTGATCGATAGGCCGTGCCCCGAAATCGTCGGCAGCAGAATAAGTCCGGCCTTTGCATAGGCTTTATCGAGATCGTCGACGCGGCCGGCGAATAGGCCGGCATGTAGTGCGTAAAGCGCGGGCGCCTGGGTCTTCACCATCTCGTCGACATTGCCGATGATGCGCAAAGGGACCTGCGGGCAGAGAGGCATCACCTCCTGCAAGAACCATTTGATGCTGAGATAATTTGGATGGTTGGCGCTGGCGACGATGATGATGTCGCTGCCGCCCGGACCCGTCGGCGCCGATCTGATCGCCGGATAGATGAGCGCATGCCGGGCATCGGGGAGAAGCTTCTGCCAGTCCCGCGCTTCCTCGTCATTGAGATGGATGAGAAGGTCGGCGTCCCGCATCTCAGCGATCTCACGCGCAAGCATCGTCTCGAAACGGACCTTCGGCGGCAGCAGCCTGCGGCTTTCGTTGCGCAACGCGAACTGCCGCGCCTGAATGTCATGCGTGTCGAGAAGGATAGGGCAGGGGCGATTGCGCTTCAGCTGTCGTGCCGCAGGCATCAGGAAGAAATGATTGCAATGAATGAGATCGATCTGCGGCAGATTGAGCAACGCATCTGGAAGCGGCGCAGCACTCACCGTTTCGCAGAGCATGGTGGCAGCATCGCCGCGCAGCCAGCCAAATGCGGCGGAGACGAAGCGCGGCGTCGCGATGCGGGAGGGCGGCATGCCCGCATAGAAGCGTTGATCGGCGATCAGATCGGCGGTCATCGCGCGATAGGTTTGATCGCTTTTCGAACCTTCGGTCCAACTCGGAAAATCGGAAACCGCGAGGCTGATAACTTTGGCGCCCAAAGCGCGGTAGGTCTGTGCCTGTGCGACAAACACCTGATGGCTGCCGCATGAGTGCCAGGCCGGATGGACGAGAACGACGTATTTGCCGGCGAGGCTTGGCGTCGGGTGGTCGTTAGACGTCGACACGGCTGTGTTGGATTTGGATTGCGCCGTCAATGCCTGTCACGCTTGCGGGCGCGCGCGATCTTCTTGCGGCAGTCCCAGATCACGTTCAACGGAACACCGAAGATCGTCATCAAGAGATACGTCAGGCGAGGGCCGACGTTCTGCGCGAAATGTTCGGCGTGCATGACCAAGCGATAGGCCGCAGAGGAGCGTCGCGCCCATTGCGGCAGTTCTGGATCGGCTTCAGGGCCTGAGAGGCCAAACAGCATAATGACGAGATGCAGCTTCAAAAGCAGATTCTGCGAAAACCGTTCGCTGTGGCTGGTAAGTTGATCGACAATGAGGGCAAGCGCTTTGTCGTTGTAATCGCCGGAACCGCCGGGCTGATAGTTCAACGTATGGTGCAGCTGCGCCATCTGCGAGAAGATGTTTGACCCGTGCAGGCGGTAAATGAAGACGGGCTCGTCGATCAAAATGCTGCCGCACCAGCCGCCGAGGCCGAGGGCGAAATACATGTCGGTGGCAGTCCAAAGCCTTGGCAGGTTCGGATTGTCGGCAAACAGCGCCAGCGCGTCGCGGCGATAGCAAAGTCCCGAGGTGGGCGCCCAGATCCAATGCGTGCAGAGTGGCGGCACATAGCGCGCTTTGCGGCTGAGATCCTCGCCCATATGCGCTGGTGGCCAGCCGGGTTCGGCCCGATAGGGGCGCCAGATGTTCGTCCGTATGCCGCGCCCGCTCCGGATATAAGTGTTCATCGCTTCGCCGGTGGCGACGACGATATCGCCATTGCGAGCCTGCAGCATATCACCGGCGGTGAAGCCGACATGCAGCCGCGACGAAAGATGCACGTAGATATGCGTTTCGAGCGCACGCGGCAGAAGCACATCGTCGGCGTCGAGAAAGATCACATATTGGCCGGTTGCACGGGCAAAGCCGTCGAGACTCGCAGCCGTCTGGCCGTCGTTCGCGGTGCGCCAGACCACGACGATGCCGGGGTAACGTTGTTGCAGCTCAGCGATGACGGTCGGAGATTCATCCGTCGAGGCGTTGTCGACGATGATGCACTCGA
>Ga0310811_10015174_pt1 | contig 10069 bp, 12 predicted proteins | sample YCmetagenome_FD_207642 | JGI IMG/M metagenome (GOLD analysis project Ga0310811, IMG submission 207642) | Soil microbial communities from experimental microcosm in Duke University, North Carolina, United States - YC | ecosystem: Engineered > Artificial ecosystem > Soil microcosm > Unclassified ...
TCACGTGTCCACCAGCTTCCTGCCGAGCGTCCCCCCGTAACAGCACTATTGTCGCGCTCCGGACCAGGCGCTCCGGCCAAGGCGCGCCCGGGCGGCGGGCGTCAGGAGGGACCAGCCGCCCGGGCGTGCCGTCTCAGGCCGCCGGCGGCGCGGCGGGCGGCTGGTCCTCGGCGGTGCCCTCGCTGATCACGAGGCCGGTCGCGGCCGAGGACACGACCGTGATCACGTCCGTCGCGGTCAGCGGAGGGGTGACGCTGTTGTCCGCCACGGTCACGGTCGCCGTGCCGTCGGTCCCGGCCACGCACAGGCACGAGTACCCGTCCGCTGACGGGGTGAGCGCGACCACGCCCGGGCTGTCGACAGACCAGGCGAGCTGGTCCGCCGTGACCGGCTGGCCCTTCGAGTCGACCTCGGCGACCGAGAGCGTGACCTGCTGAACATCGGTGAGCTGCACTGTGGTTCCCTTCATCGTGGTCGGCGTGCCCGGACCGTCCGGGGCAGCCTGGTCGTACGTCATCGAGTCGTGCGTCAGGACCATGACGGCCGGGCCCTCAAGCCAGCGGTAGAAGACGTTCGCCGTCGCGGTGACGTCCCCGGCCTGCGCGGCCTTCAGGTTCCCGTCCACCGCCATCGCGTCGATGGCGAACCGCAGCGCGGTAACACGGTTGTCGGCGGTCACGGCGTCGGCCTGCCGTCGTCAGCCGCGCTCCGCTCCGCTTCCGCCTTGTAGACCCCGATGTAGCCCGGCGCGAACCGGGCGACCCGCTCGGCGCCCTTGACGACCTCGAGGTACGCGCCGTCGTCCTTGAAGTCGTCGGCGTCGTAGTGGTGACTGCGGCCGTTCTGGTCGATGACGACGACGCCCGTGGTTTCACTCACCTGCTGTTCCCCTCTCCCGACTCGGCGGCCACTGGCTCGCGCAGTCTTGGCGCGCCACCGCCTCACGGTCGAATCGGCGTGCCTCATACACCTGCCATTGACCAGAGTCAGCCCGCAGTTCATCCGGTATCCGCCGTCCCAGACGTCCACATCGCACGCCTTAGGCTCAGGTGCCTGTCCTGATATCACGGAGTTCACTGGCTCGCCCCCGGAAGCCCGCCCGCCATCGGCGCGTTCTGCGGAGGCTTAGGCGGCCCGGCGGGGGCGGGTGCCATCTTCGGCGCCCTCGGCGCCTGCGCCGCCGGAACCCCTCCGCCCGGCCTCGCCATCGCCTGCTGAGCGATCGACGTCCCCGCGTGCGCCAGCCCCTGAAGCTGCCCCAGTCCCGCCGCCGCCTCCGGGGGCATCCCCGGCGGGGGGTTCCCCGCCAGCTGCTCCGCCCGCTGCGACGCGGTGGAGACAAGCGCCTCGTGGACCTGGTCGACGTCGAGCTGCAGGATGCTCGCCATTCTCTCCGTCAGAAGGTCGAAGACCTGGAGGGGCACATGGAGCACGGGGGCGGCGCTGAGCTGCCCGAACATCGTCAGCAGGGCCTGCGCCTGCTCGTCCTGCAAGGGACCGAACTTCGCCTGGGGGAACGCCGCGTCCGACCCGAAATTGAGCAGCACCAGCGGCCGGATCACGTCGTAGCTGATGGACTCTGCGATCTCCTTGGCGACGCCCTGCCTGCTCTTGAGGTAGAAGTCGCTCTGGTCCTGGCTCAGCGAGTACGCGCCCTTGCCGCCCGTCGAGGCGCTCGCGAGGCCGAGGAACCCGGCGAGGACGCTGCTGATAGACCAGGACGACAGGAACGCGAGAGCCTGCTCGAAGAACTCCCCCGCGTTCCCCGCCGACGGGATCGCCTCGAACGCCTTCTGGCCGTCGATCGGGTGAACCAGGCCGACGACGCCGCTGCCGCGGAGCTGGGAGATGTCCTCGGCGCGCTGGGTTGCCTCCGGCTGGTCGTTGCCGTAGACAACGAGGCGCTGCAGGGCCATGCCCTCCAAAAACTGGTACCAAAGCCTAAAAGGAAAAGCAATTTCATCTGGGTCTGGTGGCAGTTATGCGTTCGAATGAAGTGGTTAGTCAAGAACAATCCGTCCTTAGCTGCCACCGTTATGCAAGTGCATTCCTGCTCCGTCGTCGGCTCGATGCTGACGACCGACCTAGTGAAGCTTCTCCTCGTATCACCCCCCTTCCACAACGCTGCCTTGCGGGGCAGAAGGAACGGGTTGCAGGGGGTGCGGATCTCTACCCGGTATATGTACGAGTCGCCAAACTTGCTGCTCACGGTGCGCTCGGTCATGAAAGCCTTGCCGCCGAGTGACTCTGCCAGGCGCTGAATGTCGAGAGCGAGCTGGCGAGAGGTCGTACCGAACAGGGCCCTGTCCGTGCCGTTCCGGGTCTTGTCGCTGCCGCCGTCAGTGTCCATCAGGCCGCGCAGCAGGTCCCACCGCTGCTTCGCCGAGGCCAGCAGGTAGATCTCCGGGATGCTCTTATCACCGGCGGTCTTATTGATGCCGAGCGTAACCAGGGCGTCCCTGAAACTGTTCTGGCGGCGGTGGAGGGTATCGACGATGTGATAGTTCGCGCAGGTGCGGGTCTGGTTGCCGCCCGAGCGCCGCAATTCGATCTCCGAAGGAAGCCGGGAGCGCATCTCTTCGATGATGAAGCTGTCCGCGTCCGCGCAGGACATGAAGGGCGTGCCGGTACGGCTGCCATTCGGGACCTTACCGATGCACCCGTCGCCAAGCCACGCGCCCAGGACGTAGGGGTCGATCGGCAGCTCTCGCTCGGGGTAGTCGACTTCACCGCACAGCGGGACGAAGTACCTGTAGTGCGTTCCGATCTTGAGGCCGGACGCGCGCATCGCCCGCGTGGTGATCACCATGGACCGCGGAGGAATGGCGAACGAGGTACCTACCCTGCCCTCAACCTCCCACAGGTGCTCCTCGTCGCACTCGACGCTTGTCTTGTCGGAGAACGTCACCCGGTACATCAGCCGCTTGCCACGGGGATGGACGGCGGTGACGTGCGTCGGCTCGCCGTTGCCGCCGAACACGAGGTCGCCGACCCGTATGTCCTCGATCGCCACCGGCCCGTCCGGGGTCTGCACCTGGGAGCCGTGGGCGAGGGCCCAGTAGGTCACCTCAAGCTCGGAAGTCCCGGTTAGCGGCTCGCGGTGCTTTCCGTGCGTGTAAATGTAAGACCGCACCTTGGGAATATCGACGTATCCCGGAACTTTCTGCTGGCGCGACAGCATGAGATTACCCCCGAATAGCCAGACTTGCTGGCGGAAGCCATTCGGTTCGCCAGTCCTGTCATTATATCTGGCCTGGCATGTCGCGGGCGGTCTGTAAGCAATCTTGTCGTACGTTATCAAGCCATCGGTCTGACGGGTCTTAAATGTCTTCTCAAAGAAAGCGCGCTTAAAAATTTGCGCACTCGTTATCTGCCCGATGAGGGTGGTCAGGGGCGTGGCCATGCCACCTTCGCTATCCGGTGTCATGAGGACGGACCGGATAAAGTCGCACTCGCCCTTGTCGCCCTTGCCGGGCTCTATACTGAAATCGGCCTCACGGATCGGGAGCGTGAGAACCATCTCAAGCGCACTGGCGGTGCCATTGCGGGAAAACATGGTTTTGAGCTCACGAGCCCCGTACTCGCCGTAGTCGACATTAAGAACACGTCGCCTTCTCCGTAATACGCGAACAGTCTCTGCCCCAGGTCGAATGAGGTCCCTATCTCTGGACCCATCAGGGCGCGCTTTCCTCCGTATGACCGGGAGCCTTTAGGGGGCAGGTCGGGGAATTCGATGATCTGTGCGTTCTTCGAATCGGCCACGTGCTCAAAACCACCTCCCCTCCGTTGCCCGGGGCGCGCGGGGGCGCCGTCTGCACGTTCGGATGCACGAGGCGAATGCACGTGCACGGGCACCACGATACAGGCGGGACGGGGGCAGGCATAGCTAAGGGCCGGGGGCGTGTTCCCCCGGCCCTTAGGTGTCTCGCGCGCCTAGTCAGCTGCCGCGGCCGTCTCTCCGCATGCTAACCGTGAGGTAGGCGGCAAGCGCGGCGGCGGCGCCGACGACAATGGCGACTCCCCACCAATGGCCGCCGAGGGCGAGGGACACGCAGATGAACGCCATCAACGCCGCGCAGCCCAGCACGGACGCCGCTGCGATTCCCCCGAGGAAGTTCATTTCACGACCCATTCCTGGCAGTCGGGGCACACGCCTTTGACGCGCACCTTCGGGTGCTTGCAGTTCCTGGCTTTCGGCGCGGGGTCCTCCGGTGCGAGTACGGGCGAGCGGGCCTCTGCCTTCTCCTCACTGCGATCGGGGACGGCCACGGCGACCTGAGGCCGGCTACCGGACTTGACGACGGGAACCTCGTCGCGGCCGAGGCCGGCGGGTTCCGGGGGCGTGCCCTCGTGCCGCCTGCGGTAGTCGTCGAGCGCCTCTTCGAGGATCGCGCTCCGTACCCCGCGCCCTCCGCCGCGCCGCTCGACCTCGGCATCCAGCCACGCCACGAGGCCGGCTGACGGGTGCCAGCCGACCAGGGGCGTCTTGTTCCTGCTTGCGGCCACCGGGCCGGCTAGCCCTTCTCGATCTTCGGGTCCGAGACGTTTACCCTGGCGTACTCGCGCACCCAGGGGATGCTGCGGAGCGCCTCGCGGGCGTCGCCCGGGAAGCGGTTCTTGACCTCCAGGGACACGAACTCCTGCCCGTGATCGTGCGAGTAGGCGTCGCGCTGCTGACCAGTCATCTCAACGGTGACCGTGAAGCTCACCCGGACGACCTTGGGCTGGCCGATGTCCTGCAGGCGGATCAGTTCCTCATGCTGGCGGTCATCCACCGGGAACCCCTCTCTGTGTAGTTACTACATTAGGCCATGTAGTAACTACTGTCAAGGGGCAGTAACTACCGCCACGACCTGACGTTCCCCCGGGTCGACAGGTCCCTCTCGTCCTGTGGCCCGAAGCCGTCCAAATCCCACGGCGCGTCGTCAATCCCCTCGGCCGCTTTCCCCTGGATCTCCCGCATGCGCTTGTGCGCCTTCGTTTCCTCGCTCACGCCCATGTCGCCGAGGTCCGCCGCCCCGGCCCACTTCCGGACGCTGCCCGGCGCGTACTCGCCGAGGTGCGGGACGAAGGCCTGAACCACAGCGTCGCCGTCGTCCGTGGACCGGCCGAGGCGCTTGCGGATCTCGTCCTTGCTCTCCACCTGGATCCTTCCGGACGAGGTGACCGTCCACTGCGGCGCCGACAGGTCGCCGAGCAGCATCTCGTCGTCGGGAAGGCAGATATCCGGGTTCCCGGACGGGTCGAGGGCCTGCCGCATCGTCCACCAGGCTTCGCTTCTGCGGCCGGTATAGCCGAACTCGCGGGTGCTGTCCTTGGCCTTGGACCCCTTGGAGGCGTTGAACGCGAGCACCTTCGCCCCCTGCTCCCGCAGCCGGTCGACGACGCCGGCGCCGATGCCGATCGCGTCCACCACGGCGGTGTAGGAGTCGTCGCCGTCGAGGATGGCCTTGACCCGCCCGGTGGTCTGCATCGTGTCTTCCTTCACCGACCGGCGCAGTTCCGTGATGACCGGGCCGTTGCGGACGGCGAGGACGGTGCGGTCCTGGCCGGTGTAGGCGACGTCCACGCCGATGACGCGCGGCCTGCCCGGGTCGGGCTTTCCCGCGGCCTCCCACGCGCGCCAGCGCTCCACCGCCGCCTCCGCCCACGCGAGCGGGATAACGGAGTCCTCGTCGCTGGCGTAGAACTCGCCCAGGACGCGGTTCTGGTAGATCGCCGAGGCTTCGCCCCACTGCCGGGCGCGCTGGTCCGCCCACTCGGCGGTGATCCGGCCCGCGGCCATGGCGTCGCCGAGGGTGACGTGGACGGGATGCCAGTCCTCGTAGCCGGCCCGGTGGCGGCAGATGTCGTAGAAGCGCCCCTGCGGCGCGCCGGGAGTCGACAGGGCAAGCGCGAACGCCTCCCCTGCGCCCTCTCCCGCGCCGGAGAACGCGCCCTCGCAGGCGTCGAACGTGCCCGCGGGGATCGCCTTCGACTCGTCGTAGACGAATAGCAGCGAGTCGGCGTGCGCGCCCTCGATCAGGGCCGCGTTAGCCGACGCGCCCGCGAACGCGTGCCCGCACGACAGGCGCAGGTTCAGGTTCTGCAGCTCCTGCCGGGTGAACGGCCGCCCGTCGCGCACCAGGTCCCAGCGGATCCGCCCCGCCCACTTGTGGATCTCCGGCCACAGGTACTGCGTCAGCTGGTGCCACGACCCGGCGGTCGTCGCGACCTTCCAGTCCACTCCCGCGGCGTCGCGGGTCAGCGCGAACCACAGCACCGTCACCGCCGAGATGCAGCTTTTCCCCAGTCCTTAATCCATGGGGGCCGCGGACCGCTTCGCGCTTGCGAAGCGGCAGGCCCCCGATGATGTCCTCCTGGTAGTCCGTCAGGCCTTCGCCGTGGAAGTCGATGCAGTCGTGCGCGAACGCCACCGGGTCGTCGTAGTAGCGGGCGACGCGGGACTTGATCCGGGCTGCGCGTCGCTGAAGTTCCAGCAGGTAGCGCAGCCGCTCAGGCGCGGCCTGTACCTGCAGGGTCATTGCGGGCTAGCTGCTGCTCAAGCTCGGCGATCTGGGATTCGACCATGTCGGCGGTGATCACCTCGACGCGGGACTTGGCGGGGGCGTCGTAGCCGGTGATTCTCGCGCGGCGCTCGAGCAGGCCGCGGATCTCCCGGACGGCGGCCATTCCCGGCCCGTCGTCGAGGATGTCCTCGTACACCGGGACGGGCGCCCCGTCGGCGTCGCGCAGCAGCTCGCCTGTCGCCTCGTCGCGTTCCCATCCGGTGCGCTTGCCGACGATGCGGCCCTGGGAGATGGTCAGGTGCTCCCGCTCCATCACGGCCCAGCAGTGCTCGATCAGCCGGTCGATCCGCTCCAGGTCAAGCCGGCGGGCCTCCTCGACGCCCTCGTACGGGATCGCCGCGTAGGCGCGCTGCACCGCCTCGTACGCCTTGGCCCGGGAGGAGAACCTGAGCTCGGCGGCGATCTGGTCGAAGGTGCGGCCCCTGGCGCGCAGGGATGCCGCCTCGGCGTCACGGCGGGCGGTGTCGATGGTGCGGCTGAAGCGCCCCCTGCCGTCCCGTGTTCCCGTGGTCACGGCGTTCCGCTGGCCGGCGCGGGCGGGCGGCACCGCGAGGGTAGGAGGGGCCTCCGCTGCGGGGGCGGCGGGGATGCGGTCAAGGCCGAGCGCCTTCGACGCCCTCGCGATCGCCTCCGCGCTCCTGCGCTGCACCGCCAGCGCCGGGTTCTCCACCGCCCGCCCGTCACGGGTCAGCAGCACGTTCGTCTGCGCCAGCAGCCGGGACGCCTGACGGTGGGAGCGGACAGCCTCCACGTAGGTGCCGAGGACCTCAGGGTCGGCACGGAAGACACGGCCGGAGGAAGTGAGGCGGGAGACGGTCTCAGCCCAGATCTCACGGCGCTCGTCGTCGAAGTGGGCAGGAGGGTCTAGGCGCGCGGTCATGCGCGTCCCTTCCTGCGCCGGATGCGCTCGGCGCGGCGGGCGGCCCGGGCGTCGGCCGTTCCCGTGTCACCGGGACGCGCCGGGGCCGGCTCCGCAGCCTTGGCCTTCTTGCCCTGGCCCTTGTGCCAGTTGCCGAGCACCGCGCTGGCGTCGACGTCCGTCATGACGGCACCTCCCTCACCGTGAGCACGCGCATCCCCGGGATCTCCGGGTGGGGATCATTCGAGATGACCTCGTAGGCGTTCGGCGGTGCCACCCATTCCTTCTGCTTCTGGTAGATACGCGGCACGTGCCTGCCGATCGACAGCGCGTGAGATCCTTGCTGGATCTTCAGCATCACCCCCACCTTGGCGGGGATTCTCTTGGTTCCGTCCGCCCACTGAACCGTCCCGGCGAAGCCGCGCGCCACGATCTCGTCATCCGACCAGGATGCGGGCTTGCCGGCCTTGAGCGTGTCGCCGGCCTGCATCGCCGCGATCTTCTGGATGACCTTCACCCGCTCGTTGTCGAAGCTGTCACGGGTGTCCGCGCTCAGCCCCCGGTGAAGCATCGGCGTGTCCGTGCCCGCGTTCGCGACGACCATCATCAGCCGCGCCATGTTCCGCTGCCCGTTCTGATCAGGGAAGTCGTCTTCCTGCACGTAGCCGTTGGCCCAGTCCCCGATGGCCGCGTCCACGCTGTCGCCGAGGCTGCCGCCCGGGATGTCGTGCCCTTTGTTCATCTCGGCAGCGATAGCCGCCGCCTGGGCGGAGCTCATCCCGATGCCGCCCGTGCCTTTGGTCCTGATCCAGGCGTCCGGCCTTCCGCTGCCGGCGGCCTTGATCTTCGATGCGGCGCGGTCCGTGCCCGTGCGGGCGGGAGGCTCGGCTTTACCGCCTGACGGGGCGCTCCAGCCCTCCGGGACCTTGCCGCGGAAGTGGGACGCCGCCGCCGAGTGGGTCAGCGGAATGTAATCGTGCTTCCACTCGTAATCGGTCCCTGGTATGTGATGGCCGTCCCGTGCGGCGAGCTCGATCACCCGCGCGAGGTCGTCCCAGGTATAGGCGGCGGTCACGGCTGGTCCTGGGTGAAGGAGAAGGGCTCGGTGGTGCCGTCCTCGAGGACGCGCTCGGGCTTGACCCCTGCATAGGCTTCCGCGCGCCTGAGGATGACGTCGGCGTACCGGGGGTCGAGTTCCACGACAGCAGCGCGCATGCCGAGGCCGTGGGCGGCGATGAGCGTGGTGCCGGACCCGCCGAACGGCTCGTAGACGAGGCCGTGCGGGGGGCAGGAGTTGGCGAGCATCGCGGTCACGAGCGCGGCCGGCTTCATGGTCGGGTGGTCTTCGCTGCGGGACGGCTTCGGGATCTCGAAGACGCTGGTCTGTGCGTCATCGCCTTGCCAGCGCTCCCCGCCGCGCCCGAGGCGCCCGTCCCCGCCGGCGGTGAACCCGTAGAGGATGCCCTCATGCCGGTAGTGGTAGTCGTTGCGGCCAAGTACCAGCACGTCCTTGACCCAGATCAGTTCCTGACGGTACCGCCAGCCCGCACTGATGAGCGCCTGGTCGAATGCCTGTCGGAACCGTGCCGGGTAGGCGATGTACACCGGGGCGCCCGGCTTGAGCGCCGCAGTGGCAACCGCGTAAGCGCCCGCGAGCAACTCGGACAGGCCGTCCGCGCCGTCGTTGCGGATTGTCAGCGCGTCCTTCGTCTTGCCCACGTAGTCGACGCCGTAGGGCGGGTCGGTCCACATGCAGTCGCAGCGGTCGCCGTCGAGCATCTTCTCCACGGCGGCCATGTCGGTGGCGTCACCCACTAGTAGGCGGTGCTCGCCTATGCGCCAGAGGTCACCCGGCTTGGTGACGGGCTCAGCAGGCGGCTCGGGAACATCGTCCGGGTCGCCGCTGCCCCTTCCGCCGCCCTGCTCCCCGTTGAGCGCGGCCATCAGCGCGTCGAGGTCGTCGCCGTCAAATGCCGCGCCTTCCAGTCCCCTCGGTGTCTGCGCGAGCCCGGTCAGCAGGGCAACGAGTTTGGCTTCGTCGTTGCGCCCCCGCCGCCCGGATTCGTTCCAGGAGGCGAGCAGCCGGTCCCGCTGGTCGTCATCGACGTCGAGCCAGATCACCGGGAGGCCGGTCATCCCCTTCTCGAGCGCGGTCCGCCAGCGGGTTTCCCCGTCGATGAGCAGGCCGGTGGACTCCTGCGCGAGGACAGCCCCGCCAAAGCCGTTGGCGTCCAGCAGCCCGCTCAGCAGGCCGAGGTCGCCCTCGTTCGGGTTTGCGGGATGAGGAACCAGCCGGTCGAGCGGTACGTTCGGTTCATACCGCTGCGGGATGACGGGCGGAACTGACATGAGACTACTCGCCGGGGCCTTCCGCCAGGCCCGGGAAGCCCTCCAGCGCGCTCGCCAGCGTGTGCGGGTGCCCGAGCAGCAGTTCAGTCTGGTCGGCGGTCAGCGGGATGGTGATGCGGTGGTCTTCGTCGCGCCAAAGCTCAACAGCGCTCTCGTGGGCGTTAGTGGCGAGCGTCCACGTCCACTTCTCGAACTTCACGGGCCCGGCGCCCAGCGGCGGTGACTGCGGCTGGTCACTCATCTACATCCCTTTCGGCTTCAGGGTCTTGAGGGCACGGCGGACGGCGGCAGC
>Ga0310811_10015176_pt1 | contig 10069 bp, 8 predicted proteins | sample YCmetagenome_FD_207642 | JGI IMG/M metagenome (GOLD analysis project Ga0310811, IMG submission 207642) | Soil microbial communities from experimental microcosm in Duke University, North Carolina, United States - YC | ecosystem: Engineered > Artificial ecosystem > Soil microcosm > Unclassified ...
TGCCTTCGACCGCGGGATTGGCCGCGCCGAGAATGCCGGTGGTCTCGGCGACGCCGGCGAAGTTCCAGATGCGCTCGCCCTTCTTCGCCGGATCGAGCGCCAAGAGTTCGTTCTCGGTGGTGACGACGAAGATGCGGCCGCCCGAGATGGTGGGGGCGCCGCGCACCGGCGCCTCGAGCGCCGCGCGCCAGATGATCTTGCCGTCGGCCGGCGACAGCGCCAGCACCTCGGCGCCGCCGTTCGCGACGTAGAGCACGCCGTTGGAGTAGCCGACGCCGCCGCCGACGTCGCCCTGGCCCTCGTCCTTCGGCAGCACGTCGGTGCGCCAGAGCGCGGCGCCTGTGCCGGCATTGAGCGCCACCACTTCGCCGTAGCTGTTGAGCGCGAACACCTTGCCTTCGGCCACGATCGGCTGCGCGATGAGGCGGCGCGGCGTCGCGAGGCCGAAGACGCGCAGAAACGGCGAGCCGCCGGTGCCGCCGCCGATGTCGGACTGCCACGCGCGCTGCGGCCGCTCGGCGAGTGTCAAGTGATGCATCGCGTGGTCGGGGTAGCCGCCCGCCTGCGGCCATTCCTTGTTCGTCGAAGGATTCGGCAGCGCCACCGGCCGCGCGGTCAACGCCGTGTCGGGCCGCACCAGCTCCTCGCCGACCAGGACGGGCTTGCGCTCGCCCTCGAGCCGCGGCGGCTTCTTTTCGGAGAACGGATTGATGCTGTCGAGCGTGCTGCAGGCCGGCAGCAGGAGCCCGACGGCGGCGAGGGCAAGCAGTCGTCGCATCATCGGCGGAATTCCTATCGGCGCGGGTGTGATCTCGTGGCTCAGGACTTGCCGAGGATGGCAAGCAGCTCTTTGGCGCGGCCGCGCACGCCTTGCGGCGTGTCTTTGTCCTTCTCGAGATCGGTCAGGATCTGGATCGCGTCGGCGCGCCGGCCGGCGCGTTCGGCGTAGAGCGCCGTGAGCTCGAGCGCCATGTGGCGCCAGGGATTGTCCTTGGCGGTGAGCGGCCTCAGGCGCTCGCTCATCTGCGCCGGATCGGCGTCGTCGAGCCCGAAATAGGCCCAGTGGACCACCGCGACATCGCGGAACAGCGGATCGGCCGCATCGTCGTTGGCGAGCTGCTCGAACGCGGCCAGGGCGCCGGCGCGGTCGCCGGCCTTCAGCGCCTGCGCCGCCTGCTGCAGCCGCGCCAACTGCGCGTAGCCCTTGGGACCGTCCTGCGCGAGGCCGGCGAAAGCGACCGTCGCCTCTTTCACCTTGCCGTCGCGCGCCAGCGCCAGCGCCGCGGCGAAGCGCTCGCTCGCCACCTCGCGCGTCTTCCGCTGCTCGCCCTGCCAATATTGGTAGCCGGCGACGCCGATCACGATCAAAACCGCGAGCGCCACGAAATAGCGGCCATACTTTTTCCAGATGGCCGCGTAACGGTCCTGCTTCAGCTCTTCGGAGACTTCCTCGAAGAACTGCTCCTGCTCCTTCGAGCGAAGGTCGTCCGGCGGCGCGGGCGGCTTTTTGTCGTTCCTGGCCAAGGCTGCTGCTGCTCGATGCGTTAGGGCCGGTAGATATAGACCGCCGCCGCCGGTCTAAGCAACGGAAGCGGCCGGGCGCGTCACATCGCCCAAGCCTCGGGAAATCAACGTAATGTCGGCGTGCGTCGGGCGATTAACTTCGGCCGGCCGGCGCCCTGAATGCGATTGGGAAAAGGGGTCGCGGGCGATGCGATGGCGCGATTGAGCTGCGGCGGCTGCGGTTCTCTTCGCGGCCGGCGGCGACGCCGCGGCCTGGCAGGTCGGCAATTGGATCGGGCGCACGGTCTTGACCGACAACGGCGCGCTCGCCGGCTGCCGCATGAGCGTTGCCTACGACGGCGGCGTCACGTTGCACTTCATGCAATTGGCGAAAGGCGCACTGCTGATCGGCGTGAGCGATTGCGGCTGGTCGCTCGATCCGAACGGCACATACGGCATGAACCTCAGCATCGACGGCCGTTTCGTGCGGCGCGCGCGCGGCGTCGTTCTCGACGCGATGCGCGACACGATGTTCGTCGATCTCGGCCGCGACCGGACGACGCGCACGCTCTTGCAGCGCGGCCGGCAGCTCAGCCTCGCGGACGGCAAGCGGACCTACGGCTTCCGTCTGACCGACACCGGCGCCGCGCTGGAACGGCTCGCGTCATGCGCCCGCACCGGTACCTGGGGCACGGCGCCCGAAGCGCTGGACAAAGTCGATTTTTGGCGGAAGACTGTCGCCGATCGTCATCTTGAGCCAGGAGGGGCCGATCGGGCGATGGCCGATCTGATCGATCTCGAGAGCATTCGCCGGGTCCGTCCGCGCTATCCCGCCGCGGACGGGCGAGTAGGCTTCGACAAGCGGGAGCTTCGTCAGCTGTTCGGGCTCTACAGCCGCCGCGTGATGAGCGGCGAATGGCGCGATTACGCGATCGACTTCGGCCCGAAGGGCGCCGTCTTCTCGGTCTTCCGCCGCGCCGCCGAGCAGCCGCTTTTCGCGATCTGGAAGCTCGCCCATGGACGCGAGCGCGGGCGCTACGTGGTCGCCGTCGGCGCCGCCGTTCTGCGCCGCGCGCACACGCTCGGCGACCTCCTCAGATTCCTCGACGAAAAGCCTCGCCTGGTCTGGTCCCAGGGCTGAGCGGGAGCGCGCGGTCCCAACGCCGGCGCCGCTTGACTCGCGCGCAAAATGTTCCTAGTTTGTTCCAAGACTAGGGGGTTTGCGCATGTCCGGTTTCAAGGATCGCCTCGTCGCCGCCCAGGAGCGGCTGGCCCGGCCCGAGCGCATCGGCGCGCTGGCGGCGCGCGGCGGCGCCATTTTCTGCTGGTGCAATCGCTGCGCCCATCACGCGCGGATCGACGGGCGGCAGCTTACGCTGACGCTGGGTCCGGATTTTCCCGTGCCCGAGATCGGAGCGAGGCTGCGCTGCTCGAACTGCGGCGCCAAGGACGTGGCGACGAGCCCCGATTTCGCCCGCCCCGCGCGCGCCAGTCCCGTGGCGATAGCGACGGCGGTTTAGCGCCGAATTCGACCAAGCATAATCATGGCTGTCGATTCGGCGCGATCGATACGGCCGACGGCCGGCGCTGCTCAATCGTCGTCGAGTAGTTTTCCGCCGAGACGCTCCTGGCGGTAGATGTGGGCGCTCAGGACGATGCCGAAGCCGATCATGAGCGTGAACATCGCGGTGCCGCCGAATGAGACCAGCGGCAGCGGCACGCCCACCACCGGCAGCGCGCCCATCACCATCGCCATGTTGATGCCGAGGTGGAGAAAGAGCGTCGCCGCCATCCCGACGCAGGCGAGGCGCGCGAATTGCGTGCGGGCGCGGAACGCGATCGCGAGCGTCACGAACAGGATCGCGAGGTATAGGCCGAGCAGCACGATGCCGCCCATCATGCCGAATTCCTCGGCCAGCACCGAGAGCACGAAATCGGTGTGGAATTCGGGCAGGAAGTTGAGCCGAATCTGCGTGCCTTCCAGGAAGCCCTTGCCGAACAGGCCGCCCGAGCCGAACGCGATCTTCGACTGGATGATGTGATAGCCCGAGCCCAACGGGTCGCGTTCGGGGTCGAGGAAGGTGAGGAGCCGCTCCTTCTGATAGTCATGGAGCTTGCTGTAGGCGAACGGCGCCGCGGCGGCCGCCACGAGAATCACGACGCCAAACTTCCACACCTGCACGCCGGCCATGAACAGCACGAGCCCGGCGACGGCGAGCAAGATGGCCGCGGTGCCGAGATCGGGCTGCTTCAGCACGAGTCCGGCGGGCACGACCGTCATCGCGATCGGAATGAACAGCGCCCAGAGCTTCCCGACGCTCTCGAAGCGCAGGCGCTGGAAATAGCGCGCGAGCGCCAGCACCAGCGCGACCTTCACCAGCTCGGAGGGCTGCAGGCTGATGATCCCGAGATCGATCCAGCGCACGGCGCCTTTGCCCTGGCGGCCGAAGATCTCGACCAAGGCCAGGAGCGCCGCCGAGCCGAAGAACACCGGATAGGCGAGCTTGAACCAGACGCGCAGCGGCGTCAGCGCCGCCATCAGCATCAGCGCGAAGGCGACCGCGAAGCGCTGGATCTGCTTGTCGGCCCAGGGCTTGAAGTTGCCGCCGCCCGCCGAATAGAGCAGCACGCAGCTGATCGCCGCCACGGCGACCAGGCAGAGCACCAGCAGCCAGTGGATCGAGCGCACCCGGTCGAAGATGGAGGGCGGCGCGGCGCGCGCGGTCATGATCGACATGGCGGCTACCGCGTGCGCTCGGCGCGGCTGCGCCGGATGGGATCGGGCAGCTTGCGCTCGGAGAGCGGGATGTATTTGTGCATCGCCTCCAGCATCACCTCGCGCGCGATGGGGGCGGCCGCCTCGGCGCCGAAGCCGCCATGCTCGACGATGACGGCGCAGGAAAAGCGCGGCGCGGCGACGGGCCCGTAGGAAATGAACAGCGAGTTGTCGCGTTTGTCCCAGGGCAGGTCTTCGTTGCGGATCACGCCCTTGGCGCGCTCGGCCATCGTGATGCGGCGCACCTGGGCGGTTCCGGTCTTGCCGCCGATCTGGAGACCCGGCTCGTCGATGCGCAAGCGCAGCGCGGTGCCGCCCGGCTCGTTGACGACGCCCGCCATGCCGCTGGCGACGAGCGCCAAGTGCCGCGGATCGACGCCGAGCGAGGGCGCGGTCGGGTTCGGCTTGACGATGTTTGTGCCCGCAAAAACGCTTTCGGGACCGCGCACGAGGCTCGGCACCACGGCTCTGCCGCCGTTGACGAGGCGCGCGGTCATGAGCGCGAGCTGCAGCGGCGTCGCGATCACGTAGCCTTGGCCGATGCCGGAGATGGCCAGTTCGCCGGCGTGGTATTTGGTGTCGTTCGGGAAGTGGCGGCGCTTCCACTCCGTGTCGGGCATGATGCCCGGCTTCTCGTTCGGCAGATTGATGCCGCTCGGCACGCCGACTCCGAATTTCCGGATGACCTCGGCCATCTTGTCGATGCCGGTGTGGAGCGCGGCTTGATAGAAGAAGACGTCGCAGCTCGCCTTGATCGCGTCGCGCACGCCGATGCCGCCGTGGCCGCCCTTCCGCCAGCAATGCAGCACGGCGCCGCCGAGCGACAGCGAACCGCCGCAGGAGAAGGACGTGCGCTCGGTGATGCTGCCCGACTGCAGCGCGGCGATGGCCGTCATCACCTTGAAGGTCGAGCCAGGATTGTATTGGCCCTGGATGCACTTGTTGATCAGCGGCGTCGTGATGTCGCCGTTGAGATTGCGCCAGAGCTCGGCGCCGATGCCGCCGACGAAAGCATTGGAGTCGAAGCCGGGGAACGAGGCAAGGACGAGCACCTCGCCGGTGTGCACGTCCATCAGCACCACGGCGCCGCTGCTGTGCTGGGCCAGAAGGCCCATCGCGTAGCGCTGCAGCTCGAGATCGATCGAGAGCGAAACGTCGGGGCCGGGCGTGCCCTCCACCCGTGCCAGCTCGCGCTGCACCTTGCCGGCGGCGTTGATCTCGACCTGGGCGTAGCCGCTCTGGCCGCGGAGCTGCTTGTCGAGCACGCGCTCGACGCCGCCCTTGCCGAGGCGGAACTCGGGCAGCGAGAGCAGCGGATCGCCGTCGATCGCCTGATCGTCCTCGGTCGGCGGCGCCACGTAGCCCACGACATGCGCCGTGTTGCTCGCGGCCGGATAGTTGCGTGTCAGGCCCTTTTCGACCACGACGCCGGGCAGGTCCGGAATGTTGGCCTCGATCCGCGCCAGCTTGTCCCAGGTCAAATCGACCGCGACCGGAAACGGCACCCAGCGGCGGCGCCGCCTGATCTCGCGCACGAGGCGCGTGCGGTCGTCCGCGGGAAGGTCGAGCAGCTCGCCGAGGCGATCGATGGTAAGCGCGAGATTGGGCGTGCGCTCGGCGATGACGTAGACGCGGTAATCCTCGCGATTGCCGGCCATGATGAGGCCGTTGCGGTCGAGCAGGCGCCCTCGCGGCGGGATGAGGAGGCGCGTGTTGACGCGGTTGTCCTCGGCCTGGACGGCGTAGTCCTTCGCCTCCACGACCTGAAGCTGATACATGCGGGCGGCGAGCGCGCCGGCCGCGGCGACCTGGATGCCGCCGAACACCATCGCGCGCCGCGTGAAGACCTTCTTCTGGTCAAGCTCGGCGTCGCGGTTCTGCGCCTGCTTCTTCGCCTGCTCGAGGCCGGTGGTGCGCCGGGGGCGCCGGCTGGGCCGCGTGCGCCCTCCGCCAAGGCTCCCCATCTTCATGCCGGCCTCGGCAATCCGCGCTCGATGCGCATCAGCAGGAAGGCGAGCGCCGGGAAGGCCGCGACCGTCAAGAGATATTGCATGCCGCCGGGCCAGGGCGAGAGCACGGTGCGGTAGGCGAAGGCGACGGCGCCCCAGGTGGCGATGGCGGCGATCAGCGAGGTGACCGCGAAGCCGAGCCACAGCACTTCGAAGCTCCGCGTCCGCAGCAGCCGCTGCTGCGCCCAGACGAAGCCCTGCACGGCCAGGAGCACGAGCGCGCCGGTGCCGAGCGGCGTGCCGCGGATGAGGTCCTCGAACAGGCCGGCCGCGAAGACGCCGACGTAAGGCAGGTATTGCGGCCGCCAGATTGCCCAGCAATAGACCGCCATGACCGAGAAGGCCGGCGTCACCGCGTTGAAGCCGGGGACCGGGATCCAGAGGAGGTCGAGCATGACGGCGCCGACCACGGTGGCGAGCGGCGCCACCTGCGTGTACCAGCGCTCGCGGCGGACCGGGGCCGCGATCATGGCGAGCCGCCGTCGTAGGGGTCGCGCCGGCGCTGCGGGCGCTCGGCGGTCTTGGGCTCGCCCGGCGGCGGCAACAGGCCCGGCATGTCGTGGTCGATGATGCGCACGTAGCCGAGGTTCTGCATGTCGACAAACGGGCGGATGAGGATGCCCGACGGGCTGACCTCGGCCACTTCGCCGACCGGCAGGCCGGCCGGCAGGATGCCGTCGTGGCCCGAGGTCACGACCTTGTCGCCCTTGGCGATGCCGCCGGTGCGCGCGACGTGGAGGAGCCGCGGCAGATCGGCGTTGGCGCCGGTCATGATCGCGCGCTCGCTGGTGTTGCCGATGATGACCGCAGTGCGCGCATTCACGTCGGTGATGAGCATGACGCGCGAGGTGAACTCGCCGACATCGGTGACGCGGCCGACGAGGCCCTGCGCGGTGACGACGGCGCGGCCCTTGCGGACACCCTCGCGGTGGCCGGCGCGGACCAGTACGGTGCGCACATAGGGGCCGCCGGGATCGGCGATCACGCGCGCCGCGATGTGCTTGCCCTCGTCGTGAATCTGCACGCCCAGGAGCTTGCGGAACTCGCCGTTCTCGCGCGCCAGCTCGTCGAGCGCGGTGAGGCGGAGCTTCAGGCTTTCGATCTCGCCCCTAAGCTCGGCGTTTTGCCGCTTGAGTTCGCCGGTGTCCTTGACCGAGCTGAACCAGTCCGCGACCGCGCGGCCGGGCAGCGAAAGACCGTGTGCGACGGGCGCGATGGCGTCGAGGAGGCCGGCGCGAAGGCGCCCGGCCCAGGGCGATTCGACCCGCCCCAGCCCCAGCAGCACGACCGACGCCGTCAGCAGCAACAGGAACGCGAATCGCTGTAGCCACAGGCGCACGTGCCATAGCCGGCCGGACGGTCTCGCGCGCGTCCCCACGTGTTATGCACCCTCCCCATTGGCGCTTGCCCGCGCCGTGAGCAACGGCGGCGGACGCGTGGGGGGCCGCGTCCGTGACCGTGTGCGGGATCAGATCTCGGTGATGAGCACCGATTTCAAATGCTTCAAGTCCTCGAGACAGCGGCCCGTGCCGAGTGCGACGCAGGACAACGGATCGTCCGCGATCGACACCGGCAGGCCGGTGGCCTGGCGGATGACGTGATCGAGGTTGGAAAGGAGCGCCCCGCCGCCCGTGAGCATGATACCCTTGTCGACGATGTCGGACGCGAGCTCGGGCGCCGTGTGCTCGAGCGCGTTCTTGACCGCCTCGATGATTTGCGCGACCGGCTCGGCCAGCGCCTCGGCGATCTGCGCCTCGGAGAGGATGAGCTCCTTCGGCACGCCGTTCATGAGGTCGCGGCCCTTGACCGACATGAGCCGGCCCTCGCCCTCCTTGGGCATGCAGGCGGAGCCGATCTCCTTCTTGATGCGCTCGGCCGAAGTTTCGCCGATGAGGACGTTATGGTTGCGGCGGATGTAGGCGATGATCGCCTCGTCCATCTTGTCGCCGCCGACGCGGACCGAGCGCGAATAGACGATGCCGCCGAGCGAGAGCACCGCCACCTCGGTGGTGCCGCCGCCGATGTCGACGACCATCGAGCCGGTTGGCTCGGTGACCGGGAGCCCGGCGCCGATCGCGGCCGCCATCGGCTCCTCGACGAGGTAGACCTTGCGCGCACCCGCCGAGGCGCAGCTGTCGTGGATCGCCCGGCGCTCGACCGGCGTCGAGCCCGAGGGCACGCAGACGATGATCTGCGGCGCCGCGAAACTCCGGCGGTTATGCACCTTGCGGATGAAGTGCTTGATCATCTCCTCGGCGACCTCGAAGTCGGCGATGACGCCGTCGCGGAGCGGGCGGATGGCGTGGATGTTGCCCGGCGTTCGGCCCAGCATCAGCTTGGCCTCGTCGCCGACGGCGATCACCTGCCTTCGGCCCTGAACCTCCTTGAGCACGACCACCGATGGCTCGTTCAAGACGATCCCTCGGCCTTTGACATAGACGAGCGTGTTCGCCGTCCCGAGATCGATCGAAATGTCGCTCGACAGCAGGCCGAGAAATCCAGTCAGCATTCTTCGCCCCCTTGGCGTTGCCCGGACGGCCGTCCCACGCCGCCCTGTTTCTCAAAATTGGCGATGCAGCAGGATAATACTCCCGCTGCATCGCTTCGTCTCTCAGTCTTACCGCATATTGTGAAGATATTTCCGTGGATACATCGTTAACCGTTCACTAGCGCGCCGTCGCCGAGAAGGCGGGCGGCGCCTGCTTCTCGCGCTTGACCAGGAGCTTGTTGAGGGCATGCACGTAGGCCCGGCACGACGCCACCAGGGTATCGGCGTCGGCACCCTGCCCGTTCACCGTCTTTCCGTTTTCCTCGAGCCGGACCGTCACCTCCGCCTGGGCGTCGGTGCCGCCGGTCACGGCGTGGACTTGGTAGAGCTGCAGGGTCGCCGTGTGCGGAACGAGCTTCTGGATCGCGTTGAAGATCGCGTCCACCGGCCCTTTGCCACGCGCCTGCACGTTCTCGATCTTGCCGTCGATCTCGAGCTCCAGATCCGCGAGCTGCGGCCCCTTCGAGCCGGCGACGACTTGCAGCGAGATGAACTTGATGCGCTGGCTCGCGACACCCATGGAGTCGTCGATGAGGGCCACAATGTCCTCGTCGAAGATCTCGCGCTTGCGGTCGGCGAGATCCTTGAAGCGCTTGAACGCCTCGTTGAGCGCCGCGTCGTCGGCCTCGATGCCGAGCTGCGCCAATTTGTCCTTGAACGCGTGGCGGCCCGACAGCTTGCCCAGCACGATGTTCGACTTGGTGAGGCCGACGCTTTCCGGCGTCATGATCTCGTAGGTCGCCGCGTGCTTCAAAACGCCGTCCTGGTGGATGCCCGATTCGTGCGCGAAGGCGTTGGCGCCGACGATGGCCTTGTTGGGCTGCACGGCGAACCCGGTCACGGTCGAGACGAGGCGCGAGATCTTGGTGATATGATCGGTCTTGACGCCGGTCTTGTATGGCATCGAGTTCTGCCGCGTCTTCAATGCCATCACGATCTCTTCGAGCGCCGCGTTTCCGGCGCGCTCGCCGAGCCCGTTGATCGTGCACTCGACCTGGCGCGCGCCGGCCTTGATCGCGGCCAATGAGTTGGCGACGGCGAGCCCCAGATCGTTGTGGCAATGGACCGAGAGGATGGCCTTGTCGATGTTCGGCACCCGGTTCATTAGCATCTTGATGATCTCGGCGAACTCGTCCGGGATCGCGTAGCCGACCGTATCCGGGATGTTGATCGTGCGCGCGCCGTGATGGATGGCGCTCTCGACGCAGCGGCACAGAAAATCCGCATCGGTGC
>Ga0310811_10015177_pt1 | contig 10067 bp, 8 predicted proteins | sample YCmetagenome_FD_207642 | JGI IMG/M metagenome (GOLD analysis project Ga0310811, IMG submission 207642) | Soil microbial communities from experimental microcosm in Duke University, North Carolina, United States - YC | ecosystem: Engineered > Artificial ecosystem > Soil microcosm > Unclassified ...
GTGGTTTACCGCCCTGGCGCTTTGGCCAAAAGGCGATGGTTGGAACGGTGGAGGATATTTCACCGGTCTGCACGACATCCACCTCGATCATTTTTCCCACGAGGCGGAACTCCATCCCGAATTTGCGGCGCAGGGCCGTAAGTTGCGCGTTTCCTCCCTGGCGGATGCGCGCGGCGAGGATGCTCCGGTTTGGCGTTTCACATTACGCCGTGCGGGGTGGGAACTTGTCTGCGAGGGCGAATGGAGCGGCTATGGCGACCACAAGGGCTACTCGTGGAAGGCCGCCGTCGCCGAGACATGGCGCCGAGGCCATCCGGAGCAGTCGCTCGTGTTGCATATGTTCATCGAAGGCCTCAATAAAGAAAACGGTCCCTGGTACGTCACAAGCTACCGGGTCACCGATTCACACGATGCCGTCGTCATGGATCTTGGCCTCGCAGATTGGGCCGAATGGGATGCAAGGGGGGATCTGCTTTTTGCCCGCGATGGTCGATTGTATCGTCAAACGATAGGACCATCGCCGTTCGTGGAACCGACGCTATTGGCCGATTTTGCCAACCGTAAGTTCGAGGCCATCGCGGCCCCCGAATGGGCCCGGACGTTTTAATTATGACCGTCAAAATCCCCGATCTTTCGCTCGTCGTTCTCCTCGGCGTGTCTGGTTCCGGCAAGAGCACCTTTGCCCGGCGGCACTTCAAGGCGACCGAGGTGCTTTCTTCGGATTATTGTCGTGGCCTCGTTTCGGACGATGAGAACAATCAGGCGGTGACCAGGGACGCCTTCGAGGTCCTGCACTATATCGCGAGCAAGCGACTGGCTGCCGGGCGATTGACCGTCGTTGATGCGACCAATGTCCAGCGAGAGTCCCGGCAGCCGCTCGTCGAGCTGGCCCGGCAATATCACTGCCTGCCGGTGGCCCTTGTCTTCGATCTTCCGGAGCGGCTGGCGCACGATCGTAACCAGGCCCGGACGGATCGCGACTTTGGCCCCCATGTGATCCGCAAGCAGAGTCAGGATTTGCATCGGTCTCTTCGTTACCTCGAGAAAGAGGGGTTCCGGCATGTCCATATTTTCCGGAGCCTCGAGGATGTCGAGGCTGCGACCATTGTTCGCGAGCCGCTTTGGAACAATCGGAAGTTTGATCACGGGCCGTTCGACATCATTGGAGACGTGCATGGCTGCTATGACGAATTGATCGAGTTGCTCGGGAAACTTGGTTACGGCATTTCTGCAGATCAGTTCACCGCGGTCCCTCCGCCGGGACGCAAGGCCGTCTTCGTGGGAGATCTCGTGGATCGAGGCCCGAAAACTCCATCCGTGCTCAAGCTGGCCATGAACATGGTAGACGCCGGGGCGGCGCTTTGCGTGCCGGGAAATCACGACGTCAAACTCATGCGAAAGCTGCGCGGCCGGGATGTGAAAATCGCCCATGGCCTGGCCGAATCCCTGGCCCAGCTCTCGACCGAGGGCGAGGCCTTCTCGAAACAGGTGGCTGAGTTCATCGATCGCATGGTCAGCCATTACGTTCTCGATGAGGGGAAGCTGGTCGTGGCCCACGCCGGGATGAAGGAATCCATGCAAGGGCGCGGCTCGCGAGGTGTGCGGGAGTTTGCCCTCTATGGAGAGACGACCGGCGAGACCGACGAGTTCGGCCTGCCGGTCCGCTTCAATTGGGCGGCGGAGTATCGCGGTGTTGCCAGCGTGGTCTACGGCCACACGCCCGTGCCGCAGGCGGAATGGCTCAATCGCACGATCGATCTCGATACCGGATGCGTCTTTGGCGGAGCGCTTACCGCGCTGCGTTACCCGGAGCGAGAGTTGGTCTCGGTGCCGGCCCGTCAGACCTATGCCGAGTCACGCAAGCCCTTCCTCGATCCGGAGGTCAAGGCCCCGACGCTTTCGATCCAGCACCAGCACGACGATGTCCTCGAGATCGCGGATGTGACCGGCAAGCGCATTGTGGAAACGCGGCTCGCCCGCACGGTGACGGTCCGCGAGGAAAACGCCATCGCGGCCCTGGAGGTGATGAGCCGGTTCGCCGCGAACCCGAAGTGGCTTCTCTACCTGCCGCCGACCATGTCTCCGTGCGAGACCTCCACGCAGCCGGGCTGGCTCGAGCATCCCGTCGAGGCCCTTGCCTACTATCGGAACGAAGGCCAGCCCCGCATCATCTGCCAGGAAAAGCACATGGGCTCCCGGGCCGTGGTCGTGATCTGCAGGGATGAAGCTGCGGTCTCCAGGCGATTTGGCATCGAGGACGAGGGATTGGGCATCGTCTACACCCGTACCGGCCGTCGCTTTTTCAATGATCCGGTGCTGGAGCGGGAATTTCTGGCCCGCGTCCACACGCAGGTGTCCGGCGCAAAATGGTGGGATGAGTTTTCCTCCGACTGGTTTGCCCTGGATTGCGAGCTCATGCCGTGGTCGGCCAAGGCGCAGCAACTCATCCTCGATCAATACGCATCCGTCGGTGCGGCCGGTGAACGCACGCTAGTGGATGCATTGGATGCGTTGCGGGCCGCCTCGGCCCGAGGGGTTGGAGTCGACGATCTTTCCAAAGTTACACACGAGCGCGCCCATCTGCTCGGGGAGTACCGCGCCGCCTACCGGCGTTATTGCTGGCCGGTGGCTTCAGTCGACGATTTGCGACTTGCTCCCTTTCATCTCCTGGCCTCCGAAGGAGCGGTTCACATCGATAAAGGGCACGACTGGCATATGGCAACCCTCGCGGGGCTGGCTGGGGATATCGTCCAGGCCACCAACCACCTCACGGTGGATATCACCAACCCGGATGACGAAGCCCGGGCCATCGACTGGTGGATGGATCTTACCGCTCGTGGCGGAGAGGGGATGGTCGTCAAGCCAATCGATTTCGCGCCCCGCGGTCGCCGTGGCCCCGCCCAGCCTGCGGTGAAATGCCGCGGTCGTGAGTATCTGCGAATCATCTATGGCCCCGAATACACCCGGCCGGAAAACCTCGAGCGGTTGCGCCAGCGAGGGCTTCGCGGAAAACGCTCACTCGCGCTGCGCGAGTTCGCCTTGGGTATAGAAGCGCTCGAGCGTTTCGTGCGACGGGAACCCCTGCGTCGCGTGCACGAGTGCGTGTTTGGCGTGCTCGCTCTGGAAAGCGAGCCCGTGGACCCGCGGCTTTGAGTGGCAGCAGCGCTATCCGCCCGGCAGAGGGAGGGCGCGAATGAGCTGGGAGCCATCGCCGCCCCTGCGGGCAGTCGCTAGAACTTCTTCGCCGTGGCGATCACCGCCTTGGCAAAGGCGCTTCCGAGAGCCTGCTGGCCGGCGCCGTTGAAGTGCAGATTGTCACCGTAGGTGGTAAAGGCCGGGCCATCAGTTTCGATCAGATAGGTATTCGGGACGGAGGCCGCGACTTGCTTCTGGGCGGTGCGCACGAGATCCAGCTCCTTCTTCCGCTCAGGGGTGGAGTTGAAGGTCTTCTGGTTCAAGGAAATCTGCGAAAGATAGAACGGAATATTCGCTCCATAGGTGGCGCGGATGTCCTTGATGAAGCGCTTGAGATTTTCTGAGTACTCCGCAGCGTGTTCGTTGATGTCGGCCTCGCCTTGCACCCAGAGCATTCCGCAGATCTTTTGGTTATAACTTTTCAGTGACGGATCGTCCTTGAACGCTGTCAGCCCCTCGGAGACCGACTTTTGAAAAGCCCGGTAGACATTTCCGTCAGCCGTGGATTGAGAGGTGCCATCCGCCTTCCAGTGACCGAAGAGGTGAGTGCCGCCGATGGCGAACTTGATGATCGCAAGTTTATCAGTAGGAGCTGTCTTTTTGAGCCACGCGTCGAAGTCATGGGCGAAGGTCACTTCAGGGCCGAAGTTCGTCCCGATCGGCGCCGGCCGCAGGGTGGTGTAGGGCGCCACGGTGCTGCCTTTTTCAGGCGGCCCGTAATAAAAGGGCACATCCTCCATGGGAGCCTGGAGGGCGGGAGGGAGCTCCGAGATTTGCGCATGTCCGCTGGCGTTCGATTGTCCGCCGATCAGGTAGATGCGAAGGGTGGCGGCAGGGGCGTTGGTGATGATGAGGGCTGCGGCGATGCCGGCCAGGAAGCGAGAGGGGAAGGGCATTGGATTGGGGGTATCTGACCATGGAGCTTCTTTCAGGCATCTGTGGGCGTCCAGACCGTTATTCCGCTCAGCTTCCGCAAAAAGTGACGTGGCTGAAGCAATCGATCTGCCACAGCTACCGGAGCACGGATGCGGCGCAAAGTACTCGTTTCATCAACGAGCTTTCAGCCGGACGGGCATGGCACGAGATATGATGGCCAATTTTACAGAGTAAACGAGTCTCGGATAATTTGATTGCATCCGAAGGAAACTTAAAATACCAATTTGGTTTCCAATGGTTCTCCCGAAAACCAAATCCCCGGACGTGCAGCAACGCATTGTCAAAGGTGCCCGCACTCATTTCATGGCCCACGGTTTCCGAGGGGTCACAATGAGTGAACTGGCGACCGAGTTGGGTATGAGCAAGAAGACGCTCTATGCCTATTTTCCCAGTAAGGAAGCGCTGTTGCATGAGATGCTGGCCGACAAATTTGGCGAGGTCGAAGCGGACCTTTCGGTCCTGAGCGCGGACACGCAGGAAGAGTTTCCCGAACGACTGCACGCGTTGCTGGCCTGCATTCGCAGGCATACGGATGAGATCCAGCCCGCTTTCCTGCGGGATGTGGCGCGCGAGGCACCGGAGCTTTTCGAGAAGGTCCGCGCCCATCGACGGGCCATTATCTATCGCCACTTCTCGACCATGCTCCGCGAGGGAAAGGCTGCCGGAATGATCCGGAGCGATGTTCCCGAGAAACTCCTCATCGAGTTTCTCATCGGGGCCGCCGATGCCGTCGTAAATCCCGTGAAGCTGGCAGAGCTGGGCCTGACCGTGCACGCCGCCTTTACGGAGATCATCATCGTCTTCCTCGAGGGAGCCATGACGGAGAAAGGCAGGATGAAGCTATGAGACTCGCCCTGCTGATCCCGGTGCTCGCAGCCCTTCTGTCCGGTTGTGAGCGAAAGGATGCAAATCTCGTCCAGGGCTACGTCGAGGGGGAATTCGTCTACGTGGCCTCTCCCCTGGAGGGACAACTCGAAAAGCTCGCCGTGCGGCGCGGCCAGGTGATCAAAAAAGGAGATCTCCTCTTCGTCCTGGAGAGCGGCGCGGAAAAAGCCCAGCGGGACGAGGCTGCCCGGAAGCTGGCGCAGGCGCAGGCAAATCTGGAGGACGCGAAGCGGGGCCAACGGCCCAGCGAGATCGACTCGCTGAAGGCCCAGTTCCAGCAGGCCCAGGCCGCTCTGGTGCTTTCTGACAAGGAGTTCGAGCGTCAGGAAAGGCTCGTCGGAAAAGGGGTCGCCGCGACCCAGGATCTGGACGTGGCGCGCTCGTCCCGGGATCAGGATCAGAAACGGGTGGCGAAGCTCGAGGCTGATCTTCAGACCGCGCAACTCGGGTCGCGGTCGGACCAAATCGCGGCGGCCGCTGCGGCAGTGCAAGCCCAGGAGGCTTCCCTCGCTCACGCCGACTGGGCGCTCTCGCAGAAGACCCAATATTCGCCGGTGGATGGGATCGTCTTCGACACGCTCTATCAGCAAGGGGAGTGGATCGCCGCAGGCCGTCCAGCCGTGTCCCTCCTGCCGCCGGAGAACGTAAAGGTGCGGGCCTTCGTACCCGAGGCACGCGTGGGCAGCCTGCGCTATGGCGAGGCGGTCAAGGTCTTCGTGGACGGTGTCGGCGAGCCGTACGCGGGGACGGTGAGTTTCATTTCGCCCCGTGCGGAATATACGCCGCCGGTGATCTACAGCCAGGAGAGCCGGGGAAAGCTCGTCTTCATGGTCGAGTCGGTTTTCGACCCGGAGGCGGCGGCGAAACTGCATCCCGGCCAACCGGTGGATGTCGCTTTTGAAGCGCCGTGAGCGACGAACTGGCCATCGACGTGCGTGGGATGACCAAGCGCTTTGGCGAGCGCACGGTCGTCAACGATATCGCCCTGCAGGTGCGCACCGGCGAGATCTACGGCTTCCTCGGGCCGAACGGCAGTGGAAAGACGACCTTTATTCGCATGCTTTGCGGGCTCCTGCGTGCGGATGGAGGGGAGGGCACCTGCCTCGGCTACGATGTCATTCGCGAGAGCGAGTTGATCAAGCGGAACGTCGGGTACATGACGCAGAGGTTCAGCTTCTACGAGGATCTCAGCATCGCCGAGAATCTCGACTTCGTGGCGCGGATGTATGCCGTGCCGCGTCGACGCGAGGCCGTGGCGAAGAGCATCGAGCGTCTCGGCCTGGCCGGCCGCCAGCGACAGCTCGCGGGTGAACTCTCCGGCGGCTGGAAGCAACGGCTCGCGCTGGCGGCATGTTTGATCCATGAGCCGAAACTGCTGCTGCTTGATGAGCCGACCGCCGGCGTGGATCCGAAAGCCCGGCGGGATTTCTGGGAGCAGATTCACGAGCTGGCTGCCGATGGGCTCACGTTTCTCATCACGACCCACTACATGGATGAAGCCGAGCGCTGCCACCGTCTCGCCTATATCGCCTACGGCAATCTACTGACGCACGGAACGGTGCGGGAGGTGATCGACCATGTGGGCCTCGTGACCTGGAGTGTCTCCGGTCCGAACCTGCCGGAGCTGGCGCGGAAATTGCGCAGCCAGCCGGGTGTCCAGCAGGCGGTGGCCTTCGGCAACATGCTGCATGTGAGCGGCAGTGACCCCGAGGCGCTCCAGCAGGCGATTGCCCCCTTCCGGGATGGCTACGAATGGACCCTGATCCGCGCGGGCCTCGAGGACGTGTTCATCCACTTGATGGATGCGTCGAAAGACAATTTCAGCTCGTGAACGATCAGTCCCATTTTTCCACCGGCCGCCTGGTCGCGATGATCGTGAAGGAGTTCACGCAGATGCGTAGGGACAAACTGACGTTTGCGATGATGTTGGGCATTCCGATCATCCAGCTCCTGCTCTTTGGCTACGCGATCAACTCCGATCCCCGGCATTTGCCGACAGCGGTATTGATTGCAGACCACGGTCCGCAGGCGCGCACGGTCCTCCAGGCGCTGAAGAACAGCACCTATTACGACTTTGTTCGCGAGGTGAAAACGGAGGCGGAAGGGCGTGATCTGCTTGCGCGTGGGCAGGTGCAGTTCGTGGTTAATGTGCCTGAGAATTTTTCGCGCGATCTCCAGCGAGGGGACCGGCCGGTGATCCTCGTCGAGGCCGATGCGACCGACCCTGCGGCAACCGGCCAGGCGTTGGGCTCGCTGGCTAATCTTTTCGATCAGGCGTTGACGAACGATCTCAAAGGCTCGCTGGCTTTTCTCGCCGGGCAGGACGGTCCGATCGACGTGCGGGTCCATGCCCTCTACAACCCCGAGGTCATCACCCAGTACAACATCGTGCCCGGTCTGATGGGGGTGATCCTGACCATGACGATGGTGATGATCACCGGTCTCGCGATCACTCGCGAACGCGAGCGCGGGACGATGGAGAATCTGCTCTCGATGCCGACGCGTCCCAGCGAGGTGCTCATTGGCAAGATCATGCCCTACATCATCGTCGGTTACGTTCAGGTGGGCATCATCCTGGTCGTCGCGCACTTTCTTTTCCGCGTGCCGATGATCGGGAGCATCACGCTGCTGCTCCTCTCGGCCTTCGTCTTCATTCTCGCGAATCTCTCGCTCGGCATCACGATCTCCACCGTGGCAAGGAATCAGCTCCAGGCGATGCAGATGACCTTCTTTGTTTTCCTCCCATCGATTCTACTTTCGGGATTCATGTTCCCCTTCCGAGGCATGCCGCAGTGGGCGCAGTGGCTGGGCGAGGTCTTCCCGCTCACGCATTTCCTGCGCATCGTTCGCGGCATTTTACTCAAGGGAAATGGTGTTGCCGACGTCTCGCGTGACCTTTGGCCGCTGGCGCTCTTCGCCGCCATCCTGTTGACCATCGGAGTGAAGCGCTATCGGCAGACGCTGGATTGAACGATCTTCCGGTCTGCTCGGAAAAGCTCCTCCCACGCGGTTTTGAAAACAGAATTTTAGAAGCGCTTTTCTAGCCGCCGCACGTCTCACAACCACTTGACGTTCAATTGACGTTCCCCTCGCGCGGTATTTCCGGTCGGGGCATTGAGGGGACAATGAAAATCAAATTCCTCCCCATGGCCGTTTTTGGCGCCCTGCTGTCAGTCACCGCTCTCGAGGCCAGTAGCGTCACCGTGCAAAATTACTCGTTCGAAGACGAGGTACTGTCTCCCGGCGGTTACACCTTCGAGGTTCAAGCTTGGAACCTCTATACCGGCACCGCCGGCACTGAGTACTACACCGGCACGGGGCAGTTCAATGTCGCGAATCCGCTGGCCGCTCCCGCGCAAGGCAACCAGGCCATTTTCACCCATACCGGGGGAATGGTGTATCAGGATGTCGGCGCTTTGCTTCCAAACACCCTCTACACCTTGACGGTCGCGGTCGGTAATCGAAAGGACCAGGGTGACGGCCTGAACGGAGGAACCATCTCCCTGTTCAACGGTATCGATCCCTCGGCGACCCTCCTTGTCGTCTCGGATCCTTTTTCGGCGCCCGCAGGTGAATTTCGGAATCTTCAGATCACTTTTCAAACCGGCGACTCGGTCTCGGGCGACTTGACCATTGCCATGCAGCAGACGCTTGGGAACAACACGGCGTTCGACAACGTGCGGCTCGATGCGGTGGCCGTGCCTGAGCCATCTTCCTGGGCGTTGATCATTTCCGCGTTCCTTGGAGTTGCGTTGCTCCGGAAGCGTCAGGGGAGAAAAGCCTAGTTCGAACAACCTCGGCGGATCGTTCATCCTCCGACTGCGGGAAAATAAGTCTGAAAGATGCCCTCCACGCGGAGGGTATCTTTTTTTCGTGAGCTTTCTCAGTGCCGGCAGACGGTCGTCCCTTCGACCCAAGTGCTGCCGATCAAGGTCGCTCTCGGGGTGATGGGAATACCGCGCTCGCCGCTATGGATCATGCTGATGATCATGTCCACGGCGGCCTCGCCGACCAGATCGTTGCGCTGGTCCATGCCCGCCCAGTCGGGCCGCTGCTTCCGCCACTCGAGCTGGATCATTCCTATGTCCTGGGGAACCTTTAGTCCGAGTGCATCGACCCAGCGCCGGACGACATTGTAGAGCGTCAGGATCACGTCGGGCTTCTGCTTATCCAGCCATGACCGAAAGACCGATAGATCGCGCCGGGCCTCCTCGATGTGGAGGAATGGCGCCGTGTGCTGCTTTTTGGGAAGCTGGCGTTGGGCGGCGAGGAAGCCGGCGGTGAATCGCCCCTCCACGAGTTCGTCGATCACCGCATCCAAAACGAGCGCCGGGCGCTTATAGCCCATCTGGATTGCGTGTTCGAACGCCTGCAAGGCCAGGGCATGATGATCCACGCAGGCGAAAGAGAGGGTCGGGTCATGGGTACGCACGCCCGTGACCACGCAGGGAAGCTTCTGCCAGATGCTGAGAAATTTCGACGGCAGGTGGTTGTCCTGCATCCGTCCGATCACGATCGCGCCGCGGATGTTCCGGTTGGCGAGGATCCGGTCGAGCGTGCCCGGTTTCCAATCGGGGTCGTGCAGCCAGAACTCATCGACCGCATATCCCATTTGCCGGGCTCGGCGCGTGCAGCCATCGACATAGCAGGGGATCGTCGGATGATTGCGAAAGGCGTCCCGATCGAGGTTCGCGTTGAGCAGGGCGAGCGTCGCCTTGAAGCGGGGCTGGCGTCCTCGGCGGAGCTCCGACATCAGATGAGCGACCGTGGGGTTCTTCTGGTAGCCCAGATCGTTGGCGATGCGAAGGATGCGTTCCGCCGTGGGGCCGGAAATCTGCGGATCATGGCGCAGGGCGAGCGAGACGGCGTTGATGGAGACACCGGCTTCCTTCGCCACGTCCATCATCGACACCGGGCGCTTGCGCCCTCCCGGCGAATTCCCGGAGGCGTGGGGTCGATCGTCTGGGGTTTTTCGGGGCATACGAATCCGATTTTACGACGGCTGAGATCTACGAAGTATTCAGGATGTTTCCATCAAGATGCCGGGTGTC
>Ga0310811_10015178_pt1 | contig 10067 bp, 8 predicted proteins | sample YCmetagenome_FD_207642 | JGI IMG/M metagenome (GOLD analysis project Ga0310811, IMG submission 207642) | Soil microbial communities from experimental microcosm in Duke University, North Carolina, United States - YC | ecosystem: Engineered > Artificial ecosystem > Soil microcosm > Unclassified ...
TGCGCATTGGGGCGGGCTGGTGTTCGATCCGTCTCGCCAGTTGGCCATCATACCGGTCAATCGGCTGGCAACCGAGGTGCGGCTCATTCCACGAGAGCGCTTGAAGTCGGTGCAGGATTCGGAGACCGGCTCACGAATGAACGCCGAGTATACCGATATGAAGGGGACGCCATACGTCATGCGACGGGAAATCGTGCGATCACCTTCGGGCTTGCCCTGCACGCCGCCGCCCTTCGGGGAACTGGTGGCCGTGAGTCTCGTGACCGGGAAAGCAGTTTGGCGAATCCCGAGCGGAAGCTTCCCCCCACCTCCCCATGGGGCCCCGCCACCTCCAAGTTGGGGAGCTCCCAGCCTGGGCGGCCCCATCGCTACCGCAAGCGGGCTCGTGTTTCTCGGCGCGACGCCGGATCACTTTCTTCGAGCGTACGAAACGGAAACCGGGCGCGAGCTATGGAAGGGGACGCTTCCGGCAGGCGGTAAGGCGACTCCGATGACCTACCGCGCTCGACCGGGCGGACGCCAATTTGTCGTCATTGCGGCGGGAGGATCTGGTGGGCTGTGGGGTAAGGGCGATGAGCTGGTAGCGTTCGCGCTGCCGGAGAACTGAGCGAAACCACGGCGGGTCGCCCCCCGTAAGAGACGTTGCCTCGTGACCGGAACCCGGGTGGCCACGAGATTTCCCCTCCCCGGACCTCGGATACTCTCATGCGACGCCCCATTCTCCTGACGCTTCTTGCGTTTCTACCCGCGACGCTGATGGCCCAGGGCCGCACCGAGAAGGCGGCTTTCATCACCCGTCTCGGGAGCGACACACTGTCGGTCGAGCAGTTCAGCCGGACCAGCAATCGGCTCGAGGCGGACGTGGCGGCCCGCGTGCCCCGGGCTCGCCAGCTCCACTTCGTCGTGACGCTGAACCCGGATCAGACCGTCTCCCGACTCCAGGTCAACGTGCAACCAGCCGTCCCTGCCCCCGATGCACCGGCATTCACCGGCGACATGGTCTTCGGCAAGGACACCGTGACCATGACGATCAAGCAGCAACAGCCGGATAGCACGATCACGCTCCACGTTCCCGTCCGACCGGGCGCCATGCCGTTGACCAGCACGTCGTACGCCCTCTACGAGCAGATGTTTCTCCGCTTTCAGAAAGCCGGCAAGGACAGCCTTGGCTTCCAGATCGTGCCATTCGGGGGAAACCAGGCGACGGAGACCTTCATTGTGCGGCGCGGAGCCGACGCAGCTGATTACGACTTTTTCGGGCTGCCGGTACATGCGAAGCTCGACAAGCAGGGCCACCTGCTCGCGCTCGATGGTCGGGAAAGCACCGTCAAGGTGCTGGTGGACCGGCTCCCGTCCGCCGACGTGGACAAGGCTTTCAAGAGTTTTGCCGCGCGTGACGCGTCGCAGGGCACGATGGGGCAGCTCTCCGCACGAGATACCGTCCGCGCCACGATCGGCAACGCACATCTGACGATCGACTACGGCCGGCCCCACAAGCGCGGCCGCGAGATTTTCGGCACGGTGGTCCCGTGGGGCCAGGTCTGGCGAACCGGAGCCAACGCGGCGACCGGCTTCACCACCGATGCCGATCTCGTAGTCGGGTCGCGGACCATTCCCAAGGGTAGTTACACCCTGTGGAGCCTGCCGTCTCAGAACGGAACCAAGCTGATCGTCAACTCGCAGACCGGCCAGTGGGGCACCGATTACCACGCCGACAAGGACTTTGCGCGATTCGACATGAAGACCGAGACCCTGCCCCAGCCGGTCGAGGTGTTCACCATGGCGGTTGAGCCGCAAGGCGATCGCACCGGAGTCCTGAAGCTGCAGTGGGACCGGACCCAGATGTCACTGCCATTCAACGTCCAGTGAACGAAATAGCATGCTCCCCGTCAGCCCGGCGATTCACTGAGATCGCCGAGCTGAGGGCGGACTGAACAGTCTTACCTAGAGGATCCGCCGTTGTTGCCGAAGTTCCTGAAATCGCTATGGGATTGGGCCAGGCCGATTGGCCAAGCTCTGATATTGTGGTTCCTGATTACGACCTTTTTCGTCGAACCGTTTCGGGTATGGCCCACCGGCAGCATGAAGAACACCCTGCTGGTCAACGATTTTCTGTTTGTCAACAAGTTCCTTTACGGCGCTGAGCTGCCGCTGGCTGCCGCGCGCCTGCCTGCCGTTCGCGAGCCCAAGCACGGTGACATCGTAGTGGTGAGGTCGGTAGAGGATCCATCGTTGCGACTGGTCAAGCGCGTCATCGGGCTGCCGGGCGACACTGTGGCAATGCAGGCAGGTGTTCTCGTGCGCAATGGGATTCGAGTCTCGGAGCCGTACGCCACGGCCCCCGACTTGAGCCAGAACGGAGATCGCGAGACACAAAGGAAGATGCGGAGCTGGCAGCTTCACTATTACGTCGGCTCCGATGCAGCCCACTATGTGCCCGGCCTTCACGACTGGGGTCCGCTGGTTGTTCCGTCCGACTCTCTCTTTCTGCTGGGCGACAACCGGGATTCGTCGTACGACGGGCGCTACTATGGGTTCGTCCCGCGATCCAACCTGCTGGGCCATCCGTTCGTGGTCTACTTCAGCTACGACAACAATTCGTGGCGCTCACTCCCGTTTGTGACGGCGGTCCGCTGGCACCGGCTGTTTACCCAGCCGCGTTAGATGTTGCGTGCCCCGCTGAGCCGCGGCGTCGGAGGTCTCGGCCCCTCATCATACCGGGACACGGCAGGTTCAGCATCGCGTAAGCCGTCGGGGCCAGGTCGAGAATGTGGGCGCCTTCCACCGCCGACCCGGCCCCGAAACCTTCTCCCACGCCGATGAAGAAACCCTCCGGGCGGTGGTTACCACTCCGTCCGGTCGGGTTCCTTCCCGGTGTCGGCAGGTCGATCCGGCCGAATCGTGCCGATACGATCGCGCGCTGCTCCGCCACCGGGCTCACCGCCCACCCCACCAGAAGGTCGGGCAGTTCCGCCAGGCGCGGACCCGGCGGATAGACCCGATCGCTCGGGATTACCTCGCGAACCACGGGCTCCCCAGTGTCGGCGTCTCGAAATGTCCGCAGCCCATCCGCGATTTGAGCGCAAAGGCTCTCGAACTCCGTGCCGGGCTCGACCAGTCCCGCAGCTTCCCGCCCTTTCAGGTTGATTCTGATGTATCCCTGGAGATCAGCGACCTGACAGAACGCACGCGTGCGTGACCAGTCGGTTCCACCCAGCCGCCAGAACGCCGTGAGGCGGTCCTGGAGGCCGAGTGGCAGCCGGCTCTTTACTGCGTGTCGCCAACTGTTCGGCACCAGCGTACGCACCCGCCGCAGCAATCCCTTCCGTGCCGGAGGCGCGGAGGTATCTCCTGTGAGAACGCGGCGAAGCATCTCGGGAAGCAAGTCAACTCGACTGGTGTTCGGCCCCATGCCGTGAAGCGAGAACGCCAATACTGCCGCCGGGCCGGCTTCCTCGACCAGACGCCCGACCGCCGCATCGCAAGCGATATACACCTGGCGCAAGGCGCCTGCTAGCGCCGTTTGATTCCGAGGTCCGGGCACCTCGACCAGACCAGTGTCATCCCACAGCTGGTGTCCACAGCGGTGGGTCGCACCGAAGGCCACTATGAAGAGCTCGCACGGTTCCCGTCGCATGAGAGCCAGCGCAAGCTCGCCGACCAAGCAGGTCGCGTGGATCTGCTCGTCCCTGATCTCTAGGATCCGGCGGAGCGGCAACGCGACATACTCTTCGTCCACCGCGGGCGAATGGCCGACTTCCTTCTCGACCCATCGCAGCACGTCGGCCGGGTAGGCGGATGGAGGCACCAGCCCGTCGTGCGATGCCCAGCCGGAGATCTCAATCCCGTTGAAGGGCTGCGGGGCATAGGTCATCGGAACGTCAACCGCAATCACGCGGGATCCGAGCCGACTCAGATCCCGCCAGAAGGGCGTCAGAGGCAAGTCGTCGGGGGTGGGCCGGACCGCCTTCATGCGATCCGGGTGCCAACCCAGGTTGTGGTAAAACCCGTGTTCGCCGGGGAGCACGCCGGAGTAGAACGTGGGCCAGGGCGATCCGGCGAGCCAGTCGGCCGAGGACGCCAGGCGGCCGTAGCTGCCGCGATCACGCAACCGCTTGATATTTGGCAGGGAGCCGTCCGCCATCCACTGCTCGATCAGCCGTGGTTCAGCAGCATCGAGGCCGATCATGACCAGTCGGGGACTCATCTGGGTCACGGCGTCACCGGCAGGCCGCCAGTCGCGAGCGATCGCCGGGCAGCCGCCACGGCTCGGGCGACAGCTATCGCATCCTGGACGCCGGGATTGGGCTCCGTCCGCTCGCGAATGGTTGCAATGAATCCGCGCAACTCGTATTCGAACGACCTAAGGAGGCTGCTCGGGCGGCCGGCCAACCGTCGCCAGGCGCGGCCGCCGAGGTCGAGCGCAAACCGCCTAGCGCCGCCGGCCGGAACCGTGCGGTCCGACTTCGCATAAATCCAGGCACTGAGCGGCTCCGCTGCTACGCGAACGGATTCCTCAGGGGACCCGTCGTGGGACACTCGGCAGGATGCAACGCTTCCGTCGGTCAATCTCACCTCCATACGAACGTCACGCCCCCCGACCCGCTTCGCAGCCACGGACCCGATCTCATGACCGAGAAGGAACCGCAGCAAGTCCAACTGATGAGTAGCGAGGTCGTCGAGCAGATCGGGCACCCCGGCAACCGCGCCCCAGCGGTCGGCCTGGGTAACGAATACCAGCTCGACTTGGACAGGTGATAGCGCTCGCCCCTGCAACTGTTCCCGGAGCCGGCGGATCGGAAGCCACCATCGCCGGTTGAAGCCGACCATCACCGTCGCTTTCGTCGCCTGGCGGAGTGCTTCGAGCTCGAGCGCCTGATTCACCGTGGAAACGAGCGGCTTTTCGACCAGAAGTGGAATGCCGGCCTGGATCCCGCTGCACGCTAACGCGAAGTGGGTTTCGGCGGGAGTCGCCACGATCACGGCGTCAACGTCCCCCCCGCCGAACAGCGCCTCCGGAGACTCGACCCTACGACACGTCGGCATCGCGCTTGCGATCAGATCGCGTCGCTCGGCACGGGGATCCACTACGGCAGTTAGGCGGGCTTCGCCCACCGCGCGAAACGTTGGAAGCCAGAGTCGCTCCGCCGCCCTTCCACACCCGATCAGCCCAATTCGCAGGGGACCGGTCACGACTTCGTCCCCGTCCCGCGCGCCTCCAACAAGCCCCGACGCAACCCGACGGCATAGGCCGAAAGCCCGGCGATGAGGAGCGGGCTCAGCAGTATAGCCCGAATGAGCCCTTCGGAGTTCCAGGCTCGGATTCGTCCGAGAATGAATCGCAGGCGCCAGAAGACCACTGCCGGCAACATGAGGGCGCGAGCCGCCAGCTGCTGTTGCCGTTGCGTCAGGTCGATGCGCAGGAGACCGCGGTGGTACCCGAACCATGCATGATGAGCCAGAAACTCTCGGAACTCGGTCCGGCCAAGATGGCGCACGCGCATATCCGGCACGAAGCGGAGGCCGTCCGGCCATTTCCTGGCGGCTGCCTCCGTGAGCCTCGTGTCTTCCGCCGCCCGCAGTTGCTCCGGGAAGCCCCCGACCGCTTCGAAGTCCGCGCGGCGGACGGCCAGGTTGCAGCTGGGGAATTTGGTCGCCACCCCTTCAGGGCGACCGGCCGGGTACTCCGAAAACTGGAGCAGGTTGTCGCTCGCGGCGATCGGATGGTGTGGGAGAAGGTCGAGCACCGGCCCGCTCGCCATCCGAGCGCCAGTTTGGAGCGCGGTGCGCGCCGCTTCCACCCACCCCGGCTCAGGGACGCAGTCCGCATCCAGAAAGAGGAGGAGCTCACCTCGAGCCGCGCGAGTACCGAGGTTTCGCGCGGCACCGGGCCATAGCCGCTCCGTGACCGAGACGACTCGCGCGGACGACAACCCAGCCACAAGGGGGGCCATGCTCCCGTCGGAACCGCTATCCACCACGACGGTCTCGAAGCCTCGGCCCTGACGATCCGCGGCAAGACCCGCCAGACAACGCTGAAGAGAGGCACCGTTGCGGTAGCACGGCACGATTACCGAGATCTGATCACTCATCCAATCAGATGCCGGGCCAGGCGCCAATAGGCGTTCAGGCCAACCGACAGCCACCGCACCGCGGTTGCCGATACTCGCGAACGAACCACCCCGGGTGCCAGAGGAAGAGGTCCGCCAACCAGGATGACTCGGTCCGGTTGCACTCTATCACGCTGCATGCGCCTGCGTCGTTGGAGGAGGGTGGCCGCGTTGCGCACCTCCCAGGCCCAGGCCCGCGCCCACTCCATTGCGAGGCCGCGGCTCAAAGCCATCGCGAGAGAGGCCAGTTCGTAGACGAGCAAAGCCGGCGCCAAAACCAGAAGCGTGCGCACGCGGTAATGAACCAGCAGCAGAAAGAGCCGGTGCCGGAGGGTGAGTCCGAGCCGAAGCGCGGGGTAGCTTCCCCGCCCCCGAAAAGCGAGCTCCGGCAGACCGGCTCCTCGGTCATGGTAGGCTCGAGCCGACGGGACGACTATGAACCGATGCCCCAGCGCTCGCAGGCGGAAGCTCAGCTCGAGGTCCTCGAAGTAGAAGAAGATGGCTTCGTCGAACCCGCCGGCGGCCAGGACCGGCTCACGCTGAACAAGCAGGCACCCACTCGGCGCCGCCCCGACGAGGGCGGTGTCCGCAGCCGGCAGCTCGCTCGCCTTGCGAAAGCCGTTGCGGAGGAGAAGTGTGCCGACGAAATGTGGCTCGGCCCCATCTGCCTGAACGATCTCGCGCTCCGGGTGGAGACAGATGCGCGGACACGCAGCTACGGTCTGCCATTCGTTCCGCGCCAGGGCAAGGCGCTCCACGCAATCCGCCGCGAGCCGGATGTCGTGATCTACCAGCAGAACGAGGTCGGTGGCCGCGCGTTTTAGACCCGCATTACGGGCCGCCGACGGACCGCTGCGCTGATCGAGCCGATGCACCTGGACGTCGGGAAACCGCTCTACGACGCGCGCAGGGCTCCCATCGTCCGACGCGTCGTCCACCACGATGATCTCTGCCAGCCGGAGGGTCTGCTGCTCGAGAGCCTCGACCGTCCGAAGCAGGCGGTCGCCGCCGTTGCGGGTCGGGACGACCGCGGTCACGGCCGGCATGCGACCAGCCGGCGATAGACCGCCTCCGCCTGCTCGGCCGTGCGTTCCCACGTCAACGTCGCCCGCGCGTACGACCGCGCATTGGCCCCCAGTCGGGCCGCGAGCGCAGAGTCCGCGAGCAGGCGCTCGATACCGTCGGCAAAAGCGGTGACGTCGCCGTCTTCAACCACCCAGCCGAGCTCGCCGTGCAACAGGTGTTTGGCCGAGCTGCGAAACGAGACGATAGGTGTTCCGGCCGCCATGTAGTTGAGCAGTTTCTGGGGAACACCGTCACCGCCGACTCGCGGATTGAGGGCGACCGCCGCGTCGGAAAGATGCCGGGGAACGTCCTCGAATTGTGCAGGGACCAGGTCGATCGATCGCTCGATTCCGAGATCGGACGCAAGGGGCGCGTACGGCGTGAATGGGGAATTGGCCACGATTCTGAGCCGCACGTCGTTCTGCCGCTTCAGAAGCTGCGCGAACGCCTGCAACATCAGCTCGATGCCCTGATATGGCGCGAGGTTGCCCGCGTAGACCAGGGTTCGGCCGGCCGATCGACCTTCTGCCCGCGGCGAAAGATCGATCGCGAAAGGCTCCAGCTCGACGCCGCTGGTTCCCACGGCAATCCTGTCTGCGAGCGCTGGGTCCGCAGCAATGAGTCGTTGGCGGATGTCGTCGTGAGCGGCCAACACGGCGTCGGCGTAGCGGGGGAGCCGCCGGTCCAGAGCGCGCCCGACCCGCGCAAGCGCGCGACGGCCTATGCCGAGCGGATACTGAGGCAGCTCGGACTCGAGGATCGTGTGCACGTCGTACACGATCGGAAGCCGCCCCCGGGCCCCAGCCATCAGCGCAACCAGCAGCCCCTCCGCATGATGTGCGTGAATGACGTCGATCGGCTGCGACCGGAGCAAGGCCACCGTGCGGCGGGCGAGGAGCGGGTCGAGCAGCAGAAGCTTCTGCCAGGTGGGTCCCGGCTCATAGCGCCGGTAGGTGGGCACGCGTCCAATGCGGTGCACTCTGATGGCTGCGTCGGGTGCTCCGTCGCCGAGGTGATAAGTCACCACGTGAACGGCATGCCCCCGTCGGGCGAGCGCCTCCGTCAGTCGGAGAACGCGAACCGGCGTCCCTCGTCCGGCCGGAAAGGGACAGGCGGCTATCATCGCAACCTGAAACCGATCACCCATCAGCCAGAACCTCGAGTGGCGATGCAGAAGCCGGTTCGGCCGCCCCGGACGCTGCCTTTGCGCGCAGCGCTCTATAGACGAGCCAGAGAATCCAGCTCGCTGCCAGCGTCTCCGTGATCAGCGTGGTCCAGGCAGCGCCGAGAGGGCCCCACCGCGGAATGGCAAACAGGTTGAGGGCGACGTTGGCAGCGAGGCAGAGCGCGAGAACACGTGCGGCGGCGGCTTCCCGGTGGAGCGCTCCGGCGAGAAAGGTGGCGATGAATCCGAGATAGAGTGGCGGAACGGCAAGATAGAGAATACGAAGCACTGCTGCCGTGTCGCCATAGGCGGCTCCCCAGACGAGTCGGACGATCAACCCGGCGGTCATGAGGACGGCGAGACTGATTGCGGCAGCGACGCCCCCCGCCAGGGCGAGCAGCCGGCGCAGGGTTCGTGCGAATCCTTCCCAGTCCCCTCGGCCCGCAAGCTCGGCCGAGAGCGGATAGAAGACCGTCGCGGTGGGGCGCACGACAAACCGGGAGACCTCGAACAGCTTGTAGCCGGCTTCGTAGGTCGCGACGGCCGTCGGTGTGGCAAGGGCGAAGAGCAACAATGCGTCAACCTTGAAATGGGCTATCCCAAGGGCGGTAAGCAAGAAGAAGGGCAGCGAGGCGCGGCCGGCCGCGACGGCGCCCTCGCCCAAACCGGCGAGCGGAAACCGTCCGAACCGACGGCGAATGACCAAGGCCCCGGCTGCGAGCGGCACTAGAGCGGCGACGACGTAGCAGAGAAGCACCTGCGGAAGCGTTGCACCGCGGCTTACTGCGAGCGCCACCAGTGTGACCAGAACAATCGGGCCGCTCAACCCGGTGGCAAGTCGGAGGCCAACTTCCCGGCGCCCGACCAGGAATGCCCCAAAGCTATAGGAGAGATCGTTCAACAGGCCGGCCACAGCAGCTGGAAGTAGAATTGGCGCCAGACCGGGCCTGGTCAGGCAGACGCCCGCGGCAAGAAGAAGAAACGCCCCGAGAGCGAGCGGGGCGCGAAGGGCAATCACTTCCCCCAGACGGCGCAAGGCAGCCTCAGGCCGCGTTGCCACCTCGCGGACGAGATAGCGACCGGTGCCAAGCTCGGTCGCGGCAGCAACCACCGACGTAAGTGCCATCGCAAAGAACAGCCGCCCCATTGCGGCCTTGTCGAAATGCCGCGCCAGAATCGCGAGCACGGCGTAGCCGGACAGCTTCTGAACCACCTCTCCACCGGTGGCCAGCGCGAGGTCCGCCCTAGTCTTGGTCCATTGCATGGGCAAGCCTCCGGTCGACCCAGGGTCCTGACCGGCTTGAGATGAGGAACAACAACAGAGCTGCGGCTACTTACCTGACGAAGATATCGAGCACTGCGACGAAGCGCAGTCGCCCGGATTGAAGACCTCGACGACGTAGGTCTGGGCCAGTCCGGCGCGCGGCCCGCCCCCGATGACATAAATCCGGCCATCGAGGGTAGCAGCGGCAAGCCCGTGCCGCGGGGTCGGCAGTGGCGGGGCCGACCGCCAGGCGCCGGCGCCGACGTCGTACACCTCATGCTCTTCGAACACTCTGCGCGTAGTCTCACCGCCGAAGGTGTGGATGCGTCCCTCGAGCACCGCCGCCGCGAGCCCTCCCCGCGCGCTGAGCATGGGAGCGCCTCCGGCCCAGGTGTCGGTCATCGGGTCATAGATCTCGAGCTTGTTGAAGTTTCGATCGGGATCGAGCGGCCGGCCCCCGATC
>Ga0310811_10015179_pt1 | contig 10067 bp, 9 predicted proteins | sample YCmetagenome_FD_207642 | JGI IMG/M metagenome (GOLD analysis project Ga0310811, IMG submission 207642) | Soil microbial communities from experimental microcosm in Duke University, North Carolina, United States - YC | ecosystem: Engineered > Artificial ecosystem > Soil microcosm > Unclassified ...
CGTCCCGGCCGACGCTACGCACTTCGCGGTGGCCGAGGGCGCCACGGTCGTCGCCGACGACCAGGTGGTCCGGACCGGCACGATCGCCGGCACCCTGCTGGGCCGGGACGGCGCGCCGGTGCCGGCTCGCCTCGGCGTCTACACCGCCGAGGGCTACAACTGGGTCGGCGGCAAGGACGTCGCCGCCGACGGGTCGTTCTCCGTCGCGCTGCCTCCGGCCGCCTACAAGCTCGAGTTCACCATCCGCGGCACGCGACATCAGTGGAACGGCGGCGCGACCAACTTCTACAACGCCGCGCCGATCACGGTGGCGGCCGATGCGACGGTACCGCTGCAGGAGACCCTGCTGCCGGTGGGCTCGATCGCCGGGCGCCTGACCAACGCGGACGGCTCGCCGGCCGCCAACGTCACGGTGTTGGCGGAGGCGCCGGACTGGAGCGTGTCCACGCGCAGCGCGACGACCGACGGCGACGGGCGGTACCGCATCGACGACCTGACGGCGGGCGAGTACCTCGTCGGCTTCGTCGGCCCGCACGGGGTGGCGCAGTATGCGCACGGCAAGCTCGCCCGCGAGTCCGCCGACCGCTTCACGGTGAGCGGCGACCAGGTGACGACCGTCGACGAGCAGTTCCTGCCGACCGGCACGGTGCGGGTGCACGCGCACGACGCGCAGACCGGCGCGCCGCTCAGCGGCTTCTGCGTGGAGGACGTCGGCAGCTACACCGTCACCGGCTGCACCGACGGGACCGAGGTCGAGCTCACCGAGCTCTTCGCCGGCCCGCACGTGTTCAACGTGCGCATCGACGACCGCTTCCATTTCGCCGCCGAGGTGCGGGCGACGGTGGTTGCGGGCGAGCAGACGATCGACGCCGCCCTGGTGCGCGGCGCCATGATCCATGTGCCGATGGTCAAGCGGGCCGACGGTGGGCCGGCCGAGGGCTGCATCAACGTCGCCCGGATCGGCCAGCCGTTCGCCTACGGGCGCGGCGGGCTGTGCTCTGAGGGCGGCACGACGCCGGGCGCGGCGACCGTCGGCCCGCTGGAGCCGGGCACGTACCAGGTGCTGGCCGACCCCAGCGACGACGCGCTCGGCCTGCAGTGGGTCGGCGCGAGCGGCGGCACCGGCGACCGCGACGCGGCGATGCAGGTCACCGTCGCGGCCGGCGACGAGATCACGCTGGGCACCGTGCGGTTCGACGCGGCCGGCTCGATCCGCGGCAAGGTGACCGACGTCGCCGACGGTGCGCCGCTGCAGTACACCTGCGTCTGGATCGCAGCGCAGCCGCCGTGGTCGACGGACTACGGCTGCCCGGCCGTCACCGGCGCCGACGGCACCTACAGCCTCGCCGGCCTCGGCCCCTACGCGTGGCCGGTGCAGTTCGTGCAGCGCAACTACCAGTGGCGCTGGTCGGGCAACGCGGTGAACCGCCACGAGGCGACCGCCGTGACCGTCCGGCCCGGCCGGAGCGTCGCCGCGAACATCAAGCTGCGCAGCACCGCCGGCGGCACGCTCACCGGAGCCGTCCGCGACGCCGCGGGCAACCCGGTCGACGCGGGCGTGTACGCCTTCGACGCGGTCTCCGGCGAGGCGGTGCAGTTCGGCAGCGGCACCCCTGACGGCACGCCCTACACGATCGCGCTGATCGCGCCGCAGCCGGTCAAGCTGTGGTACGTCCTGGCCGACGGGCGCGGCGGCTGGGCCGGGGGCGCCGACTTCGCCTCCGCGACGACGTACCAGGTGCGCAACAACAAGACGCTGATGGTGGACATCACCGTCGCGTGAACGAACCGGCGGCCGGGGTTTGCCGAACCCCGGCCGCCGGTGTGCTCAGCGGCTGAACTGCCGGTCGAGGGCCAGGTTGTGGTCGTCGAGCGACGGGATGTACACCGGCGCACCCGAGGCCGACAGCGCGGCCGCCGGTGCCGTCACGCCGGCCCAGCGCCGCACCGCCGCCGTCGCGGTGGCGGTCTCGTCGGGCTTCAGCAGGCCGATGTTCGCGCCGTGGTTGGCGCCGGCCGCCACGTACCACAGCGAGTCCCGCGTGCCGGGGCCGAGGCGGAACGGCTCCGCGCCCCAGGGGTCGTTGCCGCCGTACACGAACAGCAGGCGCTTGCCGGAGAACTTCACCCACGCGTCGATGTCGAGCATCGCCAGCGGCTGGAAGCGCGGCACCAGGTCGCGAGGTATGTAGGACTGCGCCCGGTCCTGGCCGCGGTAGTGCTGCAGGCGGGCCAGGTGGGGCAGCGTGATCTCGGGGTACCCGAGCTGGTAGGACGCCTGGAAGTAGTAGGGGATGAACCCCTCGATGCCCTGGTCGGTGTTCGAGTCCAGGCCGTAGACGGCGTCGAGCCACGCCCAGATGTCGTCGCTGGACGCGCTCGCGGGCGGGACGCCCGCGCACTCGCTCTCGGCGCTGTACTGCCAGAACGCCCAGGTCGTGCCGTTGACCATGAACTCGAAGGCCCGGTCGACCGAGCCGACGATGCCGAACGTGCGCTCGTTCTCGGTGGCCCAGGCCTGGTACCGCGCGTCGAACTCGGCCCGCCGCTTCAGCGCCTCGATCTGGACGCCGTCCAGCGCCGCGCGGCACTGCGCGGTGCCGACCTTGGTGAAGAACCGGTCGTAGGCGGAGTCCTCGTTGTTGACGACGTCCTGGGGCGCGACGTAGGCGACCGAGCCGTTGACGTCGTCGGGGTAGAAGCGGCGGTGGTACACCGACGTCATGCCGCCCTTGCTGGCACCCGTCGAGATCCATTCCTTCGAGTAGATCCGCTTGAGCGCCTGCACGATGCGGTGGTGGTCGGTGGCGGCCTGCCAGATCGTCATCTGCCGGTCCCAGTCGGCCGGGTCGGGCCGCGACGGCGTGAAGAACCGCTGCTCGACCGAGATCTGGTTGCCGTCGACTGCTACCGGCGATCGGTCAGTCCCGGCCCCGCGCTCTCACCCTCGTCGGATCGAAGAGTGTCACCGGGTGTGCGGTGGTCCCGTCCAGTGCCAGGTCGGCCAGGATCTCGCCGACGACCGGCACGAACTTGAACCCGTGCCCGGAGAACCCGCAGGCCACGGTGACCCGATCGTGCCGCGGATGGCGCCCGATCACGAAGTGCTCGTCGGGGGTGTTGGTGTACATGCAGGTCTTGCCGCGCAGGAAGCGCCCGGCCGCGGCCGGCACGCGGGTGGCCAGGTGCGCGGCGACGAACTCGATCTCCTCGGCGCGGATGCTGCGGTCGATCGTCTCCGGCGTGGTGACCTCGCCGCGGCGGAAGAACGAGACCTTGATCCCGCCGCCGGGCCCGTCGAGCGCCGGGAACCCGTAGACCTGCGTCCCCGGCGGCCCCTCCCAGATGAAGATCGGCTGGACCTCGGGCCGGAACGGCTCGATCCCGCCCACCGGCTCGAACCAGAACTGCACCTGCCGCTCGACGACCAGCGGCACCCCGAGGTCGGCGAGCAGCTGCGGCGCCCACGCGCCCGGGCACACGACGAGGGCGCCGGCGGTGTAGGTGCCGGCGGCGGTGCGCACGGTGACGCCGCCGTCGTCCGCCGTCCACGACTCGACCGGCTCGTGGAAGCGCAGCCGTGCGCCGTGCCCGGCGGCAAGGGCGAGGTTCGCCTCCACCGCGGCCTCCGGGCGCAGCAGCCCGGCCTTGGCCTCGTAGAGCGCGACGTCGCCGGGCGCGGGCCGGAACACCGGGAAGCGCCGGCGGATCTCGGCGGCGTCGAGCATCTCGTGTGCCAGGCCCCACTGTTCGGCGCTGCGCCGGCTGCCGGCGACGGTCAGCGAGTCCGGCGCGCCCATCAGCAGCCCGCCGGTGAGGGTCATCAGGTCGCGGCCGGAGTCGCGCTCGAGCCGCTCCCACAGCTCGTAGGCGTGCAGCAGCAGCGGCACGTAGGCCGGGTCCTCGAAGTACGACTGCCGGGTGATCCGAGACCCGCCGTGGCTCGCGCCGCGGTCGTGCGCGGGCCCGAACCGCTCCAGGCCGAGGACCCGTTGCCCGCGGGCGGCCAGGTGATACGCGGCCGAGCTGCCCATGCCGCCCAGCCCGGCCACGATCACGTCGTAGGTCGCATCGCTCACGTCAGCGATGCCCGGATCTGGAACGTCCACAGCCGTGTGCCGTCCGGCTGCGGCCCGCCGGACGGTCCGGGCGAGGAGGCCGACAGGACCGAGCCCTCGCCGGCGGCCCGCGCGGTGAGCGCGTCGAAGTACAGCACGTGGGTGGCGCCCTCGTCGGTGTAGGACAGCGCGTAGTTCCGGTGCCCGCCGGTGGTCAGCTGGGACGCGCTCAGCCCCGGCACGGTGGCGATGAGCTTGATCAGCCCCGCCCGGACTTTCCCGGGCAGCAGCGGGTCCGCCCTCGAGAACAGGTCCCAGGCTCTCGCGGCCGGCGACCGCGGCCCGGCCTTCGGCTCCAGGACGTTGGCCAGCCCGGGGATGTCGCCCGGCAACCCCTCCAGCCAGTCGGGCGTCGGGCGCTCGGCGCTCGGCCCTTCGCGAGCGAGCGCCGCCCGCATCGACTCGGCGGTCTCGGCCAGGCTGGGCCGGCTTTCGAAGTCCTTGCCGTTCTCGCGGATCTTGACCGGGATCAGGCCCTGGATCTCGAACCATTCCTCGAGCTCGCTCGTGCGGTCGCCCTCGTGGATCTCGGAGCGCCGGTAGAGGTAGCTCTTCGCCGCCGCCGTTTGCGGCACGGTCTTCAGCGCGACCTGCTGGAGCTCGCGCACCGCGACCTCGGCGACGATCGGGCCGTCCGGGGTGTTGCCCGTCGAAGCGGGCTTCGCCACCGATGACGACGATGGCGCGGCTGCCGGTTTCTTGTCGTCCCAGCAGCCCGCGGTGAGCAGCACCACGACGAGCGCGGTGATGATGCGGTACCCCCGATGCATGGCGAGAAGATACGCCCGGACGCGAACGGCCGGCACCCCCTCGTACGAAGGCGCCGGCCGTCGGGGTGCGGGTTAGGGCAGCGTCCAGCGTTGGTTCGCGCCGGCGAAGCAGTCCCAGATCTGCAGGCGTGCGCCGTCGGCGGAGCTGTTGTCGGTCACGTCGAGGCACTTGTTCGACGTCGGGTTGCGCAGCGTGCTGTTGGACGTGTTGTACTGCCAGACCTGCGCGCCGGTGCCGTTGCAGTCCCACAGCTGGATCTTGGTGCCGTTGGCGGTGCCGGCCGAGGTGATGTCCATGCACTTGCCCAGGGCCCGCAGCGTGCCGTCCGACGCCACCGTCCAGTTCTGGGCGTTGGTGCCGTTGCAGGTGTACAGCTGGATCGCCGCGCCGTTGGCGGTGGACGCCGCGGCGACGTCGACGCACTTGCCGGCCAGGCCGGTGATGCGCCCGGTGCGCCCGGACGGCGGGGTGGTCGGCGGCTGCGACGTCGGCGGGGTGCCGCCGGTGGCCGTCGTGTAGGCCGCGTTGATCAGCGAGTTGTTGCCGGTCGCGTCCTGCGAGAGCTCCCAGAACATGATGCCGCCGCCGTTGGCCATGGCCCACTGGGTCTTGCGGCGCACCGTGGTCAGGCCGTTGTAGCACTCGTTGACGCCGTTGATCGTGGTGCAGTCGCGGTTGGCGTTGGCCGGGTCGCGCGAGACCAGGTCGGCGTAGGTGAGGTAGCTCGGGCGGGAGTAGACCGGCACGCCGATGACGGCCTTGCTGGCCGGCAGGCCGCGGCCCTTCCAGAAGTTGACGGCGTTGACCGACCAGTCGTAGTTCGCGTGGGGGCTGCCGCCGTCGTACGTCATGATGTTGAGCCAGTCGACGTAGCCGAAGACCGCCGGCTGCACGCCGTTGGCGGTGTCGCCCTCGGAGACCACGGCGGCGGTGAGCAGCTTGCCGCGGCTGTGCATCGCGGTGCTCAGCTGCGACATCAGCGCCGTGTAGTTGTTGCCGGAGGTGCCCGGGTCGGGGTACTCCCAGTCGATGTCGACGCCGTCGAGGTTGTACTGGTTGATCAGGTTGACGACGTTGTTGACGAACGCGGTGCGGGCGGTGGCGTTGCCGGCGAGGGCCTCGAACGCTGAGTCGTTGCCGTCGTTCCAGCCGCCGATCGAGATCGACACCTTGGTGTTGGCGGCGTGGCCGAGCGAGACGATCGACTGCAGCTTCGACGGGTTGTCCAGCCCCTGCAGGCTGCCGTTGCTGTTGGGCAGGACGAACGCGTAGTTGATGTGGGTCAGCTTGCTGTACTGGATGGCGTTGGCGCTGCCGGCCCACGACGGCATGTAGCCGATGCTCTTGAAGTTGTTGGGCAGCACGGCGGCGTCCGCGGCCGGCTGGACCGCGAGGGCGACGGCCGCGCCCGCGGCAGCGGTGGCCGCCGCGACGGCCGCGGCGGCGAAGGCCGAGCGGCGCGCCCGGTGACGTCCGGACCTGGGGGCCCCGGACTCCGGTTGGGAGGACATGTCGGCACTCCTTCGGGTGGGGTCGCCGGCGCGTGGTCTGGGCGGTACGGCCGACGACGAGTGCCGATACGATAGGAAAGTTAACTATTAACTGTCAACCGGTCTTAATTTAAGTCCTGTATTGACTGCCTTCGCCACGCCGCATAGCCTCCGGTAGATCTGTTAACTAACCTCACAGATCCTTCCTCGGCCGCCGGACCTGCCCGACCGGTCCGCGCGGCTTCCGCCCAGGAGGTGTAGCAAGGTGCGAAGACTCAAGTCGTTGGCCACCGCCGCGGTGGTCGCCTCGATGTTCGCGACCGGACTGGTGCTCGTGACCGCGCAGAGCGCGGCGCAGGCCGCGGTCGTGTGGAACGAGGACTTCAGCGGTGCGGCCGGGCAGGGCGTCGACTCGTCGAAGTGGAACTTCGACACGGGCGGCGGCGGCTTCGGCAACTCGGAGCTGGAGTACTACAACAGCGGCACCAGCAACGTGTACCAGGACGGGCAGGGCCACCTGGTCATCGAGGCCCGGCGGGAGAGCGGCGGGCACAGCTGCTGGTACGGCACGTGCCAGTGGACGTCCGGGCGCATCCAGACGGCCGGGAAGTTCACGCAGGCGTACGGCCACATCGAGGCCCGCATCCAGGTGCCGAAGGGCGCCGGGCTCTGGCCGGCCTTCTGGATGCTCGGCGGCGGCACGTGGCCCAACGGCGGCGAGATCGACATCATGGAGAACGTCGGCCGCGACCCCAACACCGTCTACGGCACGATCCACGGCCCCGGCTACTCCGGCGGCAACGCGGTAGGCGGCACCCGCAACATCGGCCAGGCGCTCGGCAACGCCTACCACGCATTCGCGGTCGACTGGTCGCCGAACCTCATCATCTGGACGATCGACGGCTCGGAGTACTTCCGCGCGACCCCGGCGAGCATCCGCGGCAACCAGTGGGTGTTCGACCACCCGTTCTTCATCATCCTCAACCTGGCCGTCGGCGGAAACTTCCCCGGCAGCCCGGACGGCAGCACGCCGTCGGTCAACCGCATGCTGGTCGACTACGTCCACGTCAGCACGTCGTCGACGACCCCGCCGCCCGGCAGCACCAGCGCACTGCGCGGCAACGAGAGCGGCCGCTGCATCGACGTGCCCGGCGCCAACCCGGCCGACGGCGGCCGGCTGCAGGTGTACGACTGCAACGGCACCGCGGCGCAGCAGTGGACGATCGGCACGGACGGCACCGTCCGCGCGCTCGGCAAGTGCATGGACGCCGCGGCGGCCGGCACCGCGAACGGCACGGCGGTCCAGCTCTACACCTGCAACGGCACCGGCGCGCAGCGCTTCACCCTCACCGCCGCGGGCGATCTGGTGAACACCAACGCCAACAAGTGCGTCGACGTCGCCGGCCACGGCACCGCCAACGGCTCCCAGCTGCAACTGTGGGACTGCACCGGCGGCGCCAACCAGAAGTGGACCAAAGTCTAAGCTCGCTGCGCTCGCGGTGGGGGAGCTTCGCTCCACCCACACCCCCTCAAGACCCACAGCGGCGTTCGCTGTGCGTAAGAGGGTCCCGGCGTGGCGGTGACGGTTGGCTGGAGAGGTCTCCGGTATGTGGTTCAGCGGTCGCGCGGAACTGCTACCGGAGGCCTCGCGGCCGCCGCGTCGAGGTCACGCCCGGCCCTCCCAGTGCGCGGTGTTGCGCACCGACTCGCGGGAGATGCCCGAGCCGGTGTCCGGGAAGCCTCCGAAGCGCTCGTCGTGCAGGTGGGCGAAGAAGTAGCACATCGCCTCGCACTCGGCGTCGTCGATGGCCATCGAGGGGTCCGCGTCGACGGCGTCGTAGAACTCGCGCCCGGCGGCGACGATGAAGCCGCGGCAGTACAGGAACCCGTCGTCCCTCCCCAGAAGCGCGCCTCATCGGCCTTCGTCGCCACCACGCGAGCAGCGTAGTGCCCTGATCGCCCCCGTTCAGGCCTGCAAGGGCTTGCGGCGGGGGTGGACGACGCGGTGGGTGATGCGCCAGCCGGCCGGCGTGCGCTCGATGGTGTCCTCGTAGGTGACGCTGCCCGCCGAGCCGTCCGCCATGATGCCCAGGCCCTTGGAATGCGCGTGGACGATGCCGTCCGCCGTCTCGCGCAGCACGATGTTGGTCACGTGGTGTGCGACCGGGTTGGCGTCGCCGAGGGCCAGGGCGGCGTCGCGGATCGCCGCCAGGCCGGCGAGCACGCCGCCGCCGAACGCCGACACGTCGTAGACGACGTCCTCCGTGAACAGGCTCGCCAGCCCGTCGTAGTCTCCGCGGTCCGTCAGGTGGCCGTGCTCGTTGATCAGGTCGGTGATGGCGATCCGGTCGTCCATGTTCAGCGCCACGGCTCCCACCGTAGTGCACACCGGGGTGGCACGTTTCCGGGATTCGTCTTGATCTCCGGGCCCGTAGATTTCTTCTCAACAGCGAGCGATACCACCAGGGAGACATAGGCATGAGCGACGTCGACTACGGCCACTTCGAGTCGGGCCAGGAGCACGACGGTCTGGACCAGCTGCACCAGGCGGAGGGTTCGGAGGCGGACTACAACAGCCAGTTCGGGGTGTACGAGAACGACCACCACGCGGCCGAGTCGACCGACTTCTCGCAGGGCCACCACGTCGAGTACGACCAGGCGCCCGCGGTGCACTACGAGTCGGACGACTACACCAACTACAGCCACGACGCGAACGTGGACGACCACGTGTTCGCGGCCGAGGGCTCGGAGAACTCGCACCAGGCCGAGTTCGGTGAGCTCGACGCGCTGCAGCAGCGCTTCGACGCCAGCTTCGCGCAGGGCACCGAGTTCCACGGCGGCGACGCCGGCTTCGGCGTGGCCTCCAACTGACGCAGGACCTTTCGAACGGCCGGCACCCCCGCACGGGTGCCGGCCGTTCGGCGTTTCCGCCTATCATCGGTGCGATGGGGGAACTGGACGCGGCCGCGCTCGCGCGGCAGGTGGTCGATGTGCTCCGGGAGGTCGGGCTCGAAGCGGTCTTCCCCGCCAGTGGGCCCGATGCCGGCGAGCCCTCCGGGCCGGCCGGTGCGCATGTCTTTATCAACGAGGCCCGCGGCGGCGTGGTCTGCGTGCGGTGGGAGTGCTCGCCGGCGCTGCAGGCGCGCGCGGGCGCCGTCGCCGGGGACGAGCGGCTCACCGATGCCGACGTCCAGCTCGACGGGCGGACCCGATTCGCGATGTGCGAGGCGATCGAGCGCGTCCTGGTCGTGGCCGGGTATCGCGCCGGCCAGAACGTCGACCGGGTCCCGCCGTACGTCTGGGTGATGAGCTGACGTGGAGTCCGCGGCGGACTTCGGCATGGACCTGTACTGGGACGAACAGGCGGACACCTTCGACGATGAGCCCGACCACGGGCTTCTCGATCCCGGTGTCCGCGCGGCCTGGCGCGACGCGCTGATGCCCCTGCTGCCGGCCGCGCCCGCGCGGGTGGCCGACCTGGGTAGCGGGACCGGGAGCCTCTCGGTGCTGCTCGCCGAGGCCGGCTACGAGGTGGCCGGGCTCGACCTCGCGCCGCGGATGGTCGAGGCCGCGCGGGCCAAGGCCGCGGCCGCCGGTGTCGACGTGCGCTTCGAGGTGGGCGACGCGGCCGCGCCGCCGTGGGCGGCGGGGGAGTTCGACGTCGTGCTGGTGCGGCACGTGCTCTGGG
>Ga0310811_10015180_pt1 | contig 10067 bp, 11 predicted proteins | sample YCmetagenome_FD_207642 | JGI IMG/M metagenome (GOLD analysis project Ga0310811, IMG submission 207642) | Soil microbial communities from experimental microcosm in Duke University, North Carolina, United States - YC | ecosystem: Engineered > Artificial ecosystem > Soil microcosm > Unclassified ...
CGGGGCCAGAGCCAGGCGCGAACACCTGGTCGCCGAGGTCGACGGTCTTCGCGACCCCGGCGACCGCCCAGCCGTCGAGGAGGCCGGAGTTGCCGACTTCGATGAGGGCGCGGGTCTGCGGCAGTTCCAGGAGCGGGACGACCAGATCCTCGACGAGGGTCTGCGGGCGGGCCGGCGGACGGTCGGCGGGGCCGCGTCCGCTGCGGTGGAGGTCCGCGACAAGCAGCAGCAGCGGCCGCTGGTCGGCGGCGAGGCGGTCCACCAGCCGGGACGGCGCCAGCGGTCCGTAGCCCAACTGCCGGGCCAGGTCCCAGGCGAACGCGTCCGTGAAGAGGCCCTCCGCGAGAACCGCGGCATGGACGGTGGTGTGGGGGTGGGCGGGCGCTCCGGCGAGGAACCAGGCCAACAGCCCGCTCTTGCCGCTGCCGCGCACACCGCGGATCAGGCAGACTCGAGGACAGCCCGGGTCCGGGTCGGCAGCCCACTCGAGCAGGACCGGGCCATACATCCCGGCAGGGCCGGCCGGCGGCGGCCAGGCGGCGATATCGGGACCGCCGGGAGCGTCGGGAGGGCTGACGGCGCTCATGCCCCGGCCGCCGGGTCGTCGGTGGCCTCGCGCAGCCGCCGGATGCCCTCGGCACGGGAGTCGGCGGTCTCGCCATAGGGAAAAGAGTGCGTCATCTCGGCGTGCGGGAAGAGCTGTGCCAGCCACAGGGAGCAGTAGTGGCCGGGCATGAAGCATGCTTGCAGGTCGGTGTGGACGCGCAGGACCTGCCCGGGATCGACCCCGGCCGCGTTCAGCGTGATCCACAGCCGTTCCTCGGGGTGCTGGGCGATCGCACCGGCCTGGGTGACGATCCGCTTCCCCTCTTCGGGATCGAGGTGTTCGAAGGCTGCGAAATTCTCGACGCTCGCGGTGTCGCGAATGTCGTCCAGCACCAGAGGCCACCAGTTCTCCCGCTCCGCGAACGCCTGCGGATCGAGGGCCCGCAGCCGTTCCGTCAGCCGGTCGAAAGCGGCGGCGGCGGTACTCGGACGGTCGGTACCGAGGATGACGCTCAGGGCCTCGCGCAGCTCCGCCAGGCCCGAGGCGAAGACCTCGGGGGAGGAACTGACGAAGCGGTCGTCCTCGTCGTAGTCAAGCAGCACCGCCCGTACGGTGCCCTCGGCGTCGGCGCACAGCTCGAAGCCGTTGTCGCCGCCGAGGCGTGCCCAGTCGGCGCACCTCTCGCGGGCGACCCGGTTCCCGGTCGCGGCGGCGTACTCGCCGAGGGGCACCGGGTCATGGCCGGAGGTGGTGAAGTACGGGCCGACGCCGGCCGGTACCCGCAGTCCGGTGAGACAGTGCGCGGGTGCGCCGGCGGGCTCGTCGGGGCCGACCGGTCCGAAGATCCGTAGAGTTCCGTCGTCAGTCACCGGGGCGGCACTCCTCGCACGGGCGCTCACGGTCTGCCGGACGGCCCGCCTGTAGTGGTCAGCAGTTGAGTGGTCGTCAGTAGTCGTATTCAGGGTCGACGATGGACTTCAGCACGTAGAACCAGCACGACTCGGGATTCTCCAGGGCGGCGGGGTCGACTGACCTCATCGCCGCCTCGACCCGTTGCTGCGCGCCCTGCGGGTCGAAGGGGTCGTCGCCGTCCCATTCCACATCGAAATGCGGCCGCTCAGCCTGGAGAATGCAGAGGAAATGGACGAACTTCCGCAGGCTGCTGTTGAACAGGTAGATCTCCGCGTCCTGGGGCAGGCAGTGGATCGTTCCGCTGTCCGGGTCCAGCACGATGGTTTCGTAGTGAAATGTGGCAAGAAGGATCCACCTGTCCGCTCCGGCCGGGACGTCGTCGTAACGGTCCCCGAGTTCCCAGTCGAACTCCTCCCCGACGGTGCTTAGCCGTTCTCCCATCTCGGCGGCCAGACCGAACCACGGGTTCGGGAAGACGGGGAACCCCAGAGTACGCAGCACTTCCTTGGCGTCGGAGTCCGTCACGGGGCCCAGCCGGTCCTCCGGAACGGTGATCAGTTCTGCCTGGTCGAACACGGCCTCAAGTGCTTCGCGGGTGAGACCGGAGGGGCTGGCCATGCACTGTTCCTGTCGGTGGTCGGGACTGGCCGGAAGTCTATCTACTGGCCTTCAGCGCGTCGAGATAGTCCTCCATCGCCTTGTTGCCGATGGCTCTCGAATCAGGGGTGTCCCCGTATTCCACGGTATGCGACACCTGTACGTGGGGAAGTCTCTCCGCCATCCAGGAGGAACAGTTCGGAGGACTACTGCACGGCGCCCGTTCCGTGTACAGATGCTGTATTCGCTCTCCGTCTCCCTGCCTCAAGAACGGGGTTCCGATCATCCGTTCCGAATGGGTGGTTTCGGTGAGACCCGCTCCGTTGGGGCGGTGGCTGCGGCCGACGAGTATGAAGTCGCCCTTGCCGTTGGCACCCCTCACATGGGCGGCGGCATAGTTGTTGCTGCTGAACACGTCGCCGCGCTTGGTGCCGTAGCTCTTGTCCGCGTGGCGGGCGAGCTGGGTGGCCCGGGCGAGGCCATCGCTGCCGAAGGGGACCTCGGTGGACGGCGTATTCGGCCGCGGCTTGGTCGTTCCCTCCGACTTGTCCTTCAGCAGGGCGGGTCGCTCGCCCCGCTTGGGTGCGCCGACGGACGCGTCGTCGAGACCGAGCCGCGCCTTGTCCTCGTCGGTGAGCCTTTCCTTGAGATATCTGTCGTCCGGCGTCTTGCCGTCCGGGGCGAGGCGCAGCCTGGTGATGTTCCCCGTGTCGTCGACGTGGTACATCGGCGTCTCTTCGGTCCTGGGGCGCTTGGCAAGTCGCTCCAGTTCGGCCGCGTGCTTCGCGTCGTTCTCGAGGTGGTTGGAGGCGACGCGCTTCAGCCGTTCGCCCGTGTCGTGGTACAGGTCCTGCACGGCCTTGCCCGCGTCCTCGCCCAAGGTCTTGGCAAGTTTGCCGGCGCCGTCCTCCAGCGCCCGAACGATCGCATTGGTCACACGAAACTCACCGCCGGTGCCTTGGCCTTGAACTTGCCGGCCTGGGGGCCGATCTTCTGCGCGTGACTGTGTATCAGCTCAGCGCGCGCCTCCGGTTCGAGGAGGTTGACGCACTTCTTGGCCGCCTCGACGATCAGCGTCTCGGCGGCTTTTCCGAGGGTGGCGACGGCAGCACCCTGGTCGGCGACGAACATCACAGCCAGGGAAACCAGTTCGGCGATCGCCGCGCCTTTCGTACCGACACTGGGGTCCGGCGCGACATCCAGCACGGTGGCCACCGCGCGGCAGGCCCTGGCCAGTTCGGCGGTATGGCCGGAGGGCATCTGACCCCACCTGGCCAGCAGCGCCTCGTATGAGGCGCTCTGGTAGAAGTCCGCCATCTTGTGGATGGTGACGGTGGAGTCCTGCTGGGTCGCTTCCACCTTCGAGGCGAAGTAGCGGACATGGCCGGCGAACTCCCGCACCAGTTTCGGCCAGTTGATGCCGATGAACTGAAGCAACGAGACAACTTTGTCGGGTAGTTCGATAGGCATGTTCCTGCCACCCATCAGTCTGGTACTCCGTCAGAGTCGCACCATGTCAGTCGACGGACGACCAGAGGGGAGGCAAAATTTCAGTAAGGAAAGCTTTCTGCACAGCTCGCGGGCGGCTTCGACGACGCCTCGACGGCCCGAGGCATCCTACTCCCCCGCCCAGTCGCATGGTGCAGCTTCAGGAACCGCACCGGCGCGTGATCCATTTGCGACCGGACGATGACACGCTCTTGGCTCCTGAACACGTTGAGCAGCCCTGGTTCTGCCAGCCGAGCGCGCTCCGAGTATGGCTTCGTGCCCACGACATGACCCCGCCGGGACCCGGCCCTGATCAGGGGGAGGTGCCGTTCGGCAGTTGCAGTTCCAGTTGCGTTCACCCCCGTTCAGCACGGTCCGATCGCCGGACATCGAGCCTCTCAGTCGCAGGTCAGGACGCTGACGGATCGCCACGAACACCCGGACGAACAGTTGGAAAGCGTGTTGGGGGCAACCCCTCACGAGTTCGAATCTCGTATCCTCCGCTCATGCTCTCACCGGGCATAACGTTCGTGGGGCCCCCTCATTCGCGAGGGGGCCCCACGACGTTCCAACGGCGTCACAGTGTCATCCGCAGTCTCAACGGGGCTGCTCGCGGCCCTTCCCCCTGTCGCCGTCGGCCTCCTTCGCCACCTCCCAGATGAACCCGCCGACCCGTTGCGCGACGTCCGCGAGGATGCCTCCCGTCACTGCTGGTAGCGGGCCGCCATGGCCGTGGACGACCACCCCATGATCTGCATGACCACCCGCTCGGGTACTCCGAGAATGAGCAGCACGGTCGCGACCGCGTGGAGCGCGTCGTGCAGGCGGCCGTCCCGGACCTTCGCGGCGGCGAGCTCACCGAAGGGAGAGGTGAAGACGAATCCGGTCTCCCGCCCTTCCTGCGCCGCGATGCGGCGTTCCCTCTCCTGTTCCGTCCGGTGCAGTTCCAGCAGTCGGAGGAGTTCGTCAGGGACACCGATCACGCGGCGGCCGGCCCGGGATTTCGTGTTCGCCGTGTCCTCGTTCTTCCTGATGCGCTGCTTGCAGTACCGGGCTTTCGCCCGCATTCACCACCGCAGCCGTGCAGGTACTTCGGACGCAAGCGGTTCTTTGCGCACCCGCAGCACTCCGGCCTTCAGGTCCAGGTCGCTCCATCTCGGTCCCAGGGCTTCACCCTGCCGAAGCCCGAGCGCGAGAGCGACGGACGACCGCACGCTGTTTCGGAGTTTGGCCGCCACGGTGAGGAGACGCTGAACCTCGGCCGTCAATCCGCCGCCACAGCAGCCGGACGCCAAGTGGCCGGCAGTACGCCGCTGGCTGCAGTCAGGATGGTGATCGCCAGTTTCACCCTGCACTATGCGGTGAACACGGGGCAGCAGGGAAGCCTTGGTTCCCAGCGTCGGCGCAGCGGCGCGTGTCTTCAGCGTGCAGGGTTGCGGATGCCTTCGAGTTGGAGGGTCAGGTGCCGGCGCCAGTCCTTGCTGCCTGTCATGTTCGCCATCGCGCCGCGGGTGACGAGGACGAAGTCGGATGCACTGAAGTCGGCTCGCAGATGTCCGGCCTCGACGGCGCGGTGCACGATGCGGTCGACGATCGCGGCGAACGCGGTCTTTTCGGCGTCGATCGCCTCCCAGTTCGGCTCCTGCGGGCCGAGCAGAGCGAATCGGAACGCTGCGTCCGGTTCCGCCGATTCCAGGTAAGTGTGCAGCAGTGCGTCGAACGCCGCTCCCGGGTCGTCGACCTGCTCGGCGCTTCGGGCGATGCGGGTCATCGCTTCGAACCGGCGGCCGATGATGGCTGCCCGCAGGGCCTGCTTGTCGGCGAAGTGCCGATACAGGGTGCCCACGCCCAGGCCGGCGCGTTCGGCGATCTCGTCCATCTGCACGTTCTCACCCCGCTCGGCGAACAGGAGGCTGGCCGTGTCGAGGATGGACTCGCGGTTGCGCCGGGCATCGGCGCGCAGCGAAGGCTCCCGGGTGGTCATGGCTTCTGATCGTAGTTGACGCCGCGGACCACCCGACCCTAAATTCGGAACCGGAGTTCAGGTTCACATTAGAGGGGATCGTCATGATCGTTGTCACCACGCCGACCGGACAGATCGGACGCCCACTCGTGCGGCGACTGGTCAAAGGGGGAGAGAGGGTGCGGGTCATCGCCCGTGACGCCGCACGCCTCGACCCGTCCGTGCGCGAGCACGTCGACGTTGTCGAGGGCTCCCACGACGATCCGGCGGTGCTCGACAAGGCCCTTCCCGGAGCCGACGCCCTGTTCTGGCTGGTCCCTCCGAATCCGGCCGCGCCGAGCACGATGGAGCATTACGTGTCCTTCGCCCGCGCCGGCGCCGCGGCAGCGGCCCGTCACGACGTCGGGCACCTCGTCGGCGTGAGCAGTGCCGGGCACGGGTGGAACCGACCGGCTGGCGTCCTGTCCGCGGCCTTCGCCATGGACGAGCACCTGGCCGCGTCCGGCGCCGCCTACCGGGCCCTGGCCCTGCCCTTCTACATGGAGAACCTGCTCGGACAACTCGACGCGATCCGTCGGGACCACGCGTTCTCCCTGGCCTGCGCCGGGGACCGGCCACTGGCCACGATCGCGACCCGTGACATCGCCGAGGCCGCCGCAGGCCTGCTGACCGACCTGTCCTGGACCGGGCAGGCCGACCGGCCCCTGTTCGGGCCTGACCGTCTCACGCCCGAAGGCATGGCGGAGGTGATCGGCGAGGAACTCGGCCTGCCCGTCACCTACCGCCGCATCACCCTGGACCAGTACGCGGCGGCACTGCGTGCCCGCGGAGCCGGCGATCGAACGGTGCAGGATCTCACCGAGATGTTCACCGCCCAGGACGACGGCATCTACGACGCCGACTGGGCCACGGCGACGATCGCGACCACCGACGTGCGGACCTGGTGCCGCGAGGTACTCGCACCGGTCCTGCACGCCACGTCGTAGACGTCGTGCGGACGGGCCGTCGGACCCGTCAACCTCGTTCGGGCGCCCCGCGAGGGCCGCCATCTGCGGAGGCCCTACATCAGCAAGGCTGGGCCCTCAGGCCTGGAGCACGTCGTCCACGACCCTCGCGCCCGCACCGGCCACGAGATCGACGTCGCGGTCATCGGCATCGCCGACGGAACCAAACCGCCCTGCTGGCCATCGGCGAGGCCAAGTGGAACGACGTGATCGGCGCCGCCCACATCGAACGACTGCGGCACATCCGCGACCTCGTCAACCAGACCGGACGCTACGACACCAGTCACACCCGCCTGCTGTGCTTCAGCGGTGCCGGCTTCAATGGCAAAGCCCGCTCGCCCCCTCCGAGGATGTCCGGCTGATCGACCTGAGCGCTGTGTACGGACGCTCCTGACCGCCAAACCGATCGGTCGGTGCTCCGGAGGGTTGCAGTTCGGGTTGCATTCAGCCCCGTTCAGGGCGATACGCCTGGGCGGAAGGAGACGCTGCACAGCAGGTCAGGACGCCGACGAACCGACTCGAACCCCCGGACGAACAGTTGGAAAGCGTGTTGGGGGCAACCCCTCACGAGTTCGAATCTCGTATCCTCCGCACCCGCCCACCAGGGCAAATGAGAGCCCCGATCGATCATGGATCGGGGCTCTCATCGTTCCTCGTCTCATCTGCAGTCGCAACGGCCCTGTTGGGGCCTCTCCGATGCGCCCTCGTCGGGGTCCTTGGCCACATCCCAGATGAGACCGCCAACGCGCTTGGCGACGTCGCTGAGAATGCCGCCCGTCACGTGCTGATAGCGCGCTGCCATCGCGGTCGACGACCACCCCATGATCTGCATAACGACCCGTTCCGCCACGCCGAGGATGAGCAGCACCGTGGCCGCGGTATGCCGCGGACGCCGGCTCGCGACGATGTCGGTGCCGGAAGCCGCTGGTAGCGACGTGCTGCTCCGGGTGTCCAGGCTCCGCCGAGGGACACCAGAGACCCGCCAGCGCCGACCGCGCACCATGGAATCGAGAGATGCATGGGGACCGGTGACTACAACGAAGCCGCGGCCCTTCGCGGACTACTTTTAACTGCATTCCTCCAGACCTGGGCTGCTCCCTATGGATTCCCAGCTGTCCCCAAACGCTGGAAAGCTGCGAGCTGACCAACATCGAGGGTTGCAGTTTGGGTCGCATTCACTCACAGACGCCGGCGTCGCTCAGCAGCTTCTTCCAGTGGTGATAGTCGGTGTTCGGGATGAGCGGTTCGCCATCCGGCTTCGCGAACGCGTACCCCTCGTCCTGCCACCCCCTCGCTTCCTCGCGCTCCCGGTCCTGCACTTCCTTGTGCTTCCGGAGCCTGCGGCGCTTGCACCGACGACGACGGCCGATGCTCCGTGTGCCCCCCCGCATGGTGGGCACCGTAGGGGTGCGCCCCTGGTACGGCGGTGACGACGCGCCGTCATGCCCGGGCCGCCCGCCACATCCTCCACCTGGTCTTCACCGATCCCCTCGCCCCGGCCCATTACGGCCAACTCATGCAATGTGGCAGGGTTCTGTCCTGGCGCAGTGGCGCTCCCGACCACCGGCGAGCTGACAGCCTCAGCCCACTGGTGGGGGTAATCCTGCACTCCCACTCTCGGTAGCGACAGGAGCAGGACTGATGACCGGCTACGTGATGGCTGCCACCGACGCCGATGGCAGACGGCTCGACGAACGTACCCTCTCCACGGCGCCCACCCTCGGCGAAGCCGCCGAATTCGGCGACAGTCACCGGACGAACTACGTGTCGGTCCGCCATGACCACGACATCACCCTCTACGGGCGGGACGCCAGCGGCACCTGGTCGGTGATCGCCGCCGATGTCGATGTCGAGACCGCCGAGGAGGTGTGCCTCTGGTTCGACCTCACGCAGCACTACCGGAGCCGGTCGTCGGCCGGCACCGACCCCGGCGGCCGGGCCGACCACCCTCTCGACCACGCCTCGACACCCGAGGGCGGGCGGATGGCCGCAGCACGGGCGATCTCGCTGGTCGTGGAGCGGATCCGGGCACGCCGCTTGGACTACCCCACGCAGGGGCTGGCGGCGGATCGCTTCGCAGCGGGCTGGAGCGTGTACGCACCGGTGGACGTCGACGAGAGCGACCCGATGGCGTTCCTGGACATGCCGGTGGGCCGATCGGTGTTCCTGGTGAGCGATGTCGGGCGGGTCAAAGAGATATCGAGCTCGAGCCCCCCGCAGCAGGCGGAGGAGATGTTCGCGGCCGCAGAGGCGTACGTTCGCCGCAGGCCGGCCGAGGAACGGTTCATGGCGGACCTCAGGGACGAGGTCATGCGGCTCGATTCCGAGTCGGAAGGCTCCGCGGGCATCAGCTCGTTCACCGTCGACGGCCCTACCACGGAGGTGGTCGCGGCCAGGGCGTCCCGGCTGCTCGGCCCGATCGCGCAGCAGTTGGCCCTGCTCGGCCCGCCGGGGTGGGACCGCTTCGCGGCGGTCTTCTCCTTCGCGGTCTCCGGCGAGGTCGCCCAGCTGCGGTTCTGGTCCGGGGAACGGAGCACCGAGGCTCGGGTGCCCGAGCAGATAGCCGTGCTGGCCCGCCGGCAGCGACACCTCGCCGCCCGGATGCCGGCCGGGCCGTGGTGGCGCCTGCTGCTCACCGTCAGCCACAGCGCCGGCACGAACGCCCGGATCACCACCGACTACGACTACGGCGACCGGCCCTTCCCCGACGACCATCTGCTGGCCCCCGAGCACTACCGCGACGACCTGGCCGCCTACCCACGCGCCCACACACCGGCATGGCTCTCCGCATACCTGAGCAGCGCCGGCGAGCCCGCCCCCGCGACCCGCACGGCACCGCAGAGCGCCGGTGCGACGCCCCGGCCGCCCGACTCCCGGCAGGACCGGTCCGCGTCACCGCCGTCGCGACAGGCATCGGCCCCGCAACCCGACGCGGTGGCCCCTGGCCCTCGGAACACGTCCTCCGCATCGGCACCTTCGCAGGGCCCGATACCTCCCGCTGGGTCGGCGCAGCCCGGCCGGGTACCGGTCCTCGACACCACGGTCGGCTGGACACATCTTCACGCCGACCCACAGGTGATCACCTACGGCAGGAAATCGATCGCGCTCGACCAGGTGGAGTGGATCAGCTATTCGGCCACCCAGATCGCCGAAAAGCGCTTCATGTTCCCCACGTTCTATGACAATAAGTGGGACTTCCGGGTGGGGCGGCACGGAGGGCCGGAGGTGGCCGTGCGCTTCTCCAAGGGGGGCCGCCGGGCTGAGCAGCCGGAGGAGTGGACGTTCCTGGTGAACCTGGCCAGGCAGTACCTGGAGCCCCGGTTGCTCACCGAGCTGGTCGCCCGGGTTCGCAGCGGTGAGACCATCACGGTCGGCGGTAGCGTGAACGTGGGCCAGGGCGGCATCGCGTGTGGGAAGCCACGGCTCTCCCTGCGCTGGGAGTCGATCAGCACCACGCGGCTGCACAACGGCATGGTCTGGATCCATCAGGCGGGCGTCGAGAAGCCGGTGCTGACCGTGCCTCTGAGCCGCCCCAACGCGGCGCTGATTCCGGACC
>Ga0310811_10015181_pt1 | contig 10066 bp, 10 predicted proteins | sample YCmetagenome_FD_207642 | JGI IMG/M metagenome (GOLD analysis project Ga0310811, IMG submission 207642) | Soil microbial communities from experimental microcosm in Duke University, North Carolina, United States - YC | ecosystem: Engineered > Artificial ecosystem > Soil microcosm > Unclassified ...
GCACTATTATGAGCAGCTCCAGCTCATCTGGGAGAAAAGCATTCACCTCTCTTCTTCCCCCCTGATCGAAAGCGAAGGCGAAGAAGAAAAAGCCTGGCAGATCCTCCGCAAACGATTAAACAAACCTGCCCGTCCCAAACCCGTCATCCCCCTCCCCTGGGCTTTCGCAGCCGCCGCCGCCATCCTCCTGCCCATTCTCTTCTTCACCTTCTTCGGCTGGCCCGGCAACCAACCCCTGCAAACGCTCAGCGCCGGCAACACCATCATCAGGGACACCCTCCCCGATGGGACCCTCGTAACCCTCAACGCACACTCGACCCTCACCCATCCGAAGAAATTCAACCACCGCGATGTCCGCCTGCAGGGCGAAGCCTTCTTCCAGGTCGCGACCGACAAAGAACACCCCTTCCGGCTGGCCGCCAATGGCGTCACCATTACCGTCCTTGGCACCGCCTTCAATGTGCTCGCCGACTCCATCGCCACCCATATCTCCGTCGAGAGCGGCCGGGTAAAAGTTGCCAACGGCAATGACGCCATAGAAGTCGGAGCGGGTGAAAGTATCACGCTCGGCTCCGGCGACAGGCAGTTGCAAAAACATTCCACGCCGGCTGAATTCCATACCTACTATCACCCCCGCGTCTTCGTCTGCAACGAGACCCCGCTGGGCCAGTTGACCGAAGCCCTGCAGAACGCATATGGAGTCCCGGTCGTCATCGAGGACAGCTCCCTTCGAACGTTGCTGATCAATACGTCTTTCCGGGATGAAAAGCTCGACCGCATCATCACCATCCTCAGCGAGACCCTGAACATCACTTTCCAAAAAAGCGGCGACTCCATCCTCCTGAAAAAATAAGCACCCATGAGACGTTACCTCATCCTCATACTCCTCCACCTCACCGCCTTTACACAGGCCCAGTCGATCCTCGACCGGTCCATCCGGGTCAAAATAACAAACCAATCCCTCGGCCGTGCCCTGGACATCATCGGCAACACCGGCGGTTTCACATTCAGCTACAACAGCACGATCCTCAACAGGGACAGTGTCGTCACCCTGCCCGAACAAACAAACACCGTTCGCGAAATACTCGACAAGCTTTTCAATGGCCGGCTTGAATACCGCGAGAACGGCCGCTACCTGATCCTGCTCCCCGCAACACCAAAACCACCGCCGCCACCACCACAGGCGGAACAAAAACACTATATCATCACCGGTGTCATACTCGATGAGGTCACCGGCGAGAAAGTGCCCGACGCCAGCGTCTATGATGCCAACCGAATGATTGCCACCCTCAGCAAAGAGGATGGCAGTTTCGTTATAAAGTTCCGGTCCTCCAACGAGCCCGGGTCACTGACCATCAGCAAAGAATTCTATCTCGACACAACGATCCATCTCCCCTCGGCGGCCGGCCGGCTGACCATCCTGCTCAGCCCCACCTTCTCGACGCGACCGGTTACCCTTTCCCCGCAAACAACCTCGCCGGACACGATCAATATCGTCCTCGAAGCCGATTCGGCACAGATAAAAGCGATCCTGAAAAAAGATCTCGTACGGGTGGAAATGACCGGGTTCGGCAGGCTCCTGCTGTCCTCCCGCCTGAAGATGCAATCCCTCAACCTGAAAAGCCTGTTCATCCAACGGCCCGTCCAGCTATCCCTGGTCCCGCGGCTGAGCACCAATGGGGCGCTTAACTCCCAGGTCACCAATAAATTCTCGGTTAATATCATCGGTGGCTACTCCGGCGGCCTGGAAGGTGTCGGGCTGGGCGGCGTCTTCAACATCGATAGAAGAAAAGCCATCGGGTTCCAGGCCGCCGGTGTGGCCAACATCGCCGGTGACACTGTCGCCGGCGTTCAAATGGCTGGTGTGTATAACCGCGCCCTGGATTCGATGAAAGGCGTACAGGCCGCCGGCGCGGTCAATGTCGCGCGAAATCTCAAAGGCGTCCAGCTCTCAGGTGCAGTAAACCTCGCCAACCACGCCAATGGCGCCCAACTGGGTGTGATCAATATCACGCGCCACCTCAAAGGCTTCCAGCTCGGTGTCATCAATATCGCCGATACCTCCGACGGCGCCAGCCTCGGCCTCTTCAACTTTGTCAGGCATGGCGGAATGCACGAGCTCTCGCTATTCGCAGACGAGTTCTCCCCCCTGAACATTGCCTACCGGTCAGGCAACAAAGCCATTTATACTATCCTCCTCTTTGGAATGAACCCATCGGACCGTCGCCGGTCCTACTATGCCGGCTTCGGCATCGGCCATCGCTTCCCGATCAACAACAGCCTCGCGATCGATCTCGAAGCCAGCTCGATCCATATCGCTCCCGTCGAATGGAAGAACTACTCCCACAACACCTGGCTCCAACGCCTCAATCTCAACCTCCGCTGGCAGACCGGCAAATGGCTCTCCTTCTCGGCCGGCCCCTCCGTCGCGCTGTATAACCCCGACCGGGTTTACACCATCGGGGGACATACCTACCAGCCCGTCCCATATTCCACCTTCACCGTCTCCGGTAACAACATCGGCTGGATCGGCTGGCATGCCGCCATCAATTTCCTGTAAAATTTAGAGAAGATAGACCATGTCCATATGGAAATACTTTTCAAGGATCTCGTCCCGCTGATCCTCGCTCTGGATGATCCGCACCTGCCGCTTGCCATTCTCTGTCCGGATCAGCTTATTGTTGATCATGCTGATACGACCGTCTTTCGTCGGCAACGTGCAAATAACGCTCCGGCGGAAATGGGACTCAGGTGAAGTCTGATGATATTCGTTCATCGGATGAAAATCGTCCAATGTCCGGGGAGCAAGTGTAAAAATATAGTCGATCTTGAAGTCCTGTTTCGAAGCGCTCCATTTGGCGACCCCAAGGTACGAGCGACCGTCTATGACCACCGGATCGATGATCTGGTAAAAGTTGCGGCCGTCGCTTTGGATCTCGCCCGGCATGATCGCCAGCGGCATCAGCGAAAAATCTCCATATCCCACATCCACCAGCCATTGCCGGCCCTTCAGCTCCACGATCAACGCCATATGCTCGAACTCCCTGCCGAACTTCCCGTTGCCATGATGCAACCGGCCGCCAACCATCCTGACATCGAAGCCGCAGTGAGTCAGCAAATTATGAAAAAGGACGTTCAGCTCGTAGCAGTAACCGCCCCGGTTGTCATGGATGACCTTCTGATACAAAAAATTGATTTGCAAAAGAATAGGAACCTGGTTATGTATGTCCAGGGTCTCGAAGGGAATAGAGGATACGTGATTGTATTGCAGTTCCTTCAAAGTGGCCAGGTCCCTGTAAACTACCCCATTGTAATTGATCCTTCTTAAATAGCCGCTAATGTCCATGCGTTTTGTTTAGTTTATCAAATCCAGTGTCTATAGGTCAGGAGCTTCGTCTGTTCTATGATTCTTTTATTTCGGTCGGGTTTAAAAAACATCAATTCCCCTGCCAAATAGTGACAGTTGACAGGGGTTTTCCGCTGCAAAACGGTTAAGGATTCTTAAAGCGGGATGGTTTCTCCGGGTTTGGGCAGGAGTAAATCCTTACCCACCGCCTTGAAATCCGCCTTCGCCTTATCCGTATCGATCGCAATGATCGGCCAGGTATTATAATGAACCCCGACGACCTTGCTGCATTTCACAAAGTCCGCCGCATGGATCGCATCCGATGGGTCCATCGTATAATTTCCACCAATGGGCAGGATGGCAAAATCCAGTTTGGCCCATAGGGGGATCAGCTGCATGTCCATCGTCAGGGCCGTATCCCCGGACGCATAAAAATTTCCCGCCGGCGTCGTGAACACAAACCCTAAGGGGTTGCCTGCATAGCTCCCATCGCTGAAAGAAGAGGAGTGGATCGCGTTCACCGCGCGCACTTTGCCAAAATCAAACGCGACAGGCCCCCCATGATTCAGCGGGTGAACCCGCTCAACCCCATTTTTATTCAACCAACTCGCGATCTCGAAGGAGGCCACACACTGCGCCCCCGTCTTCTTCGCCATCGTCACCAGGTCGCCCGTGTGATCCCCATGTCCATGGGTAATGAACAGGTAATCTGCCTTAATTGAGTCAATATCAATGTTCTTTGCAAGCGGGTTCCCCGTAAAAAAGGGATCGAACAACAAGTTTTTCCCATTTACCTCGATCGAATAAGTTGCGTGACCGTAAAATGTTAACTTCATCCTGCGTTTATTAAAGTTCTGTTAAAACAATCATCATAAACAAAAGTTCAAACACCATGCACAATCTTGCCAGGACACTCGCCTTTCTTCTTCTGTTAACCGGCGCCGCCGCCACCGCTTCCGCCCAGGCCCTGACCGGCGAAGATATCAAAAACACGTTCGTCGGCGAATGGGAAAGAGCAAAAGCCTATACCCAGGAGTATCTCAACACCATGCCGGCGAACAAGTATTCAGCAAAAGCAGTCGACAGCATCCGGAGTTTTGCGCAGCAAATGTTACACCTCGCCTCCGCCAATATTGGCCTGATCGGCGCCGCTACCGGCGAAAAGCCGAGCAGCTTCCCCGGCAGAGGACTCGAGAACAGTCCCACCGCTCAGAACAAAGATTCCGTCGTGTATTATGTAAACGCGAGCTATGATTTTGCCATCCAGTCGATCAAAAAGCTCGACCCCAATAAGCTCGGTGAGACCGTACACGTGGGCCAGCTTCCGCCAACCACCCGCTATGCCATGCTGCTGAAAGCATTCGAGCATCAGACACACCATCGCGGACAAACGACCATCTATATTCGTCTGCAGGGCATCCGGCCGCCGCAGGAGAAACTGTTCTAGCGCAGTCAAGCCCGGCACCCGAACCTGCAAGCCGCTAGCGCAATCTCGCACCTGCTACCCGAACCCGCTAGCGCAATCTTGCCCGCTCGTATTGCAACGGCCAATGGATCTCTTTATGACGTAGCTCGTCAGCCGCATGCAGCGGAAAATAAGGGTCCCGCAGCATCTGACGGGCCAGGATGACAAGATCAGCCTGGCCCGTTGTTATGATGGTTTCGGCCTGTATGGCGTCCGTAATAATGCCCACCGCACCCGTAAGCATGCCCGAAGACTCCCGGATGCGCTGGGAAAAAACCACCTGGTATCCCGGTCCGGCCGGTATCTTTTGATGAGGCACGAGGCCGCCCGAAGAGCAATCGATCAGGTCCACCCCATGTTCCTTCAACACGCCCGCCAGTCGCACCGCCTCTTCGATATTCCAGCCGCCATCCGCCCAATCGGTAGCCGAGATGCGGACGAACAGGGGATAGCCCGGAGGCCAGCCCGCCCTTACGGCATCGACCACTTCCGTCAACAGTCGGATCCGGTTCTCGAACGAACCGCCATATTCATCGGTACGATGGTTGCTCAGTGGCGACAGGAACTCGTGCAGCAGGTACCCATGCGCCGCATGGATCTCCACTACCTTGAAACCTGCCAGCATCGCCCGCCGCGCGGCCGCCTTGAAGTCGTCGACCACCTTCCGGATGCCCTCGGCGGTCAGCTCCACCGGTTGCGCATATCCCTCGCTAAAGGGCACGGGACTCGGCGCCACCGTCTTCCATCCACCCGCATGTTCAGGCACCAGGGCATTCCCATTCCACGGCTCCCGCACGCTTGCCTTCCTTCCGGCATGTGCCAGCTGCATCCCGATCTCGCTGCCCTGCCCCCGGACGAATTTCACGATCCGCCGCAGCCCATCGATATGCTCATCCTTCCAGATGCCCAGGTCCTGCGGCGAGATGCGGCCCTCGGGCGACACCGCGGTAGCCTCGGTGAACACCAAACCCGCGCCGCCCACGGCCCGGCTGCCAAGATGAACAAGATGCCAGTCCCCCGCCATTCCATCATGCGCCGAATACTGGCACATCGGGGACACGACAATACGGTTTCCAAGAATGATATCTCTGATCGTCAGTGGACTGAATAGTTGGCTCATATTCCGGCGAAGGTCCTAAATTTATGCATAATTTTCACCGCCATGAGCAATACCCGCTGGAGCCTTATATTTTTGGCGACCTTCTTTTTCTCCACGGGTTTCACCCCCCGGGTCGAAGCCCAAAAAGAAGTGGTCATCGCCGCCGCCGCCGACCTCAAATTTGCCATGGACTCCGTCGTGGCTGTCTTCTCGGCTAAAAACCCCTCGATCACCGTGAAGCCCGTATACGGCTCCTCCGGCAGCTTCTTCGAGCAGATCAACAACGGAGCCCCCTTCGATCTCTTCTTCTCCGCCGATGTCGATTACCCCAAAAGGTTAAAGGAAGCCAACAAGGCGCTATCCGACGTAAAACAATATGCCACCGGCCATCTCGTCCTCTGGAGCAAGACCCTCGACCCCACCCGTGAACGGATGAACACCTTGCTCAACCCCGCGGTCAAAAAAATCGCGATCGCCAATCCCGCTCACGCCCCCTATGGCAAGCGGGCCGAGGAAAGCCTTCACTACTACAACCTCTACGATAGGATAAAAGATAAGCTCGTGATCGGGGAGAACATCGCCCAAACCGCGCAATATGCACAGAGCGGCGCCGCGGAGGTCGGCATCATCGCCCTTTCCATCGCCTCGTCGCCAACCATGAAACAGGCCGGCGGAAAATACTGGCTGATCCCGGAGGAAGCCCACCAACCCCTCCAACAGGGGTTCGTCCTGCTGCCGCACGCCAAAGACAATACCGCCGCCGCGCAGTTCGCCGAATTTTTTAGTTCGCCCGCAGTCACCGCCATCCTCAAAAGCTTTGGCTTCGCACAACCATGAACGATCACCTCACAATAGATTGGCAACCCCTCTGGCTCAGCCTCAAGCTGGCCTCAGTGACCATGCTCATCCTGCTGGTGATCGGCATACCTCTCGCCTGGTGGCTGGCGTATAGCCGCCAGCGTTGGAAGTTCGCTGTGGAGGCCGTCATCAGCCTGCCGATGGTCCTTCCCCCCTCCGTCCTCGGTTTCTATCTGCTGCTCGCCTTCAGCCCCGGCAACGGCTTCGGGCGTTTTTTGTCCACCTATCTCGATATCCGCCTGGTATTCACCTTCCCGGGTCTCGTCCTGGCATCACTGATCTACAGCCTTCCCTTCATGGTCAACCCCGTGCTGGCCGGCTTCCGCGGTTTGCCCGCCGATTGGAAAGAAGCCTCCCACACGCTTGGCAAATCCGAGCTCGTCACCCTCTTTCGCGTATTATTGCCCAATGTCCGCGCCTCGCTGATCACCGGCGCCGTCCTCAGCTTCGCCCACACCATCGGTGAGTTCGGCGTGGTGATGATGATCGGCGGCAGCATCCCCGGCCAGACAAAGGTCGCCTCCGTCGCGATCTACGATGAGGTGCTCTCGACCAATTATCCGCTCGCCAACCGCTACGCCATCGTCCTGCTCGTTTTGTCGTTTGTTATTCTGTTACTCGTATACGGGATCAATCATTATTACAACAAGTACAAAACCCTTCCCTGATGGAGCCGCGCCCCTCACCCGATACCACCCCCCAAGAAGCCCCCGGCCCCCAGGCGGAACCCCGCCCCTTCCTTGAGTTCGCCACAAAAAAGCTACTCCACACCGCCCAGGGAAAAGAATGGCTCGACGTCCGCTTCCAGCTGGAGAAAGGCCAGACCCTCGCCATCTATGGCCCCTCCGGCGCCGGCAAGACCACGCTCCTCCGCATCCTCGCCGGCCTCACCGAGGTCAGCTCAGGCTTCATCCGCCTCGGCGACGAGACCTGGCTCGACACCGCCGGTCGCAAGCACAGCCCCACCCGCCACCGCGCCATCGGCTTCGTCTTCCAGGACTTCGCGCTCTTCCCCAACCTGACCGTCCGTCAGCAACTCGAATACGCGTTGCCCCCGCTCGAAACACCCCAACTCATAGACGAACTCCTGTCCCTCATGGCGCTCGAAGCCCTCCAGCATCACCGCCCCGCCCTCCTCTCCGGCGGCCAGCAGCAACGCGTAGCCCTCGCCCGCGCCATCGCCAGAAGGCCCAGCCTCCTGCTGCTCGACGAGCCCCTCTCCGCCCTCGATGACGAGATGCGCAATAAATTACAGGATTATTTAGGAAAGATACAGCAACGCTATCACCTCACCACCATCCTCGTCAGCCACCACCTCCCCGAGATCCTCCGCCTCGCCGACACAGCCATCGTGCTCAAACACGGGCGCATTGAATCGCAGGGTCAGCCCGCAACCATCTTCGCCCAGTCCTCCCAATTGACCCTCACTGCCACCATCCTCTCGATCCAACCAGACGGCGACCAGTATGTCCTAACTGTTCGTTGTGCCGACAACACCTTCAACATTCCCGCCACTTCTCAGCAAGCCGACACATTAAGCATCGGTCAAACGGTTTCTGTTACCCTCAAAGCTGTGACTCCCACCTTACCATCCCACCGCTCTTCCCTCTGATTCTGGCCAAGCCCAGCATACTCGTTAACAAGCATTCGATGTCAGATAGCATTTTTGAGTGTAGCCTGATTATAAAACTGTTCAATCTCCTTCATGTGAATCCAATGTATGGCTCAATTAAAAAACCTCTTACAATCACTATTGTTTTTCTTCAATGCTGGATTCCCAAATTTCTTTAAACAGCTTTATGATATCGTTCAGCCTTTGTGGATCCCCTGCTCCTATAAGTTGCTTTTTCCCAACCGAGTACCCAATCCAATTTTCCTGTGAATTTTCTTTTAATGTATAGGGAATTTGCAAATCTTAGATATGAGCATAAGCAAGGTCGATAGTGATCGTCCAACCTGGGTTATCAAGTGTCCCAATCTTAATTCCATATTCATGCTCCCATTCCCTATCGCACTGTTCAAGATACCATTCTTGCAACCACTGCAACATAAGGGTTAATTTGCTTTTTTAATCTAGAATTATCTGGTAATTCATTGGGATTTGTCGGATATCTTGCGGTAACCTAACCGCTGATACCTTTGGGATTGAGTTCAAACTGTCCGTGCTTTTGGGACACGTATACAATTTATCGGGAATTTGCAAACTCTATGTCCGTATTGAGCAAGACTGGTATATCGAAAGCTTCCACACTTTACCGGCTCACCATTGACAGCTTTGATTCCTCCGGCCTTGGAATTTGCACGAACATTGTCAAAGGGTAGGTATACCAACTATACATTCCTTTATAAAATTCAATATTCGTAAAGAATCGAAGAGTTATTCATATATAGATAAATAAACTCTCCGAGATTTCGGGTTATTAATTTAAACTTGTCTGCCGTCGGAATCAAGCCAATCTCATAACTATCCCCAAATTTTGAAAATCTGACTCCATACCACCAGCTTTTATGCATGTATTCGGCAAAAATTATACAATTTTCGACAAAATTAATGCTGTCTTTCTCAAATTCCTCTTCCGACGTGGTCAATTCCTGAAGAGGATAAAACAGAAAGCCTCCATCGTCCATTTCATTCGGAAACAGATTCGCCATTCCATTGGTCATCATAAACAAACATCTGAAGTCGTATGGCAGCTTGACACTCTTTGAAAATTCAAAGTAAAGAATCTCTTGAATGTCATTGGGCGGAGATACAATTTTTTGTTTCCGCCAAAATTGTTCAAGTTGTTCTATAGCATTTTCAACGTTGGTTACTTCCACAATTCAAGTATTTTTTCCATCAATGCTTTCCTTGGCACAAGGTTTACATTTTTTCTGGCTATATCGCCTTCTGCTCTCGCCAACACCCTGCTATATGCCTCTAATTGCCTAACGACCCGAATAATGGAGTCATCAAAAAAGTTCTACAAAAAATTCCGTGAAAAAACCCATATCGTTTAGTTAAGCAAAAAAAGGTGATTTCACGGTGGGTCAGGTGGCAATATTTTATAGATAGATAAGAAGGGGGTATCTTTCCGTAAGCAATCAAAGCAGGATCATCGGATCAAATTATCGAACAAATTAATCTACCATATCAATGATGACCGTAAGTTCAAAGGCCGTCACACGAACGGCCGGGAAGGGGCCTTCACCCGAAGTCGGCAGCTTCCATTCAGTCATCTGATAATCAGCATACTTAAGATGGGAAAGTTGGGATTACAGCGAGAGATGGATAGTTTTTTCCGGGAGACGGAGAACG